>Ga0307408_100000065_pt1 | contig 122365 bp, 105 predicted proteins | sample 322Cmetagenome_FD_202116 | JGI IMG/M metagenome (GOLD analysis project Ga0307408, IMG submission 202116) | Maize rhizosphere microbial communities from greenhouse at UC Davis, California, United States - 322HYB-C-3 | ecosystem: Host-associated > Plants > Roots > Rhizosphere > Soil | place...
GACCGGCGCGCATTCTACACGCCTCACTTCGCTTTGCAACCCCTCTTTTAAACTTAACTTATTGATTAACAAGAAGTTTTTGAAGAGCTTCATCGCTGAGGTGGCGCGCATTCTACCGCCAGCAGAATGCACGTCAAGCAGAAATTGCAGTTTTATTACTCGGACTTGAGGGTGATACGCGCAAAGGCCTTCTTGCCTGCCTGGCAGACGTGAACCGACCCCAGCTTGAACAGGAAGGTGCGATCAACCACTTCACCATCGACGCGCACACCACCCGAACCCAACAGGTCACGAGCAACCGCAGCATTCTTCACCAGGCCTGCCTTATTAAGGACGGACGAGATCGGCATATGTTCAGTCGAGAGCAACTCGATCTCTGGCAGATCTTCCGGCAGTTCGCCATCCTTCATGCGGTTACCTGCGGAGCGATGCGCACTGGCAGCAGCTTCTGCACCATGGAAACGCGCAACGAGCTCTTCAGCCAGCTTGATCTTGATGTCACGCGGGTTCGCCCCCAACTCGACATCACGCTTGAACTGCTCGATCTCCTCCATGGAGCGGAAGCTGAGCAGCTCGAAGTAACGCCACATCAGCGCATCGGGCATGGAGACGAGCTTGTTGTACATCACACCCGGCGCTTCCTGGATGCCGACGTAGTTGCCCAGCGACTTGGACATCTTCTTCACGCCGTCGAGACCTTCCAGCAACGGCATGGTGACGATGCACTGCGATTCCTGCCCATAGGCGCGCTGCAACTCGCGCCCCATCAGCAAGTTGAACTTCTGATCGGTACCGCCCAGCTCGACATCGGCCTTGAGCGCCACGGAGTCGTAGCCCTGAACCAGCGGGTAGAGAAACTCGTGAATGGCGATCGGCTGGTTGCTGCTATAGCGCTTGTCGAAGTCATCACGCTCGAGCATGCGCGCTACGGTGTACTGAGACGTCAGACGAATGAAATCGGCAGGCCCCATCCGATCCATCCAGGCGGAGTTGAAGGCCACCTCGGTCTTGGCCGGGTCGAGAATCTTGAAAACCTGCTGTTTATAGGTCTCGGCGTTATCCAGAACCTGCTCACGTGTCAGCGGCGGACGGGTAGCGCTCTTGCCGCTGGGGTCACCGATCATTCCGGTGAAGTCGCCGATCAGGAAGATCACCTGATGACCGAGTTCCTGAAACTGACGCAGCTTGTTAATAAGGACGGTGTGACCGAGATGCAGATCCGGCGCGGTAGGGTCGAAACCCGCCTTGATCCGCAGCGGCTGACCACGCTTGAGCTTTTCGACCAGCTCAGCCTCAACCAGAACCTCTTCTGCACCGCGCTTGATAAGCGCCAGCTGCTCTTCGACCGACTTCATGACAGAACCCGCAACCACTGTAAATTGAAAGGGAACCAACCATACAAGATCGCGGACTAATTACAAGTTTTGCCCAGGGTAAGCGCCCTGAGCGCCCGTTCGGCATGTCAAGGGTTGCCCCAAGCCGATTTTGGTTATATTTTATACAGTTAATGCATATTCCAAGAAAACGCCTCACGCCATGACGCAAAATATCCCCAAAGCCCCGCCCTACCCTAAAAGCCATATCCTGGCTGCTAGCGGTGTAGCTGCGCTGCTGAGCCTGGCTCTGCTGGTGTTTCCTTCGCGTGAAGTCGAAGCGCAGAAAACCTTTCTCGACCTGGACCTCGGTAACGATACCGAGCAGGTGCTGCAGGAAAAGGACGACCTCCGAGCGGGACAGCCAGTGCCTGGCGCCGCTTCGCCCTTCGCCAAGATCGAGAAAAGCGCGAACACCATAGAGAACAGCGCAGAAGACGCTGACAAAGACCGCCTAGAAACAGCTGACACCACGCCTCCTTCCGACCCCAACCACCACAACATCACGGTCAGCAATGGCGATACGCTTTCTACTGTATTCGCCAAGGTCGGTCTGAACGCCAATGATCTGCACGAAGCCCTCAATAGCAGCAAGGACGCCAAGCAGTTCAGCCGTCTCAAAGTGGGCCAGGTGCTGGACTTCGAGCTGAACGAAGATGGCAAGCTGAAGAGCCTGCAGAGCAAGCTCAACGATCTGGAAACCATTCGCCTCAGCCGTACCGATAAAGGCTTCGACTTCGAGCGTGATCAGATCAAGCCTGAGGTGGTCACCGCATACAGCCGCGGCGTGATCAACAGCTCGCTGTTCCTCTCCGCCAAGCGTGCCGGCCTGTCGCACAGCCTTACCATGGACCTGGCCAACGTGTTTGGCTACGACATCGACTTCGCCATGGATATTCGCGAAGGTGACGAGTTCGAGGTGATTTACGAAGAGAAGGTGGTGAACGGCAAGCCCGTAGGCACCGGCAATATCCTTTCGGCGCGCTTCACCAATCGCGGCAAGACCTACACCGCCGTGCGTTACACCAGCAAACAAGGCACTACCAGCTACTACAACGCCAATGGCGAAAGCATGCGCAAGGCGTTCATCCGCACTCCGGTGGACTTCGCTCGCATCAGTTCGCGCTTTTCCACAGGTCGCAAGCATCCGATCCTGAACAAGATCCGTGCACACAAGGGCGTCGACTATGCCGCGCCACGAGGCACGCCAATCAAGGCTGCCGGTGACGGTCGCGTAGCACTGGCAGGCCGTAACGGTGGCTACGGCAATACCGTGATCATCCAGCACGGCCAGCGCTATCGTACCCTTTACGCACACATGCAGGGTTTTGCCAAAGGTGTTCGCAACGGTGCGAACGTCAAACAAGGCCAGATCATCGGCTATATCGGCACTACCGGCCTCTCCACCGGCCCTCACCTGCACTATGAGTTCCAGGTAAACGGTGTACACGTCGATCCACTCAGCCAGAAGCTGCCGATGGCAGACCCCATTGCAGCGAGCGAGAAACAGCGCTTCATGCAACTGAGCAAACCGCTGATGGCACGCATGGACCAGGAAAAGGCCACCATGCTAGCCGCCAACCAGCAGTAAGCCGTGCCCCTCTATATTGGCGTGATGTCCGGCACCAGCCTGGACGGACTGGACATCGCGCTGATCGATCAGGATCAGCGTCCTCACCTTCTCGCCACGCTCTACCGCCCCATGCCAGAACAACTGCGTAGCGACCTGCTGGCGCTGTGCACCTCTGGAAATGATGAACTGGCACGCGCAGCCATTGCAGAACACCACTGGGTCGAACTGGCCGCTGCCGCTGTCAACGAACTCCTGCAGCAACAGAACCTGACCGCGCAGCAGATTCGCGCCATCGGCAGCCATGGCCAGACGGTGCGCCATGAACCGGCGCGCGGCTTCACCATCCAGATCGGCAACCCTGCGCTGCTGGCCGAGCTTACGGGCATTTGCGTGGTTGCAGACTTCCGCCGGCGCGATGTTGCCGCTGGCGGTCAAGGCGCTCCTCTGGTCCCAGCCTTCCACCATGACCTGTTCGGCAATAGCCAGCGGCAGGTTGCCGTGCTCAATGTCGGCGGTTTCAGCAACCTCAGCCTGCTTTCACCCGGCCAGGAGGTTCTCGGATTCGACAGCGGCCCTGGCAACGTTCTGCTCGATGCCTGGATTCAGCATTGCCAGGGTCTGGCCTATGACCGTGACGGTGCCTGGGCATCCAGCGGCAAGGTAGACAGCGCGCTGCTGTCGCGACTACTGAGCGATCCCTTCTTCGCCACCCAGGGACCGAAGAGTACCGGTCGTGAACTGTTCAACCTCGACTGGCTGCTTGGCCATCTGCAAGCATCGTCGCGACTGGCCAGCGAAGACGTTCAGGCCACCCTGGTAGAACTCACCGCATGCAGTATCGTCAGCGCCCTACGCAACGCGCAGGCTCACACGGATGCTCTGCTGGTGTGTGGAGGTGGCGCGCACAACGCTTGTCTGATGAAGCGCCTGGACGAGATGCTGGCTGGAACCGAGGTGCGCAGCACCGCAACCGAGGGCGTAGATCCGGACTGGGTCGAAGCCATGGCCTTCGCCTGGCTGGCACATTGCGCACTTGAAGGCATTGCTGGTAATCGCCCGAGCGTGACCGGCGCCAAAGGCCTGCGCGTGCTCGGCGCCATCTACCCGGCCTGAAAACGAAAACGCCGCGCATCGAGCGCGGCGTCTGTCATCAGGCGATGCATTCAGATCGAGAAGGACGACCCGCAACCACAGGTGGTGGTGGCATTGGGGTTCTTGATCACGAAACGCGAACCTTCCAGCCCTTCCTGATAGTCGACCTCGGAGCCAGCCAGATACTGGAAGCTCATGGCATCAACCACCAGGCTCACGCCTTCGCGCTCGACGATGGTGTCATCCTCGGCCACGTCCTCATCGAAGGTAAAACCGTACTGAAAGCCCGAGCAGCCGCCGCCCGTGACGAACACGCGCAGCTTCAGGCGCGGATTACCCTCTTCATCGACCAGGTTCTTCACCTTGCTGGCCGCGCCTTGGGTAAAGTGCATGGGGGCAGGGGTGAAGGTTTCGACGCTCATTCTGAACTCCCGGCGCCATGCGCCATACTGCTTTGGGCATGCATTATCCGCTTGCCCTACAAAATTGGTCAACTATTGCTCGATTTCCAGCGTAGCGGGAAGCTCGAGTGGCCGCTCACCATCCTTGATATGACAGAGACGCCCCTCGATCTGCGCCCCCATGGCCATCTCCATCAGGCCGTAATGCAGGTTGCCGCGAACCCGAGAGCGTGAACCCAGCTCAAGATGGCCGCTGGCGAATACATCACCGCTCACCTCTCCATCGATCACTATATGGGGTGCGCGTATCTCACCTTCAACCAGGCCGCCTGCACTCACGCGCACCAGCCCTTCGGTAGCCAGCAGATTACCGGTGACCCGACCATCCACTTGCACCGCGCCCTGAAAGCGCATGTCGCCTACCAGCTCGGCGCCAGCGGCAATCAGGCTGGTCTTTCCGCTGAAGCGCTGCAAGTCGGGTTTGGTCTTGTCTTTACTCCACATGGGTGGCTATCGCTCCTGATTTTATCCATTCGAATGTACGGCTCAGCGGCTTGTCGCCCTCGACCTCCGCCTGAACCTTGACCTGGCGCGGCTCGAAGCCCTCAGGTAGTTGTAGCTCGCCGAAACGACCCGCTTCGGGAAAGGACTGGAAGTGCTTGAAGGAGAACGCAATGCTGCTCTCGCTTACCTCGTCGGACAGCGCCGCCAACTCCAACGAGACCGGCTTACCGTTCTGCTGCCCTTCGACAGTAATACGCAAACGCCCCTGCAATGCCTCATCACTGGCACCGACTCGGCTCATCAGCAATTTGTAGCGAAATCGCTGCGGCGCGTCCGTGGCTTGCAGCTCAAAGGCGCGAATGCGAATACCTTCACGACGACTGGCAGGTGCCAGCACGCCTTTGTAGAAGGCCAGATCCTGCTGCTGCTTGAAGATCTGCTCTTCCAGCAGCTTGATGGTGCGACGGTTCTGCTCCATGGCCTGCTGCGTGACCTTGTCGCTACTGCCGACCACGGCCAGGCGCTGGCGCAGTAACTCCAGCTCCTGCTCCTGTTCGGCAAGGCGAGTCAGCAGTGCCTGCGTATCCGCGGGCGCCTGTTGCGGCTGCGCCTGCGGCCAGTACCATCCCAGGGCGAAGGACACCGGGATGGCGAGCACCAGCAGCAACTGCAGCCAACGGCGTCTGCGTTCGCGACGAGGATCGCTGAGGCGGACCTCCCAGCCCGGTATCACGGCAGCAGTGCCGCGTGCGACAGACCGAGGCGCTCGTCGAGACCGAAGAGGATGTTCATGTTCTGCACCGCCTGGCCGGAGGCCCCCTTGACCAGGTTGTCGATCACCGAGAGCACCACCACCAGGTCGCCGCCCTGCGGACGATGCACGGCGATACGGCAAACGTTGCCTCCGCGCACACTACGGGTTTCCGGGTGGCTGCCCGCCGGCATCACATCGACGAAGGGCTCGCCGGCGTAACGCTTTTCGAACAGCGCCTGCAGATCGACCGAGGTATCGGCAACGCGCGCATAGAGAGTCGCGTGAATGCCACGAATCATCGGCGTCAGGTGCGGGACGAAGGTCAGGCCGACGTCACGGCCTGCAGCCTGACGCAGCCCCTGACGAATTTCCGGGAGGTGACGGTGGCCCTTGACCGAGTAGGCCTTCATGCTCTCGCCGGCCTCACAGAACAGCGAGCCGACGCTGGCGCCACGGCCGGCACCACTGACACCGCTCTTGCAGTCGGCGATCAGGCTACCGGTTTCAGCCAGTCCGGCTTCGAGCAGTGGAATCAGCCCCAGTTGAGTAGCGGTCGGGTAGCAGCCGGGTACGGCGATCAGGCGCGCATTCTTGATCGCCTCGCGATTGACCTCGGGCAGACCGTACACCGCCTCTTTCAGCAGCTCAGGGGCGCCGTGCGGCTGGCCGTACCACTTGGCCCACTCATCGGCGTCCTGCAAACGGAAGTCAGCGGAGAGGTCGATTACTCGCGTACCGGCAGCGAGCAACTCACCAGCCAGCGCATGTGCCACGCCGTGCGGGGTGGCGAAGAACACCACGTCACAGGCGCCCAGGGTGGCGACATCCGGCACACTGAACGCGAGTTCAGGGTAGTGGCCGCGCAGATTGGGGTACATCTCGTCGACGCGCAGGCCGGCCTCGGAACGGGAAGTGATCACGGTCACCTCTGCCTGCGGGTGTTGCGCCAGCAGACGCAGCAGTTCGACACCGGTGTAGCCCGTGCCGCCGACGATACCGACCTTGATCATCACATGCCCCTTTGCAAAAGCCATTGGAAAGTTGCCGATGATAAAGCCGCATCGGCCAAGCTCCAACCGCAGAGGTGACGCAGACCGTCAGCTGCCTCTACTATCGAAGCCATTTTTCAGCGCGGGAAGCGAAAATGCTCTATCTCTGGCTCAAGGCTCTGCACATCATCGCCATGGTCTGCTGGTTCGCCGGCCTGTTCTATCTGCCTCGTCTGTTCGTCTATCACGCCATGAGCAGCGACGCCGCCAGTCACGAACGTTTCTGCATCATGGAGCGCAAGCTGTATCGCGGCATCATGATCCCCTCGATGATCGCCACGCTGGGCCTGGGCATCTGGTTGCTCAGCCTCAATTCGGCGTACTACTTCACGCAGGGCTGGATGCACGCCAAGCTCACGCTGGTGGTGGCCCTGGTGATCTATCACCACCTGTGCGGCGCTCAGCTCAAGCGCTTTGCCCGTGGCGAGAACAGCCGTAGTCACGTGTTCTATCGTTGGTTCAATGAAGCGCCGGTTCTGGCCCTGCTGGGCATCGTGATCCTGGTCGTCGTCCGCCCCTTCTAGCAGGCCGTTGAAAAACTACCTGCGTTGCCATTGCTGCGTTAAAAACAGGCTCGTGCGCGAGTCCGATCAAAATGCTCATTTACAACTCGTAAAGTCGGTCGCGACCCCGGTCGTTTTTCGCCTGTTTTTGCGGGGCAGCCATCGGTATTGCAATGACTGCCTCGCCTACATTTTTCCACCACCTGCTGAGGAGTTCGCCATGTCTCTGCCTGCCCTGCTCGAACAACACCTGCGTCTGCCCCTGGTCGCTGCGCCGATGTTTCTGGTGTCCAACCCGGCGCTGGTCAGTGCCTGCTGCAACAGCGGCATCGTCGGCAGCTTTCCGGCGCTGAACCAGCGCGAGAGCGCCGGTTTCGCCGCCTGGCTCGACGAGATCGAAGCCAGCCTCGCGAGCAACGCCGCACCCTTCGCCGTCAATTTGATCGTGCATAACAGTAATCCGCGCCTGCAGGCGGATCTGGCTATCTGCGTCGAACGCCGCGTGCCCATCGTCATCACCAGCCTGGGCGCGGTGAAGGAAGTGGTCGATGCCGTGCACAGCTATGGCGGCCTGGTGTTCCATGACGTGACCACTCGCCGCCACGCCGAGAAAGCTGCCGAGGCTGGCGTGGATGGCCTGATCGCCGTGGCAGCCGGAGCTGGCGGCCATGCCGGTACCTGGAGTCCCTTCGCCCTGCTGGCCGAGATTCGTCAGTTCTTCGACAAGACCGTGCTGCTGTCCGGCTGCCTCAATCACGGCCATGAAATTCTCGCCGCGCAGCTGCTCGGCGCCGACCTGGCCTATATGGGCACCCGTTTCATCGCCACGACCGAGAACAACGCGTCGGCCGATTACAAAGCGATGATTCTCGGCGCACAGGCCGCCGACATCATTCACACGCCCGCTGTGTCCGGTGTGCCGGCCAGCTTCATGCGCCAGAGCCTGGAGCAGGCCGGCTACGACCTGAAACAGCTGCAGAACAAGGGCGATATCAACTACGGCGAGAAACTCAAACCGATGGATGAAGAAGCCAAGGCCTGGAAAACCGTCTGGTCGGCCGGCCAGGGCGTTGGCGGCATCGACGACCTGCCTTCGGTGCAGGAGCTGGTAACGCGACTCGACCACGAATATCGCGCCGCACTGACACGGAGCCAACAGCTGGGGCAACGCTGGCCGCAATGAAACGTCGCCACCTGCTGGGGCTGGGCGCGCTCGGCCTGCTCGGCGGCTGGGCGCTGCGTCCGAACGATGGCAGCCGCGAGCATGACGCCTACTTCGCCGAGCTCAACCGGCAACTGCAGCGCGATGGCGAGGGCATCCCCATCCTGCTGCTCGATCTCGATCGGCTCGACGCCAACGCCGACCTGCTGGCAGCACGGCTAGGTAGCCGCCTCCAGCTGCGCCTGGTCGCCAAGTCGTTGGCCAGCACCGGTCTGTTGGAATACCTGGCCAAGCGTCTGCAGACCCAGCGCTTCATGGTCTTTCATCAGCCGCAACTGAATCGCCTGGCCAGGAGCTTTCCCCAGGCCGACCTGCTGCTTGGCAAACCCATGCCGGTCGCTGCGGCCCTGAACTTCTATCGCCAACTTGCGCACCACCTGGATTTCGATCCCGAGCGCCAGGTGACCTGGCTGATCGACAGCGAGCAGCGCCTGATGGAGTACGCCGAACTGGCCAAGGCACTGGGGCGACCGCTGCGCATCGCACTGGAAATCAACGTTGGCCTGGAACGCGGCGGTTTCGCCACCCCGCAGGCGCTGGCTCAGGCACTGCAGCGGCTTCGCCAGCAGCCGACACTGCAACTACAGGGGCTGATGGGTTATGACGCGCATGTCGCGCACAGCCCACCCTGGCAGAGTCAGCGGCGAGCATTCAGCGAGACAGATGCGCGTTATCGACAATTCATCAGCAACGCTGAGGGTTTCAGCGATCTTTGGCCAGCAAAGCCGCTGCTCAACGGTGCAGGCAGTCTAACCTACCTGCTGCACAGCCAGCAGGAGACTTCGCTCAATGAAGTCGCCGTCGGTTCCGCCCTGCTCAAACCCGCAGAGTTCGACACGCCATTGCTGGAGGAACATCAGCCAGCCTTGTGGATCGCCAGCCCCGTACTCAGGGTGGTCGACGGCGCCCTGCCCTACCTGCAACCGCTCCAGCCCCTGATCAGCGCCTGGAACCCCAACCGAGAGAACGCCTACTACCTCTACGGCGGTCGTTGGCCGGCGCAGCCCGTCTCACCGGCCGGGCTCGACTACGACGAACTCTATGGCCGTAGCGCCAATCAGGAGCGCCTGATCGGCGGTGAAGGCACACAACTGACGAGCAACGATTGGGTATTTCTGCGCCCCGCGACCAGCGAAGGTGTGCTGGGCGATTTCAGCGAAATACGTCTACTACGCCGCGGCCAACTGGTCGGCCGCTGGAGCACAATAGGCAACGCCTGAAAAATAGCCAGGGAGCGCCGCGTCAGGCCGCTTGTATATTGGCCTCGCGGCACTCTAGGCTTATGCCTCGCCCGCTGCTCAAGGGGCGCTTCGCTCACCTCCACTTCCCGCCGACAAGGAAGCTCGCATGAATCAACCGCGCTACAAGATCGTGTTCGACGGTCAACTGATGCCCGAAGCATCGCTGGAAATGGTCAAGACAAACCTGGCCCGCCTGTTCAAGAGCGACCTTGCTCGTATCGACAGTCTGTTCAGCGGAGCGCCGGTGGCGCTCAAGCGTGATCTGGGCGAAGGCGAGGCGGAGCAGTACCTCAACGCGCTGCAAAAGGCGGGCGCCAAGGTGCGCAAGGAGCTGGATCAGGCCGCCAGCCTGAGCCTGGTGCCGACCGAAGCCGAAACCGAGCAGGCTGTGGAGGCCGCTACCTCGGACATGACCTGCCCCAAATGCGGCCATGAGCAAGCCAAGGCGAGCGAGTGCTCCGCCTGCGGCATCATCATCGACAAATACCTCGCCCGCCAGGCACAACTGGCCGAAGCCGCTCCTGCCCCAGCCCCCGTCGCAGCGACTGCATCGCCCTATGCACCGCCACAGGCAAATGTCGCCGAGCAATTGCCGCAATACTCCGAGCTCAAGGTCCTCGGCGTCAGCGGCCGCATCGGCCGCGTGCGTTACCTGGGCTGGCTGATGGCAATGACGCTGTGTTTCATCCCGATCATGTTGGTCGGTACCGGCCTCGCCGCGATGTCATCGACCCTGGCCATGTTGGCGCTGGGCATCGTCAGTATTGCCGCGGTCGTGATCGGCATCTTCATCGGCGTGCAGCGTCTGCATGACATCGGTTGGTCCGGATGGCTGCTGCTGGTGCACCTGATCCCGGTCGCCGGCAGCGTGTTCGCCCTGCTGCTGCTGATCATCCCCGGCACCCAAGGCGTCAACCGCTACGGCCCACCACCGCCGCCCAACAGCACTGCAGTCAAGGTGCTGGCCTGGTTGTTCCTGCTGGTACCAGTGACCGGTATCGTCGCCGCCATCGCCATTCCCCAGTATCAGGGCTATGTCGAGCGTGCCGCCGAATATCAGGAGCAGTAATTCCCGACCATGCGCAGCTATGCATTGATCACCGGAGCGTCCAGCGGCATTGGCCTGGCCTTGGCCGAAGCCCTGGCACGCCGGGGGCGCAATCTGATCCTGGTGGCGCGCCGGCGTGATGCCCTGGAAAGCATCGCCTGCGAGTTGGCCCAGCGCTTCGGCGTCGACGTGCTGTTTCGTCTCTGCGACCTGAGCGAGCCGCTGCAATTGTCCGGCCTGCTGCTGGAGCTGGAAGAAGGCCAGTGGCATGTCGATCTGCTGGTGAACAACGCCGGCCTCGGCTGCGCCGGTCCATTCCTGGAGCAGGACTGGAGTCGCGAGCTGGAGCAGTTGGAAGTCAACGTGCTGGCGCTGACCCGCCTGTGTCACGCACTTGGTCAGCGCATGGCCGAGCACGGCAGCGGGCAGATTCTCAACGTCGCCTCGGTCGCGGCCTTCCAGCCCGGCCCCTGGATGAGCAGCTACTACGCCAGCAAGGCCTATGTGCTGAACTTTTCCGAGGGTTTGCGCGAAGAGCTGAGAAGTCGCGGCGTGCGTGTGTCAGTACTCTGCCCCGGCCCGACCCGCAGCGCCTTTTTCCGTGCAGCGCAGATGGACGTCACGCGGATTGCCGGCAGCAAGCTGATGATGAGTGCCGAGGAAGTGGCGCTGATCACCGTTCGCGCACTGGAAAAGAACCGCGCCATCATCATTCCCGGCTGGCGCAACCGCCTGCTGGCCCTGAGTCCACGCCTCGCGCCGCGCTGGCTGGTACGCAAACTCAGTGGTCGCCTGACCCGCCCCTTCACCGGCGCCTGAGCGGGTGCTCAGCCGGCATTGACCGTGCGCCCATCGGCCCACTCCCGCAACGCCGTCAAGCGCTCGGTCATTACCACCGACAGCGGCGCCGTGCTCTGCAGTGCGCGCAGCAGCAACCCCTGATCGACCGCCTGCTGCTGCGCCTGACCAGCGTACAGCGCGCTGACCACTGCCTGCTCGATCTCGGCGCCAGAATAGCCCTCGCTGGCAGCAGCCAGTTGCGCAAGATCGAAGCCGCCTGGCTCCAGTTCACGGCGTTGCAGGTGGATACGGAAGATGTCGGCACGAACCTCGGCACTGGGCAGATCGACGAAGAACAACTCGTCGAAGCGCCCCTTGCGTACCAGTTCCGGCGGCAGACGGTCGATGGCATTGGCCGTGGCCACCACAAACACCGGTGCCTTGCGCTCGGCCATCCAGGTCAGCAGGGTGCCGAGCACACGCTGGCTCACGCCTCCGTCGTGGTCGCCACTGGCCAACCCCTTCTCCACCTCGTCCATCCACAGCACACAGGGCGCCATCTGTTCGGCCAGACGTAGCGCCTCACGCAGATTACGCTCGGTCTCGCCAAAGAACTTGTTGTACAGGCAGGCGAAATCCAGACGCAGCAGCGGCAAGCCCCAGAGTCCGGCAACGGCCTTGGCCGCCAGGCTCTTGCCACCGCCCTGTACGCCGACCAGCATCACGCCTTTCGGCGCATCAAGGAGCTTGCCTTCGAGAAAGCCGGCCTGACGTTCGGCCAGCCAGCGTTTGAGGTTGACCAACCCGCCGACTTCGGCGAAGCGCGCGGTGTCGTATTCGAAGCTGAGCACGCCCTCCAGATCCAGCAACTGGAACTTGGTCTTGTTCAGCTCGGGGATGTCTTCCTGGGTGATCGCGCCGTCATCGCAGATCACGTTGCGCGCCAGCGCGCGTGCCTCGGCATGACTGAGGCCGCGCAGGTTCTTCACCACCTGCTGCAAGGTGCGGTTGTCGGTGCGCACGCGTGCGCCGCGATTGCCTTCACTCCAACGCGTCGCCTCGTCACGCACGATGCTCAGCAGCTCGTCTTCCGACGGCAGCGCGAGACTGAAGCGTGCCGCGAAACGCTGTACTTCGGCAGGCAGCTTGAGCGCATGCGACACCAGCACCAGCGTCGGCTTGTGCGCGGCCTCGCTCATGGCGATTTCCTTGAGCAAGCGCACCAGCCTGGGGTTGTCATCGAGGAAGGGATGCAGGTCGCACATCACGTAGAGGTTCGGCTGCAGATCGGCCTTGATCATGCGCAGAGCCGCTTCGGGCTCAAGGGTCGGCGACTCGTCCACCGCTGCGCCGCCGAAACCAAGACGCTGCAGGCCCTCGGTCACCGACCAGGTGTGCAGGCCGAGACCGCGCTTGATCGCCAGACCGGTCAGGGTTTCCAGCACGCGCAGCTCGTCCCAGGACTCGATCACCACCAGCTTGACCTTGGAATCCAGCACCAGCCCAAGATCATGAATATCGTTCTTCAACACCGACTCCTTGTGAGATTTGGCCAGCCAGGCACGCAGGGTTACCATCCGCGGTTTCACAGAATCGAGAACTTACAGCATGGACCGCCTGAACACGCAGATCGTCGCCGGAGGCATCACCCCGTGCAAGTGCTGAAAGCGCGTCGCGTGACCCTCGCCGCCATTGCCATCGTGGCCAGCGCTCTGCTGGTGAACCGACCGGCAGTGGCCTTCGAGACTCTCAGCGATCCGCTGCCCAGCGGCGGCCAGGGGCCCGAAATGGTGGTAATCCCCGCCGGCAAGTTTCGCCTGGGCGATGCTAGCGGTCGCGGCAACGACAACGAGCGCCCGCCGCGCATCATCGTCTTCGACCAGCCCTTTGCCATGGGCCGCTACGAAGTCACCTTCGCCGACTGGCAGAAGTACGCCGAAGCCAACGAGCTGCCCATGCCTGACAACGAAGGCTGGGGCCTTTCCGCACAGCGCCCGGTGATTCATGTTTCCTGGCGTGACGCTCACGCCTACACCCAGTGGCTATCACGCGAGACGGGGGAGCGCTATCGCCTGCCGACCGAAGCCGAATGGGAGTATGCCGCACGAGGTGGCAGCCAGAGCTACTACTGGTGGGGCGAGCAACTCGACAGCGATGAGCAGGCGCCACGCGCTCACTGCCGCGGTTGCGCCAGCTCGCGTCTGCTGCGCAACAAGACGGCAGCCGTCGGCCAGTTTCCGGCCAATGGCTTCGGCTTGCATGACACCGCAGGCAACGTCTGGGAATGGACGGCCTCGAACTTCACCCAGCGCTTCGACGGCAGCGAAACACAGAGCGCCGGCTTGCTCGACAATAGCCCGCGTGTGGTGCGCGGCGGCGCCTGGAACAGCGGCCCGGTCTACCTGCGCAGCAGCATGCGCGACCTCAAGCAACCACATCATCGCGACTATGCCCTGGGGTTTCGCGTGTTGCGCGAACTGCCTTGAGCGCGGACGACCTGGCGACTTTGCAGTAAACTAGCCAGGTTGTTCCCTCTGGAGGTGCCCCATGGCCAGCGAACGCCAGTATTCCCCCGTCGACCGCCTGCTGCTGCAAGCCGATGCCGCGCTGCGCACACTGCTGCCATTCAGCGGTGCGCCGGGTCGCCCATCGCCTGCCATCGTGCAGAACGAGACCGAGCTGAGCAGCGAGGAGTCGCGCCACGTCGCCGGCCTGATGCGCATCAATCACACCGGTGAAGTGTGCGCCCAGGCGCTCTATCAGGGCCAGGCGCTGACCGCCAAGCTCCCGGAAGTGCGCAGCGCCATGGAGCATGCGGCTGATGAGGAAATCGACCACCTGGCCTGGTGCGAACAACGCATTCGTGAGCTGGGCAGCCAGCCCAGTGTACTCAACCCGCTGTTCTACGGTATGTCCTTCGGCGTTGGCGCCGTTGCCGGACTGGTCAGTGATCGCGTCAGCCTGGGCTTCGTCGCCGCCACCGAAGATCAGGTGTGCAAGCATCTGGACGAGCACCTGGAGCAACTGCCCGAGCACGACACCAAGTCACGCGCCATCCTCGAACAGATGCGCATCGACGAACAGCAGCACGCCAACAGCGCCATGGCAGCCGGCGGTGTGCGCTTCCCGGCACCGATCAAGTTCGGCATGACCTTACTGTCGAAGGTCATGACCAAGAGTACCTACCGCATCTGAAACGAACGAGGGCGCCAATCGGCGCCCTCGTTACTTGCTCGTATGGATTCAGCCCAGTTCGACGATTTCGTAATCGTGGCTGATGTCCACACCGGCACGACCCAGCATGATCGAGGCCGAGCAGTACTTCTCCGCCGACAGCTCCACCGCCCGCTTCACCTGAGCCTCTTTCAGCCCACGGCCCTTGACCACGAAGTGCAGGTGGATCTTGGTGAACACCTTGGGCTCCTCGTCTGCGCGTTCGGCGTCGAGGAACACCTCGCAGCTTTCTACCGGCTGGCGGCCCTTGCGCAGAATGCTGACCACATCGAAGTTACTGCAGCCACCGAGACCGATCAGCAGCATCTCCATCGGCCGAATACCGAGGTTACGACCACCCGCATCGGGCGGACCGTCCATCACCACGGCATGGCCACTACCGGACTCGCCGAGGAACAGAGCTTCACCGGCCCATTGCACACGCGCTTTCATCGATATTGGCTCCCAGAGTGGAAAAGTTCGGCAGATTAGCACAGGCAGGCTGCAATCCGATGTGCGCCGAATGCGCGAAAGTTCCACACTGTAACGTTACCCAAGTCGCAAAAAACTCCTTGGTCATAGTATGTCTGTTAAGCTGGCGTCGGAATGCTGTCACACTTGGCCGGATAACAAATAAGAAATTGCCGTTGGACAAAGGCCTTCACTTTTCATATTCGGGACTCGGGCATGGTTGCTATTACCCTTACACCAAAGATCAAGAACCTCGACAAACTTCTCGCGCATTGTCATCGCCGTCGTTACACAGCCAAAAGCACCATCATCTACGCAGGTGATCGTTGCGAAACCCTGTTTTTCATCGTCAAGGGCTCGGTCACCATCCTGATCGAGGATGACGATGGCCGTGAAATGATCATCGCCTATCTCAACTCTGGCGACTTTTTCGGCGAGATGGGCCTGTTCGAAAAGGATGGCTCAGAGAAGGAACGCAGCGCCTGGGTTCGCGCCAAGACCGAATGCGAAGTAGCGGAAATCAGCTACGCCAAGTTCCGCGAACTGACCCAGCAAGACCCCGAAATCCTCTTCGCCCTCGGTAGCCAGATGGCCGAGCGCCTGCGCAATACCACGCGCAAGGTCGGCGACCTGGCCTTCCTCGATGTCACTGGCCGTGTTGCGCGCACCCTGCTTGACCTGTGCAAGCAGCCGGATGCGATGACTCATCCGGATGGCATGCAAATCAAGATCACCCGTCAGGAAATCGGCCGCATCGTCGGCTGCTCCCGCGAGATGGTCGGTCGCGTACTCAAGTCGCTGGAAGAACAGGGCCTGGTACACGTCAAAGGCAAGACCATGGTGGTCTTCGGCACGCGCTGAACCAGCCTCCATGAAAAAGCCGGCTTGATTGCCGGCTTTTTTATGCGTCTTACTCGGGATCGTTGCCGATGACAGCCGGCCGGCCGCGTTCGGGAAAAAACAGGCGCTGCAATTCGCTACCCGGACTTTCCGCACGCATGAAGGCTTCACCGACCAGGAAGGCATAAACCTGGTTGATCTCCATAAGCTCGACATCGGCGCGATTGAGAATGCCGCTTTCGGTCACCACCAGGCGATCACGCGGAATACGCGGCAGCAAGTCGAGGGTGGTTTCCAGGCTGACATCGAAAGTGTGCAGGTTACGGTTGTTGATACCCACCAGTGGCGTATCCAACGTATTCAACGCACGCTCCAGCTCATCGCCGTCATGCACCTCGACCAGCACGTCGAGACCGACGTCCTTGGCCACCGAGGCCAGCTCGGCCATGCGCACGTCATCCAGGCAGGACACGATCAACAGCACGCAGTCGGCGCCCAGCGCACGCGCCTCGACGATCTGGTAGGGATCGACCATGAAGTCCTTGCGGATCACCGGCAGCGCGCAGGCGGCGCGCGCCTGCTGCAGGTACTGGTCGGCGCCCTGGAAGAAATCGATATCGGTCAACACCGACAGGCAGGTGGCGCCGCCCGCTTCGTAACTACGGGCGATATCCGCCGGCACGAAGTCGGCGCGCAGCACGCCCTTGCTCGGCGAGGCTTTCTTGATCTCGGCGATCACGGCCGGTTGCTTGCGCGCCGCCTGCTCGAGCAGCGCGCGGGCGAAGCCACGCGGTGCGTCGGCACTGCGTGCAGCGGCCTCGACCTCGGCCAGGCTGACCTGAGCGCGACGGGCCGCGACTTCCTCGAACTTACGGGCGACGATCTTCTCCAGTACGGTTGGCACGCTCACCCTTCGTTCTCCTGTTTGAATACCGCAGTAAAGGACACCAGCTCTTCCAGCTTCTCGCGCGCCAGGCCGGTGTGCAGGGCATCATGCGCCAGCTGCATACCTTCGCGCAGGCTGCTGGCATGGTCAGCAGCATAGAGCGCCGCGCCAGCGTTGAGCACGATCATATCGGCGGCCTTCTGACCGTTGTCAGTCTTGCGCCGGCCGAGGGCATCGTGGATCAGCGCCAGCGACTGCTCGGCGTTGTCGACGGTCAGGCCGATCAGGCTCTGACTCTTGATACCGAAATCCTCGGGTTGGATACGGTACTCGCTGACCGCGCCATTCTTGAGTTCGGCAATGAAGGTTGGCGCGGCCAGGCTGATTTCGTCCAACCCATCCTGCGCGTGCACCACCAGTACGTGCTCGCTACCCAGGCGCTGCAGCACTTCGGCCATCGGTCGGCACAATGCCTGGCTGAACACACCGATGACCTGATGCTTGGCGCCTGCCGGATTGGTCATCGGGCCAAGCATGTTGAAAATGGTGCGCAGGCCCAGCTCGCGACGCGGGCCGATGGCGTGCTTCATCGCCCCGTGATGAGACGGCGCGAACATGAAACCGACGCCCACGCTCTCGACACAGCGCGCCACTTGCTCGGGCTTGAGCCCCAGGTAGACGCCGGCGGCTTCCAGCAGATCGGCACTGCCACTCTTGCCGGAAACTGCGCGGTTGCCGTGCTTGGCCACCTTGCCGCCAGCTGCCGCGACGACGAAGGCCGCAGCGGTGGAGACGTTGAAGATGTTCATCCCGTCGCCACCGGTGCCGCAGGTATCGACCAGACGCTCGGCGTCGATCACCACGGGCGCGGCCAGCTCGCGCATGACGCTGGCGGCACCGACGATCTCGTCGATGGTCTCGCTCTTCATGCGCATGCCCATGAGGAAGGCGCCGACCTGCGCGTCGGTGCACTGGCCGGTCATGATCTCGCGCATCACCGCCTGCATTTCCTCGGTGGTCAGATCGAGCTGGGCGACGATACGGCCCAGGGCTTCCTTGATATTCATGCGCGCACGCCTCCGGTCTGCTTGAGGAAGTTGGCGAACAGTTCGTGACCCTGCTCGGTGAGGATGGATTCGGGGTGGAACTGCACGCCCTCGATGTTCAGAGTCTTGTGGCGCAGGCCCATGATCTCGTCGACCGAGCCGTCTTCATGCTGGGTCCAGGCGGTGATTTCCAGGCAATCCGGCAGGGTTTCACGCTTGACCACCAGGGAATGATAGCGGGTTACGGTGAGCGGGTTGTTGAGGCCGGCGAACACGCCCTTGTCCTCATGGAACACCGGGCTGGTCTTGCCATGCATCACTTGGCGCGCGCGCACCACGTCACCACCGTAGGCCTGGCCGATGCTCTGGTGGCCGAGGCAAACACCCAGGATCGGCAGCTTGCCGGCGAAATGCAGGATGGACTCGATGGAAACACCGGCCTCGGTCGGCGTGCAGGGGCCGGGCGAGACGACGATACGCTCGGGCTGCAAAGCCTCGATCTCGGCGATGCTCAGCTCGTCGTTGCGGATCACGTGCACATCGGCGCCCAGCTCACCCAGGTACTGCACGACGTTGTAGGTGAAGGAGTCGTAATTGTCGATCATCAAAAGCATGGTACGGCTCCTCTTATTCCTGGGCCTGGACGGCAGTCTGTTCGGCGAGTGCGACAGCGCGGAACATGGCGCGGCGCTTGTTCAGGGTTTCTTCCCACTCCAGCGCGGGCACCGAGTCGGCAACGATGCCGGCGCCGGCCTGCACGTGCAGCTCGCCGTCCTTGATCACCGCCGTACGAATCGCAATCGCGGTGTCCATGTTGCCGTTCCAGGCGTAGTAACCGACCGCACCGCCATAGACGCCACGCTTTACCGGTTCCAGCTCGTCGATGATTTCCATGGCGCGGATCTTCGGCGCACCGGACAGGGTGCCGGCTGGCAGGATGGCCCGTAGCGCGTCCATCGAGGTCAGGCCCTTCTTCAGCTCGCCAGTGACGTTGGAAACGATGTGCATGACGTTGGAATAACGCTCGATGACCATCTTCTCTGTCAGTTTCACCGAACCGATTTCCGAGACGCGCCCGGTATCGTTGCGGCCCAGATCGATCAGCATCAGGTGCTCGGCGACTTCCTTGGCATCGGCCAGCAGGTCTTCTTCCAGCGCCAGATCGGCCTCTTCGGTGGCGCCACGCGGGCGGGTGCCAGCGATGGGCCGCACAGTGACCAGGTTGTCCTCGACGCGCACCAGCACCTCGGGCGACGAACCCACCACATGGAAATCGCCGAAGTTGAAGAAGTACATGTAAGGCGTCGGATTGATGCAGCGCAGCGCGCGGTACAGGTCGATGGGCGCCGCCTTGAACGGAATCGACATGCGCTGGGAGATCACCACCTGCATGCAGTCGCCAGCCAGGATGTAATCCTTGATGGCGCTGACCGAGCGCTCGTAGTCCTCGCGACTGAAGCTGGAGCGGAACGCGGGCTCCTCGCCCGCAGGCTTGTTCAGATCCACCCCCAGACGCGGGGTGAACGGCTGACGCAGCTTGTGCAGGATTTCCTGCAGTTGCGCCTGGCCACGCTCGAAGGCCTGCGCCTCGGCCGGATCAGCCAGCACGATGGCGTGCATCTTGCCTGCCAGGTTGTCGAACACCACCACGGCATCAGAGACGTTGAGCAGGATATCCGGCGTGCCCAGCACATCGGGGTTCACCCCGGCGGCCAGCTTGGGCTCGACGTAACGCACGCTGTCGTAGGCGAAGTAACCGACCAAGCCACCATTGAAACGCGGCAGCCCGGCGATGCTCGGCACCTTGTAGCGCGCCTTGAACTGCTCGACGAAGGCCAGCGGATCGGCGCACTCATGACGCTCGACTTCGACGTCATCGGTGGTGATCACCACCTCATGACCGTGCACACGCAGCACGGTGCGTGCCGGCAGGCCGATGATCGAGTAGCGGCCCCACTTTTCGCCGCCCTGCACGGATTCCAGCAGGTAGGAGTTGGGCGCATCGGCCAGTTTCAGGTAGATCGACAGCGGCGTGTCGAAGTCGGCGATGGTTTCGCAGGCAAGCGGAATGCGGTTGTAGCCTTCAGCGGCTAAACGCAGGAATTCTTCATGGGTCATGATCAGCCTCATGGCTCAGGGTAAACGGTCGGGTGCAAACGTGCCGCGCGGCGGCGGCAGGACGAGATCAGGCGCGCCAGCGCCAACGGGCCAGAGCCTTGATCACTTTCATCCAGAGTTTGCAGCTAACCACCACGGTGCGATCTCGACAGGCGGGGGAATGAGAAGAGCGGCCACGTTAGCAGCTACACGCTACACGCTGCAAGCTGGGCAAGGCGATCGATTTGCAGGAGCGGATTTATCCGCGAAATTGGCGATGAAATCGCGGATAAATCCGCTCCTACAAAGGCTGTTCAGCCGTAGGGTGGACGACGCTTCACCCGTCCACCGGCAAGGTCATGTCGGTGGATCGATAACGCGCGAGTTGCCCCGCCCCTACAACAACTCGGCCAGGCTATCGACCACCAGACTTGGCCGCTCCTCGGCAATCGGCCGGCCATGGTTGTAGCCGTAACTCACGGCAACGCAGGGCACCGCGGCAGCGCGCGCGGCCAGTACGTCGTTACGCGAGTCGCCGACGAAAAACGATTGCGCCGCCTCGACCCCGGCCAGGCGCATCACCTGCAGCAGCGCAGCCGGGTCGGGTTTCTGCTGCGCCAGGGTATCGCCGCCGATGATCCAGCGGAAATAGCCGCCCAGGCCGACCTGCTCCAGCAACGGCGCGACGAAGCGCTCCGGTTTGTTGGTCACTACGGCGAGCTCGACGGCCGCCGTGCTCAGCGCTTCGAGCAGCTCGTGCACGCCGGGATACAACGCGGTCAGGTGATGACAGTCGGCATAGATATCAAGAAAGCGCGCCAGCGCCTGCTCGGTTTCAGCCTCGCCCACAGCTGCATGATCCAGACCACCAGCCAGGGCGCGGCGCACCAGCACCCGCGCGCCGTTGCCGACCCAGTCACGCACCTTTTCAACGCCAGCCGGCGCGCGGCCCAGCTCGACCAGCATGCGGTCGACCGCCTCGGCCAGATCGGGCACCGAGTCGATCAGGGTGCCGTCCAGGTCGAACATCACCAGGCGCGGCAGCTCGCCGCCGCACAGCGCACGCAGCAGTTTCATCCACGCACCAGGGCCAGCTCGGCGCGCATGGCGTCGATCACGGCCTTGTAGTCCGGCTGGTTGAAGATGGCCGAGCCAGCGACGAAGGTGTCGGCGCCCGCCTCGGCGATCTCGCGAATGTTCTGCACGTTGACGCCGCCGTCGATCTCCAGGCGGATCTCGCGGCCACTGGCAGCGATCAGAGCGCGGGCTTCGCGCAGCTTGTCGAGGGTGCCGGGGATGAACTTCTGCCCACCGAAACCGGGGTTGACGCTCATCAAGAGGATCATGTCGACCTTGTCCATCACGTACTTGAGCACGTCCAGCGGCGTGGCTGGGTTGAACACCAGGCCGGCCTTGGCGCCGCCAGCCTTGATCAGCTGCAGGGAACGGTCGATATGCTCGGAAGCTTCCGGGTGGAAAGTGATGTAGGAAGCGCCCGCCTCGATGAAGTCACCGATGATGCGATCCACCGGCTTGACCATCAGGTGTGCGTCGATCGGCGCGGTGATGCCGTACTTGCGCAGCGCCGAGCAGACCATCGGGCCGATGGTCAGGTTGGGCACGTAGTGGTTGTCCATGACATCGAAGTGGACGATGTCCGCCCCGGCGGCGAGTACGTTGTCCACTTCCTCGCCCAGGCGGGCGAAGTCGGCGGAAAGGATCGACGGGGCGATGGCGAAGGGTTGCATGGCGCACCTCTGAGGGCTTGGGTCACGGTGGCCCGCATTGTAACGGCTGCAGAGCCTTCAATCGACTGAAGCCAGCTTCACGTAGGGTGCGACATGCCGAAGGCTTGTCCACCATGGGCCGGCAGCGACGCAGCAAGAAAGGTGGACAAGCTTCGCGTTGTCCACCCTACGCACGGCATCGTGGGAGGCGCTTCAGCGGCGAGATTTGGAGGGCCAATCGCAGCTAAAGCCCCTCCCACCATGAGCCGCCTGCCTCAGATACCGCCGAGGCAGAGGTACTTGATCTCCAGGTACTCATCCAGGCCGTACTTGGAGCCTTCGCGGCCGAGCCCCGACGCCTTCATACCGCCAAATGGCGCTACTTCGTTGGAGATGAGCCCGGTATTGATACCGACCATCCCGTACTCCAGCGCTTCGGCTACACGGAAGGTGCGCCCCAGATCGCGGGTATAGAAGTAGCCGGCCAGGCCGAACTCGGTGTCGTTGGCTTGGCGCACCACCTCGGCTTCGTCGCTGAAACGGAACAGTGGCGCCAGCGGACCAAAGGTCTCTTCGCGGGCCACACGCATATCCGCGGTGACGCCAGTGATGACCGTGGGCTCGAAGAAATGCCCGCCCAACGCGTGCGGCTTACCGCCCTGCAGCACCTTGGCGCCCTTCTCCAGCGCATCGGCCAGATGAGCCTGCACCTTGGCCACGGCATTGCCGTCGATCAACGGGCCAATTACAACGTCTGCTTCATTACCCGGGCCAACCCGCAGTTTGGCCACGGCCGCGGCCAGCTTGTCGGCAAAGGCGTCGTAGACAGCGTCGTGCACATACAAGCGATTGGCGCAGACGCAGGTCTGCCCGGCGTTGCGGTACTTGGCCACCAGTGCGCCTTCGACCGCGGCATCGAGATCGGCATCCTCGAAGACGATGAACGGCGCATTGCCACCGAGTTCCAGCGAGAGCTTCTTCAGCGTCGGTGCACATTGCTCCATCAATTTGATGCCGACACCTGTGGAACCGGTGAACGACAACTTGCGCACGATGGGGTTGGCGCACAGCTCGGCACCGACTTCTCGGGAACGCTCGGCATCAGCCGGCAGTACGCTGAACAGCCCGGCCGGAATGCCCGCGCGCTCGGCCAGCACAGCCAGCGCCAGCGCACTGAACGGTGTCTGTGGCGCCGGTTTCAGCACCATGGCGCAGCCAGCGGCCAACGCCGGGCCGGCCTTGCGGGTGATCATCGCCGCCGGGAAGTTCCAGGGCGTGATGGCTGCGGTCACGCCAATGGGCTCCTTGGTCACGATCAGACGCTTGTCCGGCTGATGGCCGGGAATGGTGTCGCCATAGACGCGCTTGGCTTCTTCGGCGAACCATTCGATGAAGGATGCCGCGTAAAGCACCTCACCGCGCGCCTCGGTCAGCGGCTTGCCCTGCTCGGCCGTCATGATCTGGGCCAGGTCTTCCTGATTGGCCAGCATCAACTCGTACCATTTGCGCAGTCGCGCCGCACGCTCCTTGGCAGTCAACGCACGCCAGGCGGGCTGGGCAGCCTGCGCCGCCTCGATGGCCTGACGGGTCTGCGCGCCACCGATATTCGGCACGACGCCCAGCGACTTGCCGTTGGCGGGGTTAAAGATTTCAGTCACATCGCCATTGCTGGCGTCGCACCATTGGCCATCGATATAGGCCTGATGGCGCAGCAGATCGGGATCGTTCAGTTGCATGATTTTCTCCTGCTGCCGAGGGAGGCGTTCCCCCCTCGGCTGAATTTGGGATTGCACAGGCCTCACTCGGCGGGCGGCAGATCCTTGGTGAAGGTCTGGTCGTTCTCGCCACGGAACATCCGTGCCCCATAGATCAGCGCGCACAGACCGACGCCGATGGCGAAGGCCCAGCCGGCGCCCTTGATCGCCAGCACCGCACCGATCACCCCGGCGATGCCCAGGTCACGTTGGCTGCGTGCCTCCATGATGCCCAGGCGCACACTGACGTAGCCCTGGATCAGCAGGGTCAGCGCCAACGCAACGCCGAGGATCGGCTGCACCAGCGTCACCACCGGCAACAACAGCAGACCGGTATTGGTGCCCCAACGGAACGAGCCAACCCCGCCGTAGATCGATTTCATCGCCTTGGCGCCACCCTTGAAGCGCTCGGTGATTACCACCTGCATGGCGGACCACTGCGGGCCACACATGGCCACGTCCGGCCCGAATATGCTCATGAAGGCATTGCGCCCACCAAAGATCAGGTGCGAGCGGTTGGGGTTGAAGTCGACCTTCTCGTCACGGCGCACATGGTCGGCCTCGCCGAGGATCGCCCTGGCGCCGAGCACGTCACCGAATACCACCAGATAGGCGGCGAACACGGTGGGAATGGCGGTGACGAACATCATCAGTGGCGGCATGCCGAGGCCGAACACGGTGTACTCGTTCCACAGGGTGACGAAGTCCGGCTGGCTGATACCCCACTCGATGCTGGGCCAGGGTGCCTCGCCGAAAATCGGCGCGACGATCACCGCCAGCAAAATGATCGGAAAGATGCCCAGCTTGGCGAAGTTCCACCAGAAGCGATTGCGCTTCTTCAGCTCCTGGAAATGGATGGAAAACACCAGATAGAAAGCGATGCCAATGGCGATGGAAATGGTCCAGGGGAAGCTATCGAAACGACCGCCTTCCTTGAATACCGTCACCACCGCACTCAGGCCCGCGCCCATGATGATGCCGGCCTTGAGCGCCGAGGGCACCAGGGACACCACCTTGCGTGCCATGCCCGTCATGCCCAGGCCTATCGAGAACACCCCGAGCATCAACTGGAAGGCAATCAGCGCATGCACCCGCTCCGGGCCCTCCGGGAACTGGCTGCAGTAGGCCATCAGCAGTGGGATCGCCGGGGTGATCCAGCCCGGAACGACCGGGTCGCCCAGCAGGTGGTGGGTCAGATACAGCAGGCCGTTGAGCATGACCACCGCCAGCGCCACCTCGAAAGGCATGCCGAGGAATTCGGTCATCAACGGAATCGCCGCCAGATCCACCGCGCACATGAGCAGGCCCTGCATGTAGTCAGAGATTTCGAAGCGGTAATGAATGAAAGGCAGACGCACCTTGAATGGCCCCACCGGCCAGTAGGGGGCTTCCACACCAAGGTCTTGTTGATGCAGTTCGGACATTTGAGTCACCCAGCTTTATTAGAGTTGTATTTCAGCCGGCCCCAGCACACTGGGGCCTGTCATCTTCGTTGCGGTAATCAGTAGGCAGCGCGGTAGATTTGTTCGATGTCGCCAGCCGTCAGGCGCCGCGGATTGTTGCGCATCAGCCGGTCGATCTTGCTCGCCTCCTCGGCCATGGCCGGGATGGCGTCTTCCGGTACACCGAAGCTGCGCATGCCCTTGGGAATGTCGACGCTGGCGCACAGCTCGGCCATGGCCTCGACGGCCAGGTTGGCGGCGGCCTTGTCGCTCAAGCCATGCGTTTGCACGCCAAGAGCAGCAGCGATCTCGGCCATGCGCTCGACGCAGGCCAGCTTGTTCCAGGCCATCACGTAGGGCAGCAGCAAGGCATTGCTGACGCCGTGAGCGATATTGAAGCGCCCGCCCAGCGGGTAGGCCAGCGCATGCACAGCGCCCACGCCGGCATTGCCGAAGGCCATGCCAGCCATCAGGCTGGCGGTGGCCATGTCTTCGCGAGCGACCAGGTCAGCCGGATTGGCGTAGGCCTTGGGCAGCGCCTTGGCGATGAGCTTGATGGCGCCAATGGCCAGAGCATCGGTGATCGGCGAGGCGTTGACCGACAGGTAGGACTCTACCGCGTGTACCAGTGCATCGACGCCACTGGCAGCCGTCACGCCGCGCGGGCAGGTCAGGGTCATCAGCGGGCTGACCAGGGCGACGTCGGGCAACAGATAGTCACTGACGATGCCCCTTTTCAGTTGCGCCTGCTTGTCGGAAAGGATCGATACGTTGGTCACTTCCGAGCCGGTGCCGGCGGTGGTCGGGATGGCAATCAGCGGCGGGCCCTTGCGCTTGACCTGATCGACACCGAACAACTCTTCCAATGCACCGTCATGCCCGACGTAACCTGCCACGGCCTTGGCGATATCGATGGCGCTGCCACCACCAACACCGATGAGGCCATCGTGACCGCCGTCGCGATAGACCTTGGCGCAGGCCTCGACGATGGCGATCTCCGGCTCCGGCTCGACACCATCAAAGATGCCATAGCGGCGCTCGCCGAGTTGCTTGAGGACATGCTCGACCGTACCGGACTTGATCAGGATGGTGTCGGTGACGATCAGCGGGTTGGTGATATTCAGTCGAGGCAGTTCGACCGCCAGTTGCTCCACAGCACCCTGGCCGGTCAGCAGCTTGTTGGCGATCTTGAATGCGGCAGTGTTCATCAGCAGGCCCCTTATGCGTTGTTGTGCTGAGCGGGTTCGGGGCTTGCCATAGCCATTCCTGTGCCAGCTCGCCGAAAGCGGCGTGGTAGAAGGCTTGCGTCGATTTGTCACAGCGCGCTACGGGCTGCGCTTGATCAGAAAATCAATCAAAAGACCGTGATTCGATCCATTTTTCAATCAACCCTGTTCCCAGCGTTTCATCTTCTGCACCAGCGTCGCCTGGCTCAGACCAAGCACCTTGGCTGCCTCTCGGGTGGTCTTGTGCTGCATCAGCGCACGGCGGATGAGGCGCCGCTCGAGGTTCTCCACCTGCTTGCGCAATGGCAGCAGGTCGTCTTCGCCAGCGTCGCTGCGGGCGATGCGCATCTCCTCCGGCAGGTCGAACAGCTCGATGCGTTCGCCACTGCAGGTGACCACCAGGCGCTCGACCAGATTGATCAGCTCGCGGATATTGCCGGGCCAGGCGTAGTCGGTCAGCGCGTCGAGCGCTTCGAGCTCCCAGCTCAGCGCTCGGCCATAACGCTGGTTGAATTCGGCCAGGTAGAAGTCCAGCAGCGGCTGAATCTCCTCGGGCCGCTCGCGCAAGGCCGGAATGTGGATCGGCACGACGTTGAGCCGGTAGTAGAGGTCGGCGCGAAAACGCCCCTCGGCGACCATCGTGCGCAGGTCGTGGTGGGTGGCGGTGATGATGCGCACGTCCACCTCCTTCAACTCCAGGCCACCGACCGGGATGAAGCGGCTCTCCTCGATGACCTTGAGCAGCTTGACCTGCAGCGGCAGTGGCAGATCGCCGATCTCATCGAGAAAAACCGTGCCCTGGTGCGCCAGCTCCAGCAGACCGCGCTTGCCCTTGCTGCCTGCACCGGTGAACGCGCCCGGCACATAGCCGAACAACTCGGCCTCGATCAGGTTCTCCGGCAGCGCACCGCAGTTCAGCGCCAGGAACGGCTGCGCTGCGCGCGGGCTGCTCTTGTGGATGTACTGGGCGATCAGGCTCTTGCCAACGCCGGTTTCACCCTGCAGCAGCACCTTCACGTCGCTGGCGGCGACCCGCCGCGCCTGCATGAAGACGCGCCCGGAAGCGGGCTGATCGGCGACTGGTGAGGCCTCGAGCAGATCGTCACGCTGCCCGGCATGCAGCTTGGCCGTGCTGTTGCGCAACTGCTTCAGTTGCTGCAACTCGTCGCGCTCATGCTTCATGCGCAGCAGCTCGGTCATGTCGCGCACGGTACTGACCACGTAACGCACGCTTCCATCGGCGGCGAAGATCGGCGTACCACTGACCAGCAGGCGTTTGCCCTGGCTGACGCTCTGCATCAGCGACAGCGCCTTGCCTTCCTTGAGCACGCGCAAGGACACCGACTGCGAGATCACGCCCTGCTCCACCAATGCCTGCATGTGCTGGCCGACAACGTCCTCGGCACGCAGCCCGGTCAGGCGCTCATAGGCACTGTTGACCTTGAGAGTGATGCCGTCAGCGTCGGTGATGTAGACGCCGTCATGCAATGCGTCGATCAGTTCGCGAAAACCGGGATCATCGAAGTCCATCTGGCCGCCTTGTTACCGAAGAGAAACTGCACATTCTACGCCCGGAAACGAGCAAGGCCCCGCCGGTTTCCCGGCGAGGCCCTGAGCATGCAGCTACGGCGATTTATTCCGGCATCGAAGTGCGTAGCTTCTCGCTACGCCCACGCAGCCACTCCAGAGTCAGCAGCAGCAGGATGGAGAAGCCGATCAGCAGGGTCGCCGCGGCAGCAATGGTTGGCGATAGGTTCTCGCGGATGCCGCTGAACATCTGCCGCGGCAGGGTAGCCTGCTCGGGGCCAGCGAGGAACAGGGTCACCACCACTTCGTCGAAGGAGGTGGCGAAGGCGAACAGCGCGCCGGAGATCACGCCTGGCGCGATCAGCGGCAGGGTCACCCGGCGAAACGCCGTCAGTGGCGAGGCGCCGAGACTGGCGGCGGCGCGCACCAGGTTGTGGTTGAAGCCCTGCAGGGTGGCCGACACGGTGATGATCACGAACGGCACGCCGAGCACGGCATGCACCAGGATCAGCGACAGGTAGCTGTTGCCCATGCCCAGCGGCGCGAAGAACAGGTAGCTGGCCACACCGATGATAACCACCGGCACGATCATCGGCGAGATCAGCAGGCTCATCACCAGCGCCTTGCCGCGAAACTCGCCACGGGTCAGGCCGATGGCCGCCAGGGTACCGAAGACCATGGCCAGCATGGTCGCAGCCGGGGCGATGATCAGGCTGTTCTTCAGCGAGCGCATCCAGTCGGCGGACATGAAGAAGTCCTCGTACCAGCGCAGCGAGAAGCCCTGCAGCGGGTAGACCAGGAAGGTGCCGGAGTTGAACGACAGCGGCACGATCACCAGCACCGGCAGGATCAGAAACAGCAGCACCAGGCCGCAGAGAATGCGCAGGCCGTAATACCAGAGGCGCTCGACGGGTGACATGTAGGGGCTGAGCATGCGGTTTTACTCCAGTGAGCGTTTTAAGCTCCCCTCTCCCGCTTGCGGGAGAGGGGTTGGGGGAGAGGGCGCTCTTCTTGTGCCCTCCTCCCGAGTTCGGTTACCGAGAGACGGGGGTGCCGAAACAAGCACCCTCTCCCGCCCTTCGGGCACCCTCTCCCATGAATGGGAGAGGGTCATCAGATGGCCTGCTGCGCAGGCCGCTTTCAGGCAAGCCTCAGCTTGCTCGCACCAACCAGCCAGCTGTACACCACATAGAGCACCAGGGTCGCCGCCAGCAGCAGGCCGCCAAGGGCCGTGGCCATGCCCCAGTTGATGGTGGTGTTGGTGTAGAAGGCGACGAAGTAGCTGATCATCTGGTCGTTCGGGCTGCCCAGCAGCGCCGGGGTGATGTAGTAGCCAATCGAGAGGATGAACACCAGCAGGCAACCGGCACCGACACCGGCCAGGGTCTGCGGGAAGTACACCCGCCAGAAACTGGCGAACGGGTGGCAGCCGAGCGATACCGCCGCGCGCATGTAGCTGGGCGAGATGCCCTTCATCACGCTGTAGATCGGCAGGATCATGAACGGCAGCATGATGTGCACCATGGCCACGTACACACCACTGCGGTTGAACACCAGTTGCAGCGGCTGCTCGATGATGCCCAGCGAGATCAGCGCGCTGTTGATCAGCCCACCCGACTGCAGCAATACGATCCAGGCCGCCACCCGCACCAGGATCGAGGTCCAGAACGGTAGCAGCACCAGGATCATCAGCAGGTTGCCCTGCCGCGTGGGCAGGTTGGCCAACAGGTAAGCCAGTGGGTAGGCCAGCACCAGGCAGATGGCGGTGATCACCAGGCTCATCCAGAAGGTACGGGCGAAGATGTCCAGATAAATGGCTTGGTCCGGCGTGGCCTTGGCCAGTTCGCCAAGGTCGTCGATGCGGTGATCGAGCGCAGCCAGCAAATAGTACGGCGTCACCGACGAAGCATTGCGGCGGATCACCTGCCAGTAGGCGGGATCGCCCCAGCGCTCGTCCATGTCGAGGAAGGCTTCCTGGTAGGACGCCGGCTCCTCGCGCAGCGGTAGCTTGCGTGCGGTGCTGCTGACCAGGCTGCGAAAGCCCGCCAGTTCCATGTTCAGGCGCTTGGACAGATCGCCCAGGCTCTGGTTGCGCCGCGCCTCGAGCATATCGCCGGCAATCGCCCGGTATACCGACTCATCCGGCAGACCACGTCCATCCCATCCGGCAATCGCCTCGACGGTACGCGGCAGGCTGCCGACCACCTCAGGGTTGTCGACGCTGCGCATCAGCAGCGCGCCGATGGGCAGCAGGAAGGTCAGCAGGAGAAACAGCAACAGCGGCAGGATCAGCGCCTTGGATTTCAGGCGATTGAAACGCTCGGCACGAGCCAGACGCTGCTTCAGGCTCGGCCCAGGCAAATCGTTGGCAGGCAGTACGGCGGCCATGGACAACTCCGCAAGCTAAGGCCGCACCAGGCGGCAGGAATTCGGGGATACGACAAACATCGATTGGGCAGCTCCGCCCCCTCATCCGGCGCTAAGCGCCACCTTCTCCCGCAGGAGAAGGGGACGAGGAAGGCGTCGCTGTGCGACGCACCGTTTAGCGGGCAGCCCAGGCGTTGAAACGCTGCTCCAGCTGCTCGCCGTAATCAGCCCAGAAGGTCACGTCGATCGCCACCTGGTTGGCGATGTTTTCCGGGGTCGTCGGCATCAGGTTCAAACGCTCCGGCGCCAGCAACTCGATGGCCTGCTTGTTGGCCGGGCCGTAGGCGATGTTCTCCGAGTAGGTCTTCTGCGCTTCGGGCTTGACCGAGTAGGCGATGAATTCCTTGGCCAGCTCCACGTTCTTGGCGCCACGCGGGATGGCCCAGGAGTCGAAGTCGTAGATGCCACCGTTCCACACCACTTGCAGGTTGCTCTCGGCTTGCACGGCCGCAATACGACCGTTATAGGCCGAGCTCATCACCACGTCGCCGGAGGCCAGGTACTGCGGCGGCTGGGCGCCGGCTTCCCACCACTGGATATTGGGTTTCAGTTCATCGAGCTTCTTGAACGCACGATCCTGGCCTTCCTTGGTGGCCAGCACCTTGTACACGTCCTTGACCGGCACGCCGTCGGCCATCAGGGCGAACTCCAGGGTGTACTTGGCGCCCTTGCGCAGGCCACGCTTGCCCGGGAATTTCTCGACGTCCCAGAAATCAGCCCAACTGGTCGGTGCAGCGCTCAACTTGTCGGCGTTGTAGGCCAGCACCGTGGACCAGACGAAGAAGCCGACGCCGCACGGCTGGATGGCGCCGTCGATGAAGTTGGCCTCATCGCCGAACTGCGCCGGGTCGAGCTCCTCGAACAGACCTTCGTCGCAACCACGAGCCAGCTCCGGCGACTCCACCTCCACCAGGTCCCAGCTCACGCTGCGGGTGTCGACCATGGCTTTGACCTTGGCCATCTCACCGTTGTATTCGCCGCCCAGCACCTTGTTGCCAGTGTCCTTCTCGAAGGGTTCGTAGAACGCCTTGACCTGCGCCGCCTTGTTCGCGCCGCCGAAGGAAACCGCCGTCAGATCCACCGCCAGTGCCGGCATGGCGCAGCTAACGCCCAGGGCCAACGCCGCGAGCTTCAGGGATTTCGTCATTCTTATCAGCTCCTCTGTGTTTCGGGGTAAAGGTGAAGCACTGCGCGAAAGGCTCACTCGGCTTGGAGTGGATCCAGCGCGCGGACATGCTCGACAGACCAGCCGAGCGGAACCAGGTCACCAACCGTCAGGGCCGGATCGAGCTCGGCCACGGGTTGTTTGACGTAGAAATCGGATTGGCCGCAGACCTCCATGCGAATACGCACGTGGTCACCCAGGTAGATGAACTCGGCGATACGCCCGGAGAAACGATTCGGGCAGGTTTCGCTATGGCCGTTGAGGCGGATGCGCTCGGGGCGGATCGACAGGCTCACGGCATCGCCCACTGCGCCGACATTGACTGCCGTGGCGCGTACCTCTTCACCACGCGCCAGGCGCACCACGCACTGCTCGCCATCGCGGCTGATCAGCTCGCCAGCCAGGCGGTTGTTCTCACCGATGAACTGGGCGACGAAGGTGTTATGCGGCGCTTCGTAGAGCTCGCGCGGCGCGGCGATCTGCTGGATTTCGCCCTGGTGGAACACGGCTACACGATCAGACATGGTCAGCGCCTCGCCCTGGTCGTGGGTCACGTAGACCACGGTCACGCCCAGACGCTGGTGCAGGTGCTTGATCTCCATCTGCATGTGTTCGCGCAACTGCTTGTCCAGCGCGCCCAGGGGTTCGTCCATCAGCACCAGTTGCGGCTCGAACACCAACGCACGGGCCAGCGCCACGCGCTGCTGCTGGCCACCGGAGAGCTGGCCGGGGTAACGGTTGCGGAAGCTGTCGAGCTGCACCATCGATAGCGCGCGCTTGACCCGCTCGCTGATGTCGGTGCGCGACATGCCACGCACGCTCAGCGGGAAGGCCAGGTTCTCGGCCACGGTCATGTGCGGGAACAACGCGTAGTTCTGGAACACCATGCCGATGTCACGCTTGTGCGGCGGCAGTTTGTTCAGGGAGCGCCCATCGAGGAGGATCTCGCCAGCGGTCGGCGTCTCGAAACCGGCCAGCATCATCAGGCTGGTGGTCTTGCCGGAGCCGGACGGGCCGAGCAGGGTCAGGAACTCACCCTTGCGGATATCCAGGTTGAGGTCTTTGACGATCAGCGTTTCGCCGTCATAGCTCTTCTGCACGCCACGGAAGCTCACCAGTACATCGTTTGCCATCACACCACACCCTTGTTCTTGTCTCAGGCCGATGAGCCAAGATTAGGTCGGCGAGAAAGGGTGAAAAATCGGGCGGGATGACAAGCTGATATCAGGCGCGAGGAGAATCTTCTGTAGGAATCGCCCTACAAATTCCGAGCAACTATGTCGGTTATCGAAGACACCCAATGGGTAGTCCGCGGGTAGGGTGGACATCGCTTTTCATGTCCACCGGTGCGAATGTACTCATATCGCCACGGTGGATGAAAAAGAGCGTCATCCACCCTACGCCGGCCATACCGCCGCGTGTTACAGGAGCGGTCGCTCAGACCAGTCGGTGCTCCATCGCGTAACGCACCAGATCGGCCATCGAATGCGCGCCGAGCTTTTGCATCAGGCGCGCCTTGTGCGTGCTCACGGTCTTGTTGCTGATCGCCAGGTGCAGGGCGATATCGTTGACGCCCTCTCCCCGAACCAGACGCTCGAACACCGAAAACTCACGCTCGGACAGTTGCGCATGAGGTGGACGCGAATCGGTCAGGCCGACCTCGAAGACCATGCGGTCGGCCAGCGCCGGATCGATATAACGCCCACCGCCGGCCACTTTGCGAATCGCGGTGATCAACAGCGCCGGGTCACTATCCTTGGTGGCGTAGCCGGCAGCCCCGGCTTTGAGCGCACGCGCCGCCATCTGCGCCTCGTCGTGCATCGACAGCACCAGAATCGCCGGAGCATCGGTCAGCGCGCGAATACGTGGGATGGCCTCCAGACCATTGACGCCGGGCATGGAGATATCCAGCAGCACCACATCGCAAGAGGTGCGGCGCAACACCTCGATCAGTTGCTCGCCATTGCAGGCTTCGCCGGCCACCTCGAGATCACGCGCCATACCGATCAGTTGCTTGATGCCTTCCCGCACGATGGTGTGGTCTTCGGCCACCAGTACCCTAATCACGCTGCGATCTCCTCTTCCAGATTGATACGCGCACACAGCGTAGTGCCCTCGCCCGGCTGGCTGTCAATCTGCAACTGTCCGCCGAGCATGAGCATGCGTTCCTGCATGCCGACCAGGCCGAAGGATTGCCCCGGCTTGCGCAGCGCCGGATCGAAGCCCTTGCCATCGTCGACGACCGACAGACACAAGGCACCCCTTTCCTGCCACAGGCGCACCTCGACGCTGTGCGCACCGGCATGTCGCATCACGTTGGTCAGTGCCTCCTGGAGAATGCGGAACATACCTATGGCCTGGGCATCCGGCAGATGCGGCAGGTGCTCCGGCACTTCGACCAGGCAAGGAATCTGCGTGCGCTCCTCGAAACGCCGTACCTGCCATTCGATGGCAGAGGCAATGCCGGCATCGAGAATCGGCGGGCGCAGCGCCGTGGCCACATCACGCACCAGCTGGAACAACTGAGCGATCAGGCGTTTCATGCTGTTGAGGCGCTCGTCCAGCTCGGGAATCTGTCCGGCGCAAACCAGCTCGCACATCGCCGTTTCCAGCTTGAGTACGGTCAGCACCTGCCCCAGCTCGTCATGCACTTCGCGGGCGATCCGCGCCTTTTCCTCCTCGCGCACACTTTCCAGGTGCGCCGACAGTTCGCGCAGACGCGCCCGCGAGTCGGCTAGCGCCAGCTCGGCCAGCTTGTTCTCGGTGATATCCCAGAGAATCCCGTCCCAGACCACACGCCCATTGCCCAGCGGGCGCGCGGTGGTGCGGATATCGGCCCACAGCACCTCCTGATCGGCGGTGAGGATGCGCCCCTGCCAGTACCAGTCGCTCTCGCCTTCCAGCGCCAGCGTCTGGCTGTTCAGATAGCTGTTCAGATCCTGCGGATGCACCAGGCTGCGGATACCGCGCTCCTCGCGCTGCAACTCGTGCGCCGGCCAGCCGACCATGTCCTGACTGGCCTCGCTGATGTAGGCGAAGTTGACCACCGCTCCCGGCCCGGCGCGCTCCAGGCGAAACACCAGGCCGGGCACGTTGCCGGCGATACCCTTAAAGCGTGCCTCACTCTCCTCCAGCGCCGCACGCGCCCGACGGCGTTCGGTGACGTCGCTGAGAAACACCACCAGATACTCGGCCTGGCGATAACGCAGGAAACTCAGGGAAACATCGGCCGGCATGCGGCTGCCGTCGGCGCGCAGGCAGTCGACCTCAAAGCTGGGGGAACCCTCTTCCTGCTCACGCACGCGCTTCCACAGGTTGAGCCAACGATCCATGTGCAGGCCGGGCTCCAACTGACTCAATGGTTTGTCCACCAGCTCGCCGGCGGCGTAGCCAAGCATGCGTTCGGCGGCGCGGTTGGCGTAGCGCAGGTGACTGTCCCAGTTGACCCAGAGAATGCCCACCGTGCTGTGGTCGATGGAAAACTGGCTCAGACGCAATGCCTCGGCCGCCTGCTGGTGACGATCCAGCTCGCCACGGGCACCCAGCAGCCCTCGCTCCAGCAAACGCGTCTGCTGCCTTTGCCGATAGAGCGCAGTTGCAACCAGCATCAACACCAGGCCGAAAAATAGCGCGAGCGTCTTCCAGAAACCGACGAAATCAGTGGACTGCGGATAGCGCAAAGGCATCCAGGTTTCCCGTAACGCCTCCAATTCGCGAGCCGGCAGTGCCTTCAGGGTCTGATCGACGATGCCGGGCAACAGCGCCTGATCGCGGCGCGTGGCCAAACGCAGGAGCTGCGGCAGACCTATGTCGCCGACGATGCTCAAGCTGGAGAAGCGTGACTCGCGTAGCAGCAGGCTGAGGCTCGCTTCATCCAGCACCGCGTAGCTGACCTCCTGATTCAGAACCAAGAGCAACGCCGAACGCTCCGAAGTCGTCGCGCGCAGACGCAGGTTGGTATGAGTGCGTTCCAGGTATTCGGCAGCCTGACTCGGCGTACGCAACGCGACCCTCTGCTCCAGCGGCAGTTGGTCGAGATCCACCGCGCCATTGCCGCTACGCTCGCCAACCACCAGATGCGGTACGCGCAGATAAGGCATGGAGTAATGCCAGATGCGCAGGCCGGCCGGTGTCTGCTGCAGGCCTGGGGCCAGATCCACCTCGCCAGCGCTTGCGGCACGTTCCAGGGCCCCCAGGTTCGGATACAAGCGCCAGTCGGGGGTGACACCCATGCCTTCGAGCAGACGCTGCATCAGTTCGACATTGGCGCCCGTCAACTGTCGGTTCTGGTCACGCACGACCCAGGGCGCCTGCTGGACAAGGCCCACGCGCAGCACCGGATGCTCCTTGAGCCAGGCGCGCTGCTCGGCATCGAAAGCGGGGCGCAATGGCATGCGCGTGCTCTCGGCCCAGGCGGTGGGAATGACCAGCATCAGCAGAAGGGCGAGGGAACGGAGAAGGGAGTTCATGCACGGCGAATCCGGTGACGCGATCCCCTACCTTACTCCAGTCTTGCGCTAATCGCCTGACAAAAGCGGAGCTCGGCATTAGGCTCTGTAGCAGTCCCCAAGGAGCTTCATCGATGCGCCTGAACTCAATCGCACTGCTCGGTTTCTGCCTGTTCTGCACTGCCACGAGCTGGGCGCAGGAGCCGACCGAGGACACACAGAACGCGACGCCCGGCGAGGCCGAAACATCGACTCCCAACGAACGCCCACTGCTGCCCGAACGCAGCGTCAGCGAGGCGCACACGCTGGAGCAACGTCTGGACAAACGTGAACAGCAGATGCTGCAGGCCGGCACCGACACTTTTCTCGCCCTGTGGCTTCCGGCCAACGTCGGCGAGCCCAGCGGTGCGGTGATTCTGCTGCCCGGCGATGTGGAAAACGCCGACGGCGCCGCCGCGATCGGCCCGCTGCGGCGCAAGCTGCCCGACGCCGGCTGGCACAGTCTGAGCCTGACGCTGCCGGACCCGGACGGTGACCCGCTGCCACTGCGCCAGGCGAGCGCTGCAACAGCGGCCCCGCCAGGCGACACGGCAACCACCGAGAGCACTCCAGCCGACGAAAGCCCGCCCGAAGCGACCGTAGACGAGGCGGCACAAGCGGCGGACAGCGGCACCATCAGCCCAGAGCAAAGGCGTCAGGCACATGTCGAACGGGTGCTGGCCCGCATCGATGTCGCCATCGCCTTCGCCAGCCAGCAGCAAGCCAGGGAAATCGTCCTGCTCGGCCACGGCAGCGGCGCCTACTGGGCCACGCGCTACCTGAGCGAACGCCAGCCGGACAACGTGCAGAATCTGCTGATGGTGGCAGCCGAACTACCTGCCGGCTTCGCGCCGCCACTGGATGAAATGGTCGCACAGCTGGCCGTGGCCACCGGCGACTTCTTCTACAAGGATCAAGCCACCGACCGCACGGCTGCCTTGAAGCGCCTGCAGGCCAGCAAGCGAGCCAAGCTACCCACGTACATACAGGTGTCGATGAAAGCCCTGCCGGGCAATCTGGATATTCAGCACGAGCAGCTCTACCGCCGTCTACGCGGCTGGCTGAAGCAGCACATACGCGCCGCAGGCGGCTAGCAGGCGGCTGAAAACTACCGGCTAGCGAATCCCCCGGCGCTGACGAATCAGCGCGTAGGCCTGATGCAATTGGCGCGTGGTGTCGGTGGCTTCACGGATGCGCTCAGGCGAGGCGCCGGAGCCGGCCAGTTTGTCCGGGTGATGCCGGCTGAGCAGCCGCCGGTAGGCGCGCTTGATCTGCTCCGGCTCGCTGCCTTCATTCACACCCAATAACCGCAGCGCTTCCTGGTAACTGCCGCCAGCCGGTGCCGGCTGCTGACTGCGGCGCGGCGCGTATTCCTCGCCCAGACTATCGAGCCGGGCACTGTCCCAGCCGAGCCATTTGCCCCAGAGCAGGATCAGTTCATGCTCGCTGGCCGACACCCGCCCATCGACCCAGGCCATGCGCCAGCAGGCTCGCAGCAACGCATCGGCGCGCTCGCGCTGACGCTGCAGCGGCGCACGCAGGTTGTCACGCCCGGTCTTGCCACGGGAGAAAGCCTCGATGGCGCGACGCTGAGCCGCCGGGTCCAACCCCAGCCGCTGCATTTCCGAGCGCGCCTGCTGGATATGGCTCTGCACCACCCGGCCGTCGCTCTTGGCCAGACGCCCCAGCATCAGAAACAGCAAATCGTCATCCGTCGGTGCCGCACGACCGCCCAAACGTTCACGCAGATTGTCCCAGCCATGCAGGCGCAGACGACGATCCAGCACCTGCCCGAGCAGACCGCCCAGCAGAGCACCTGGGATACTGGCCAGGGCGAGGCCGGCGGCAGCCCCGAGCATAGTGGCCGGCCACAACACCTAACGTGCCTCCTGCAACAAGCGCTCGACTTCGGCCAGGCGCTCGTGCGTACCGACGTCGACCCAGCAGCCGCCATAATGCTCGCCACTGACCTGCCCGGCCGCCATCGCCTCACGCAGCAACGGCGCCAGCTTGAAGGCACCGGGCTGAGAAGAGCCGAACAGACGCGGGTGCAGCACGGCAAGACCGCTGTAGGTCAACCGCTCGCCTGTCGCCTCACCGTCACGAACCTGACCCGCCGCCAGCACGAAGTCGCCCTGCGGGTGATGCGCCGGGTTATCCACCAGCACCAGATGCGCCAGACCGGTGAGCGGCTCACGCAGTGCGGCGAAGGCGTAGTCGGTGAAGATATCGCCATTGACCACCAGAAATGGCTCGGCACCCAACAGCGGCAGCGCCTTGAAGATGCCGCCACCCGTTTCCAGCGGCTCACCTTCGGGGGAATAGACGATACGCACGCCGAAGCGCGAGCCATCGCCGAGGTAATCCTCAATCTGCTGGCCGAGCCAGGCATGATTGATCACCAGTTCGGTGAAACCAGCGGCCGCCAGCGCACGGACGTGGTACTCGATCAACGGCACGCCTGCCGCCTTCACCAGAGGTTTTGGCGTATGCAGCGTCAAAGGACGCATGCGCTCACCCTTGCCCGCGGCGAGAATCATCGCCTTCATGCACCTGCCCCTTCATCTTTCGCCAGGCTGGCGAACAGCTCACCCAACTCGGCGAGCTCCGGCCGACGCGCCAGCACAGCCTCTATATAAGAGAAGAAACGCGGCACATCGCCGAGGTATTTGGGCTTGCCATCGCGGTGGCAGATGCGCGCGAAGATGCCGATGACCTTGAGGTGGCGCTGCACGCCCATCAGGTCACTGGCTCGCATAAAGTCGTCGAACGATGCCTGTACCGGAATGCCCGCTGCCTTGGCACGCTGCCAGTAATCCTGCAGCCAGCTTTGCACGCGCACCTCGGGCCAACTGAGAAACGCATCCTTGAACAGACACGTGATGTCATAGGTGACCGGGCCATTGACGGCATCCTGGAAATCCAGAACGCCGGGGTTGGGCGAGCTCTGCATCAGGTTGCGCGGCATGAAGTCGCGATGCACCACCACCTTGGGCTGCGCCAGGGCACTGTCGATCAACAGGCGGCTGATGCGTTGCCACGCAGCCTCCTGCTCAGGTGTGAAGGCATGCCCCAGATGGCGTTGTACGTACCACTCGGGAAACAGCTGCAACTCACGACGCAGCAACGCCTCGTCGTAATGCGGAAGATGGCTGTCGAGCGGTAAACGCTGCTGCTGCAGCAAGGCCTCGATGGCATCGTCGAACAGCGCGTCGGCATTGTGTTCGTTTATCACGTCCAGGTAGGTCTGGCGGCCCAGGTCATCGAGAATCAGGAAGCCCTGCTCGAGATCGGCAGCCAACACCTGAGGCACATGCACACCGGCGCTGGCCAGCAATGCAGCAATACGCACGAAGGGTTCGCAGTTTTCCTGAGGTGGCGGCGCATCCATCAAGATCAGGCTGCGCTCACCGGCCTGCCAACGAAAATAGCGGCGAAAGCTGGCATCGCTGCTGGCGGGAGTGAGTTCGGCCTCAGGCACCGCTCCCCATTCGCGTGCCGCGAAGAGGGAGGGCAATTGCTCGGCGAGCCAGGTTTGCAGCTGTTGCAGACGTACATCGTGTTCAGACATCAAGGGGTCTCCGACGGCGCTAGCCGTTGCGCGGGTCATGCTTTATTATCCAGCATCTTTTTCAGCCCATCGAGAGGCGTGCGGCCCCTGGGCCGATAGCGCGCAGGAAGCCCGGACTAACAAGATGGCAGTAAAATACCCCGCGTTCCGCAAAAAATTCCCGCTGCTGGTCACCGGCAGCCTCCTGGCCTTACAGCCCGCGTTCAGCCTACAGTCCTTTGCCGCCGAGCAATACGATTGCCAGGCGTCGCCCACGGGCGGCTGGGCCTGCGCGCCGAAATCGGCGGCCAGCTCCCTGCCGCCGCGCCCGGTGCACAGCCGTGATGCTGTCAGCGTAGGTGGCGCCACCAGCGAGGCCGTAGCCAAGCAGGATGCTGCCCCGGTGCTGGTCACCGAAAGCAAGGGCCGTGCCCTCGCCTCGCGCAGTCCTGATTACAGTCACCTGGACTGGGTCCCGCGCGACAAGTTGACTGCCGCGCAACTGGCCGAGGCCGGTCCTTACTGCGCAGGCGCCTACGTCGAGCCGCTGCGTCCGGGTATGGATGACACCACGCCGCTGGACGAAGCGCCGATGTTCATTTCCGCCAAGGCCTCGCGCTTCGAGCAGGAAAAGCAGATCGCCACGCTCGCAGGCGACGTCGTCCTGCGTCAGTCCGGCATGCAGGTCGAGGCCGACGAAGCCAGCCTGCACCAGACGGAAAACCGTGGTGAACTGGTCGGCAACGTGCGTCTGCGCGACAAGGGTACGCTGGTGGTCGGCGACCGCGCCGAACTGCAGCTGGATAACGGCGAAGCCCGTATCGACAACGCCGAATACGTTATGCACCAGGCCCACGTGCGCGGCAGCGCGCTCTACGCCAAGCGCGAAGAGACCGCGATCATCCGCCTCAAGGATGGTACCTACACCCGCTGCGAACCGGGCGACAATGCCTGGCACCTGAAAGGCAACAACGTCACCCTGAACCCGGCGACCGGCTTCGGTACCGCCACCAACGTGACGCTGCGGGTCAAGGACATTCCGGTGTTCTACACCCCGTACATCTACTTCCCGATCGACGACCGTCGCCAGTCCGGCTTCCTGCCACCCAGCATCGGCACGTCGAGCAGCAACGGCTTCTCGCTGCAAACGCCGTACTACTTCAACCTGGCGCCGAACTACGACGCCACGCTGTACCCGACCTACATGGCCCAACGCGGCCTGCTGATGGAAGGTGAGTTCCGTTACCTGACCGAGAGCAGCGAAGGCCAGGTCGGCGGCGCATGGCTGAACGACAGCGAAGACGAGCGCAAACTGCAGTCCGAGTACGAAGACCAGCGCTGGATGTACAGCTGGCAGCACAAGCAGGGGCTCAACTCGCGCCTGCTCGCCGAAGTCGACTACACCAACATCAGCGACCCCTACTACTTCCAGGATCTCGATACCGACCTGGGCATCGACAAGCAAACCTACGTCGACCAGCGCGGCACGCTGACCTATCGCGGTGGCAGCTATACCGCACGCCTGAACGTGCATGCATACGAACTGGCCAACATCACCGATGTGACGCCTTATGATCGTCTGCCGCAGATCACCCTGGACGGCAAGCTGCCGTTCAATCCGGGTGGCCTGGACTTCACCTACGGCACCGAGTACGTACGCTTCGATCGCAACCTGCGCTCGGGTTTCTTCGTCGACAAGGACGGCGTGACCGGTCGCCCGCAAGATCTCTGGTACGACGAACGTCTGACCGGTCTTAACCGCGCAGACGGTGAACGCCTGCACCTGGAGCCAGGTGTTGCCTTGCCACTGAACTGGAGCTGGGGCTTCGTCAAGCCTCAGGTCAAGTATCTGCAGACGCAGTACCAGGTAAACCTGGATGGCAAGGGTAAATCTGAGCTGGCGACAAACGATCCAAACAATCAGTGGTTCGGCGTCGATTACAAGCGCTCACCAAACCGCGGCGTGGGCCTGTTCAGCGTCGACAGCGGCCTGTATTTCGACCGCAACACCCAGCTTTTCGGCAAGGACTTCCGCCAGACCCTGGAGCCGCGTGCGTTCTACCTCTACGTGCCGGAAGAAGACCAGACCGATATCCCGGTCTTCGACACCGGCGAGCCGACCTTCAGCTATGCCTCGCTGTGGCGTGAGAACCGTTTCAGCGGCAAGGATCGCATCGGTGACGAGAACAAGCTGTCGCTGGGCGTGACCAGCCGCTGGATCGAGTCGAACGGCTTCGAGCGTCAGCGTTTCAGCATCGGCCAGGCCTTCTACTTCGAAGACCGCAAGGTGCAGATGCCAGGGATCGACTATCGCGGCCGCCAGGATGCCACCTCAGATGTATCTCCGTACGCACTGGAGTACCTGTATCGATTCAACCGCGACTGGCGCTTCTCCTCGACCTTCAACTGGGATCCGGACCAGCACAGCACCCGCTCGGGCAGCGCAATGTTCCATTACCAGCCGGAAGCCAATCCGAACAAGATCGTCAACTTCGGCTATCGCTACCGCAACGACACCCTGCGCTACGACCGTGACAGTGGCACCTGGACCACTAACCCGGACTATGGCAATCCAACGCTGGGCAACGGACAGCCGAACCCCAACTACATCAAGAACTACTACAAGATCGACCAGCATGACTTCTCCGTCATCTGGCCGCTGGCTCCACAGTGGAGCCTGATCTCGCGCTGGCAGTACGACTACGGCCGCAACCGTACCCTCGAAGCCTTCGGTGGTTTCGAATACGACAGCTGCTGCTGGAAACTGCGCCTGATCAACCGCTACTGGATCGATTACGACGAAGTCAGCCTCGACCCATCGCGCAACGACGAGCCGGACCGCGGCATCTTCCTGCAGATCGTCCTCAAGGGCCTCGGCGGCGTTGTTGGCAACAAGGTGGAATCTTTCCTCGACCAAGGCATTCAAGGTTACCGTGAACGTGAAGACCAAGCTTTCTGATCGCCTGCGCCCCCTGTTATTGGGCGCAGCACTGCTGGCGGCAACGGCTCAGGCCCAGGTTCGCCCACTGGATCGCGTCGTGGCCATCGTCGACAACGACGTGGTCATGCAGAGCCAGCTCGACGCTCGCCTGCGTGAAGTGCAACAGACCATCGACAAGCGCGGTGGCGCCCTGCCTCCCGACAACGTACTCAGCCAGCAGGTGCTCGAACGCCTGATCATCGAGAACATCCAGCTGCAGATCGGTGATCGCTCCGGCATCCGTATCACCGACGAAGAGCTGAACCAGGCCATGGGTACCATCGCCCAGCGTAACGGCATGAGCCTGGAGCAGTTCCGCGAAGCGCTGGCACGTGACGGCCTGTCCTATACAGACGCCCGTGACCAGGTTCGTCGCGAGATGATCATCAGCCGTGTGCGCCAGCGCCGCGTGGCCGAACGCATCCAGGTCACCGATCAGGAAGTGCAGAACTTTCTCGCCTCTGACCTGGGCAAGATGCAGCTGTCGGAAGAGTTCCGTCTGGCCAATATCCTGATCCCGGTTTCCGAGGGTGCATCTTCCAGCGAAATCCAGACCGCCGACCGTCAGGCGCAGGAGCTGTATCAGCAACTGCAGCAAGGCGCGGACTTCGCCCAACTGGCTGTCTCTCGCTCTGCCAGCGAGAACGCCCTGGAGGGCGGTGAAATGGGCTGGCGCAAGGCTGGCCAGTTGCCACCTCCGTTCGACAGCATGATCAGCCAGCTGAACCCGGGCCAAGTCACCGAGCCGGTGCGAACCCCGGGCGGTTTCATCATCCTCAAGCTGATCGAGAAACGCGGCGGCGACACCCAGGTGCGTGACGAAGTGCATGTTCGCCACATCCTGATCAAGCCCAGCGAGATTCGCAGCGAGACGGAAACCCTTCGCCTGGTCGAACGCCTGTACGACCGCATCGTCGCCGGCGAGGACTTCGCCGAACTGGCGAAGAGCTTCTCCGAAGACCCGGGCTCGGCGCTGAACGGGGGCGACCTGAACTGGATCGACCCCAACGCGCTGGTTCCCGAATTCCGCGAGGTGATGAACGACACCCCCAGCGGCGAGTTGTCCAAACCCTTCAGAAGCCCGTATGGCTGGCACGTACTGCAGGTCATGGGCCGCCGCGCCACAGACAGCAGCGCACAGTTCCGCGAACAGCAGGCCGCAAACCTGCTGCGTAATCGCAAGTACGACGAGGAACTGCAGGCCTGGTTGCGCCAGATCCGCGACGAAGCCTACGTCGAGACCAAGCTGTAATAGCGGTATCGCCCCAAAAGCCCGGCCTAGTGCCGGGCTTTTTCGTTATTGGCCCGGCAGCGTAAACTGACGCACCAGCCCTTACAGAGAGCGACCATGACTGCGCAGCACTGTTTTGCACTCACCCCAGGCGAGCCTGCCGGCATCGGCCCAGATCTGTGCCTGCTGCTGGCGCAGCAGGCACAGCCTGCACCTCTGGTCGCCATCGCCAGTCGCGAGCTACTGGCAGAGCGCACGAAACAGCTGGGGCTGGATATCGAATTGCTGACCGCTGGCCCACAACAATGGCCAGACAGGCCTGCAGCAGCAGGCGCCCTGTATGTCTGGGATACGCCGCTGGCTGCCCCCGCCCTACCCGGCGTACTGACGCCCGCCAACGCCGCCTACGTGTTAGAGACCCTCAGCCGCGCGGGCCAAGGCTGCCTGGACGGGACATTTGCCGGGATGATCACCGCCCCTGTGCACAAAGGCGTGATCAACGAAGCGGGCATCACCTTCTCCGGGCACACCGAGTTTCTCGCCGAACTCACCCACACCCAGCAGGTTGTGATGATGCTGGCGACCCATGGTTTGCGCGTCGCGCTGGTCACCACACACCTACCGCTCAAGGACGTCGCAGCCGCCATCACCACCGAGCGCCTGGAGCGCGTCACGCGCATCCTGCATGCCGACCTGCGAAGCAAGTTCGGCATCGCCGAACCACGCATCCTGGTGTGCGGGCTCAATCCGCACGCGGGCGAAGGCGGCCATCTGGGCCGCGAGGAAATCGAGATCATCGAACCGACACTGGAGCGTCTGCGCAGCGAAGGCATGAACCTGATAGGACCGCTGCCGGCCGATACCCTGTTCACACCCAAGTATCTCGAACATGCAGATGCCGTACTGGCCATGTACCATGACCAGGGCCTGCCCGTGCTCAAGTTCAAGGGCTTCGGCGCGGCGCTCAATGTCACGCTGGGCCTGCCGATCATCCGTACCTCGGTGGATCATGGCACTGCCCTGGATCTGGCCGGCACCGGCAATATCGATACCGGCAGCCTGCAGGTGGCGCTAGAGACGGCCTACCAGATGGCAGCAGCCACCTGCAGCAAGCCACAAGCGGCGGGTTGATCACGACCGGCCATATAGCCCAATGCAATCCTGGGCTATCGCCGCCATGCTTTCCCGGATTGCATCCGGGCTACGGCCCGTCAGGGTCACAAAATCCGCGCGCGCCTACAGCCGCAGCATCTTTCGCTGTTAAACTGCGCGACTTTGCCTTATCGCTCTCGGCGCCTGCTTGATGCTTGCAGCTTGAGACTTGGAGCTGTCGCCATGTCCGAATACCAACACCGCGCGCGCAAGCGCTTCGGCCAGAACTTCCTGCATGATGCCGGGGTGATCGACCGTATCCTGCGCGCCATCCGCGCCAAGGAGGACGAGCGCCTGCTGGAAATCGGCCCAGGCCAGGGTGCCATTACCGAGGGCTTGCTCGGCAGCGGTGCGCAACTCGACGTGATCGAACTCGACCTCGACCTGATCCCTATCCTGCAAGGCAAGTTCGGTGACAATCCGCGCTTTCGCCTGAATCAGGGAGACGCACTGAAATTCGACTTCGCCCGCCTCGAAGCGGCGCCACGCAGCCTGCGCGTGGTCGGCAACCTGCCCTACAACATCTCCACGCCGCTGATTTTCCATCTGCTGGACAACGCACCGCTGATTCGCGACATGCACTTCATGCTGCAGAAGGAAGTGGTCGAGCGCATGGCCGCCGGCCCAGGCGGTGGAGATTGGGGTCGCCTGTCGATCATGGTGCAGTACCACTGCCGCGTGGAGCATCTGTTCAACGTTGGGCCCGGTGCCTTCAACCCGCCACCCAAGGTCGATTCGGCCATCGTCCGCCTGGTGCCGCATGAAACCCTGCCGCACCCGGCCAAGGACCATCGCCTGCTCGAACGCGTCGTGCGTGAAGCCTTCAACCAGCGCCGCAAGACACTGCGCAACACGCTCAAGCAGTTGCTGCCCGCCGAGGCCATCGAAGCGGCAGGCGTCGACGGCAGCCTGCGCCCCGAGCAGCTGGATCTGGCCGCCTTCGTCCGCCTGGCCGACCAGCTGGCACTGCAGCCTTTGGCCGAGCAGGACTAAACTGCAATCACGCTAAACGGATCATGCGCATGTCCGACTCTCGTTATCAGATCGACGTCAGCGTCACCACCCGCTACCTGGCAGCCCAATCGCAGCCGGAGCAGAACCGCTACGCGTTCTCCTACACCGTGACCATCGCCAATAACGGCGAGCTACCGGCTCAGTTGCTGTCCCGTCACTGGATCATCACCGACGGCGATGGCCGTGTGCAGGAAGTGCGTGGCGCCGGAGTGATCGGCCGGCAGCCGCATATCGAACCTGGCGCCAGCCACACCTACAGCAGCGGAACGGTCATGGCCACGCAGGTCGGCACCATGCAAGGCAGCTACCAGATGCTCGCCGAGGACGGTAAACGCTTCGATGCGATCATCGCTCCGTTTCGCCTGGCCGTACCGGGGTCACTTCACTGATGGCGGTGTATGCCGTCGGCGACCTGCAGGGTTGCCTGAAACCGCTCAAGTGCCTGCTTGAGCAAGTGTCTTTCGATCCGGCGCAAGACCAGCTGTGGCTGGTCGGCGATCTGGTCAATCGCGGCCCGCAGTCGCTGGAAACCCTGCGTTTTCTCTACTCCATTCGTCAGGCGATCACCTGTGTACTGGGCAACCATGACCTGCATCTGCTGGCCGCAGCGCACAATATCGAACGCCTGAAGAAGGGCGATACCCTGCGCGAGATTCTCGATGCGCCGGATCGTAACGACCTGCTCGACTGGCTGCGCATGCAGAAGCTGGTGCACCACGACGCCGAGCGCAAGGTAACCCTGGTACATGCCGGCATCCCTCCACAATGGACGCTGAGCAAGGCGCTGCGCCGCGCAGCCGAGGTCGAAGAAGCGTTGCGTGACGATGCCCGTCTACCGCTGTTTCTCGACGGCATGTACGGCAACGAACCGGCCAAATGGAACAAGGACCTGCACGGCGTGACCCGCCTGCGGGTGATCACCAACTATTTCACCCGCATGCGCTTCTGCAAGGCCGATGGCACGCTGGATCTGAAGAGCAAGGAAGGTGTTGGCAGCGCCCCACCCGGCTTCGCCCCCTGGTTCAGCCACCCGCAGCGCAAGATGCGCGGTGAGAAGATCATCTTCGGTCACTGGGCAGCGCTGGAAGGCAACTGCACGGAGCCCGGCCTCTACGCGCTGGATACCGGCTGCGTCTGGGGCGGTGCGATGACCTTGCTCGATGTCGACAGCGGAGCACTTCACCGCTGCACCTGTCCCAAGGAATAAGCGCCAGAGGCGCCCCACGAATCACTCGGAGGCAACGAACATGAGCGAGTTCAAACGCATTTCTCCACAACAGGCGCAGGAGCTGCGCAGCAAGGGCGCCGTCGTGGTCGACATCCGTGACCCGCAGAGCTTTGCCAATGGCCATATCAGTGGCTCGCGTCACCTGGACAACCACTCCCTGCATGATTTCATCACCCACGCCGACCTCGACGCGCCGTTGATCGTGTCCTGCTACCACGGCAACTCCAGCCAGGGGGCAGCGGCCTACCTGGTCGGCCAGGGCTTCTCCGAGGTGTACAGCCTCGACGGCGGTTTCGAGCTGTGGCACGCCACGTACCCAAGCGAAACGGCGCAAAGCAGCGAAGAATAAATTTCTTCAGGCGGCAAGCCGCGCCCGCTCTGGCCTGCCGCCACTTCCCGACGTACGGTAACATTCAGTTATCGTTACCCAGCCCTTGACCCTCGGCAGAACGAACTATTCTGTTACTCAGGCCATCCCACTCAAGGTAGAGCCGGCCAACCGGCATCGGGCCATCGGTAACGACTTTTAGGTTTTGGGGGATTCTTCCCGACTTGTCTCTGAGCCGGGGTTACCCAGCACCTGCACGCACGACCGATCCCGAGCCAGCTTTCAGCATCGAGCGAGGTGAAGTCATGAGCATTTTCAGTCACTTCCAACAACGTTTCGAGGCGACCCGCCAGGAGGAGTACTCGCTACAGGAGTACCTCGAACTGTGCAAACAGGATCGCAGCGCTTACGCCACTGCGGCCGAGCGCCTGCTGATGGCCATTGGCGAGCCGGAACTGCTGGACACCTCCAGCGACTCACGCCTGTCACGCATCTTCTCCAACAAAGTCATCCGCCGTTATCCGGCCTTCGCCGACTTCCATGGCATGGAAGAGTGCATCGATCAGATCGTCTCCTACTTCCGCCATGCGGCTCAGGGCCTGGAAGAGAAGAAGCAGATTCTCTATCTGCTGGGCCCAGTGGGCGGCGGTAAATCTTCCCTGGCCGAGAAGCTCAAGCAACTGATGGAGAAGGTGCCCTTCTACGCCATCAAGGGCTCGCCGGTATTCGAGTCGCCCCTGGGGCTTTTCAACGCCACCGAGGATGGCGCCATCCTCGAAGAGGATTACGGCATTCCACGGCGCTACCTCAACTCGATCATGTCGCCCTGGGCCACCAAGCGCCTGCAGGAGTTCGGCGGCGACATCAGCCAGTTCCGCGTGGTCAAACTGTACCCGTCGATCCTCAATCAGATCGCCGTGGCCAAGACCGAACCCGGTGACGAGAACAACCAGGACATCTCCGCCCTGGTCGGCAAGGTGGATATCCGCAAGCTGGAAGAATTCCCGCAGAACGACGCCGACGCCTACAGCTACTCGGGCGCGCTGTGCCGGGCCAACCAGGGCCTGATGGAGTTCGTCGAGATGTTCAAGGCGCCGATCAAGGTGCTGCACCCGCTGCTGACCGCCACCCAGGAAGGCAACTACAACAGCACCGAAGGCCTCGGCGCGATTCCCTACAGCGGCATCCTGCTGGCCCACTCCAACGAGTCCGAGTGGCACAGCTTCCGTAACAACAAAAACAACGAGGCCTTCATAGACCGTATCTATATCGTCAAGGTGCCGTACTGCCTGCGCGTGACTGACGAGATCAAGATCTACGACAAGCTGCTGATCAACAGCTCGCTGGCCAAGGCCCATTGCGCGCCGGACACCCTGAAGATGCTTGCCCAGTTCTCCACCCTGTCGCGCCTGAAGGAACCGGAGAACTCCAACATCTATTCGAAGATGCGCGTCTACGACGGCGAGAACCTCAAGGACACCGACCCGAAAGCCAAGTCGATCCAGGAGTACCGCGACAGCGCGGGTGTCGATGAGGGCATGAACGGCCTGTCGACCCGCTTCGCCTTCAAGATCCTGTCCAAGGTGTTCAACTTCGACCCGCACGAAATCGCCGCCAACCCGGTGCACCTGCTGTACGTGCTGGAGCAGCAGATCGAGCAGGAGCAGTTCCCCGCCGAGGTGCGCGAGCGCTATCTGCGCTACATCAAGGAGTACCTGGCGCCGCGCTACATCGAGTTCATCGGCAAGGAAATCCAGACCGCCTACCTGGAGTCCTACAGCGAATACGGCCAGAACATCTTCGACCGTTATGTGCTGTACGCCGACTTCTGGATTCAGGATCAGGAGTACCGCGACCCGGAGACCGGCGAAATCCTCAACCGCGTGGCGCTCAACGAGGAGCTGGAAAAGATCGAGAAACCGGCAGGCATCAGCAACCCGAAGGATTTCCGCAACGAGATCGTCAACTTCGTGCTGCGCGCCCGCGCCAACAACAACGGCAAGAACCCCACCTGGCTCAGCTACGAGAAACTGCGCGTGGTGATCGAGAAGAAAATGTTCTCCAACACCGAGGACCTGCTCCCGGTCATCAGCTTCAACGCCAAGGGCAGCAAGGAGGATCAGCAGAAGCACAACGACTTCGTCAAACGCATGGTCGAGCGCGGCTACACCGAGAAGCAAGTGCGCCTGCTGTCGGAGTGGTACCTGCGGGTTCGCAAGTCTCAGTAAGCCCTACCCGGCGCGCGCCGCGTGCCGGGTCATTCGCTGCCTGCCTGTGTTTACGGGCGGGCAAGAACCTGTTCAAAGTCTCGCGAGCTAGAGCGCTGCAAGGCGAAAACAGGTGAGGACGCAGAGTTTACGAGCTGTAAATGAGCAGTCCGAACCTGTTTTCAACGCAGCAGGGTCGACGCGCAGCAGGCTCTGAACAGGTTCGAAGGAGATGTCATGAGCTATGTGATCGACCGGCGCCTGAATGGCAAGAACAAGAGCACGGTGAACCGCCAGCGCTTCCTTCGGCGTTACCGTGAACACATCAAGAAGGCGGTGGAGGAAGCCGTCAGCCGGCGCTCCATCACCGACATGGAGCACGGCGAACAGATCAGCATTCCCGGTCGTGATATCGACGAGCCGGTGCTGCATCATGGTCGCGGCGGCAAGCAGACCATCGTCCACCCCGGCAACAAGGAATTCACCACCGGCGAACGCATCCCGCGACCACAGGGCGGCGGTGGTGGGCGCGGCAGTGGCAAGGCGAGCAACTCCGGCGAAGGCATGGACGAGTTCGTCTTCCAGATCACTCAGGAGGAATTTCTCGACTTCATGTTCGAGGACCTGGAGCTGCCCAACCTGGTCAAACGCCACCTGACCGGCGCGGAAACCTTCAAGACCGTGCGCGCCGGCATCAGCAACGAGGGCAACCCCTCACGCATCAACATCGTGCGCACCCTGCGGTCGGCCCACGCGCGGCGTATCGCCCTGTCAGGCTCCAGCCGCGCCAAATTGCGCGAAGCCAAGGCCGAACTGGAGCGACTGCGACGTGAAGAGCCGGACAACTTCGGCGATATACAGGCCATTCAGGAAGAAATCGAACGACTCAGTGTGCGCATCCATCGCGTGCCGTTTCTCGACACCTTCGACCTCAAGTACAACCTGCTGACCAAACAGCCCAACCCCAGCTCCAAGGCGGTGATGTTCTGCCTGATGGACGTGTCCGGCTCCATGACCCAGGCCACCAAGGACGTCGCCAAGCGCTTCTTCATCCTCCTGTACCTGTTCCTCAAGCGCAATTACGACAAGATCGACGTGGTGTTCATCCGCCACCACACCAGTGCAAAAGAGGTCGACGAGGAAGAGTTCTTCTACTCCCGCGAGACCGGCGGCACCATCGTTTCCAGCGCGCTGAAGCTGATGCAGGAAGTCATGGCCGAGCGCTACCCGATCAACGAGTGGAACATCTATGCCGCCCAGGCGTCGGACGGCGACAACTGGAATGACGATTCACCGGTATGCAGGGATATATTGATCAACCAGATCATGCCGTTCGTGCAGTACTTCACCTACGTCGAGATCACCCCACGTGAGCACCAGGCGCTGTGGTTCGAGTACGAGCAGGTGGCCGAAGCCTTCGCCGACAGCTTCGCCCAGCAGCAGCTGGTGTCCGCCGCGGACATCTACCCGGTGTTCCGCGAACTGTTCCAGCGTCGCCTGGTGAGTTGAGGTCAATGCCATGAGCGCTACTGCCAAGAAACGCCAACCGCTGTCTACCGGTTCGGAGTGGACCTTCGACCTGATTCGCCAGTACGACAAGGAGATCGCGCGCATCGCCGAGCGCTATGCGCTGGACACCTACCCCAACCAGATCGAAGTGATCACCGCCGAACAGATGATGGATGCCTACGCCTCGGTCGGTATGCCGTTGGGCTATCACCACTGGTCATACGGCAAGCATTTCCTCGCCACCGAGAAAGGCTACAAGCGCGGGCAGATGGGCCTGGCCTACGAGATCGTGATCAACTCCGACCCCTGCATCGCCTACCTGATGGAGGAAAACACCATCTGCATGCAGGCGCTGGTGATCGCCCACGCCTGCTACGGCCACAACAGTTTCTTCAAGGGCAACTACCTGTTCCGTACCTGGACGGACGCCAGCTCGATCATTGATTACCTGGTGTTCGCCAAGCAGTACATCATGCAGTGCGAGGAACGCTACGGCATCGACGCCGTGGAGGAGTTGCTCGACTCCTGCCATGCCCTGATGAACTACGGCGTCGACCGTTACAAACGCCCCTACCCCATCTCTGCCGAAGAAGAGCGCCGGCGCCAGAAGGAACGCGAGGAACACCTGCAGAAGCAGATCAACGACCTATGGCGCACCATTCCAAGGAACGCGGACAAGGGTGGCGAGAAGGACAACAAGCGCTTCCCCGCCGAACCGCAGGAAAACATCCTCTATTTTCTGGAAAAACACGCGCCCTTGCTGGAGCCCTGGCAGCGCGAAGTGATCCGCATCGTGCGCAAGATCGCCCAGTACTTCTACCCGCAGCGCCAGACACAGGTGATGAACGAAGGCTGGGCGACCTTCTGGCACTACACCCTGATGAACGATCTGTACGACGAAGGCCTGGTCACTGACGGCTTCATGATGGAGTTCCTGCAGTCGCACACCAGCGTGGTCTACCAGCCGCCGTTCGACAGTCCCTACTACAGCGGTATCAACCCCTACGCCCTGGGTTTTGCCATGTACCGCGACATTCGCCGTATCTGCGAAACCCCCACCGAAGAAGACAAACGCTGGTTCCCGGATATCGCCGGCAGCGACTGGCTGACCACGCTCAAGTTCGCCATGAACAGCTTCAAGGACGAGAGCTTCATTCTGCAGTTCCTCTCGCCCAAGGTGATTCGCGACTTCAAGCTGTTCGGCATTCTCGACGACGACCAGAAGGACGAACTGCTGGTGCCCGCCATTCATGACGAACCGGGTTATCGCACCATCCGCGAGTTGCTCGCCGCGCAGTACAACCTGGGCAACCGCGAACCCAACGTGCAAATCTGGAACATCGACCGCCGCGGCGACCGCTCGCTGACCTTGCGCCACCAGCAGCATGACCGCAAACCACTGGGCGACTCCACCGGCGAGGTGCTCAAGCACCTGCACCGGTTGTGGGGCTTCGACATTCACCTGGAAGTCTGTCAGGGCGACCAGTTGATCACCACGCAGCATGTACCGCCACGCGGCAGCTCGGAGAACGACAGCGAATACCCGAGGCTGGACCTGATCATTCCGCCGATTTGAGCGGCTGCTGTGAGCACGCCTTAACCCTATATACCGGCGCGCACGGCGCGTCTCACTTCGATCTTCGGTATCCTCTGCGCTCAGTGGAGGAACACACATGCAGATCTACACAGTCGGCGGCGCCGTGCGCGATCGCCTGCTCGGCCGTCCCATCAGTGAAGTGGACTGGGTCGTGGTTGGCGCCAGCGCCGAGCAAATGCTCGAACTCGGCTATCGCCCGGTGGGCGCCGACTTTCCGGTGTTCCTGCACCCGCAAACGGGCGAGGAGTACGCACTGGCCCGTACCGAGCGCAAGAGCGGGCGCGGCTATGGCGGCTTCACCTTCCACGCCAGCCCCGACGTCACGCTGGAACAAGACCTGATCCGCCGCGACCTGACCGTCAATGCCATGGCCGAGGACGACCAGGGCAACCTGATCGATCCTTATGGCGGCCAGCAAGATCTTGAAGCCCGCGTCCTGCGCCACGTTTCCCCGGCATTCGCCGAAGATCCGCTGCGCGTCCTGCGCGTGGCCCGCTTCGCCGCTCGCTATGCACCGCTCGGTTTCAGCGTCGCGCCAGAAACCCTTGAGCTGATGCGTCAATTGGCCGAATCCGGCGAGCTGGCCCACCTCACAGCCGAGCGCAGCTGGAAGGAAATATCCCGCGCCCTGATGGAGCCGCGCCCGGACGTGTTCGTCCAGGTGCTGCGCGACTGCGGCGCGCTGGCTGCCCTGCTGCCGGAAGTCGATGATCTGTTCGGTGTGCCGCAACCGCAGGCACACCATCCGGAAATCGATACCGGCGTGCATGTGCAGAGCGTGTTGCGCCAATGTGCGGAGCACGACCAGCCGCTGAACGTGCGCTGGGCCTGCCTGCTGCATGACGTCGGCAAAGGCCTGACACCGGAGGCCGAATGGCCACGGCATATCGCCCACGAGCCCAAAGGGCTGCCACTGATCCAGGCGATCAACGAGCGCTGCAAAGCACCCCGCGACTGCGCCGAGCTGGCAATGCTGGTCGGCGAGTTCCATACCCATGGCCATCGCGCGCTGGAGTTGCGCCCCTCGACACTGCTGGAACTGCTGCAGCGCTTCGACGTGTTTCGCCGCCCGCAGCGCTTCGCCGAATTCGTCGCCGCCTGCGAGATGGATGCGCGCGGTCGCCTGGGCCTGGAGCAACGCGACTACCCGCAGGCCGCTTACCTGCTGGGCGCTGCCGAGGCTGCCCGGCAAGTGCCGGTCAAGCCGTTACTGGAGAAGGGATTCAAGGGCGCAGAACTGGGCGAAGCGCTCAACCGCGAGCGCCTGCAAGCGCTCAAGGCCTACAAGCAGAAAACGTAGCCCGGATGAAATCCGGGGAGACAGAAACCAGTCGCGGATTTCATCCAGGCTACTGTCGTTGGGCGGTGCGTGCTCCCGGTAACCGCGGTGCGCGCGGCGCACCCTACGCAAGCCCAGTCGCAGCCGATCAGAGCGAATGCGCCTGCAGCAGCCGTAGCCCGGATGCAATCCGGGGCGATTCTGAGGCCGATCCCCGGATTTCATCCGGGCCAAGATCGCAGAGTATCGCTGGGCGATGCGCACTACCGGCAACGGCGGTGCGCGCGGCGCACCCTACGCAAGCCTCGTCGCAGCCGATCAGACCGAATGCGCCTGCAGCAGCTGTAGCCCGGATGCAATCCGGGGCGATTCTGGGGCCGATCCCCGGAATTGCATCCGGGCTACGCAGGGCGCGTCTGCAGCAACTCTACCGGCGTCAACTCGACACCGCGCCATTGGAAGGCCGCCGGCCAGAGCTGCTGATCGATCTGCGCCGAAGCCCACAGCTCGGCGTACGAACGACCATCCACCGGGTGCTGTAGCTGCGGTGCCAACAGCGCCAGCGGCCAGAGCACGAAGGCGTTCTTGAGAATTTCCGCGCGCGGCAGGATCAGGCCGTTGAAATTACCGACCTGCTCGCCATACAGCAGCACGTCGATGTCCAGCGGCAAACCCTTGCGGTCCGGCGCGTAGCGGCCATTGTCGGCTTCGATGAATTTCAGCCGGCGGTCCAACTCCAAAAGCGGCAGCTCCGTCTCGCCCACCACCACCAGGTTGAAGAAATTGCCGCTCTTGATGCCCACGGCATGGCTCTCGAACACCGGCGAGCAGCGCATATCGCTGAGCAGCACCGCCAGCGCATCGAGGCCCGCGACGAGGTGAGCCTCGCGCTCAATATTGCTGCCGAGGCCGAGAAAGACCCGAGTCAGAGGCATCCGCGCTCGATCTCCACGCCCACACCGCCGCGTGCGGCTGGCACCGCGCCGGGCTTGGTCAGCTTCAGACGCATCCAGGGAATGTTGAACTCGTCCATCAGGGTCTGCACCAGCCGTTCGGCGAAGGTCTCGACCAGAATGAACTGCGACTCGGCCGCGAAGGCCTGAATGCGCGTGGACACGCTGGCGTAGTCGAGCGCCAGGTTGAGGTCGTCACCGGCCGCCGCCGGGCGGTTGTCCCAGCCCATCTGCAGGTCCAGACGCAGGCACTGACGAATGTCGCGCTCCCAATCGTAGGCGCCGATCACCGTGTCGACCTCCAGGCCCTCGATAAATACTCTGTCCACCCGCACTCTCCGCGCCACGACAAGGGCGCTGCACCTCGTTAGAATCGGGCCACCCCATGCCCTGGAATGGCCACCATGTTCTGGCTTCTGGCAATCCTTGCCTATCTGCTCGGTTCGTTGTCCTTCGCCATACTGCTCAGCCGACTTGCTGGCGGGCCAGACCCGCGCGCCAGCGGCTCGGGCAACCCCGGCGCCACCAACATGCTGCGCGTGGCCGGCAAGAAGCTCGCCGTGATGACGCTGATCGGCGACCTGCTCAAGGGCCTGCTACCGATCCTGATCGCCAAACTGCTCGGCCTCAGCCTGCACCAACAAGCCTGGATCGGCCTGGCGGCCGTCGTCGGCCATCTTTACCCGCTGTACTTCCGTTTTCGTGGCGGCAAGGGCGTGGCCACTGCCGCCGGCATGCTGCTCGGCCTCTACCCACCAGCCGCCTTGCTCGCCCTGGCGGCATGGGCCCTGATATTCCTGCTGACCCGCACCAGCTCGCTGGCCTCGCTGATCGCTACACCGCTGACGCTACCGCTGCTGGCCTGGCAACAACCGGCGGCGTTGCTGCCAGCCTGCGTATTGACCGGGCTGATCGTCTGGCGTCACCGCAGCAATCTGCGTGATCTGTTCGCCGGACGCGAACGGCGCTTTTAAGCAACAGGTCGGACCGCAAATCGCGGCTGAAGCCGCTCCTACGGGGCCTCGACTCGTTAAATCGCCGGCAGCGACTCCATCGGCCAGCGCGCCTGCACCTTGATCGCCAGATCCTCATGCTGCCCGGCCAGCAAGCGCTGGCACCCGGCGTAGGCGATCATCGCGCCGTTGTCGGTGCAGAAGCGTGGCCGCGCGTAGAACACCTTGCCCTTCATCTCGCCCAGCATGCGCTCCAGATGCTCGCGCAGCGCCTTGTTGGCACTCACGCCACCGGCGATCACCAGGCTGTTCAGCCCGCTCTGCTTGAGCGCGCGCTTGCACTTGATGGTCAGAGTCTCGACCACCGCCTGCTGGAAGGCCAGCGCGATGTCGCGACGGGCTTGGTCGAGGTCGTCACCGTTGTCGCGGCACTGCTGCCAGGTATTGAGCGCAAAGGTCTTGAGGCCGCTGAAGCTGAAATCCAGGCCCGGACGATCGGTCATCGGCCTGGGGAAAACGAAACGCCCCGGCGTGCCCTGCTCGGCCAGCTTGGCGATCTCCGGGCCGCCCGGATAATTCAGGCCCATCAGCTTGGCAGTCTTGTCAAAGGCCTCACCGGCAGCGTCGTCCAGCGACTCGCCGAGCAACCGGTACTGGCCGATGCCATCGACTCGCACCAACTGGGTATGGCCACCGGACACCAGCAAGGCGACGAACGGAAAGGCTGGCGGCTGCTCTTCCAGCATCGGTGCCAGCAAGTGACCTTCCATATGGTGCACGCCGACGGCCGGTACGCCCCAGGCAAATGCCAGCGCCTGCGCGCAGGACGCGCCGACCAGCAGCGCGCCGACCAGGCCAGGGCCTGCCGTGTAGGCCAGAGCGTCGATGTCGCTGGCCTGCTTGCCGGCCTCATCCAGCACCTGGCGGATCAACGGCAGCATGCGTTTGACGTGATCGCGCGAGGCCAATTCCGGCACTACGCCGCCGTAGACGCGATGCAGGTCGATCTGGCTGAACAGGGCGTCAGCCAGCAGGCCGCGCTCACTGTCATAGAGCGCGACACCGGTTTCATCGCAGGAGGTTTCCAATCCCAGTACGAGCATGGAGCTTGAGCCTTGATTTGCCGCGTGGAACAAAGGCGCGCATGATAAGCGCCGCCCGGCGGAGCGGCCAGCGCTTTTCGATCAGAGGCCTTTGCATTCCTCGGCTCGAGGGGGTAACATCCGCAACCCTTAAAAACCGACGCAACCCGAGCCATTTGCCGGGAGCGCGTTGAACACCGGTAATTAACGAAGGTACGACCTGGATGCCAGCCGTCAAAGTTAAAGAGAACGAACCCTTCGACGTAGCCCTGCGTCGTTTCAAGCGCTCCTGCGAAAAAGCCGGCGTACTGGCTGAAGTCCGTAGCCGCGAATTCTACGAAAAGCCGACCGCTGAGCGTAAGCGCAAGGCCGCTGCCGCTGTTAAGCGTCACGCCAAGAAAGTGCAGCGCGAACAGCGTCGCAGCGTTCGCCTGTACTAATACCGTACACGCAACGCTCGAATGCCCGACTCTGGTCGGGCATTGCATTTGAAAGACTCCGCCTCGCGCTTTAGCGAGTGAGCGGAGTTTTTGCTTTTCTACCCATCGTTGTCCCGCGCTTGCGCCGGGCAGTATGCTGAGCGCCTATGGCCGGCCTGATCCCGCAATCCTTCATCGATGACCTGCTCAACCGCACCGACATCGTCGATGTGGTGAGCTCGCGCATCCAGCTGAAGAAGACCGGCAAGAACTACAGCGCCTGCTGCCCGTTCCACAAGGAAAAGACCCCCTCCTTCACCGTCAGCCCGGACAAGCAGTTCTACTACTGCTTCGGCTGCGGCGCTGGCGGCAACGCCCTCGGCTTCGTCATGGACCACGATCAACTGGAGTTTCCCCAGGCGATCGAGGAGCTGGCCAAACGCGCCGGCATGGACGTGCCGCGCGAGGAAAGTGGTCGCGGACACAAACCCAGACAGCCGGTCGATTCACCGCTCTACCCGCTGCTCAATGCCGCCGCCGAGCACTATCGCCAGGCACTGAAAAGCCATCCGCAACGCAAATACGCGGTGGACTACCTCAAGGGCCGCGGCCTGACCGGCGAAATCGCCCGCGACTTCGGCATCGGCTTCGCCCCGCCCGGCTGGGACAACCTGCTCAAGCAACTGGGCGCCGACGCCCTGCAGCAGAAGGTCATGATCGACGCCGGCCTGCTGATCGAGAACGCCGAGAACGGCAGGCGCTACGACCGCTTCCGTGACCGCATCATGTTCCCCATCCGCGACAGTCGCGGCCGGGTGATCGCCTTCGGCGGCCGCGTGCTGGGCGACGACAAGCCCAAGTACCTGAACTCGCCGGAAACCCCGGTGTTCCACAAGGGCCAGGAGCTCTACGGCCTGTACGAGGCGCGCAAGCACAACCGCGATCTCGACGAGATCATGGTGGTCGAAGGCTACATGGACGTCATCGCCCTGGCCCAGCAGGGCCTGCGCAATGCCGTGGCGACCCTGGGCACGGCCACCAGCGAAGAACACCTCAAGCGCCTGTTCCGCATCGTGCCCAGCGTGTTGTTCTGCTTCGACGGCGACGCTGCCGGCCGCAATGCCGCCTGGCGCGCCCTGGAGTCCACCCTGTCGAGCCTGCAGGATGGCCGTCGCGCACGCTTTCTGTTCCTGCCCGACGGCGAAGACCCGGACACCCTGGTCCGCGCCGAGGGCACCGACGCCTTCCGAGCGCGCATCAACCAGCACGCGCAACCGCTGGCCGACTACTTCTTCCAGCAACTGTGCGAAGAAGCCGACCCGCGCTCACTGGAAGGCAAGGCACACCTGGTGACCCTGGCCGCGCCGCTGATCGACAAGATTCCCGGCAACAACCTGCGCGCGCTGATGCGTCAGCGCCTGAGCGAGATCACCGGCCTTTCCGGCGAAGCGCTGAGCCAGGTCGCCAGCGCACCGCGCAGTCACGCGCCAAGCACGACAGGCCAGGCGCCCAGCAGCGATTACCCGGATTACGGCGACATCCCCGACAGCGCCTACTACGACAACCTGCCGGACGTCGGCGGATACGAGCAGCCTGCACTGCCCCAGCAGCACTACGAGCGCAGCAACGAAGGCGGTAAGGGCAGTTGGAAAAAAGATGGCGGCGGCAAGTGGAACAAGAAGGGCAAGGGCGATTTCGCGCCACGTGCCCCGCGCACCGCCGTGAGCGTCGAATCACCGCACCTGATCGCACTGCGCACGCTGCTGCACCATCCGCACCTGGCGCAGAAGGTCGAAGATGTCAGCCATTTCGCCGACGAAGATGACACCTACGCTCAGCTTCTCGTGGCCTTGGTCGGTGCCCTGCAGAAAACGCCCAACCTGCGTTCGCTGCAACTGATCGCCCGCTGGCACGGCACCGAACAGGGTCGCCTGCTGCGGGCGCTGGCGGAGAAGGAATGGCTGATCCAGGGTGACAACCTTGAACAGCAGTTTTTCGACACCATTACTACACTTGCAAACAGTCAATCGCAGAGGCGACGTGAAAAGGCGCTCCGCAGCATCATTCATAAAAGCCCCAGCGAGCTCACCGACGAGGAAAAGACACTGCTCAGAGAGCACTACAGCCTGGCCTCCTCGCAGAGCAGCAAGTCCCCAACTGGCGCCTAAAGCCAAAACCGAGGTATAATCCTCGGCTTGTTTTCAGCCCGCCAAGACCTTCAGTGGATAGGGTGTTATGTCCGTAAAAGCGCAGCAGCAATCTCGTATCAAAGAGTTGATCACCCTGGGTCGTGAGCAGAAGTATCTGACTTACGCAGAGGTCAACGACCACTTGCCTGAGGACATTTCAGATCCTGAGCAGGTGGAAGACATCATCCGCATGATCAATGACATGGGGATCCCGGTACACGAGAGTGCTCCGGATGCAGACGCCCTGATGCTGGCCGACGCCGACACCGACGAGGCTGCAGCCGAAGAAGCCGCAGCAGCCCTCGCCGCCGTCGAGACCGATATCGGCCGCACCACTGACCCGGTGCGCATGTACATGCGCGAAATGGGTACCGTGGAACTGCTGACCCGCGAAGGCGAGATCGAAATCGCCAAGCGCATCGAGGAAGGCATCCGCGAAGTCATGAGCGCCATCGCTCACTTCCCCGGCACCGTCGACGGCATCCTCGCCGAGTACACCCGCGTCACCACCGAGGGCGGCCGCCTGGCCGAAGTACTCAGTGGCTACATCGACCCGGATGACGGCAGCGTGCCTGACGAAGCCGCCGCCCCTGTTCCCGTCAAGGAAGGCGCCGCCGCTGAGGAAAGCGACGACGAAGAAGAAGACGAGAGCGGCGACGACGACGAAGAAGAAGGCGATGGCGGCCCGGACCCGGAAGAAGCGGCTCGCCGTTTCACCGCCGTGGCCGAGCAGCAGGACAAAGTCCTCAAAGCGCTGAAGAAGCATGGTCGCGGCAGCAAGCAGGCCACCGAAGAGCTGGCCACCCTGGCCGAGCTGTTCATGCCGATCAAGCTGGTGCCCAAGCAGTACGACGCCCTGGTCACCCAGGTGCGCGACGCCCTTGACCGTCTGCGTGCGCAAGAACGCGCCATCATGCAGCTGTGCGTACGTGATGCGCGCATGCCGCGTGCCGACTTCTTGCGCCTGTTCCCGGGCAACGAAATCGACATGGACTGGGCTGCCGACCTGGCCAAGGGCAAGGCCAAGTACGCCGAAGCCCTGGGCAACCTGCAGGCCGACATCCAGCGTTGCCAGCAGAAGCTGGCCGACCTGGAAGCCGAGTGCAGCCTGAGCCTGGCCGAGATCAAGGACATCAACCGTCGCATGTCCATCGGTGAAGCGAAAGCTCGCCGCGCCAAGAAGGAAATGGTCGAGGCCAACCTGCGTCTGGTGATCTCCATCGCCAAGAAGTACACCAACCGCGGCCTGCAGTTCCTCGACCTGATCCAGGAAGGCAACATCGGCCTGATGAAGGCGGTGGACAAGTTCGAATACCGTCGCGGCTACAAGTTCTCGACCTACGCCACCTGGTGGATTCGCCAGGCGATCACCCGCTCGATCGCCGACCAGGCGCGCACCATCCGTATTCCGGTGCACATGATCGAGACCATCAACAAGCTCAACCGCATCTCCCGTCAGATGCTCCAGGAAATGGGTCGCGAGCCCACTCCGGAAGAGCTGGGTGAGCGCATGGAAATGCCCGAGGACAAGATCCGCAAGGTATTGAAGATCGCCAAAGAGCCGATCTCCATGGAAACCCCGATTGGCGACGACGAAGATTCGCACCTGGGCGACTTCATCGAGGACAGCACCATGCAGTCCCCGATCGACGTAGCCACGGTCGAAAGCCTCAAGGAAGCCACTCGCGAAGTGCTGGCCGGCCTCACTGCCCGTGAAGCCAAGGTCCTGCGCATGCGCTTCGGTATCGACATGAACACCGACCACACCCTAGAGGAAGTGGGCAAGCAGTTCGATGTCACCCGTGAGCGTATCCGTCAGATCGAAGCCAAGGCGCTGCGCAAGCTGCGCCATCCGACGCGAAGCGAGCATCTGCGCTCCTTCCTCGACGAGTGATACCAGAACCCCCGGCCCAGGCCGGGGGTTTTTCTTTCTGGGCAGTGCGCCCGATCACTCGCCAGCCAAAGGCAGCACAGACGCTGCAATCAAACTGCCATCCCCGCTATGGCCGATCTACACTACGACGATACCGATCGCGAAACGAGGCCGTTATGCCCCGCTTGCCGGCCATTGTGCTGTTGTGCCTGGCGTACTGGATGACCCCGGCCCTGGCCCTGACACTCAACGAGGACGAGCGTACCTGGCTGGCAGCCCACCCCGAAATACGCCTGGGTGTCGATGCATCCTGGCCACCTTTCGAGTTTCGTGACGAACAGGGCAACTATCTCGGCCTGACCGCCGCCTATGTACGGCTGATCGAAGAGCGCCTTGGCGTGAAGCTGCAACCCGTCGAGCCCAGCAACTGGAGCGCGATACTGGAGCAGGCGCGCATCGGCCAGGTCGACCTGCTCCCCGGCGTGATGTCGACACCCGAACGCCAGCAATACCTGGCCTTCACCCGCCCCTACCTGGACTTTCCCATCGTCATCCTGGCTCGCAACGGCGGGCCGCAGCCGAGAAAGCTCCATGAGCTGTACGGCTTGAAGATTGCCGTGGTAGCCGACTACGCACCGCACGAGCTGCTGCGCCAGCAACACCCCGATCTCAACCTGCTGCCGCTGCGCAACGTCGCCGCTGCCCTGCAGGCGCTGGCGACCAACCAGGTCGACGCCATGGTCGGCGATCTCGCCTCCAGCGTCTGGAGCCTGCGCCAACTCAAGCTCGACGGCGTCTATATCAGCGGCGAGACGCCCTATCGTTATCAACTGGCCATGGCCGCCCCGCGTGCCCAGAGCATGCTGGTCGGCATCCTCGACAAACTCTTCGCCGAGCTCAGCGCCGAAGAAATCGCCGCCTTGCAGGAACCCTGGGTCGGCAGCGTGCTGGACAAACGCAACGTCTGGCACGAAACCCTGCTCTACGGCCTGCCCGCCCTGCTCGGCCTGCTGGCGGTCATCGCCATCATCCTGCGCATCAACCGCCGCCTGAAACGCGAGATGCGCAACCGCGAAGCGCTGGAGCAGGAACTGCGTAACCGCGAACAGCACTTTCGCGACATGGTCGAAAGCCTCTCGGCCATCACCTGGGAGACCGAGCCCAGCGGACTCACCTACACCTACGTCTCGCCCCACGCGGAAAAGCTGCTGGGCTACCCCCTGCACGAATGGCTGGAGCCCGGCTTCTGGCAACGCCACCTGCACCCGGACGATCACCAGCGCACCCTGCGCACCTGCCTGGAACAATGCTCGGCCGGCAACGACCACGCCCTGGAATACCGCCTGCTCGCCGCCGACGGACGCACGGTGTGGGTGCGCGATATCGTCACCCTGCTGCAACGCGACGACCGCCAGGTGATTCGCGGCCTGATGGTCGACATCAGCGACGCCAAGCAGACCGAGCAGGCGCTGCGCCTGTCGGAACAGAAGTTCGCCTCGGTGTTCCAGCAGTGCCCGGACATCCTGATCATTGCCCGGCGCGTCGACGGCGTGCTGCTGGAGGTCAACACCGCCTTCACCGAACAGACCGGCATCAGTGTCGAACAGGCCCTTGGCAAGACCGCCACCGAACTCGATCTGTGGGGCGTGCCTGGCATCGGCCCGAGCCTGCTGCTGCGCCTGCAGGACGAAAGCCTGCGCAACCTGGAAATGCCCTTCCGCCGCGCCGATGGCAGCCTGTTCACCGGCCTCATCTCGGCCAGCCAGTTCGTGCTCGACAACACCCCGGCACTGGTCGTGGTGGTGCGCGACATCAGCCAGCTCAAGAGTACCCAGCAGCAGCTGCAGGTATCCGAGGAGAAGTTCGCCAAGGCCTTCCACGCCTCGCCCGATGGACTGCTGATCACCCGCCTGCGCGACGGCCTGCTGGTGGAAGCCAACGATGGTTTCAGCCGCATCACCGGCTACAGCCTCGACGAGATTGCCGAACAAAGCACCCTCAGTCTGGGCATCTGGGCCGACCCGAAAGATCGTGAACGTCTGGTGCAACGCATTCGTGAGCAAGGCAGCGTGCGCGACCTGATCGCCCCGGTGCGCACCAAGAGCGGCCAATTGCGCCTCTGCGAACTCTCCGCACAGCCGCTGCCCATCGGCGGCGACGAATGCCTGCTGACCATCGCCCGCGACATCACCGAACGCCAGCAGATGCAGGAAGAACTGCAGCAAGCCGCCACCGTCTTCGAAAGCACCGCCGAAGGCGTGCTGATCACCGACCTCGAACAGCGCATCACCGCGGTCAACCGCGCCTTCACCCAGATCACCGGCTACAGCGAGGCCGAGGCTCTCGGCCAGCGCCCCAGCCTGCTCTCCTCCGGCCAGCACGACAACGCCTTCTACGCCGCCATGTGGCACAGCCTGGCGGCCAACGGCCATTGGCAGGGGGAAATCTGGAACCGGCGCAAGAACGGCGAGCTGTACCCTGAATGGCTGACCATCAGTGCCGTACGCAACTGCGATAACCAGATCACCCACTTCGTCGGGGTATTCGCCGACATCTCCAGCCTCAAGCATGCCCAGGCACGCCTCGATCATCAGGCCCACCACGACCCGCTGACCGGCCTGCCCAACCGCCTGCTGTTCGAGAACCGTCTGCGCAGTGCTCTGGATGGCTCACGCGCCGACGACCAACTGGGCGCCGTGCTGTTTCTCGACCTCGACCGCTTCAAGCAGATCAACGACAGCCTCGGCCACCCGGTAGGCGACCAGTTGCTCAAGGCCATCGCCGCGCGCCTGAAACTGCAACTGCGTGATATCGACACCGTGGCCCGCCTCGGCGGCGACGAATTCATCATCCTGCTGCCCGGCCTGCATCAACCGCAGGACGCCGAACAGGTCGCGCAGAAACTGCTCGAATGCTTCGGCGCGCCGTTCCAGCTCGACAACCACGAGTTCTTCATCAGCGCCAGCATCGGCATCAGCCTCTACCCCAAGGACGGCCTCGACGTCGCAACCCTGGTCAAGAACGCCGACGCGGCCATGTACCAATCCAAGGCCAAGGGCCGTAACCGCAGCGAGTTCTACACCCGCTCGCTGACCTTCCAGGTCAACGAACGCATGGCCATGGAACAGGAACTGCGCCGCGCCCTGGAGCGCGACGAACTGTGCCTGTACTACCAGCCCAAGTACTGCCTGCGCAGCCAGAGCCTGGTCGGCGCCGAAGCACTGGTACGTTGGCCGCATCCGGTGTTCGGCGACATCCCGCCGGATCGCTTCATCCCGGTGGCCGAAGAAAGCGGGCTGATCCTGCCGCTGGGCGACTGGGTGCTGGAACAAGCCTGCCGCCAACTGCAGGTCTGGCAGGAAAGCGGTCACGGCTTCGGCGCCCTCTCGGTCAACCTCGCCGGCGCCCAGCTGCACCAGCCCAGCCTGCTGCCGCGCATCAGCGCACTGCTGCAGCGCTACAACCTGGCGCCGGAGCTGCTGCAACTGGAGATCACCGAGAACTTCATCATGAACCAGGCCGGCGAAGCGCTGGACATCCTCCACCGCCTCAAACAGCTCGGCGTGCAACTGGCCATCGACGACTTCGGCACCGGCTACTCCTCACTCAGCTACCTCAAGCGTCTGCCGCTGGACGTGCTGAAAATCGACCAGTCATTCGTCCGCGGCCTGCCGGACGACCCGCACGACCTGGCGATCACCCGCGCCATCATCGCCCTGGGCAACAGCATGCAACTGACGGTGATCGCCGAAGGCGTGGAAACCAAGGCCCAGGAACTTTGCCTGGCCGCCGAAGGCTGCCTGCAGATCCAGGGCTACGTGGTCAGTTGCCCGCTCTCGGCCGAGGCCTTCACTCGGAAATTTCTCCCGCCAGGTCAAGCGGTTGGCGCTGACGAGAACGCGCCGGTATAATCCGCCGGCCTTCTGGGGGCCTATAGCTCAGTTGGTTAGAGCAGAGGACTCATAATCCTTTGGTCCACGGTTCGAGTCCGTGTGGGCCCACCACCTTCAAAGCCGCGCAATGCGCGGCTTTCGTGTTTTTGCACACCTCAAATGGAACCGCCCTCCTCACTCGCCTCCATGCCCCCGGGAGCTGAGAAGCAGCGCAGCCATTGCCTACGAAAATGTAGCCCAAGAGCCACAAAAAACGATCACCAGGGGCATTCTGTAGCCCACGAGACACAATAATTGATTCAGGCTACTTGTATAGCTGTAGCCCAAGAGCTACATTTTCCGGCATTACTTCGATTTTTGATGCCCAAGGGCTACAAATGACCTCTCTCTACGATGTTTCGGAAATGCTGAAACAGGCGCGTGGTGACGCGAAACTGAGCCAGGAAGCGCTGGCCAGTCGTGCCGGTGTTTCACGCACCACGGTAGCGCGCATGGAAACCCTGGCCAAAGGCGATATGAGCGTCTCGGCGCTGGTTCGACTGCTGGAAGCGGCAGGCTACGACCTGAAGTTGGTCAAGGCTGGGCACCAACGCACGGTCGAAGACATCCTCGACGAGCAACGCTCAGGGAGCGTCTGAGCATGATCCTCGACGTCCATGTCAGTGCGAGACGGGTGGCCAAGCTCTATCGGGAGCGCGATGAATATGTGCTGAAGTACCTGCCGGGCACGGCAGCGCAAGACTTCGTCAGCCTGACGATGCCGGTACGCGAAGAGGCATGGCGCTGGCCGCGCGACCTCTTCCCGTTCTTCCGGCAGAACCTGCCCGAGGGCTATTTGCTGGGCGTCATTCGCGAGGAATTTGGCCCGCTACTCGATGGTACCGACCTGTCACTGCTGGGCGTGGTCGGCGGCACCGGCATCGGCCGAGTCTCGGTCACGCCAGAGGGTGTTGAGCCCGGCGTCGAAATGGCGCCGCTGGAGATAGAACACCTGCTCAAAGCGGAAAACACCAGCGAACGATTCGCCGCACTGGTGCGGCAATACGCTCGGGTCGCCGTATCGGGGGTCGTGCCAAAGTTCATTGCCACCAACGCCGTCGACCCTCGGGAGCCGCTGGGCAAACCGACCCTGCGCACCGGTTTTCACATCATCAAGGGCTCTGACGAAACCACCCCTTTTCTGGGCTTCAACGAGTTCTACACCATGCGCGTACTGGATCGGCTGAATGTCGTGCCGGTCGCTGCCTGCCGCATGTCTGACGACGGCAAGGTCCTGGTAGTGGATCGCTTCGACGTGGACGAACACGGCATCCCCCGCTACGGCGTCGAGGATGCCTGCGGGCTACTGGGTTTACCGCCCCATGAAAAGTACTCGCCCACCACCGAGCGGGTGTGGAATGCCACACGCGCCTATATTCCCGCTGACCGCCTGCAAGCGCAACGCGAGCACCTGGGCTGGCACCTGCTGACCAACTACGTGGTACGCAATGCCGACTGCCACGCGAAGAACATCGCGCTGTTCTACTCCTCCCGATCTGACGTGGGCTTCACGCCGGTCTATGACCTGGTGACCACTCAGGCCTACCCGCGCTTCGCCAGCAACCCGCCTGGCCTGTCCGTTGGAGGCAGGCAAACCTGGACACCGGGTCGGTCCCTGGAAACTTTCTTCAAGGCCGTACTGGGCATTGCCCCGAGCAAATACGCAGCCATGCTCGAGCAACTCTGCGAGTCCGCCGTAGAGGTCGGCAACGAAGTGATCGAAGCCGCGAAGAACGAACCCGCCTGGCGCGACGTAGCCAAGCATATGGTGCATGCCTGGAACGAAGGCATGGAAACAGTCCGCAGCCCCAAGGCCGCCGCACACTTTCGTGGCCTGGATAGCGCCATCGAAGACGCTGGCTTCTCCGGCCCGCGCAAACCTGAGCGCAGCAGAGAAGTGATTGGCCGCTCCGAATTGCTGGCGAAGAAGCGCTGACCAGCAAGCGACACGACAGTCCAACGAACATCAGGTGAGAAGGCGGTGAGCCAGATAGCCCTTCATTCGGCTCACCAAATGAGCCGAATAGGTGCGCTAATCGGCTCATGAACAAAAACTCTTGCCAAATGACCCGGCCTGGATCGGGCAGCTGTCTTGTCGGCCGCGCTCAGCCCTGCGCAATGCCCCAAACCTGGCGTAACCGCCTAGCGGCCATAGGACAATGGTCGCTATCCACTTGAGCCATTGAAAGCAATTAGCCATTATCTGGATCAGTGCCAGGCATCTGGATTTCGGCACGCCTGCTCGCTCGTACAACGAGCGCCACTCAAGCGGCATTGCTCACGGAAGAAAATATGGACGTCGGTCTCATTCTTCGCCCGCTTATAGACAGCCTGTTCTGGCTGATCCCCGCAGCCCTGCTGATCGGCCTGCTCAAATCGCCCTGGGCCAAGGGGCAGATCGGTGAACTGCTGGTACGTCTGTTCGCCCATTGGCAGTTGGACAAGCAAATCTACCGCCGCCTGCACAACGTCACCCTGAACACGCCGGACGGCACCACGCAGATCGACCACGTATTCCTCTCGCCCTACGGCATCTTCGTGCTGGAAACGAAGAACATGAGCGGCTGGATCTTCGGCAGCGAGAAACAGGCGCAGTGGACGCAGAAGCTCTACAAACGCACCTTCAAGTTCCAGAACCCGCTGCGGCAGAACTACAAGCACCTCAAAGCCCTAGAAGCCACCCTTGGCGTCAATCCCGAGCACCTGCACTCAGTCATCACCTTTGTCGGCGGCAGCACCTTCAAAACAGAAGTGCCGGCCAACGTAACCCAGGGCATTGGCTTTATCCGCTACATCAAGTCATTCCAGCAGCCGGTATTTAGCGGGGCTGAAGTCGACGCCATGCTTCACGCCCTGCAAACCGGCCGCCGTGCGCCGACTCTCGCCACTCACCACGAGCATGTGCAAAACCTCAAGCGGCGTAGCGACCCAACAGCCGAGCGGCAATGTCCGAAATGCGGCAGTGCTCTGCTGATTCGTACAGTGAAGTCAGGCCCGAAAGCGGGGCAGCAATTCTGGGGCTGCTCGGGCTTTCCGAAGTGCCGGATGATGCAAAGTCTTTGAGAGATAGAGCCAGGACGACGTCTCCCCATATTACAAATCTGAATGTCGCCCCCACCTCAAGAGCAACTTTCACAATGTTTATACCCATCAGCAAGCGCAGGTTCGAGGCCTACTTTTACGGCCGCTCGCCGCACGTAAAGGATTTCACAACGGAGGTGAATTGGTATGCCTGCGAGGTAGAGGGGGTCACGCTGCTGGCAGTGGTATTGCGCTGTCACATCGACGATGACTACAACGCAATTGTCTTGGCCCGCGACCTGGCAAAGCGTTTCCGTGCTGTAGAAACGGTGGTCTCACTTCCCACCGCAGATGAGGCGATTCAGGAAGCTGCCAAAAGGATTCCGAGGATCGTTGCAAAAGCTGTCGACGGAATGGTTAGCCAGAGCGATGAGGCGGAAAGTCCGTTCGGCATTTTCGCCTCGAAAGTGCCAGAGCATAAGCAAAACCAGTACCTGAAAATGCTCTTGAATGACCCGACCTACTATCCGGCAAGGGTTGCCATGGAGGAGCTGGCTCATTGGTTCGAAGACCCAGACGGCATATTCATACGGGGCTTGCAGGGTAACGAATTCAACTCTCGCCTGTTCGAGCTTTACCTTCAGGCAGTTTTCTATGAGCTCGACTTCAACATAGATCACTCTCACCCTCAACCAGATTACCTGCTATCCAAAGGAGGCATGACTGTTGCTGTAGAGGCCGCCACGGTCGCGGAGCTCGAAGACGAAGAAATCGGTGATCAGCCTATCAAGGAGGAAACAATAGCGGCCTTGCTGGAACACGTTGAGAAGGCTATGCCCTTCAAATTCCAGAGAACGCTAGCCAAGAAGGTACGCCACCGGCCTGAACCTCTAGGGCTGCCATACTGGGAGTTGCCTCATACTAAGGGGCACCCCTTCGTAATTGCCGTCCATGATTACTCGATGGCGATGTCGATGGCGACTTCACAAGGCTCCCTGCAAAAAATTCTCTATGGCCTGGAGCTGGTCGACGGGAAAATGGTGCCGGTGGAGCGCCATGAGTATGAGGGACGAACAATCTCTTCAAACTTCTTCGCTCAGCCTGGGAACCGGCATGTCTCCGCCGTCATGCTGGCCACTGGCGCAACAATTCCAAAGTTCAACCGTATGGGGCGTCTCGCGGGGGTTAGGAGTAGTACATCGATGGCAGTGGTCTACGGCGCTCGAACGGATGCGGAAGGCAACCCTTATCCGTTTAAATCTATCGTCGACGACGGCGACTATTACGAAGCCTGGCACGATGGCATCTACATGTTCCATAACCCAAACGCAGCCATCCCCCTTCAGCCCGAACTGTTCCATCGGGTAATCCACTGTTTTAGGGATGGAGACCGCCTAATAGAGTATCTACCCCCGAATTACATCCTTAGCTCGGTGACCCAGATGTTTAGGTTCAAGGAATCACAAGCTGACGAGTTCAGACGTCAATTTAATCTTGACGACTTCCAGCCTGATCGCCCCATCGAAGATGACTAGAAAAGGCAGCTAGGACGCGCTGTTTGGCCAACGGCTAAAGACCGTTTTGGGCAGGTAAGAGCCGCGCTGCAATGCGGGTAGTTTATGTTTCATTCCTAGCCCCGCTGATACCATCAAAAGAACACGATTTCTTAGGATTGAAGATGCCGAACGACCTCAGCTTCACCGATGTAGTCCGCGAGATTCTTCGCCAGCATCCTGAAGGACTAACATCCCAGCAGATCCGAGAAATCGTGAAAGTCGAATACCCCCAGCACGTCGGAACCCCAAGCCATCTAAAAAACGTCGCGGCCGGCAACTACAAGGACGTAGACCATGCAGTTCTGGCCCGCATCTATCTGGCCTGCAGAGGCGCATCAGACATCACTGCAGACAAAAGCCGTAAACCGCACCTGATGACACTCTTGGCGGATGCTGCCTCAGGCGAAACCCAGGCCGATGACTTCATCGAGGGGGAGGATCTAGCCAAGTTGGAGGCCGACATCGGCACGCTGTACGTGCTTTCCACCGGTCTCTACACCGCTGAACAGGTCGAGATAGTTAAGATCGGGATTACCACAGGGCCCGTCGACAAGCGCATCAGCCAGCTTTATACGACAGGTGTACCATTTCGCTTCACGGTATTAAGTCAGCTTGAAACCACAAACTATTCAAAGCTTGAGCAAGCCCTGCACTGTCTATTCGACAAGTACCGGATCAATAAGTCCCGAGAGTTCTTCACAGCTCATTGCCTGCAGTTTCTTCCAGATCTAATAGCCATCCATCGGAAGATCGAGGATGCGTAAGAGGCGGGAAATCGGGGACCGGGAAATCGGGGACAGATTTATTTTCCTATACAGTGGTGCACCGCGCTCTGGGTGTACCACCACCCGTCGTCTTAGTTCTTACCCGTTGTCATCAACACTATTGCCAGCCAACTCATCCTCGAAGCGCTGCACAAAGCTGCTCAAGCTGATGCCCAGCACCTGACAGATATCCCGGAGCTGGATCAGATCCAGCCGGCGCAGCCCACGCTCCACATCGCTGACAAACGACTGTGGGCGGTCGAGCGCTTTGGCGAAGTCGTCCTGGGTCAGCCCTGCCTCGACCCGACACTGTTTGAGCAATTTCAAGAAAATCAGGTTTTCGTCTCGATAAACCGACTTTTCCACAGGAGGCATCCGTCCGTTGACAGGACAGTTACGGTATATCTAATCTCCAGATATCTGATTTTCAGATACAGAGAACCAAGCAGCCGGGAGGCCTTATGGAAGATGCCTACGTCCCCATCGTACTGATGCGGCATAACCGCCCGCTGCGCGGGGTGATGATCGACCGCCAGCCGTGGGTCTGTGCCTGGGAGTTTGCGCGGTTGCTGGGCCATCGCCACCCGGAGCGCATCTGTCGGTTGATGGATGCCGACCAGGTGCGGACGGTGCATTTCCAGCTGGCCAGTGGGCAGTTGGAAACAGTGGAAGTGCTCAGTGAGTCAGGCATGTACAGGGCCTTGTGGCGCTTCTCGCACCCGGAGAACCGTCATCTGCGCCGCTGGCTTAGCCATGTGGCCTTGCCGGCGCTGCGCGACAGTGCTGCGCCGGCCGATCATGGGCCATCCCGCTGTCTGATGGCCTGGGACAACCAGCAGGTCAATCTGCTGGAGTGGCAGGGTGAGCTGTGGATCGCTCTGGGCGAGTTGCCGCGCTTCCATCGGCAGACCCACTCAGCAGCGCGCGAGCCTCAATCGTGGCTGGCGCGCTGGTGGCGTGGACGTTTTCGAGCCGGGGCGGCGCGCTGAACGCCGAGCAGTGGTGACGGAGTACCGCCTGATCGCCGCCATCAGAGCGCAATGCATGGTGTAGCCCGATGCCAGCCCCTGCCATGTAAACGTCACACTTTTCCCTGAACCTTTGCCCTTCTAGCCCGGTCCGTTTTTAGAACCGTCGCGCTACGCGACGTCAGCAAAGGATGCGCGATATGCCGAACCGCGCCAGCAGAATGGACGTTTCACACCTGCAGCTCGAACAGCTATGGCAGCGTTACCAGCGGGTGCGCGCCGCCAGCGAGCGACTCTGCGAGCCGCTGGAGGCTGAGGACTACGTGATCCAGAGCATGCCGGACGTCAGCCCGCCGAAATGGCATCTGGCGCATGTCACCTGGTTCTTCGAGGCTTTCGTGCTGCAGCCCTTTCTGCCGGGTTATCGCCCGCTGGATGCGCGCTACGACCATCTGTTCAATTCCTACTACAAGACCCACGGCACGCCCTTTGAGCGGGCGCGGCGCGGGCTGCTGTCGCGGCCGACGGTAAGCGAGGTGTACGCCTATCGCAGTCATGTCGACCTGGCCATGCAGCAACTGCTCAGCCAACCGCACAGCGACCTGGCCGATGAGGTGTTGCAGCGCATCGAGCTGGGGCTGGAGCACGAGCAGCAGCATCAGGAACTGCTGCTGATGGATATCAAGCACATCCTGGCGCAGAACCCCTTGCGCCCGGTCTATCGTCACGACCTCAAGCCGGGCGGCGCGGCGACTGGCGACATGCGCTGGATCGAATTTCCCGCCGGGCTGCGCCATGTCGGCCATGCCGGCGAGGGCTTTGCCTTCGACTGCGAGCGGCCGCAACACCGGGTGTTCGTCGAGGCCTTTCAACTGGCCAGCCGGCCGGTAAGCAATGGCGAGTACCTAGAGTTCATCCGCGAGGGCGGTTATCGCAGCACGGCGCTGTGGCTGGCGGACGGTTGGGACCATATCCAGCGCGCTGGCTGGCAGGCGCCGCTGTACTGGCTGCGTGAGGGTGACGACTGGCTGGAGCTGACCCTGGGCGGCCCGCGCGAGCTGGATCTGGATGCGCCGGTCTGTCACTTGAGCTACTTCGAGGCCGAGGCCTTCGCCGCCTGGGCGCAGGCACGGTTGCCGCGCGAAGAGGAATGGGAAGTGGCCGCGCAGGACGAACCGCTATGGGGCAATTTCGTCGAGAACGATCACCTGCAACCGGTGGCCGCGAGTGCCGGCGACGGCCTGCAGCAGCTCTATGGCGATGTCTGGGAATGGACCGCCAGCGCCTACCGGCCCTACCCCGGCTTTCGTCCGCTGGGCGGCAGCCTGGGTGAGTACAACGGCAAGTTCATGTCCGGGCAGATGGTGCTACGCGGCGGCAGCTGCGCCACGCCTGAGGACCACGTGCGCTCCACCTATCGCAACTTCTTCTACCCCACGATGCGCTGGCAGTTCTCCGGCCTGCGCCTGGCCAGGGAGCTCTGAGCATGGCATTGGCAATACGTACCCACGAACGATCCCTGAGCCCGGAACAGCAGGCGCTGCGCGAAGAAGCGCTGCGTGGCTTCGCGACCAGCCCGAAGACGATGTCGCCGAAGTTCTTCTACGATCACCGCGGCTCGCAGCTGTTCGAGCTGATCTGCCAGCAGCCGGAGTACTACCCGACACGCACCGAGGAGACCATCCTGCGCCTGGCAGCGCACGATATCGCCGAACTGGCCGGGCGTAACGCCAGCTTGGTAGAGCTGGGCAGCGGCGCCAGCCGCAAGATCCGCCTGCTGCTCGAAGCCTTACGCCCGGCACGTTACCTGGGCATCGATATCTCCCGCGAATTTCTGCAGGTCTGTACGCGCCGCCTGGCGGCCGACTATCGCTGGCTCGACGTACACGCGCTGTGCGCCGACTTCAGCCAGCCCTTGAAGTTGCCCACCGAAGCGCTGGGGCAACGTCCGCTGGCGTTCTTCCCCGGCTCCAGCATCGGCAATTTCGACCCGGACGAGGCGCGCGCCTTTCTGCGCAATCTGCATCAGGCACTGCCGGCAGGCAGCGGCTTGCTGATCGGCGTGGATCTGGTGAAAGACCGCCAAGTGCTGGAGCGCGCTTACAACGACCAGGCCGGGGTGACTGCGCTGTTCAACCTCAATCTACTCGAGCGCATCCGCAACGAGCTGGACAGCGACATCGACCCGCTCCGTTTCCAGCACCGAGCCTTCTACAACGGAGCCGAGTCGCGCATCGAGATGCATCTGGTCAGCCTACGGGCGCAGCGGGTGCGCATCGAAGACCGCGTGTTCGAGTTCGCCGCGGGCGAAACCCTGCACACGGAGAACTCCTACAAGTACACGCCGAGCGGTTTTCGTGATCTGGCGGGGGCATGCGGCTTCGCCTCGGTCGCCATGTGGCGCGACCCGGCGCAGTTGTTCAGCGTGCATTTTTTGCGGCGGGAATGAAGGACGGCGAAAAACCCATCGTAGCGTAGGGTGGGTTAGCGGCGCCGAATGCCGAGTATTCCAGACGCTGATGAAGGGGGTGCGCCGCGTAACCCACCAGACGATGGACCGCGTTGCGCCTGCGTGATCTTCTGCCCTCTCCCCCGCCCCCTCTCCCGCAAGCGGGAGAGGGGAGAAAGCGCGTTCGACATAGGCAGGCGAATGCGCTCGGGACAGACCTCAGCGTTTGGCGATGATGTACACCGCGTGCACGATGCCGGGGATGTAGCCGAGCAGGGTGAGCAGGATGTTCAGCCAGAACGCGCCGCCGAAACCGACCTGGAGAAACACGCCCAGCGGCGGCAGCAGGATGGCGATGAGGATACGGATAAGGTCCATGCGGTACTCCTTTACATTCCATAAGGGGTACCTGAACAGACTGCGGCTGACGCCTTGCAGTTCATTCTGGGCGACCAAGCCAGCGGCAATACTGAGAACCTGCCACTGGCGCCGCCAGGGATATGACTCTAGTCTGGCGCCAATATGAAGGCGCCCAGCATGTCTGAACAGTCACCACACGAACGCATCATCGTCGCCGACGATCATCCGGTTTTCCGCGATGGCCTGTGTCGTATCGCCCAGCGCGTCTTCCCCCAGGCATGCATTCTCGAAGCCGGAGACATGGATGAAGTGCTGAGCCTGGCGCACGCTGGCACGGCGCCGGGCCTGTTCATGCTCGACCTGCTGTTCCCCGGCCAGTCGCCGCAGGCCATCAGCGCGCTGCGCCAGACGTTTGCGCGCAGCTCGATCGTGATCGTGTCGATGGTCGACAACCGCGAGTTGATCGATGAAGTGATGGCTGCCGGTGCGGACGGTTTCATCGGCAAGGCGACGCCGCCGGATGAAATCGCCGATGCCTTGCTGGCCGTGCGCGCCGGGGAGTTCGTCCTGACCCTGGGCCCTGCCGGCGTGCCAGCCTTCGCCGAGGACCACCATCTGCTGGAGCAACTGACGCCACGTCAGCAGGAGGTCTTGCGGTTGGTGGTGCGCGGCCTGTCGAACAAGGAAATCGCCCGCGAGCTGGCGATCTCGCCCTTCACCGTACGCATCCATGTTTCCTCGCTGCTGCGCACGCTGGAGGTCAGCACCCGCGCCGCAGCCGCCGCCAAGGGAGCCAAGGCCGGGCTGGTGTGAGCATCACGCAGCCTTGAGCTGGAGTTTCAACGCCACCAACAGCGAACGCAGCTCGGCGGGCTGCACCGGTTTCGACAGGATTGGAATATCGCTGTCGCCCACCTGCTCCTGCACACGACGCACGTCGTGCCCGGTCATGATGATCGCCGGCACCTTGCGCCCACTGCTGCGCCGCACGTGCTGGATGCAGTCGGCCCCCGACGCTTCGGTGCCGAGGTCGAAGTCCGTCACCACCAGATCGAAATGCGCAGAGGCATCGGGCAGCGTGCTGAAGGTGGCGACTTCGCAGCCCCATTTCTGCAGCAAGGTGGCGGTGGCCATAAGCACGTTCTGGTCATCCTCGATCAGGCACACGCGCAAGCCATCGAGCATGCGCGGCGCCTGCAGGCTGCTGCCGTTGGCTGAGGACATCGCGCGCGGCGCCTCGACGCGCTGCAGGCCGTCGATCACCGCCCGCGTGCCGCGTGCCTCCACGGAGCGAATGCTCACGCGCATGTCCATCAACGCTCCCAGACGCCTGACGATGGCCAGGCCGAGGCCCATTCCCTCGACGTCGCTGTCTCGCTCCTGACGCACGCGGTAGAACTCCTCGAAGATGTTGTCGAGATGGGCGGCGGCGATGCCGCGCCCTTTGTCGTAGACCTCGATGGCAACGCCTGCCCCCCGGCGACGACAGGCGATCAGCACTGGTTTTCCTGGCGCATATTTCAGGGCATTGGACAGCAGGTTCTGCAGCATGGTGGTGAGCAGCACCGGGTCAGCACGCACATGCTGCGACGGGCAGCGCAGGCGCATCTCTACTCCGGCCCAGCGCGCCGCCTCGGCATTCTGCTGGATGAGTTGCTGCAGCAGGCCACGCAGCTCCAGCGACTCCAGTTGCGGTACCACCTTGCCGCTGTCGAGCGAGTACATATCGAGAATCGTGCGAAACAGACGTGCAACGCTGTGCAGAGATTTGTCGATGTTCTCCACCAGGTGCCGCTGCTCGGTGCCCAGGCTGCTGTCACGCAGGCAGGCGGTGAACAGGCTGATGGAATGAATGGGTTGTCTCAAGTCGTGGCTGGCCTGGGCGAGAAACTGCGACTTGGCCCGATTGGCAGCTTGCTCGGCCTCGGCCGCCTGGCGCGAGCGCTTGAGCAGCACGTGCATGTAGGCCGGCGCCATCAAGGTGGTGAGCAGCAGCGTGACGATCAGGTAGGGCTGCGATTGCCAGTACGCCGACAGGCTGGCGGCCACACTCAGCGACAGCAGCGCCAGCAGGGTGGCCAGCAGCAGGTAGCCGGAACCGTAGCGCAAGCCATAACCGATGGTGACCCAGATCAGGATCGCGTAGACCGGCAGCATGGCCGCGCCACCACATGCCAGGACCACCGTGATGCCGGCATAGTCGGTGAGCATGGTGATCAGACGGCGCCCGCGATAGCTGCCCGGACGACGTCGGATATCGAACCAGATCAGTGTGGCGGCGACGCTGAAGACACCCTCCAGGAGAAAGACCTGCCATACCAGCGCCGGATCGATCAGCGCGAGATGGTAGAGGATCACGATGTAGCAGGCGGCGACCGACATGAAGATCATCCGCACCCCGGCCTGGGCGCGTTCGGTGTCGTAAACGGTGGAGGCGTTCCGGTACATGACATTTCCCTGCTGATGACAGCGCATGTGGTCGTATCGGCACCTTAGGCCGGAGCCTGCAGCCAGCGCAAGGAGCTGCCTGGCAGGCACAACGACACTAGTACACCCGTACTATTTCGCGCGTCCCCACCCGTTCCTAGAATCCGGGCAACGCCTCGGCACAGGGTCGGGGCCCGGTCATAGAAGGGAATGTCTGATGAACACCAAAGGAACCCTGGGTGTCCTGATGAGCGTCGCCGTGCTGGCTTCGCTGAGCGGCTGCCTGGCGCAGAACACGCAAACCCAGGGGCTGCAGAACACCCAGTTGGCCAACGATCCATGCGCGCCGAGCGCGACCAGCAACCTGATCGCCACCGGACGCAGCCTGCTGGAGATGGCCAACACCGTGCTGGAGACGCAGCAGAGCTTCAACGGCAACACCGCTACCTATGCAAAGCGCATGGAAGTTGCGGAGAACGCGCAGAAGGTCAACCAGGGCCACAACGTGCTGAATAACGTGGAGAACCTGGCGGGTGCCGGCCAGCAGCCCTGCGTGCCCGCCGCACCTGCCAGCGCAGCACGCTAGCCGGCCCTCAAAGACGCACGTCGAATTTGTCCAGTAGCAGCTCGGTCGGCAGGTCGGCGCTGACCAGCTGGTTGCGTCCGCGCTGCTTGCCGCTGTACAGGCGACGATCAGCGGCGCGGTAGAGCTCGGCGGCGCTGCGGCCGTCCACGGGCCAGGTGGCCAGGCCGAAGGTGGCGGACAGCGCGATCTGCTCACCGTCGTACTCAAGCGGCTGTTCGGCGATCTGTTTGCGCAGCTTTTCCACCAGCGGGTCGGCGCCGGTGCTGTCGGTATGACGTAGCAGCAGGCCGAACTCCTCCCCGCCCAGGCGACCGAGAAAGTCGGTCACGCGCAAGCGCTGCTGCAGGATCTGACAGATATGCTGCAGCGCCATATCGCCCGCCTCGTGCCCCCACTGATCGTTGACCTGCTTGAAGTGATCGACGTCGAGCAGCACCAGTACCAGATGGCCGTTGCTGCGCTCGGCCTCCTGAATGCTGCGTTGCAGGGCGTGCTGAAAGCTGCCGCGGCTGGCCACGCCCGTCAGCGAATCGGTCTGTGCCAGGCGCTGCAACTCCTCGTAGGCCTGCATGCGCAAGCCATCGTAGATGTGCACGAACACCAGGATCAGCACGCCGCACAAGGCGGCGTTGCCCAGATCGATCAGGCCGTGTGTGTCCAGGGTCAGGTGGTTGTCGGCGAAGTACAGTAAAAGCCCGGCGAACATGAAGGGGGCGGTGAGCAGGAAAGCGCGCTGCTTGCCCAGCAGCAGGTAAGCCAGCAGCGGGATCATGTACAGCCAGACGAACGCCGCCGCTGAGGCGTCCGGCATGACGATGATGTAGAGGATGAAGCAGAAGGTCGGGATCAGGTACAGGTAGATCCACAGGTACAGATGGCGAGCGCGTTCGATGCGCCAGGCGCCGAACAGCAGCAAGGCGGTGCACAGCACTTCGAGGATGGCGAAGGGATAGTTGCCGGCCAGCGCCTGCAGCACGGCAAAGCCGCCCAGGGTCAGGCCGGTGGCGAGCAGGATGGTGCGCATCAGCTTGCGCTTGCCCGATTCGCGCAGCCCTTCGCAGTGCCCTGCGCCTACATCCTTGTGATCGTTATAGTTGCCGTCACTCATCTTGGTGCCCAGCGCTGCCGCCCTCAGCGGTGCGCAGCCCCCCGCTGCGCACCATCAGGCAACTATAGACGTTTACACCGCATAACCCAGCATGCGCGGCAGCCATAGAGCGATTTCCGGGAAGATCGCCACCAGCAGCAGGGCACTGGACATCACCACGACGAACAGCGCGGCCCAGCCGACGGTCTGCTCCAGGCGTATCTTGGCAACCTCCGCCGTGACCATCAGGTTGATCGCCACCGGCGGGGTGAACTGGCCGATGGCGATGTTCATTGCCAGCAGGATGCCGAACCACACCGGATTCCAGCCGAAGTGCTGCATCACCGGGATGAGGATCGGCATCAGGATCAGGTAGATGGAGATGGCATCGAGCAGCATGCCGGCCAGCAGCACGGCAAGCATCACCAGCGCCAGCAGCACCCAGCCGTTGTCCGACAGCGAGATCAGCCATTCGGCCAGATGACGGAAGGTGCCGAGCATGGTGCCGGCCCAGGCGAAGATGCCGGCCAGGGCGATGATCAGCATGACCACGCCGGAGATCACCCCTGCCTCGCCACACAGGCGCCAGAGGCTGCGCCAGGCCAGTTCGCGGGTGACGAACAGGCCGATCAGCACGCCGTAGGTCACGCCGACCACGGCCGCCTCAGTGGGCGTGAACAGTCCGCTGCGCAGGCCGCCGAGGATCAGCACCGGGGCGAACAGCGCCGGCAGCGCCTGCTTGAAGCTCTCGCCCAGCGGCGGACGCTCGCCCTGCTCCGGGGACTCCCAGCCGTAACGGCGCGACAGCAGCCAGGCCGGCAGCAACAGCACCAGGCCGGCGAGAATGCCGGGGAACAGGCCGGCGGCGAACAGCGCGCGCAGGTCCACGCCCGGTACCACGATGGAGTAAAGGATCAGCGCAATCGACGGCGGAATCAGGATCGCCGTCGAGGCCGAAGCGGCGATCAGCGTGGCGGAGAAGGGTTTGGGATACCCCGCCTTGGTCATGCTCGGCAGCATCACCATGGCCACAGCGGCGGCATCGGCCGGACCGGAGCCGCTCATGCCGCCCATGATCAGGCACACCAACACCGCGACCATGGCCAGGCCACCGTGACGCGGGCCGATCAACGCCTGGGCGAAGCGCACCAACCTCAGGGCCACACCGGCTTTCTCGAACACCAGGCCGGTGAGGATGAACAGCGGAATGGCGATCAGCGGGTACTTGGCCACGCCGTTGTAGGTGTTGGTGCCGAGGGTGGCGAGCATGTCCGGCGACAGGCCGGCAATGATGCCGATGGCCCCGGACAGGCCGAGGGCGAACGCCACCGGCACACCGAGTGCCAGCAGCACGGCGAAACTGAGGATCAGCCAGAGATCAGGGCTCATCGCTGATCCTCCCGCGCAGACGGTCGACGGTCATCTGGGTCAGGCGTACCAACACCAGCAGCGCCAGGATCGGCAGCCAGATCACGTACCACCAGTTGGGCAGGCCGAGGCCGGGCGACTCGGAATCCCACTGGAATTCCTCCCAGGCGAACTGGCCACCGAACCAGCACACCAGCCCCAGCACCAAAATGCCGGCCAGCCACTGCAACAGGATCAGCGGCGTGCGCAGGCGCGGGAACATGCGCTCCAGCAGGCCGATACGAATGTGCCGGTTGCTGCGCATGGCCACCGAGGCGCCGGCGAAAGTAAGGATGACCAACAGGAACACCGAGATTTCCTCGGTGAAGGCGAAGGATGCATCGGTGAAATAACGCACCACGACATTGGCCAGGCTGATCAGACTGATGATCACCAGGGCCAGGGTGGCGAGCACGCGCTCCAGCGGCGCGTCGACTTGCTTGCTCATAAAAACCTCGAACGACCGACTTGGCGTTGTTCTACAGAAGTGCCGCTGGCCCTCTCCCCCAGCCCCCACTCTGTGCCCCAGCCCTTCGCAGAGCTCAGGTCGCGACAGCGGGCGAAGCAGTGCTTCGCTGTTCCCGCTGTCGCCCCATAAATGGGAGAGGGGAGCGGATCGGTGTCGCGCGACAGACTTGCAGCATCACGCCCCGAAGCCCTTGGGCTTCCGGTCAGATAAAACGAATCAGGGCTGGGCCACGGCCTTGCGCGCGGCGTCCATCAGCGCATCGCCGATACGCGGTGCCCATTTCTCATGCACGCTGGACGTGGCTTCGACGAAGGCCGCGCGCTCGGCGTCGGTCAGTTCGATCACTTCCACACCGCGCTCGCGCACGTCGACCAGGCGCTGTGCCTGAGCACCGCGCGACAGCTCGATCTCCCACTTGCCGGCGTCGATGGCAGCCTGGCTGAGCAGCTCGCGATCCTCCTCGGGCAGGGATTTCCATACGCGCTGGTTGACAGCGAACACCAGCGGGTCGGCCATGTAGTCCCACAGGGTCAGGTACTTCTGGCCCACCTGGTCGACACGCGCCACGTCGAATACCGACAGCGGGTTTTCCTGGCCATCCACCGCGCCGGTGGTCAGCGCCGGCTTGGCGTCGGCCCAGCTCATTTGCGTCGGGTTGGCGCCGAGGGCGGTGAAGGTGTCCTGGAACAGCGGCGAGCCGACCACGCGAATCTTCAGGCCAGCCATGTCGGCCGGACTGCGCACCGGCTTGGCTGAGTTGGACAGCTGGCGGAAGCCGTTCTCACCCCAGGCCAGCGGCACGATGCCGCGTTGCTCGATGGCGGCGAAAGCCAGCTTGCCGGCTTCGCCCTGGGTGATGGCGTCGAGGTCGGCATCGTTCTTCATCAGGAACGGCAGGGAGAACAGGTTGAGTTCCGGCACCTGCGGCGACCAGTTGATCGTCGAGCCCACGGCCATGTCGATCAGGCCCGAGCGCATGGCGGAAAACTCCTTGGTCTGGTCGCCGGCGACCAGCTGCGCATTGGGGTACACGCGCAGGGTGATGCGCCCCTCGGAGCGCTCGTTGACCAGATCGGCCCACTTCTGCGCGGCCTGGCCCCAGGGGAAGGCGTCGGAAAGTACAGTGGAAACGGAGTATTCACGCGCCTGCGCGGTGGCGCACAGGGCGGTCAGCGCAGCGCCGGCGGCGAGCGCGCAGAAGAGTCGCTTGAGTTTCATCGGGGCGTCCTTGTATGGATCTTGGTCATTGTCGTTGTGGCACCGGCAAAGCGGTGCGGATCCAGCGGCGGGCGGATGGCTCGCCTGGCGCACCTGGTCGGCACGCAAATAGGGACACGGCAGGTGTCACGGCTGCCGGGCAGGCCTTGTGGGCGATCGGCAGGTGCCGGCGGGTTACGCGCGGCCGCCCAACTATTCCAGAAGCGCGCGGCGAATGCCATTGTCCGATGACTGTTGACGTTGCCCGGCCTGATCGGCGCTGCCCATAATCACCGGCATCTCACTTCCGGACACTCGCCCATGGCCATTTCCCGCGACGACCTCGACCAGCACGGCCTGATCATCGGCGTGTCGCCCGAGCGCTTTCGCGCGGTGGCCATGCCGCTGCTGTTCGATCACCTCGATGCGCAGTGCGAGGGCACCATCGCGGTCAATCGCCAGGCACGCATCGTCTGGATCAACGACAAGTACGCGCAGAAGGTCGGCATCGCCGATGCGCGCACGGCGCTGGGCAAGGAGATCGAGGAAGTGCTGCCGGCCAGCCGCCTGCGCGAGGTGGTGGAAAGCGGTCAGCCGAGCATGCTCGACCTGATGGCCTTCGGCAGCGAGCACTTCGTGGTTACCCGTATTCCGCTGCGCGACGAGGATGGCACCCTGGTCGGCGCGCTCGGCTTCGTACTGTTCGACCGCGCCCGTCATCTCAAGCCGCTGATGGCCAAGTACGCCAACCTGCAAACGCAGTTGCTCGCCACCCAGCATGAGCTGGCCAAGGCACGACGGGCGCGCTACACCATCGCCGGTTTCATCGGCGCCAGCAGCGCGGCCAGCGAGGTAAAGCGCCAGGCCCGCCGCGCCGCGCAACTGGACGCGACGGTGCTGATCCGCGGCGAAACCGGTACCGGCAAGGAGCTGCTGGCGCAGGGCATCCATAACCTGTCGCCGCGCGCCAACGGGCCCTTCGTCGCAGTCAACGTCGCGGCGATTCCGGAAACCCTGGTCGAGGCCGAGCTGTTCGGCACGGCGCCCGGCGCCTTTACCGGCGCCGACCGCAAGGCGCGCATCGGCAAGTTCGAAGTGGCCAACGGCGGCACGCTGTTTCTCGACGAGATCGGCGATCTTCCGCTGCCCCTGCAGGCCAAGCTGTTGCGCGTGTTGCAGGAACAGGAGGTGGAGCCGCTCGGCTCCAATCAGGTCAAGCCGCTGAACGTGCGGGTAATTGCCGCCACCCATATCGACCTGGAAGCCAAGGTGGCCGCCGGGCAGTTTCGCGACGACCTCTACTATCGCCTCAACGTGCTGGCCCTGCGCATACCGCCGCTGCGCGAACGCGCGAGCGACATTCCCGCGCTGATCGAGCATCTGCTCGATGACCTGGCCAACCGCTCTGGCCTGGCGCCCATGGAGCTGACGGACGATGCCCTCGCCCTGCTCTGCGCGCAGCCCTGGAAGGGCAACGTGCGTGAGCTGCGCAACCTGCTGGAGCGGGCGCAGTTGGCGGTCGATGGGCGACTGGATGGCGAAGCCTTGCGCGGTCTGCTGGTCGATCCGGTAGCGCCGAGTGCACCGACGCCCGCCGCGCCAGTGATGATGAGCACGGCGCAGACGCTGGCCGAACAGCTGGCGCAAGCCGAGCGCCAGGCACTATTGGCGGCCTTGGCAGCAACAGATGGCAATCGCCAATTGGCAGCCGAACGCCTGGGGATTTCCCGTGCCGGTTTCTACGCCAAGCTGGCACAGCACGGGCTGGGGCGGCGGGGCTGAGCGCCTCACCCTGTAGGAGCCGGCTTGCCGGCGATGCGCCACCCGCAACGCTTCCCCATAACAATCGCGGCTAAAGCCCCTCCCACAAAAAGCGTGGCGGGCCGGAAATCGCTTCGCGGCTGAAGCCGCTCCTACAGACACCGTTGCCGGCCGCAGTTGAGTAGCCCGGACGTAGGGTGGATCACGCTTCACCGATCCACCATTGGCCACACCGCCGAGCGCAACGGTGGAAATGAACAGCGATTTCCACCCTACGAAACTGCCCTGCAAACAACCGACAACTGGCGGATTGCACCCGCCCTACATCGCGTAGGGCGGGTGAAACCCGCCGGATGGGAACCTGAGTGGGCGCAATCCCGTCAACCACCATCGTCCAAATTTCTGGACTCAAGATCAGCCAAGCGTCCACGAACCTGGACTAAATCTAGAAATATGGACACCCACGATCCTCGCCCCGCTCGACTCAAATCGCGCACTCAAGCCTGAAACCCTCGTTGCAGAGGCCTTCAACCCCTATCGACCAAAGTCTCACCCCACCCTGGCACGACTCTGGCTCTATATCCGGCAAAGGCACGCTGCCGCATCCGCGCCTTCCGATAAAACGGCATCGAGCCGCTAGAACAACAACAAAAGGAACCACCCATGGGTACCCTCGGTATTCTGATTTCCCTCGCATTGTTGATGTACCTCGCCTATCGCGGCATCAACGTCCTGATCCTCGCCCCGCTGCTGGCCCTGCTGGCGTTGCTGTTCGCCGGCGATATCGCCCTGCTGCTGCCCACCTACACCCAGGTGTTCATGAAGGCCATGGGCGGCTACGTGATCCAGTTCTTCCCGCTGTTCCTGCTTGGCGCCCTGTTCGGCAAGTTGATGGACGACTCGGGATCGGCGCGCGCCATCGCTCATGGCATTGTCGCCAAGGTCGGCAGCGAGCGCGCCATCCTGGCCATCGTGCTGGCGTGCGGCATCCTCACCTACGGCGGCGTGTCGCTGTTCGTGGTGGCCTTCGCCGTGTACCCGATCGGCGCCGCGCTGTTCCGCGAGGCGGGCATTCCCAAGCGCCTGATCCCCGGTGCCATCGCCCTCGGCTCGTTCACCTTCACCATGACCGCGCTGCCCGGCACCCCGGCGATCCAGAACGCCATTCCCAACCCCTTCTTCGGCACCGACGCCTTCGCCGCACCGGGCCTGGGGGTGATCGCCGGCCTGATCATGTTCGGCCTCGGCACCTGGTGGCTCACTGCACAGTCGCGCAAGCTGATGGCCGCCGGCGAAGGCTACGGCGAGCACCGCGACGACCCGGTCGTCGAAGAGCGCCGTGACATTCCCGGCTTCTGGCTGGCGCTGCTGCCGATCTTCGTGGTCATCGGCCTCAACTTCCTGATGGCCAAGCAGATTCTGCCGACGGTGGACACCAGCTACCTGGCCAAGCCGGAATACGGCGGCCTGCAGGATGCCAAGTCGCTTATCGGTATCTGGTCGATCATCGTCGCCCTCAGCGCGGCCATCGTGCTGCTGATCGCCATGCACTGGAAGCGCTGGATGGACCTGAAGAAGAGCGTCAACGACGGCGCCTTCGGCTCCATGCTGCCGATCCTCAACACCGCCGCCGAGGTGGGTTACGGCACGGTGATCGCATCGTTGGCCGGTTTCGTGATCATCCGCGACCTGGTGCTGGGCGTGTCCGATAACCCGCTGATCTCCGAAGCGGTGGCGGTGAATATCCTCGCTGGCATCACCGGTTCGGCGTCCGGCGGTATGTCCATCGCGCTGAAGACCCTCGGTGCGCAGTACCTGGAAATGGCCAACGCCGCCGGCATCAGCCCCGAGCTGTTGCACCGCGTCGCTGCCATGGCTTCGGGTTGCATGGACACCCTGCCGCACAACGGTGCGGTGATCTCGCTGCTGGCGATCTGCAAGCTCACCCACCGCGAGTCGTACAAGTTCATCTTCGTCAACACCGTGGCCTTCCCGATGGTGGCGCTGGCAGTGGTCATTACCCTGGGCACGCTGTTCGGCAGTTTCTGACAGAACACTACAAAGCTGCTGCGCTCGGTCATACGGCGTTGCACTCAGGCTCGGATTGCTCATGTACATCAGTACACTGCGCATCCTCGCCTGAGCACGCCTTGCCTGACCTTCGCTCGCTACGCTTTGAAGCGCCCTGTACTCAGTTTCGTTCAATCGTTTTCGAGTCCCCACCATGAGCAAGATCATGACCGCCGCCGAAGCCGTGGCGCGCATCCCGGACAACGCCAACCTGGCCACCGGTGGCTTCGTCGGCATCGGTTTCGCCGAGCAAATCGCCATCGCCCTGGAGCAGCGCTTCGTAACCGAGCAGGCGCCGCAGGGCCTGACCCTGGTGTATGCCGCCGGGCAAGGCGACGGCAAGGGTCGTGGCCTCAACCACCTGGCCCATGAAGGCCTGGTGCGCCGGGTGATCGGCGGTCATTGGGGTCTGGTACCGGGGTTGCAGAAGCTGGCGGTGGACAATCGCATCGAGGCCTACAACCTGCCGCAGGGGGTGATCTCCCAGCTGTTTCGCGACATCGCCGCCGGCAAGCCGGGCCAGCTGTCACGCGTTGGCCTGGGCACCTACGTCGACCCGCGCCATGGCGGCGGCAAACTCAATGCGCGCACCACTGCCGACCTGGTGCGGCTGATGCCCATCGACGGAGAGGATTATCTGTTCTACCCAACCTTCCCGATCAACGTGGGCATCGTCCGCGCCACCAGCAGTGATACCGACGGCAACCTCAGTTTCGAGCGCGAGGCGCTGACCATCGAGAGCCTGGCCATCGCCATGGCTGCGCGCAACAGCGGCGGCCTGGTCATCGCCCAGGTCGAGCGGGTGGTCGAGCGCGGCTCGCTCAACCCACGCCAGGTAAAGATTCCCGGCATCCTGGTGGATTGCGTGGTGGTGGCCGAGCCGGCCAATCACCAGCAGACCTTCGCCACGGCCTACAATCCCGCTTTCGCCGCCGAGACCCGCGTACCGGTGGACAGCCTGACGCCGATGCCGCTCGACGTGCGCAAGCTGATCGCCCGCCGCGCCGCGCTGGAGCTGAAAAGCGGTGCAGTGGTCAACCTCGGCATCGGCATGCCCGAAGGCGTCGCTGCGGTGGCTGCCGAGGAAGGTGTGATCGAGCGCCTGACCCTCACCGCCGAGCCCGGCGTGATCGGCGGCGTGCCGGCCTCGGGCCTGGACTTCGGCGCGGCGAGCAACCACAGCGCCTTGCTCGATCAGCCCTATCAGTTCGATTTCTATGATGGCGGCGGCCTGGATATCGCCTTTCTCGGCCTGGCCCAGGCCGATGCGGCGGGCAACCTCAACGTATCCAGGTTCGGCACGCGCCTGGCCGGTGCCGGCGGTTTCATCAACATCAGCCAGAACGCCAAGCAGGTCGTGTTCGTCGGCACCTTCAGTGCTGGCAAACAGGACATCCGCATCGAAAACGGCCAGCTGCGTATCGTCCAGGACGGCGAGCTGCGCAAGTTCGTCGCCGAGGTTGAACACCGCACCTTCGCCGGCCGCCTGGCCGCCGAACGCGGCCAACCAGTGCTCTATGTCACCGAGCGTTGCGTGCTGCGCCTGAGCCTCGAAGGGTTGGAGCTGATCGAAGTGGCGCCGGGCGTGGATATCCAGCGCGACATCCTCGCACGCATGGATTTCGCCCCAATCGTGCGTGAACCGAAGCTGATGGATACACGGCTGTTCCGGCCCGAGCCCATTGGCCTGGCGCAATCCCTGGACTAGCGCCAGGGCACTCTTTGAGCGTGAACTCACGGGCCTGAACAGGCCCGTTTTTTTGCGTCCTGGCGATCGGCTCAGGTGCTCTCACCCGCTCATGCCTGACCCTATCGCCCAGCCCTGGATAGACCGTGGCGGCCTGCGCGCGCTGCCCGGCCCGTGGAATTTCACCGTGCAGTTTCGTCTGGCCAGCCATCGTGGTCATCCCGCCAGAGGCGCAGAATACCTTTGCGCCCCTGCACCTGCTGAAACATCCGGGGTCTATAGTGGTTGTTTCTTCCTCACCACACCCTCTGGAGTACACATGAGCAAAACCTACAACGTCGCCGTGCTGGTCGGTAGCCTGCGCAAAGCCTCCATCAACCGCAAACTGGCCCTGGCGCTGGCCGACCTGGCGCCCGCCTCGCTGAACCTGGAAATCCTCGAGATCGGCGACTTGCCGCTGTACAACGAAGACGCCGACGGCGATACCGCGCCGGCCTCCTACGCGCCGTTTCGCAGCAAGCTCAAGGCGGCCGACGCGGTGCTGTTCATCACCCCCGAATACAACCGTTCGATCCCGGCGCCGATGAAGAACGCCATCGACGTCGGCTCGCGCCCGTATGGCCAGAGCGGCTTCAGCGGCAAACCGGGTGCCGTGCTCAGTGCCTCGCCGGGCGCAGTTGGTGGCTTTGGTGCCAACCATCACCTGCGCCAGTGCCTGGTGTTCCTCGACGTGCATGTACTGCAGCAGCCGGAAGCCTACCTCGGCGGCGCCGGCAACTTCTTCGACGAAAACGGCGTACTCAGCGACGGCATCAAGCCGTTCCTGCAGAAGTTCATCGACGCCTACGCCGCCTGGGTGGCCAAACAGGCCTGATACCTCGCGCCGCCCGCCGGGCGGCGCTCCACTGTGCCGATATACCCTCATCTGCGGCTTGAATGACACTGGCCACTAGACCGACCGGTCTACATAATCCAGGCCATGACCAAGACCACCCGTGACAAACTGATCGACGCCATGATCGATGCCCTGCAGCGCAAAGGCCTGCATGGCGTCGGCCTGAGCGAACTGCTGACCGCCGCCGATGCGCCCAAGGGCAGCCTCTATCACCACTTCCCGAACGGCAAGACCGAACTGGCGGTAGCCGCCATCGAACGCGTCGGCCAGCGCGCCGAGCAGGCATTCGCCACGCTCTTCGAGCGTCAGTCCGATCCGCTCGATGCGTTGACTATCTGGCTGCAGAGCGCGCTTGGCCAGTTGCAGGACAGCGCCTTCGAGCGCGGCTGCCCGCTGGCCACCGTCGCCTTGGAAAGCGGCCCGGAGGATCATGAAATTCGTGCAGCCCTGGCCAATGCCTTCGTCGCCATTCGCCAGGCACTGCAGCAGCAGCTGCAGCGCCATGGTTACCCACAGCCAGAGGGGCTAGCCGCCCTATTCGTCGCGCTCTACGAAGGCGGTCTGCTGCAAGCACGTGTCGCCGGCAGTAGCGAGCCGCTGAAACAGGCCGTTGCCACCCTGCTCCACCTGACCCGCCAGCACCGCACGGAGTCCCCGCCAGCATGAACACAGCCATTCGCAGCGAAACCCTGCCCCTGCTCGCCCTCGACGACTACCAGTTGGCCGCCACGCGCTATCACGCCGAGCGACCACAGGCGCAGTTGCTGATCGCCGGCGCAACCGGGGTGCCGCAAGGTTTCTATCGCCGTTTTGCCGAACACGCCGCCAACCGTGGTTTCAACACCATGACCCTGGACTACCGTGGCATCGGCCAATCCAAGCCAGATAGCCTGCGCGGATTCGAGATGGAGTATCTCGACTGGGCGCATCTCGACCTGGCCGCGGCGGTGGATCAGCACCGCCACGCCGAGCGCCCGCTGTTCATGATCGGCCATTCGTTCGGCGGTCACGCCTTTGGCCTGCTGCCCAATCATGATCAGGTCGCAGGCTTTTACACCTTCGGCACCGGCGCCGGCTGGCACGGCTGGATGCCCAAGGCAGAGCAGGTGCGCGTACTGGCCATGTGGCGGGTGATCGGCCCACTGATGACGCGCTACAAAGGTTATCTGGCCTGGAGCAAACTGGGCATGGGCGAGGACCTGCCGCTGGGCGTGTACCGTCAATGGAAGCGCTGGTGCCGCTTCCCGCGCTACTTCTTCGACGACCCGCAGATGCTGGGGCTGGCCGAGCGCTTCGCCCAGGTGAACACACCGATGGTGGCGCTCAATACCCTGGACGATCTTTGGGCGCCGCCCGCCTCGCGCGACGCCTTCATGGCCGCCTACGTGAATGCGCCCTACCAGGCGCGCACGCTCGACTCGCAAGCCGAGGGCCTGGGCACTATCGGCCATATGGGTTATTTCCGTCCCGCCGCACAGCGCCTGTGGGACGAGACGCTGGACTGGTTCGAGCAGATCAGCGCCGGGCGGCAGGCAGCCTGATCTCGTAGGGTGCGCTGTGCGCACCGGCCATGGCGGGCGGAAGCATCGGTGCGCGCGGCGCACCCTACGGTGGAGCCTGAGGTCTGGACATTCGCGTAGGGTGCGCTGTGCGCACCAGCCATGGTGGGCGGAGGCATTGGTGCGCGCGGCGCACCCTACGGGGAACCCTGAAGTCTGGACATTCGCGTAGGGTGCGCTGTGCGCACCGGCCATGGCAGGCGCAGGCTTCGGTGCGCGCGGCGCACACTGTCGGGGAGATTAGTAGGGGATCGAGCGGGGATGGGCGAACGCCCAAAAAAAGAAAACCCCGCGTTCGCGGGGCCTTGCAGACTGTAGTCCTGACATCCTTGATCTGCTCACCATCCTGGCGGCTGTCCAGCGTGTCCTTGTTCGTCTAGGCGCTTCCTGCGCTGAATCCATAAGCCGCATAGTACGCTCGTACCTGATCGATCGACAGTGGCAAAAATCGTGACATCGTGTAAGCAATGGCTTACACGAGCTCTCCCTCTTTCAGCCGCTCGACTTTGCTGTGGCGGTCCTGGGTTGGGAGAAAGCATTTAGCCATGTTTTTTGCGACGTGCGTCTTGCTAGACTCCATCTTGTCCTACAAAAACAACAGACTCCGACAACGGCGGTCACTGGGGCTAGAGTATGCGCGCAGTCACCTTGCTTCTCGGTTGCCTGGCAACCTGCATCAGCACGTTCTCCCTGGCCAATGGCCAGACCCAACTGGGCGATGTCAAACAGGCCATCGATCAGGCGTTCTGGCAGGATCTCTACGGTAATGGCGGCACCACGCTCTATTGCGGCCAGACCTTCGCCCGCGAAAGTGGCACCCTGACTGCCAGCCCGATCTACAGCAGCAAGCAGCTCAAGAGCGCGATGCGCTGCGTCACCGACCGCCAATGCACCATCATGAACCCGCGCTATCCGTTCATCGTCGCCGACCTGCACAACTACTACCCGGCGCTCAGCCGCGTGGAGCTGGCACGACGCAACGCCCAGTTCGCCGAACTGGCCGACGACGTACCGAGCAAGTTCGCCAACATCGGCTGCGATATGAAAACCAGCTTCCAACTGGTGGAGCCGCGTGACGAAGCCAAGGGCAATATCGCCAGAGCGATCTTCTACATGCATGTCGAGTACGACCTGCCCATCGTCGGCCTGGTGCCGATGTACAAGACCTGGCACCGCATGGACCCTCCGGATGCCGAGGAAAAGACACGCAACGACAAGATCGAGGTGCTGCAGGGCACCCGCAATCGCTTTATCGACGAGCCGTCATTGGTCGATCAGCTGATCGCCGATTGAGGTCTCGCTGCTTTCGATATCGCCGCTCCGTAAGGTGCGCTGTGCGCACCGAGTCTGTCTGCTGATCTACAGCGCACCCTACAAATCGCGCGCAGCCTACGCCCGGCGTTTATGAAGCGAGCGCAGCTTGTAGCGGTCGCCCGGATGGATCAGCCGTGCATAGCTGATCAGATGATCGTCCGACCAGGTGCGGCGAATCACACTCAGGCAAGGCATGGCCGGGTCGATCTGCAGCAGCTCGGCCGTGCGCGCATCCACAAGCACCGCTTCAACCACATGCTCGACATCCGAGATCGGGCAACTGGCGACCAGCACCTCGTTGGGCGTGACCTGGGTGAAGTCGCTCTGCAGGTAATGCGGTACCCAGCGCGGGTTGACGAAGCGGTCCTCGAGCTGGATTGGCAGACCGTCCTGCAGGTGCACGAGGATGCTGTGAAACACCTCACCGCCCAGGCGCAGCCCCAGACGCAGGGCCACTTCGTCGTCGGCAGCGATGGCTTCGCAGCGCACCACGGTGTTGCTGTAGGCATGGCCGCGACCACGCACTTCGCTGGCGATGTTCATCACCTCGTGCAGCGGCGACTCGGCCTTGCGGTCGGTGACGAAGGTGCCAAGCCCAGCCTGACGCACCAGGTAGCCTTTCTGCACCAGATTCTGGATCGCCTTGTTGGCAGTCATGCGGCTGACGGCGAAGTCGCGCGCCAGCTGTTCCTCGGGCGGAATCTGATGATTGACCGGATAGGCACCGCCGTGAATGCGCTCGAGGAGAAAATCCTCGATGGCCTTGTAGCGCGGGGTGGGACTGGTCACGACTGCTCCTTGGAAATGCCCGGTGCGCGGATGATAGCGGAGCGAAGCACTCCGCTCCCAGCGCCGTAGCCCGGATGAAATCCGGGAGCCCCGAAACCAGGACCCCGGAGTGCGGCTCAGTCTACCGAAGGCAACATGCCGGCCGGCAGCAGCGGCGTCAGCACGCGCTCGGCGAGCAGTGCATCGGCGGCGGCGATGTCGGGGGCGAAGAAGCGGTCTTCGACGTAATACGGCACCTTGGCGCGCAGCGCCTGACGCGCCTGCTCCAGCGCCGGCGTGCTCTTTAGCCCTTCACGGAAATCCAGGCCCTGGCAGGCGCCGAGCCATTCCACGGCCAGCACGCCACGGGTGTTGGCGGCCATGTCCCACAGGCGCTTGCCGGCAGCCGGAGCCATGGAAACGTGGTCTTCCTGGTTGGCCGAAGTCGGCAGACTGTCGACGCTGTGCGGGTGAGACAGTGCCTTGTTCTCGCTGGCGAGGGCCGCAGCGGTGACCTGGGCGATCATGAAGCCGGAATTCACGCCGCCATTGGCCACCAGGAACGGCGGCAGTTGCGACATGTGCTTGTCCATCATCAGCGATACACGGCGCTCGGACAGCGAGCCGATCTCGGCGATGGCCAGGGCGATATTGTCGGCGGCCATGGCCACCGGTTCGGCGTGGAAGTTGCCACCGGAAATCACCTCGCCCTCGGCGGCGAACACCAGCGGGTTATCCGACACGGCGTTGGCCTCGACGCCGAGCACTTCTGCAGCCTGACGCAGCTGGGTCAGGCAAGCGCCCATGACCTGCGGCTGGCAGCGCAGCGAATACGGGTCCTGCACCTTGTCGCAGTCGACGTGGGAGCGGCCGATCTCACTGCTGTCGCCGAGCAGGTGACGGAACGCCGCCGCCGCGTCGATCTGCCCGCGCTGACCACGGGCAGCATGAATGCGTGCATCGAAAGGCGAGCGCGAGCCCAGCAGCGCCTCGACGCTCAGCGCGCCGCAGACGCTGGCGGCGGCGTACAGGTCTTCGGCCTCGAACAGCCCGCGCAGGGCATACGCCGTGGAAACCTGGGTGCCGTTGAGCAGGGCCAGGCCCTCCTTGGCGGCGAGGGTCATCGGCTCCAGGCCGGCGATGGCCAGCGCCTCGGTGGCCGGCAGCCACTGGCCGTTATGGCGCGCCTGGCTTTCGCCAAGCAGCACCAGCGACATGTGTGCCAGAGGCGCCAGGTCGCCGGATGCCCCCACTGAGCCTTTCAACGGAATGTGCGGGTAGACCTCGGCGTTGACCAGGGCGATCAGCGCGTCGATCACCTTGCGGCGGATGCCGGAGAAACCGCGCGCCAGGCTGTTGATCTTCAGCAGCATGATCAGGCGCACCATGGCATCGTCGAGCGGCTGGCCGATGCCGGCGGCATGCGATAGCACGAGCGAACGCTGCAGCTTTTCCAGGTCGTCGTTGGCGATGCGGGTCGAGGCCAGCAGGCCGAAACCGGTGTTGATGCCGTAGGCGGTGCGGCCCTCGGCGATGATCTGGTTGACGCAGGCAACGCTGGCCTCGATAGCCTCATGGGCGGCGGGGTCCAGGGTCAGGTGCACGGGTGCCTGGTAGGCGGCGCGCAGGTCGGCCAAGGTCAGTTGGCCGGGTTTCAGGTTAAGCGTATTCATGGAATCTCTTTCCTCAGCCGATCATCGGCAGGTTCAGGCCCTGCTCGCGGGCGCAATCGATGGCGATCTGGTAACCAGCGTCGGCGTGACGCATCACGCCGGTGCCCGGGTCGTTGGTCAGCACGCGGGCAATGCGCGCGGCAGCTTCGTCGGTGCCATCGCAGACGATGACCATACCCGAATGCTGGGAGAAGCCCATGCCGACACCACCGCCATGGTGCAGCGAGACCCAGGTCGCGCCGCTGGCGGTGTTGAGCAGGGCGTTGAGCAGCGGCCAGTCGGACACGGCATCGGAGCCATCCTGCATCGCTTCGGTCTCGCGGTTGGGGCTCGATACCGAGCCGCTGTCCAGGTGGTCACGGCCGATCACGATAGGCGCACTTAGCTCACCCGAACGCACCATCTCGTTGAACGCCAGGCCGAGCTTGGCGCGCAGGCCCAGGCCGACCCAGCAGATACGTGCCGGCAGCCCCTGGAACGAGATGCGCTCGCGGGCCATGTCCAGCCAGCGGTGCAGGTGGGCGTCGTCCGGGATCAATTCCTTGACCTTGGCGTCGGTCTTGTAGATGTCCTCGGGGTTGCCGGACAGCGCCGCCCAGCGGAACGGGCCGATACCGCGGCAGAACAATGGGCGGATGTAAGCCGGGACGAAACCGGGGAAGTCGAAGGCATTGCTCACGCCCTCTTCCTTGGCCATCTGGCGGATGTTGTTGCCATAGTCGAAGGTCGGCACGCCCATCTTCTGGAAGTCGAGCATGGCCTGCACATGCACCGCCATGGACTGCTTGGCGGCCTTGACCACGGCAGCCGGATCGGTGGCTGCACGATCCTTGTACTCCGCCCAGCTCCAGCCGATCGGCAGGTAGCCATTGAGCGGGTCGTGGGCGCTGGTCTGGTCGGTGACCATGTCCGGGCGCACGCCACGGCGCACCAGCTCCGGCAGGATTTCGGCGGCGTTACCCAGCAGGGCGATGGAGATGGCCTTGCCTTCGCGGGTGTACTGGGCAATGCGCGCCAGGGCGTCGTCGAGGTCAGTGGCCTGTTCGTCGACGTAACGGCTGCGCAGGCGGAAGTCGATGCTGGTCTGCTGGCACTCGATGTTCAGCGAGCAGGCACCAGCCAGGGTCGCGGCCAGCGGCTGGGCGCCACCCATGCCACCCAGGCCTGCGGTCAGCACCCAGCGGCCTTTGAGGTTGCCGGCGTAGTGCTGGCGACCGGCTTCGACGAAGGTTTCGTAAGTGCCCTGGACGATGCCCTGGCTGCCGATGTAGATCCAGCTACCGGCGGTCATCTGGCCGTACATGGCCAGGCCCTTGGCATCCAGCTCGTTGAAGTGCTCCCAGCTCGCCCAGTGTGGCACCAGGTTGGAGTTGGCGATCAGCACGCGCGGGGCGTTGCTATGAGTCTTGAATACGCCGACCGGCTTGCCGGATTGCACCAGCAGGGTCTCGTCGTCATTCAGGTTGGTCAGGCTCTCGACGATCTTGTCATAGCACTCCCAGTTGCGCGCGGCGCGGCCGATACCGCCATACACCACCAGCTCCTTGGGATTCTCGGCCACGTCCGGGTCGAGGTTGTTCATCAGCATGCGCAGCGGCGCCTCGGTCAGCCAGCTCTTGGCGGTGAGCGTGGTGCCGCGCGGGGCGCGGATTTCGATATCGCGGTACTTGGTCATGTTGCGGGCTCCTGTGGGAACGGGTCAGTGGTGGGCGGTCAGAGCCAGCCCAGAAATTGTGCGAGGTAGGCCAGCGGGATGGCCAACAGCAGGCTGAGCAGGGTGCGCTGCAGCCAGATCAACAGCAGGTGGCCCAGGCTCAGCGGAATCCGCGTGGCCAGCACGCAGGGAATCGAGGCCGAGAGAAACAGCACGCTGCTGACCGAAACGATGGCGGTGACGAACTTCACCAACACGTCGGCATCCTTGAGCAGCATCGCCGGCAGGAACATCTCGGCCAGGCCGGCGGAAATGGCGCGCGCCACCTGCATGGGTTCTTCCAGGCCGAATAGCCAGGTCAGCGGGTAGAGGAGCACGCCGAGGGCATCGAACAGCGGCGTGTACTTGGCGGCGAGCAAGCCAAGTAGACCGACGGCGAGAATGCTCGGCAGGATGGCGGCGGTCATGCGCAGGCCATCGACGAAAGTTTCGCGCAACGCCGAGCCCAGCGATGGCGCCATGCTGGCCTGCTGCATGCCGGCGCGCCAGGCGCTGCCCAGGCGGCTTTCACCGGGTTGCAGCTGCGCCTCGGGCGTGGATTTGGACGGCAGACGCGACAGCGGGTAAATGCGCGCGCTTATCGCGGTGACGGCGAAAGTCACCGCCATGGCGCCCCAGAAATACAGGTTCCACTGGCCCATCAGGCCCAGGGTCTTGGCGATGATCACCATGAACGGCGCCGACACGGTGGAGAACCCGGTGGCGATGATCGCCGCCTCGCGCACGCTGTAATGGCCCTGCTGGTACATGCGTTCGGTGATCAGCAGGCCCACCGAGTAGCTGCCGACGAAAGATGCCACGGCGTCGATGGCCGACTTGCCCGGCGTACGCCAGATTGGTCGCATCACCGGCTGCATCAGCACGCCGATCAGCTCCAGCAGGCCGAAGCCGATCAGGAACACCAGGGCCAGCGAACCCAGCGGCACGATCAGCGCCAGGCTGAGCACCAGTTTCTCGAACAGAAACGGCAGCATATCCGGCTGATACAGCGCCCCCGGGCCGAGTTGCAGCAGGTAGGCGGCGCCGATCAGCAAGCCGAACACCTTGAGCACGCTGAACACCGTGTGGGTCAGGCTGCGGCGCCAACTGCCGTCGAGCCAGGGAGCGACCGCGCCGTAGAACATGAACAGCAGCGCCACACCGATCACCAGTGGCCGCGCGTGCAGTTGCAGGGCGCTGGCGGCGTGGTCGAGGAGGATGGTAGAACGCCCGGCGATCTCGAACGGCACGAAGAACAGCAACAGGCCGATCAGGCTGTAGCCCAGCATGCGCGCCAACGCGCGCGAGCGCGATACGCCAGCGCTCAAAGGCAGGGACTCAGACATGACGCGGCTCCAGGCCGCAGCGGGCGGTGATGAACATCGGGGTTTCCTCGTAGTTGTTTTTGTGCGGGAAAGCGTCGAGCTCAGAGGCTGAACAGATGAATCAGTCGCGCCGCCACCTTGGCGGTACGGTTGTCGATGTCGTATTCGGGATTGATCTCGGCCAGGTCAGCCAGGCGCAGCTTGCCGCTGGCCTTGAGCCGTTCGAGCAGCGGCTCGAGCAGTTCCAGACGCACACCACGGGCGGCCGGTGCGCTGACGCCCGGCGCCTCGCAGGCCGGCAGCACGTCTATGTCGAGGGTCAGGTAGAGCGCGTCGCAATTGGCAGCGAAGGCGTCCAGGTCGGCGCCGATAGCATCGAGGGTCGATTCACGAATCTCGTGATCCTCGCGCACCAGCACGTCCAGTTCGGCGGCGCGAGCGAACAGCGCGCGGGTGTTGCTGGCGCGGCTGACGCCCAGACAGGCATAGCGGAACGGCCAGCCGCGCGCCGCGCACTGTTCGGCGATCTGTGCGAAGGGGGTACCGGAGGAATGTACGTGGGCCGGGTCGCGCAGGTCGAAGTGCGCGTCGAAGTTGACGATGCCGATACGTGGGGCGGCCTGCCCGCTCAGGTGTTCGGCCAGTCCCGACCAGCTACCGAAGGCCACCTCATGACCGCCTCCGATCACCACGGGCAGGTGGCCGGCATCCAAAAGCGCGCAGACGTTGCGACCGAGGCGGGCCTGTGCTGCTTCCAGGTCACCATCCTCACAGACGACGTCGCCAGCATCGTAGGCCGGCGCCTGACGGTGCCAGGCCAGGTTGGCCAGCGCCTTGCGCACGCCCTGGGGCGCAGCGGCAGCACCGACGCGGCCATGGTTGCGGCGCACACCCTCGTCGCAGGCGAAGCCGAGCAGAGCCAGGCCCGGCTGACTGTCTTCAGTGAGTGCGCGGATGCGCTGGTGCCAGCGCGCGCTATCGCTTTCCGGGTCGGTACGACCGCTCCAGGCGGCCATGCTGTGACGATCAGCGAGCATGAGTGATGACCCCTTTGTCATAGCTGATGGCTCCATTGAAAACGCGCTGACGCAGGCGTCCGGCCTGCATCGCGTAGGCCAGTTCGGCCGGTTGCTGGATATCCCACAGGCACAGATCCGCCGGGGCGCCGACGACGATGCGGCCCAACTCGGGCAGGCCGAGGGCGCGAGCGCCATGGGCGGTCATACCGGCCAGGGCCTCGCGCGGGGTCAGACGGAACAGCGTGCAGGCCAGGTTGGCCATCAGCGTGGGCATGCAGATCGGCGAGGTGCCGGGATTGGCGTCGCTGGCCACGGCCATCGGCACGCCGTACTGACGCAGCAGCTCGATGGGCGGCAGTTGGGTTTCGCGCAGCACGTGGAAGGCGCCGGGCAGCAGCACGGCAACGGTGCCGGCCTCGGCCATGGCGCGCACGCCGGCCTCATCCAGGTATTCGATATGGTCGGCTGACAGCGCGCCGTAACGTGCAGCCAGGGCGCTGCCACCGAGATTGGACAGTTGCTCGGCATGCGCCTTGATCGCCAGGCCATGGGCCTGAGCCGCCTGGTAGATGCGCTCGCACTGCGCCGGGGAAAAGCCGATGCCCTCGCAGAACACGTCCACTGCATCAGCCAGCCGTTCACGGGCAGCGACCGGGATCATTTCATTGCAGACCAGACTTACGTAATCGTCGGCACGGCCGGCATATTCCGGCGGCAAAGCATGGGCACCGAGCAGCGTGGTCAGCACACGCACCGGGCGCAGTTCACCTAGACGACGGGCCACGCGCAGCATCTTCAGTTCATCGGCAACGGTCAGACCGTAACCGGACTTGATCTCCAGCGTGGTCACACCATCGGCCAGCAGCGCATCGAGACGCGGCAGGCTGGTAGCGATCAGTTCGTCCTCGCTAGCCGCGCGGGTAGCGCGCACGCTGCTGAGAATGCCGCCGCCATTGCGGGCGATGGTTTCGTAGCTGACGCCTTCCAGGCGCTGTTCGAATTCACCGGCACGGTTGCCGGCGTGCACCAAATGGGTGTGGCAGTCGACCAGGCCGGGGGTCATGACGCCGCCGCGCCCGGCGCAGGCCGCGCCTTGAGCTAGCGCCTCGTCGAAGGTGCGCGACGGCCACAGGCCGGCAATGCGACCGTCCTCGACCAGCACGTTCATTACCTCGTCAAGTTGCGCCAGGCCATCGAAGACCTGCACATCGCGCCAGAGCTGTTTCGAGGTGGAATGCATCGGCATGGGATTCTCCCGGCTTTATTTGTATATACAATATGAGTGGATCGAATCGGCGTCAAGCCGAGAGCAACAACCTGACCTTGTGATCACAAGACCAGACAAGGCATATGCAGTAAGGCTTGATACCCTGAACAGAGCGTTACCGGCCTCTGTCTGGAGACACCTTCGCCGACCTTGTGATCGGAACCGTTTGTCGCCTTGCCACTATGTATATACATTTGGAGTGATCATGCCCTGCATCCTGCTCGACCCCGCAACTGCCCGCGCGATGCCCTGGAAGAACGGTGGCGGCTCCACCGTGGAATTGGCCATTTCGCCAGCGGATGCCGGCCTGGAGGATTTCGCCTGGCGAATCAGCACTGCTCAGGTTGAGGTGGATGGTGCCTTTTCCAGCTTCCCGAGCATCGACCGCAGCCTGGCCGTGCTCGCCGGTAACGGCGTATGCCTGCAACGCGCCGACGGGCAGCGCGAAATACTGCTAAGCGGTGGCGCCATAGCGGTGTTCGACGGCAAAGAGGCGATCAGCGCCCAGTTGCTGGACGGCCCGATCACCGATCTCAACCTGATGACTCGACGCGACGTTTGGAAGCATGAGTTGCAGGTGATGAAATGGCAGGGAACGCAGGGGCTGGAGAACGATGCAGCGGTACTGCTGCTGTGGAATGCGGCCCAGAGCGCAGTCGAAGTGAATGCAGGCGGCGCGATGCACCACCTCGCAGCGGGCAATGGCCTGCTGATCGAGAACGAGCCCGGCCAGTTGCACCTGCACGCGCAACGACCCGCCCTGCTCTACGTGACCAGGCTGAATCCGTGCACCTCCTGAAATGAAAAGCCCCGGCATGCGGGCCGGGGCTCATTTAGACGATGCGGCGTGATCAGAACTGCGCGGCGTCCAGCAGATACAGCGACTCGCTACCGGCCTTGACCGACGCACTCAGCGAATGAATGCGCGGTAGTAGGCGAGCGAAGTAGAAGCGCGCGGTACCCAGCTTGCTGGCGTAGAACTCGTCCTGCCCTTCCTTGCCCAGCGCAGCACGTGCCATCAAGGCCCACATGTAGGCATAGGCGGTGTAGCCGAACACCTGCAGGTACTCCACCGAGGCCGCTCCGATCTCGTTGGGGTTGTTCTTCGCACGATCCAGTACCCAGGCAGTCAACTCATCAAGGTTCTGCACGGCGGCTGCCAACGGCTTGGTGAACTCGTCGAGATTGGCATCGGCCGCAGCGATGAAGCCTTTGATCTCGTCGGCCAGATGCTTGTAGAAGCTGCCACCGCTGCCAACGATCTTGCGCCCCATCAGGTCCAGCGACTGGATGCCATTGGTGCCTTCGTAGATCTGGGTGATTCGGCAGTCACGCACCAACTGCTCCTGACCCCACTCGCGGATGAAGCCGTGGCCACCGAAGATCTGCTGGCCATGCACGGTGGTTTCCAACGCCATGTCGGTGAGGAAGGCCTTGGCCACCGGGGTCAGCAGCGCCACCAGCTCATCGGCGCGCTTGGCGGTTTCCTTGTCCTCGCTGTACTTGGCGGTGTCCAGCTGCATGGCGACATAGCTGGAGAAGGCCCGGCCGCCCTCGTTCAGCGCCTTCATGGTCAGCAGCATGCGGCGTACGTCTGGGTGCACGATGATCGGGTCGGCCGCTTTGTCCTTGGCCACCGGGCCGGTCGGCGCGCGGCTCTGGATGCGCTCGCGGGCGTATTCGATGGCGCTCTGGTAACTGCGCTCGCCCAGGGCCAGGCCCTGGATGCCAACGCCCAGGCGCTCGTAGTTCATCATGGTGAACATGGCGTTGAGGCCCTTGTTCACTTCACCAACCAGGTAACCGATGGCGCCGTCGAAGTTCATCACGCAGGTGGCTGAGGCCTTGATGCCCATCTTGTGCTCGATGGAGCCGCAGCCCAGCGCATTTTTCTCACCGAGGGAGCCGTCAGCATTGACCATGACCTTGGGCACGATGAACAGCGAAATGCCTTTCGGCCCCGCCGGCGCGTCCGGCAGCTTGGCCAGCACCAGGTGGATGATGTTTTCGGTCAGGTCGTGCTCGCCACCAGTGATGAAGATCTTGGTGCCGCTGATCTTGTAGCTGCCATCTGCCTGAGGTTCGGCCTTGGTGCGGATGATGCCGAGGTCGGTGCCGGCGTGCGGCTCGGTCAGGCACATGGAACCTGCCCAGACACCGGTGTACATGTTAGGCAGGTACTGCGCCTTCAGCTCTTCGCTGGCGTGGTTAAGGATCGACAGGCAGGCGCCGGCGGTCAGCATCGGATACAGCCCGAAAGAAAGGTTGGCCGAATTGACCATCTCCTCGACCTGGGCGCCGATCACCTTGGGCATGCCCATGCCGCCGAACTCCGGCGAACCACCTACGCCGACCCAGCCACCCTCGGCGTAGGTCTGGTAGGCCTCGGGGAAACCGGCCGGGGTTTTCACCGCACCGTTGTCCCAGGAGCAACCTTCTTCGTCACCGCTGCGGTTCAGCGGGGCGATGCTGCCTGCGGTGACCTTGCCAGCTTCTTCCAGGATGGCGCTGGCGGTATCGGCATCGACCACCTCGGCCAGGGCCGGTAGCTCGGCCCAGAGCTTGGAGACTTCGAATACTTCATTGAGCACGAAGCGCATGTCGCGCAAGGGGGCTTTGTAATCGGCCATGACACATCCTCAAAAACGGACTTACGTGAGAGGACCGAGTTTACTTGAACAACTTTATAGACACATAGGGTCTTGTTGTGACCAATAGTTCACGCCAAGTCACTAACTATCTGATTGACCGAGAACAAGTAAAGCCCCTGTCGACCGCTCGTCTGCCAGCGCCGTTATTCACTCCCGGAGGCCAGCTTAACGGCCCCGCGACGCTGTCCGGAGCTACGGATGCAATTGCGTCCTGCGGCCTTGGCGCTGTAAAGCGCCTTGTCCGCCTCCTTGATCACTTCCTGCGGCGTGCGCTGCTCGGCCTGACGCTCGGCGACGCCAATGCTCACGGTCACCGACACCTCGCTGGCAGCCTTGCCGGCCCGGCGCTGCTTGCCCTGCCGATCATCGCGCGGGCGACTTTGCGAGTCGCGCAGTTGCATGCGGTACTGCTCGATGGCCAGACGCACTGCCTCGATGTGCGGTATGGATTGCTCCACGCTCTTGCCGGGAAACAGCAAGGTGAACTCTTCACCGCCATAGCGATAGGCCTTGCCGCCGCCACCAACCTTGCGCAACTGACCGGCGACCAGACGCAACACCTGATCCCCCACATCATGGCCGTGGGTATCGTTGAATTTCTTGAAGTGATCGACGTCGACCATGGCGATCACATAGTCGCGCCCCAGGCGCTGCAGGCGCTCATTGAGCGCACGCCGTCCCGGCAGCCCGGTGAGCTCGTCACGGAAGGCCATCTGGTAGGCCTCGTGCGCCACGGCAGCCACCAGCATGAGCATCACCATGCTGATCATCACCTGCAACGCGTTGGCCAGGATGAACACCTGCGGCAACATCCACAGCAGACCGCACAACCCCACCCATTGCGCCGCATGCAGCGGCCTGGGCTTGCGCAGGTACTGCACTGACAGAGCGATGAAAGCGAGCAGGAACGCCAGATAGACCAGTTGCGCCAGATTCATCCAGGCGCCATGCAGCGACGGCCAGTGAATCTGTGCCAGCCAGTCGGCAATACCCTGTGGATAACGGCGCGCCAGGCCGAAGGCCACCGCGCTGACAGCCAGCAAGACCAAAGCGCGGGCGAACATGTCCTGCGCCAGGTGCGAGCGTTCCTCCCAGCAGCCGTAGAGGGCATAGAGCAGCGGTAGCAACAGGCAGATCAGGTGGAAGACCAGAGCCGCGTCGCCCCGTACCTGGCCGTTGTCCCGAAAGTGATCGACCTGGATATCCAGCAGGAAGTAGCCGACATACAGCGCCAGCAGCAGAAAAACTTCCCGTTGGCGGCCATAGACCAGACAGAACGCGCCGCCAAGCAGCAACAGAAGCATTGGCAATACATTGAACAGGGAGATGAAGAACTCGCTCAGCACCGGCAGCAGCGCAGCCACGATCCCACCGGCCAACAAGGGCAGCGACGAGAAGAAGTGACTGAGGCGCAGATTGGCCGGACGGATCACGCTGACATCCTGGGCGAGAGATGAAGGCATTCTGCCTGCTTCGACTGTTGAAAACAGCGACAGGATGCGACATTCCCTTCAGTGCCCCACGCAAAAACGACAACGCCGCCCCGAGGGGCGGCGTTGTCATTCAACCGAACCGGACTTAGAAGCCGAGCGCGAAGTGCTCTTCTTCCATGTCCATCAGGTTGCTGGCGCCCGACAGCATGGCTTCGACATGCGTACGGGTGCGCGGCAGGATGCGCGCGAAGTAGAAGCGAGCGGTCTGCAGCTTGGCCTTGTAGAAGGCCTCGTCATCAGTACCGGCAGCCAGCTTCTCGGCAGCCAGACGCGCCATGTCGGCCCAGAAGTAGGCCAGGCAAGCGTAGCCGGAGTACATCAGGTAGTCCACGGAGGCGGCACCGACTTCTTCGCGATCTTTCATCGCGGCCATGCCGATCTTCATGGTGATGTCGCCCCACTCCTTGTTCAGCTTGGCCAGAGGCTCGACGAATTCCTTGACGGAATCGTTGCCTTCGTTGGCCTGGCAGAACTTGTGGACGATCTTGGTGAAGTTCTTCAGAGCGCCGCCCTGAGTCATCAGCACCTTGCGGCCCAGCAGGTCGAGCGCCTGAACGCCAGTGGTGCCTTCGTACATCATCGAGATACGGCAGTCGCGCAGGTTCTGCTCCATGCCCCACTCGCTGATGAAACCGTGGCCACCGTAGATCTGCATGCCGTGGGAAGCGGCTTCGAAGCCCACTTCGGTCATGAAAGCCTTGGCGATCGGCGTCAGGAAAGCCAGCAGTTCGTCAGCGGCTTTCTTCTCTTCTTCGTCCTGGCTGTGCTGGACGATGTCCACCTGCTTGGCAGTGAAGTAGACCATGGCGCGGTTGCCTTCGGCGAAGGCTTTCATGGTCAGCAGCATGCGGCGCACGTCCGGATGCACGATGATCGGGTCAGCGGCTTTTTCCGGCGCTTTCGGGCCAGTCAGCGAACGCATCTGCAGACGTTCGCGAGCGTACTTGATGCCACCCTGGAAGCCGACTTCGGCATGGGCCAGGCCTTGCAGCGCGGTACCCAGACGAGCGGTGTTCATGAAGGTGAACATGCAGTTCAGGCCCTTGTTGGCCGGGCCAATCAGGTAGCCGGTGGCGCCATCGAAGTTCATCACGCAGGTAGCGTTGCCATGGATACCCATCTTGTGCTCGATGGAGCCACAGGAAACGGCGTTGCGCTCGCCTACGCCACCCTCTGCGTTGGGCAGGAACTTCGGCACGATGAACAGCGAGATACCTTTGGTGCCGGCCGGTGCATCGGGCAGGCGGGCCAGAACGATATGGACGATGTTGTCGGCCATGTCGTGCTCACCAGCGGAAATGAAGATCTTGGTACCGGAGACCTTGTAGCTGCCGTCGGCCTGCGGTTCGGCCTTGGTACGCAGCATGCCCAGATCGGTGCCGCAATGCGGCTCGGTCAGGCACATGGTGCCGGTCCACTCGCCGGAAACCAGTTTGGTCAGGTAGGTGTGCTTCTGCTCGTCGGTGCCGTGAGCGCCGATGGTGTTCATCGCGCCATGGCTCAGGCCCGGGTACATGCCCCAGGACCAGTTGGCCGAACCGACCATCTCGCTGATGGCCAGGCCAAGCGACTCAGGCAGACCCTGGCCGCCGTGCTCGACGTCATGCGCCAGGCTCGGCCAGCCGCCTTCGACGAACTGCTGATAGGCCTCTTTGAAGCCGGTCGGGGTTTTCACGCCGGATTCGCTCCAGGTGCAACCCTCGGTGTCACCCACACGGTTCAGCGGCGACAGCACCTGCTCGCAGAACTTGGCGCCTTCTTCGAGGATGGCATCGACCATGTCCGGAGTGGCGTCCTGGCAGCCAGGCAGGCTCTGGTAGTGCGCTTCATAACCCAGCAGCTCGTCACGAACGAAACGAATGTCACGCAAGGGGGCCTTGTAGTCAGGCATAACGGTAAACCTCTGCGGTGGATTCCTAGTAGTTGGGGTGACCGTCTTGGCGGTCGCTCTCGGGATCACTCCCGGCTGCCTGGCCACGAGGCTGCGGCCGAAGCAATCAAACAGGCGTTTGAAACATACGTTTACGCCAACCCCTTGTCAAGCGCTGCCAATCGGCCGACTACGCGACCAGATCGATGCGAGGCTCCGGCGCTGGCAACTCGCCCAGACGCCGATACAGATCAAGATTAGGCGCTGGCGGCAGAGCCTGCTGCGACTGCTCGGTGGGCTGCTCATCCACTTGCCTGGCTTGGTCACGCGCCTTGCGCTGTTCGACGGCGCTGATGGCTTCTTCGCGCCGCTGCTCGGCCAGTTCGACGCGCGCCTGCGCCGCCTGCGCCTGAGCCAGAGCAGCTACACGCAGGTCCTGCGGGGAAGGTTCGATGGGCGCGAGTGCTGCGCGCAGGACAATTTCCATCTTGCGCAACGTCGCTTCGGGATCATTGGGAACGGGAGCGGTGTCGATGCTGACTTCGCCCGAGACGGCGTAACGCTGCCCATCGGGGCCGCGCTTGAAGCTATAGGTGGGCGCACCGGCGTATTGCCCACCAACGGCCGCGTGCGCCTGCTCGTGGGTGCGCACCTCGCGGTCACGTTGCACGAGATCGGCGATTTCCAGCTGCTGCTGGCGCTGCTCCTGAGGGCTTGGCTCGGGCTCGCCTGCGCGCGTCGATGAGTTGGTATCGCGATCCGCCTCTTCTCGGCCGGAGGCAGCGGAGTCGGCCTGCTGCTCCTGTGGCGCGGCAACAGGCGCCTGGTCGGCACGGGCAATATCAGGGGAAACATCGGACGACAGCGGTCTCGCCGAACTGGCGGACGGCGCGGGAGTGAAAGGTGGCAGGCTACTGCCGATCTGCATGAGCGCCCTCCTGCCCCGCTGCTGGCCGCATCCGCGCGGCCGCGGTGAGACGACTTAAGCGCGGGTATCGATCAAGGTGCCCAGGACCTCGTCAGCCGTGTCGACGACACGCGCATTGGCGCGCACTTCGTTTTCACCGACGCGCAACGCAACGAGGCTTTCGGTCAGGTCGGGACGGCTACGCTCGGAAATCTCTGAGCTCGGGTTGACCTGGTTCTGCGGCGGGGTCTGGGTGGCCTGCTGAGAAGGGTTGATGGTGTTGCTGGCGATACCAGCGGCTGCCTGTTCGACACGGCGTTGCCCGGCCTGAATACCGTTCAAACCCGAATTGAATGCATTGGTGGAGATTTCCATCGGCAGCCCCCTGAGGGATGTAGAACCTAATGGCGGGTATTGAAGCAGAAAACGGCTAAAAAACGTACAGGCAAAAGGCTATGGTCACTTTACTGTTTATTACCAGTCTGCCAACAACTCGAGATTGAGGTGTTCCGCTACTGCTGCGGCCGTCGCTTTGCCCAGGTGCGGCACCCGCCCCAGGCACGGCGCAGGTAGCCGCTCGCTGAGGGTGGCGAGATTCTCCTCCAGGCGTGAGGTCTTCGGCTCGACGATATTGGCCACCCAGCCGGCCAGCCTGAGCCCGTCCCGCTCGATGGCTTCGGCACTGAGCAGTGCATGGTTGATGCAACCCAGGCGCACACCCACCACCAGAATCACCGGGATATCCAGCGCCATGGCCAGGTCCGACAGGTTTTCCTCGCCGGCCAGCGGCACACGCCAACCACCCGCGCCCTCCACCAGCGAGAAGTCCGCGCCCTTGGCCAGGATCGCCCGTACCGGTGGCAGCAGGCTGGCAACATCCAGTTTGACGCCTACCTCACGGGCCGCCAGATGCGGGGCAATGGCCGGTTCGAAGGCCAGCGGGTTGACCTCCTCATAGCGCAGCGGCAACGAGCACTGGGCGAGCAAGGCCAGCGCATCGTCGTTGCGCAAGCCGTCGGCAGTTCGCATGCAACCGGAAGCGACCGGCTTGGCCGCCACGGTGCTCAGCCCCCGCTGGCGCGCCGCATGCAGCAGGCCAGCGGCGATAGTGGTCTTGCCGATTTCGGTGTCCGTTCCGGTGACGAAGTAGGCTTGGGTCATCTGGTCCCCCGTGGGAGCGAGCGCTGCTCGCGAAGCTTGTTGGCGAGCGGGGCTCATGCCTATGAAGGTTTCTGCAGCACGCCGTACACCACCTGGTAGGTCGCCGGCAGCCCTTGAGGCTGACGAAAACACTCGTAGGCCTCGATCAGCGCGCGAATGCGTGAGCGTCCGGTCAACCCACCTGGTCGCCCCGGATTGAGGTTGTGCGCGCCGAGGTCCTTGAGCGAGGTGGTCAGGCTGCGCAGATCCGCGAAGTGCAGCACCTCGGCCTGGCGCTGTAGCGTCAGCGACTGCAGGCCGCTTGCCGCGCACAGCTGCTGGTAATCCTCGAAGCGGCGAAAACGATTGACGTGGACGAAACCATCGACCGCCAGCCAACTGTCACGCAGCTCCTGCAGGGTGCCGACGCACAGGCTGGAGAACGCCAGCACACCACCGGGGCGCAGCACCCGCTGCGCTTCGCTCAACACGTTCGGGAAATCGGCACACCATTGCAGCGCCAGGCTGGAGAACATCAGGTCGATGCTGTCGCTTTGCAGCGGCAGAGCCTCGGCATCGCCAGCGATGAAATGAGCAGCGCCACCATGAGGCCTGGCGTGGCGCAGCATGCCCTCGGCGATATCCACAGCCAGTCCTTCGCCATGTGCATAACGCTCGGCCAGGGCGCGGGTGAAATAGCCCGTGCCGCAACCCAGGTCCAGCCAATGACGCGGCTGCAGCGAGGCCGGCAAATGCGCCAGCAGTTGGGTACCGACGTTGCGCTGCAACTCGGCCACTGCATCGTAGCTTTCTGCCGCGCGGGAAAAGGACGCGGCGACCTGGCGCTTGTCCGGCAGAGCGCCGGGCTGGGCGTACTCGCTCACAAGCCGCCCCCACAGGATATGCACTGCGCAACATGGAATGTCTGCAGCGGGTGCGCGCGGCGCACACTGCGAGCGCTCGGCATCCCGGGGAAGCGAGTGTGCAACGCCTCGCCGTAGGGTGCGCCATGCGCACCAAAGGATTGCGGCAATTCGCGGCAGCAAGCCAGCCTCTTACGCGTCAGCATCATTGGCCTCGCGGATGAAATCGAGCATCAGGGCCGCCAAGGCCTGTGGTTGTTCAATTACGACGGCGTGGCCGCAGCCTTCCAGTACGTCCACCTCACCGACTGGTAACAGCGCCAGCAGGTCATTGGCGACGGCGGCCGACACAAGGGCGTCCTGCTCAGCCAGCAGGTGCAACTGCGGGCCGGTGAAGGCGGCGAGCGCGTTACGGTTATCCAGCGTCGCCAACACCTGCAGTCCGGCCAGCAGCGAAGGTTCGTTGGCCAATAGATTGGTCTGCAGCAGGCGCGCCAGGCCGCGTGTGTCGGCGCAGCCTTGGGCACAGAGCATGGCGAAGCGCTTGAGGGTCGCGCCGGCGTTCTCCTGGCACCCCTCATAGAAGGCTGCGTAAGTCTGCGCCGACATTGCCGTCGGCCAGGCAGCGCTGGCGACGAAACAGGCGTTGCTGGCCAGGGTGATCAGGCCACGGCAGCGCTCGCCACGACGTGCAGCCAGGGCAGCCGCCAACATGCCGCCAAGCGACCAGCCGGCCAGCCAGCAGTCATGTGGCAAGCGCGTATCCAGCTCGTCGAGCCAATCGGCCTCCGCCGCACTGCTCAATCGCGGCAGGGCCGGCACCTGCACCTGCATATTGCTACCCAGCGCCTCGGCCAGCGGTTGCAGTACAGCGCCGTTCAGGCCCCAGCCCGGCAACAGAATCAGCGTCTCACGCATCGGTCTGCACCTGCGGCCAGCACTCGGCCAGCGCCTCGAGTAGCAGCTCGAGCTGCACATCGCTGTGCGCAGCGGACAGGGTCACACGCAAACGGGCGCTGCCGGCAGGCACGGTCGGAGGGCGAATGGCGCCGACCAGCAGGCCGCGATCCTTGAGCAGGGCAGAGAGTTTCAGCGCACGCGCGCTGTCACCCACCAGGATGGGTTGAATCGGCGTAGGGCTGTCCATCAGGCTCAGGCCGATCTCGGCGGCGCCCTGACGAAAGCGTGCGATCAGTCGATGCAGATGTTCGCGACGCCAGCCTTCGCTGCGCAGCAGCTCCAGACTTTTCAGCGTGGCGCAAGCCACGGCCGGCGGCTGGCTGGTTGTATAGATGTAAGGACGGGCGAACTGGATCAGGGTCTCGATCAGTTCCTCGCTGCCGGCGACGAAGGCGCCGGCGGTACCAAAGGCCTTGCCCAGCGTGCCGACCAGTACCTGCACGTCATCCTGGCCCAGACCGAAGTGCTCGACAATACCGCCACCGGTGGCGCCCAGCGGGCCGAAGCCGTGAGCATCATCGACCATCACCCAGGCCTGCGTGGCGCGCGCCTCGGCACACAATGCCGGTAGATCGGCCAGATCGCCGTCCATGCTGAACACACCATCGGTGACCACCAGACAGTTGCCCGTCGCCTTGCGCAGGCGGTTGGCCAGGCTGACCGCATCGTTGTGCAGGTAGCGCGAGAACCGCGCGCCACAAAGCAGGCCAGCATCGAGCAGCGAAGCGTGATTGAGACGATCCTGAATTACGCTGTCGCCCTGGCCAAGCAGCGCAGTGACGACCGCCAGGTTGGCCATGTAACCGGTAGAGAACAGCAACGCACGCGGCCTGCCGGTGAACTCGGCCAGTGCCTCTTCAAGTTCATGGTGCGGCGTGCTGTGGCCGATAACCAGATGCGAAGCGCCGCCACCGACGCCCCATTTTTCCGCGCCGTGCTGCATGGCGCGAATCACCTCGGGGTGGTTGGCCAGGCCGAGATAGTCGTTGGAACAGAAGGCCAGCAACTCCTGATCGTCCGCGCGCACCTGCGGCCCCTGCGGGGTCTGCAACAGCGGGCGCTGGCGGAACAGATCGGCGGTCTGACGGTCAGCCAGGCGAGTTGCAAGGTCGAAAGACATGGGGAGCACCGGAGATCGGTGGATAACCGCAAGCGGGTTATCCACCCTACGCATGGCCTCGGGCTGCGTAGGGTGAATGACGCTTCATCCATCCACCTGGGAAATATCAGGCCGAAGCGGCGTTGTAGAACAGCTTGGAATCGCGCTGCTCGACCAGCGCCTGCTCGATGGCCGCCTGGTGCACCTCATCGGCATGCTCTTCGCGCTCTTCGGGTTTGATGCCGAGGCGCTTGAACAGGGCCATGTCCTTGTCCGCCTGCGGGTTGGCGGTGGTCAGCAGCTTCTCGCCGTAGAAGATCGAGTTGGCGCCAGCCATGAAGGCCAGGGCCTGCATCTGCTCGTTCATCGCTTCGCGGCCCGCGGACAGGCGCACGTGGGACCTGGGCATCATGATCCGCGCCACGGCCAGGGTACGGATGAAGTCGAACGGATCGACGTCCTTCTCCTCGGCCAGCGGCGTGCCCTTGACCTTGACCAGCATGTTGATCGGCACGCTTTCCGGATGCTCCGGCAGATTCGCCAGCTGGATCAGCAGCCCAGCACGGTCGTCAACCGACTCGCCCATGCCGAGGATGCCGCCGGAACAGATCTTCATCCCTGCTTCGCGCACGTAGGCCAGGGTCTGCAGGCGCTCGCCGTAGGTGCGGGTGGTGATGATGTTGCCGTAGAACTCCGGCGAGGTATCGAGGTTGTGGTTGTAGTAGTCCAGCCCCGCTTCGGCCAGCGCCTGGGTCTGCTCCTGATCGAGACGACCGAGGGTCATGCAGGTTTCCAGGCCGAGCTTCTTCACACCTTTGACCATTTCCAGCACGTAGGGCATGTCCTTGGCGGATGGATGTTTCCACGCCGCGCCCATGCAGAAGCGCGTGGAGCCGATGGCCTTGGCCTCGGCGGCCGCCTCCAGCACCTTCTGCACTTCCATCAGTTTTTCCTTGTCCAGGCCGGTGTTGTAGTGGCCGGACTGCGGGCAGTACTTGCAGTCTTCCGGGCAGGCGCCGGTCTTGATCGACAGCAGGGTCGAGACCTGTACGCGGTTGGGGTCGAAGTGCTGGCGATGGACGCTTTGCGCCTGGAACAGCAGGTCGTTGAAAGGCTGCTCGAACAGCGCGCGAACCTCGGCGAGGCTCCAGTCGTGGCGGGTGGTGATTGCAGCGGTTGCGCTCATCTGAGAAGTCCTTCGACGCTTGGTGGCATCTGTTGTCAGGCCCACACGGGGCATTCAGGCTTTGGCCATCATAAGTGGCGATTGGATGCTGTCAACCACAACAAAGGCACAGGTTTACATATGATCAATTATCAACCAACAGAACTTATGTCATGGCACAAGGCCAAATGCTTACCCCTCCCACAGGATGTTCTGCATGCAGGTTGAAGGTTTTTTCGAAGGGCTCGGCGAAGCGCTGGGTCGCGCCATCCGTTTCATCGTCGACATGCTTTCCGGCGTGTTGGGTGCCATGGCCGATGCCATCGACGACTTTCTCCATGGCCTGGCCAGGGCCATTGGCATGGACGTGTCGATCTTCAGCATCATCCTGCTGATCATCGGCCTGCTGCTTTTGTTCAGCGGCGCTCGTTCGCTATTACGTGGCTCGATCATCGGCGGTGTGACCTGGCTATTTCTCGGTCTGGTCGTGATGGGCTGGCTCATCCGCTGACGCTGACTAAACTCCAGGCACCACTGCTCAAGGACGAGCTGCCATGCCTCCACTCGATCTTTCATCACTGCAACGCCTTGTCTGGCTACGCCAACGGCGCCACTGCCAGCTCTGCGACGAAGCCACCGATCACCCCACGCACGACATCTGCACGGCCTGCGAATCCGAACTGCCCTGGCTCGGGGCTCATTGCCAGATTTGTGCGGTTCCGTTATCGGCTCATGACCTGATCTGCGGCACCTGCCAATCGAAACCGCCGAGTTTCACCCGCGTGGAAGCACCCTGGCGCTATGCCTTTCCCGTCGACAACCTGATCACCCGCTTCAAGCACCAGGCTAAATGGCCATACGGCCGTCTGCTCGCCGAACTACTGGCCGAACACCTGCGCCATGCCTTCGATGAAGGGCTGCCCCGCCCCCAGGCGCTGTTGCCGGTGCCGCTGGCCCGCAAGCGCCAGCAACGACGCGGCTTCAATCAGGCACAGATGCTCGCCGACTGGCTGGGTGCCCGCCTAAAGCTGCCGGTGCAAAATGACTGGCTCCAGCGCCGCGTCGATACACCCGCACAGCAAGGGTTGGATGCCGCAACGCGCAAGCGCAATCTGCGTCAGGCCTTCAGCCTGGAACTGCAAGCCAAGGTCGCTGGCGCTCATCTGGCGCTGGTCGACGACGTGCTCACCACAGGCGCCACGGCGGGCGTGCTCGCCCATCTGCTGCGTCGCGCCGGCGCCCTGCGCGTCGATGTGTATTGCCTGGCACGCACGCCACGGCCGGGCGATGGCTGACTTGACGCGCCTGGCGCAGTCACGCACCGTGCCCGACATCCTCCCTGGCAACGCCTGAACCATGTCGCAGCTCGATTCCATCGCCCAATTGCTCAGCCGCCGCCCGAAACGCCTGGCCTTGCTCGAGCAGATCGCCGAACAAGGCTCCATCACCCGCGCCGCCAAAACCGTCGGGCTGAGCTACAAGGCGGCCTGGGATGCCATCGACGAGCTGAACAACCTGTCCGAGCAGCCCCTGGTCAGCCGCAGCGTCGGAGGCAAGGGCGGCGGTGGTGCGCGCCTGACACCCGCTGGCGAACGCCTGCTGGCACTGCAGCAACGCCTGCAGGTATTGCAGACGCAACTGTTGCAGGCCGCCGGTGACGATGCCGACCTGGAGCTACTCGGCCGACTGATGCTGCGCACCAGTGCGCGCAACCAACTGACCGGTCGTGTACGCGCGATTCACGCCCACGGGCACAACGACCTGATCGACATCGAACTTCCAGGCGGCGGCCACCTACAGGCGCAGATCACCCATGACAGCACGGAAAACCTGCAACTTAGCGAAGGCAGTAACGTGGTAGCCCTGATCAAGGCTGGCTGGTTGGAGCTGCAGCCGCTCGATGTATTGCCTGCAGAACAGCACAATGCGCTCGAAGGCCGTATCGAAAAGATTCTGCCGGCCAACGACGGCCCCAGCGACGTGCGCATCAGTCTGCCCGGCGGCCAGACCCTGTGCGCCCTGATCGAATCCGCTCGGCTGGCCGAGCTGGGCCTGCGCGTCGGCGATCCGGTGCGCGCACAGTTCGCCGCCAGCCAGGTGCTGCTGGGTACGCAACTGTAGGACGGCTGCAACTCGCTAATAACGCCAACGGCGGGTTACACCCGCCCTACGTTTAGCGCAAGCCGGTAGACTGGGCGCCCACTCACGCGGAGCCGCTCATGAGCCATCCTTTTTCCACCCTCACCCCGGATCTGGTACTCGATGCCGTGGAGAGCATCGGCTACCTCAGCGACGCCCGCGTATTGGCACTCAACAGCTACGAGAACCGCGTCTATCAGGTGGGCATCGAGGGCGAAACGCCGCTGATCGCCAAGTTCTATCGCCCGGATCGCTGGAGCGATGCGGCGATCCGCGAGGAGCACAGTTTCAGTGCCGAGCTGGCCGAGCATGAGGTCCCGGTGGTGGCGCCACTCACGCGCGATGGCGAGACGCTGTTCGAACATGGCGGCTTCCGCTTCGCCCTGTTTCCCCGTCGCGGCGGCCGCGCACCGGAGCCGGGCAATCTCGAGCAACTGTATCGCCTCGGCCAACTGCTCGGACGCATGCACGCCATCGGCGCCAGCCGTCCTTTCGCTCATCGCGAAACCCTGGCGGTGGACAACTTCGGCCATGCGGCCCTGGCCTCCCTGCTCGACGGTGGCTTCGTGCCACGCAGCCTGCTGCCCGCCTACGAGTCGGTGGCGCGCGATCTGCTCGCGCGCCTCGATGAACTGTTCGCCCGCGTGCGCTATACACCGATTCGCCTGCATGGCGACTGCCACCCAGGCAACCTGTTGCACCGCGACGACGCCTTCCATGTCGTCGACCTCGATGACTGCCGTATGGGCCCAGCGGTGCAGGATCTGTGGATGATGCTGGCTGGCGAGCGTCATGAACGCCTCGGTCAGTTGGCCGAACTGGTCGACGGTTACCAGGAATTCCATGACTTCGCCGCCCGCGAGCTGCCGCTGATCGAAGGCCTGCGCGCCCTGCGCCTGATGCATCACAGCGCCTGGATCGCCCGACGCTGGGACGACCCGGCCTTCCCCCTGGCTTTCCCCTGGTTCGCCGGCGAGCGCTACTGGGGCGACCAGATTCTCTCTCTGCGCGAACAGATGGCCGCACTGGATGAAGAGCCACTGAGACTGTTCTGAGGCGCCATCTCGATGACAGGTAGGGTGCGCCGCGCGCACCGTGAACTGCCCAGATGTCTGTAAGCGCCAGCTCCGCCACGATCATCACGGAACAGATCACCAGGCTGCGCGACGCGCCGACCGATACAGTTGCGTGCCCTACGTAAACTTTGCCTTACGACTTTACCGACATCTCGGCATGCGGAAAAAACTGAACGAACAGACAAGGCAGAGGCCAGAGCGCTAGAATTTCGCGGCAACCGTTAGTTGCCTAACCAAGGATTCTCGATGGCCACCGCCAACCCGCAACGCGGGTACATTCTGGGTCTCACCGCCTACATCATCTGGGGCCTGTTCCCGCTCTACTTCAAAGCCCTGCAAAGCGTGCCGGCGATGGAGATCATCGTGCACCGCGTGCTCTGGTCCGCACTGTTCGGCGGCCTGCTGCTGCTCGTCTGGAAGCACCCTGGCTGGTGGCGCGAGCTGCGCGACAATCCCAAACGCCTGGCAGTGCTGGCCGGCTGCGGCCTGCTGATCGCGACCAACTGGCTGGTGTACGTGTGGGCGGTGAACAACGACCGCATGATCGAAGCCAGCCTGGGCTACTACATCAACCCGTTGATCAACGTGTTGCTCGGTCTGCTGATTCTCGGCGAGCGCCTGCGTCGCCTGCAGTGGCTGGCCGTCGCACTGGCCGCACTGGGCGTGCTGCAGCAGCTATGGCAGGTCGGCAGCCTGCCTTGGGTGTCGCTGGTGCTGGCGCTGACCTTCGGTTTCTATGGATTGATCCGCAAACAGGCACCCGTGGCGGCACTGCCCGGGCTGGTGGTGGAAACCTGGCTACTGGTGCCGGTGGCGCTGGCCTGGCTGGCTCTGCACCCCGCCGCGATGAGCAGCCAGGCGAGCTTCTGGACCAGCAGCGAGGCGCTCTGGTTGGCGGCAGCCGGCCCCATCACCCTGGTGCCGCTGGTATGCTTCAACGCCGCGGCGCGGCATCTGCCGTACACCACGCTGGGCTTCCTGCAATACCTGGCGCCGACCCTGGTGCTGCTGCAGGCCATCCTGCTGTTCGATGAGCACTTCTCGCCGAGCACCCTGCTGGCGTTCGCCTGCATCTGGGCCGGACTTTTTGTATACAGCCTGGACATCTGGCTGAACCTGCGCAAGCGCTCGAACGCTTAACCCGGCGGTGCGCACGGCGCACCCTACGGGGGGTTCGCAACACCGTAGGGTGTCGCGGGCCCACCTAGGCCGTGTGCACCGGCTTTCCTGCTAGCGCTCGCTGAACAGAAAACATCCACCCAGCGCCAAGCCTCGCCAGCCCTGGCGCGGCGCCTGTCATCCGCGGCTTATCCACAGATCCATCCCCGATATTTGTGCACAAGCCATTGATCCTGCTGAATTTTTAGCCAGCCAATGAAAAACCCCGGGGCACTAGGTAGTGCGCCGGGGCTCCCCAGTTTATCCACAGGCTGATCCACCTATGCCGTGGATATCAATCCTCGGCGCGCAGATTCAGCTCCACCATCAGGTCATCGGCCAGGGTTTCCAGGCGTGCCTGCAATTGCTCCAGCGCCAGCGTCTCCGGCACGGCCAGCAGCGCTTCGGCAGTGAACAGCAACTCGCCGCTCATTGGCGCTGGCGCCACCTCGGTCAGCAGGCTCTCCAGGTTGACGCCCTGCTCGGCCAACACACGGGTGATATCGCGGACGATACCGGGCCGGTCGTTACCCACCAATTCCAGACGAATCGCGGTGAAGCGCCCGCCCGGTTCGCTGCCGCTCGCTGCCAGCTGCACACGAATGCCCTGTGCACTGAGCGCTTCGAGCTCCTTGATCAGGCCACCATGGGCCTCGGCCGGCACATCCACGCGCACGATTCCGGCGAACTGCCCGGCCATGCGCGCCATGCGGCTCTCCAGCCAGTTGCCGCCATGGTTGGCCACGCAGCCGGCCAGACGCTCGACCAGACCCGGTTGATCCTCGGCAATCACCGTCAGTACCAGATGATCCATGTACTACCTCACTCGTTCACAGGATTGGGAAGGTCAGCCGCGCAGCGACAACCAGTAGGTGAAGAACTGCTCGTCACGCACATAGCCAAGCCGCTCGTAAAGGCTCTGACCCGCCAGGTTGGTCTTAGCCGTCTCCAGTTGCAGACCGCAGGCGCCGGTCGCCTCGGCATGCGCGCGAGCGGCATTCATCAACGCCTCGCCAACGCCTGAGCAGCGCGCGCTTTCATCGACATACAGATCGCTTAGCAACCAGGCCGGTTCCAGTGCCAACGAAGAGTGAAAGGGATAAAGCTGCACGAAGCCCTGCGCGGCGCCCTGATCGCTGCGGGCGATGAACAACTGCGAATCCCCGCGCTGCAGGCGCGGCCCAAGAAAGGCAGCAATCTCCGCCTCGTCGCGCGGCACTTGATAGAAGCGCAGATAGCCAGCAAACAGACGGGTGAGATCGGCAAGGTCGGTAGCAACAGCAGCAGATACCGTCATGGCGGGCTCCAGGATGCTCGAAAAAACAGTATAGGCGAGGAGGCGTAGGCCATATTGGCGCGCTTGTCAGTAGCCCACTCAATTAATCGTGTACGGTTTTGCATATTTTATGGAACAATAGCGCACTTTTTTGCACACACAGCGTATTGATCGTGACCGTAAATAGCCTTTTGGTCGCAGACTGACGCCACCCCGCTGCATTTCCCCAGGATCTTGATGTAGTATGCCGCGCTTTGGACTACAAGACGGAAAACCCGTCTCCAAAGCGGCTATTGAGTAGAGCTCAGAGAGAGTGAGGCAAGTGATGACTGAACGCGTTCAAGTCGGCGGCCTGCAGGTCGCCAAAGCCCTGTACGACTTCGTGAACAACGAAGCCATTCCCGGTACCGGCATCGCTGCCGACAAGTTCTGGGCCGGTGCCGCTGCGGTCATCAAGGACCTGGCGCCGAAGAACCGTGCCCTGCTGGCCAAGCGCGACGAACTGCAGGCGCAGATCGATGCCTGGCACCAGGCGCGCAAGGGTCAGGCCCATGACGCCGCTGCTTACAAGGCCTTCCTCCAGGAAATCGGCTATCTGCTGCCGGAGCCGGAAGACTTCCACGCCACCACCACCAACGTCGACGAAGAAATCGCCCGCCTGGCCGGCCCACAGCTGGTGGTACCGGTGATGAACGCGCGCTTCGCCCTGAACGCCTCCAACGCCCGCTGGGGCTCGCTGTACGACGCGCTGTACGGCACCGACGTGATCAGCGAAGAAGGTGGCGCCGAGAAAGGCAAGGGCTACAACAAGGTCCGCGGCGACAAGGTCATCGCCTTCGCCCGCGCCTTCCTCGACGAGGCCGCACCGCTGGCTGCCGGCTCGCATGTCGACTCCACCGGCTACGCCATCGTCGACGGCAAGCTGGTCGTCGCCCTCAAGGGTGGTAGCAACAGCGGCCTGCGTGACGACGCGCAACTGGTCGGTTTCCAGGGCGAGGCCAACGCGCCGATCGCCGTGCTGCTCAAGCACAACGGCCTGCACTTCGAGATCCAGATCGATGCCTCCAGCCCGATCGGCAGCACCGACGCCGCCGGCGTCAAAGACGTGCTGATGGAAGCCGCGCTGACCACCATCATGGACTGCGAAGACTCCGTCGCGGCCGTCGATGCCGATGACAAGGTGGTGGTCTACAAGAACTGGCTGGGCCTGATGAAAGGCGACCTGGCCGAGGAAGTGTCCAAAGGCGGCAAGACCTTCACCCGCACCATGAACCCGGACCGCGTCTACACCAAGCCGGACGGCTCCGAGCTGACCCTGCATGGCCGCTCGCTGCTGTTCGTGCGTAACGTCGGCCACCTGATGACCAACCCGGCCATCCTCGACGCCGAAGGCAACGAGATCCCGGAGGGAATCCAGGACGCGCTGTTCACCAGCCTGATCGCGGTGCACAACCTGATCGGCAACACCAGCCGCAAGAACACCCGCACCGGCAGCGTGTACATCGTCAAACCGAAGATGCACGGCCCGGAAGAAGTCGCCTTCACCAGCGAGATCTTCGCCCGCGTCGAGGATGTGCTGGGCCTGGCCCGCAACACCCTGAAAGTCGGCATCATGGACGAAGAGCGCCGCACCACCGTCAACCTCAAGGCGTGCATCAAGGCCGCCAGCGAGCGCGTGGTGTTCATCAACACCGGCTTCCTCGACCGTACCGGTGACGAGATCCACACCTCCATGGAAGCCGGCGCCGTGGTGCGCAAGGCCGCCATGAAGAGCGAAGCCTGGATCGGTGCCTACGAGAACAACAACGTCGACGTCGGTCTGGCCACCGGCCTGCAGGGTCGTGCACAGATCGGTAAGGGCATGTGGGCCATGCCGGACCTGATGGCGGCAATGGTCGAGCAAAAGATCGCGCACCCGCTGTCCGGCGCCAACACCGCCTGGGTTCCGTCGCCGACCGCCGCTGCCCTGCACGCCCTGCACTATCACAAGGTCGACGTGTTCGCCCGTCAGGCCGAACTGGCCAAGCGCGCCCCGGCTTCGGTCGACGATATCCTGACCATTCCGCTGGCCAAGGACACCAACTGGTCAGAAGAAGAAATCCGCAACGAGCTGGACAACAACTCGCAAGGCATCCTCGGCTACGTGGTGCGCTGGATCGACCAGGGCGTCGGCTGCTCCAAGGTGCCGGACATCAACGACGTTGGCCTGATGGAAGACCGCGCCACCCTGCGCATCTCCAGCCAACTGCTGGCCAACTGGCTGCGCCACGGCATCGTCAGCGAAGCGCAGGTAGTGGAAAGCCTCAAGCGCATGGCGCCGGTGGTGGATCGTCAGAACGCCAATGACCCGCTGTATCGCCCGATGGCTCCGGACTTCGACAACAACGTCGCCTTCCAGGCTGCGCTGGAGCTGGTGATCGAAGGCAGCAAGCAGCCCAACGGCTACACCGAGCCGGTGCTGCACCGTCGTCGTCGCGAATTCAAGGCCAAGAACAGCCTCTGATTCACCGCAGCAGAACGAGCCGCCTTCGGGCGGCTTTTTCGTGGGTTATAGTTTCCAGCCCTGTAGCCCGGATGCAATCCGGGGATTGCCGCCCCCTGGTTTGCGTCCGGACCAAGCCTCCTCTCCCCCTACTTAGGTGCAATGGGCAACCGTGCTGGCCAGGGCCACACTGACAACATCCCGAGACTGCGAGGCGCAAGCCCATGAGCAAGGCCGACGCAATGGCCGATGCGGGCAAGACTGCGGTGCTGCAGAACATTCACGGCACCATGGAGTTCCTGCAGAAGTTTCCGCCCTTCAACCAGATGGATACCGCTCACCTGGCTTTTCTGGTCGAGCACTGCCAGCTGCGCTTCTATGCCGAGGGCGACTCGATCATCAAACCGAGCGATGGCCCGGTCGAGCACTTCTACATCGTCAAGCAGGGGCGTGTGCATGGCGAGCGCCCGCACAGCGCCAGGCGTGGCACGGAAACCACCTTCGAGATCACCGCCGGCGAGTGCTTCCCCCTGGCGGCGCTGATCGGCGAGCGCGCCACGCGCACAGAGCACCTGGCCGCCGAGGACACCTTCTGCCTGCTGCTGTCCAAGCTTGCCTTCGTCAAACTCTTCGCCGTCTCCAACCCGCTGCGCGATTTCGCCCTGCGCGGAGTCAGCAGTCTGCTCGACCAGGTCAACCAGCAGGTGCAACTGCGCGCGGTGGAAACCCTCGGCGCGCAGTATTCGCTGGATACCCGCCTGGGCGAACTGGCCATGCGCCAACCCATCGGCTGCCCCCCCGACACGCCCCTGCGTGATGCGGTGCGAATGATGCACGAGCAGCATGTGGGCAGCATCGTGGTGCTCGACCCAGCCGACAAACCGCTGGGTATCTTTACCCTGCGCGACCTGCGCCGGGTGGTGGCCGACGGCGTCGACCTGGCACAGCCCATCGACAACCTGATGACGCCCAACCCTTTCCACCTGGCACCGGACGCCAGCGCCTTCGATGCCGCCATCGCCATGACCGAGCGGCATATCGCCCATGTCTGCCTGGTGGAGCACGAAAAGCTGTGCGGGGTGATTTCCGAGCGCGATCTTTTCAGCCTGCAGCGTGTCGACCTGGTGCACCTGGCACGCACCATCCGCCATGCCGGCAAGGTCGAGACCCTGGCCGGACTGCGCAGCGACATCCGCCTGCTGGTCGACCGCATGCTCGCCCACGGCGCCAGCTCGACGCAGATCACCCATATCGTCACGCTGCTTAACGACCACACCGTATGCCGGGTGATCGAGCTGACCCTCGAGGACATGGGCGATCCGGGCATCCCCTTCACCTGGCTGTGTTTCGGCAGTGAAGGTCGTCGCGAGCAGACCCTGCACACCGACCAGGACAACGGCATTCTCTTCGAGGCCGAGAGTGCCAGCGAAGCCACTGCCATCCGCGAGCGCCTGCTGCCGATCGCGCGCGAGATCAACCAGCGCCTGGCGCAGTGCGGCTTTACCCTGTGCAAGGGCAACATCATGGCCGGCAACCCGGAGCTGTGCCTGTCGCGTCAGGAATGGTCGCGGCGTTTCGCCGGCTTCGTCCTCGAAGCCACGCCGGAGAATCTGCTGGGCTCGTCGATCTACTTCGACCTGCGCACCATCTGGGGCCCGGACGAAGGCTGCGAGCAACTGCGCGAGGCGTTGCTCGGCCGCGTCGCCAGCAACAGCCTGTTCCAGAAGATGCTGGCCGAGAATGCCCTGCGTCAGCGCCCGCCGGTCGGGCGCTTCCGTGATTTCGTGGTGGCACGCTCCGGCGCCGACAAGGACACCCTCGACCTCAAGGTGCAGGGCCTGACGCCCTTCGTCGACGGTGCCCGTTTGCTCGCACTGGCCAACGGCATCAGCGCGGTCGGCACCCTGGAACGCCTGCGCGCGCTGGTCGCCAAGGGCGTGATCGACGCCCTGGACGGCGCCGCCTATGAAGAGGCCTACCACTTCATTCAGCAGACACGCATGCAGCAGCATCAGCTGCAGGCGCGCGACGAACTACCCTACTCCAACCGGGTCGACCCCGACCACCTCAACCATCTGGACCGGCGTATTCTGCGCGAGTCGTTCCGCCAGGCGCAGCGCCTGCAGGGCAGCCTGGCCATGAGGTATCAGCTATGAGCAAGTTCACCTGGTTCACCGGCCGTGGTCCGGCCCTGACCCAGCAGCAGCTTCAACGCCGCGTTGCTCTGAGTGCACCGGCGCCGCTCGACGAACGCCCGCTGCACCAGCAGCGCTTCGTCGTGCTCGATCTGGAAACCACCGGCCTGAACATGCGCCGCGATCAGGTGCTGGCCATCGGCGCGGTGGTGATCGATAACGGCGCCATCGACTTCGCCGAGCAGTTCGAATGCACGCTGCACCGCGCCGATCACCAGGCCAGCGCCAGCACCCTGATCCACGGCATCGCCCCCAGCGAAGTGGCCCGTGGCGTGGAACCGGCCGAGGCACTGCTGGATTTCATGGAGTTCGTCGGCAGCAGTCCGCTGCTGGCGTTTCATGCCGAGTTCGACCAGCGTATGCTGGCCCGCGCACTGCGCCAGAGCCTGGGCTATCGCCTACAGCACAGCTTCTTCGATGTCGCCGAAATCGCTCCGCTGCTGTGCCCGCAATCGCGCATTCGCCAGGGCGGGCTCGATGAGTGGGTGGCCGAATTCGGCCTGCAGGTGCACCAGCGCCACAACGCCAGCGCCGACGCCCTGGTCACCGCCGAGCTGGCACTGATGCTGTTCAGCAAGGCTCGCCGTCAGGGCATCGACAGCCTCTGCGAACTGGAGCGCCAACTGGCCAGCCAGCGTCGGCGCCAGCACGCCATGTGACCACCGCGCACCACGGCGCAATTGCAACGTTTCCTTGGCCCTGACCTGTTCTGCAAGAAAGCAATTCACCATCCCCAGGTGCGCATGGCGCACCCTACGGATTGGCGTCTCGTAGGGTGCGCCGCGCGCACCAAGACTTTCGGCACCGTCCCTCCTGGTGGATGGGTGAAGCGTCATCCACCCTACGAAAAGCCTACAGGCCGCGTCTCGGCACGTAGGGTGGATGGCGCTCTTTCATCCACCATGGGCAGTCCGGCAATACTGGCCAGCCGGCACACCATGTGACCACCGTGCACCACGGCGCAATCGCAATGCATCCTTGGCCCTGATCTCTCCTGCAGCAAAGCAGTTCACCAACCCCAGGTGCGCACGGCGCACCCTACGGATTGGCGTCACGTAGGGTGCGCCGCGCGCACCAAGACTTTCGGCACCGTCCCTCCTGGTGAATGGGTGAAGCGTCATCCACCCTACGAAAAGCCTACAGGCCGCGTCTCGGCACGTAGGGTGGATGGCGCTCTTTCATCCACCATGGGCAGTCCGGCAATACTGGCCAGCTGGCACACCATGTGACCACCGTGCACCACGG
>Ga0307408_100000066_pt1 | contig 121679 bp, 97 predicted proteins | sample 322Cmetagenome_FD_202116 | JGI IMG/M metagenome (GOLD analysis project Ga0307408, IMG submission 202116) | Maize rhizosphere microbial communities from greenhouse at UC Davis, California, United States - 322HYB-C-3 | ecosystem: Host-associated > Plants > Roots > Rhizosphere > Soil | place...
GCCCGGGCCGTGAACACCATTTGCGACGCGGTCACCAGCCAGGCGCGCATCATCGACGACCTGCTGGACGTGGCCCGTGTCCGCACCGGCAAGCTCAAGCTCAAGCGCCAGCCGGTCGATCTGGCTCGCGTGCTGCAAGACATCTACACCGTGGTGATCAACGACAATCACCCGAACAAAGTCACCCTTGAGCTGCCTGAGGGCTCCAGCGGCGAGCTGGTCGTCAATGCCGACCCGACCCGGCTGGAGCAGATCATCTGGAACCTGGTGAACAACGCGCTGAAGTTCACCCCCAACGGCGGCCGGGTGCAACTGGTCGCCAGCCATGACGACCATATGGCTCGCCTGGACGTAAAGGACTCTGGCGTGGGTATCGCGGCGGAGCACCTGAACGAAGTGTTCGACCTGTTCGGCCAGGCCGAGACCCAGCACGCCACCCACCAGCGCGAAGGCCTGGGGATCGGCCTGTCACTGGTCCGGCAATTGACCGAAGCCCACGGTGGCAGCGTCGAAGTCAAGTCCGAAGGGCTGGGCAAAGGCTGCACCTTCACCATTCGCCTGCCCTTGAGCAATGCCGCGATCGAACCTAAACCGCAGTCTTGCGACGAACAGTCCGGGCGCCTGGGCGGTTTGACGATCCTGCTGGTGGATGACTCGCCCGACGTGCTCGACACCCTCAAGCTGCTGCTGGAAATGGAAGACGCCATCGTGGTTGCCTTCGATCAGCCGTTGGAGGCGTTGGAAGCCGCCAAGGATGGCCGTTTCGACGTGGTGATTTCCGACCTCGGGATGCCGGTGATGAACGGCCATGAACTGATGCAGGCCCTGCGCAAGCTGCCCCATATCAAGCACATCCCGGCCATCGCCCTGACCGGCTACGGCGCGTCCACCGACCTGAATAAATCCCAGCAATCGGGCTTCGACCAGCACATCGGCAAGCCGGTGTCCTATGACGAGTTGATTGAAACGATCGAGCAGTTGCGGCGTTCGCAGGTTTATTAAAACCAGGGCCTGACCGCTAACTTGTGGCACGAGATTCATTTGTGGCGAGGGGATTTATCGAAACGTCGCACCGCCCCGCTGGGCTGCGCAGCAGCCCCTGGTTGTTTGTCAGACACAGCGAGGTGTCAGGTCTTAGGGCCGCTTCGCGCCCCAACGGGGATAAATCCCCTCGCCACAGTGATCCCCTCGCCACAATCGTTCGATCTGCCATGTGGTTCCACCTGTCACAAAAGGGGTCCGCTCAAGCTACTTGACAGTCTTCTTCATCCCAATCCGCCGCCGCATGTCGGCGGTGATGCTCTGGCGGGTCTTGCGCAAGTCCGCCCAAGGCTCATGCCCCACCTCCGCCAGCCGCTCATGGACGTTGTGCACGTTCCACAGGTTGGCGCCCTTGAGCTCGGCCACTTCTTCGCGGTAGATCGGCACCGACACCGGCAGCCCTTCACGGGTACGAGCGGCGTAGGCGCAAATGGTGGTGGCGCCCAGGCCATTGCGCAGGTAATCGATGAAGATCCGCCCTACCCGGTTCTTCGGCCCCGACACCGCTGAGAAACGATCAGGCAACAGCTTGGCGATGTGGCTGACGATGGCGTGGCTGAAACCCTTCACCTCGTCCCAGCCCAACTTGCGGGTAATCGGCACGACAATGTGAATGCCCTTGCCGCCGCTGGTCTTCAGGAATGCCTTCAGGCCCAGTTCATCCAGTACCGACAAGGTCAGTTGCGTGGCTTCCACCATGCTTTTCCAAGGCAGTGCCGGGTCCGGGTCAAGGTCCAGGACGAAGCGATCAGGCTTGTCCAGGTCCACGGAAGTGCCGTTCCAGGTGTGCAGCTCCACGGTGCTCATCTGCACCGCGCCAATCAGCGCCTCGGCGTTGTTGATGATCATGATGGGTTGCCCGGTCAGGTCCTTGTCCAGGCTGGTGATGCCGGGAATCGCCAGGCGTTCGGGGTTCTTCTGGAAGAACAACTCGCCGGCGATGCCATCCGGCGCCCTGACCAGCGCCACCGGACGGTCGGCCAGCTCCGGCAGGATGAAATCGGCAACGTTGGCGTAGTACTCGGCCAGTTGCATTTTTGTCGTGCCGCTGCTGGCGTCGATCACTCGATCCGGATGGGTAATGCGGACCTTGCCGTCCAACGTTGGCGACTGCGCAGCCTTGGGCTTGGCTTTGGCTTTCGCCTTGGCCGGCGCCGGTTCTGTATCGTCCTTGGCCGCGGTCTTCTTCACGGTTTTCGGCAATTCCTGAGTGATCGCCTTGGCCGGCTTGTCGTTGCGCAAGCCATGGAACACGGCATGGCGTACCGAGCCTTCCTTGGTCATTTCGGCAAACGCCACTTCCGCCAACAACTCCGGCTTGAGCCAGTGCACGCCCTTGGCGTCGTAGCCGGTGGGCGGATTGACCACGGCGGCTTTTTTCGTTTCCAGGGGCAACAGCTGCTGATAGATGCTCTTGAGCGTGGTTTCGTTGAAACCGGTGCCGACCTTGCCGGCATAGCGCAACTCGCCGCTGTCGACGTCATGCAGGCCCAGCAACAACGCACCGAACGCGCTGCGGGCGCCCTTCGGGTCACTGAAGCCAACCACGACGAATTCCTGGCGATTCTTGCACTTGAGCTTGATCCAGTCGCTGCTGCGCCGGGACACATAGGCGCTGCCCTGGCGCTTGCCGATCAGCCCTTCCATGCGCATCTGGCAGGCGCTGTTGAGCAGCGCTTCGGGGGTCTCTTCGAAAGAGTCCGAGAAGCGCAGCAACGGGTCTTCGTTGGGTTCGAGTACGGCGGCCAATGCGGCACGGCGTTCCTCCACCGGCACTTTGCGCAGGTCCATGCCATTGAGGTACGGCAGGTCGAACAGGTAATAGGCGATCTTGCCGCTGCTGCCGGCGTCGAAGGCGTTTTGCAGGGCCTGGAAATCCGGCACGCCTTGCTCGTTGGCTACGACCATCTCGCCGTCGAGCCAGGCCGATTCCAGCCCCAGCGCCGCCAGGGCCTCGGCCTGTTTCGGCAGCTTATGCGTCCAGTCATGGCCGTTGCGGGTGATCAAGCGCACGTCGCCATTGTCGATGCGCGCCATGACCCGGTATCCGTCGAACTTGATCTCATAGAGCCAGTCGCCATCCGGGGCGCTTTCCACCAGGGTCGCCAGCTCCGGCTTGAGGGTTTCAGGCATCGGGCCAGCAACGGCGCCGCTGAGGGTAGTCTTCCCCGTTTTTTTCGTCGACTTCGGCTTGGCAGGTTCTTCCGGCTGCTTGACGGGTTTTGCAGCAGCGGCCTTGCCTCGACGCTTGGGCACGATGGTGCGGTCGCTGAGCACGCTGTCAGGCTCGGCCGCCACCACGTCGTACTCGCTTTCCGGCCGGGCCGCGTCGTCCTGATGCTTGATCAGGAACCATTGCTCCTGCTTGCCCGGCATATGGGTGCGCACCAGATTCCACAGGCCCGCGAGCTTTTCCCCGCGCAACTCGAACTTGAGCCGGCCCTTTTCGTAGGCGTCGTGCACATCCCCCTGGGGAATCCACACGCCCCGGTCCCAGACGATGACGTCACCGGCGCCATAATGCCCCTCGGGAATGCTGCCCTCGAAGGTCGCATAGTCCAGCGGGTGGTCTTCAACGTGCACCGCCAGGCGCTTGACCTTCGGGTCCAGGGACGGCCCCTTGGGCACCGCCCAGCTCTTCAGCGCACCGTCCAGCTCCAGGCGGAAATCGTAATGCAACCGAGTGGCATCGTGCTTCTGGATGCAGTATTGCAAGGCGTGGGCGGTTTTCGTCGATTTGCGCGAGCGCTTCGCCGCCGGCTCCGGGGTGGCGGCGAAATCGCGCATGCGGTTGTAATCGTCGAGGTTCTTGCTGGTCATGGGCCACCTGCTACTTGCGCAAGGGTCGGATCGGCGACGGGCATTCCGGCGGTTTCCGACAGCAGTTGATCGACTACCCGGCCCAGCGCCTCTTCAGTCGTATCGCCCAGCAGCAACCCCTGTTCATAGAGCACCACTTGCCGATCAGCACTGGTGCCCTGCTGGATGATTCGGCGCGCTTGCTTGAACACGTCCTGCACACCCAGCGCCGTCGCGGTTTCGCCGAAGGTCTGCTCGGCGAGGTTCAGCCACTCGCCAATGAGCATCGGTTGATCCTGGCCCTCGACGATAAACTCCGCGAGGATCCCGTGACGCTTGGCCCGGTAGCGGTTTTCCTTGAGGATCCAGTGGGACATCAAGCTGTAGTTGGCGCCGGGTTTGGGCTGGGCGATAGCATGGGCAATCATCAGCCGAAACAGCGAAACGAGGCACAACACGTCTTCGATCCGAGGGCAGGCATCACAGATGCGCAGTTCCAGGGTCGGATAACGCGACGACGGCCGCAGCACCCACCAGCAATCGCTGGGTTGGCGGATCGAGCCGGTGCGCGTGAGCATGTTGACGTAACCCTCGAATGCCGGCTCATCCTCGAAGAATTCCGGCACGCCCATGCGCGGCCACTCATCGCAGGCCACTTGGCGATAACTGCTGAAGCCGCTGTAGGCGCCGTTCCAGAATGGCGAAGACGCACTCAGCGCCAACAGCATCGGCAGCCAGGGCAACACCTCGTTCATTACCTTGACCCGATCATGATCCGCCGGCACTTCCACGTGCACATGCAGGCCCGACAGTACGCTGCGCCGCGCCACACGCTGGTAATCGTCAAACAGTTGCTGGAAGTGCAGCTCGTCGGTGGGTTGCAAGCCGACGGTCGCCATGGGATGCGACCCTGCACTCAACAAGCCAAGGCCATGGGGCGCCAGCCGCTGGGTCAGGCCGCCGCGTACCTGGGCCAGGTAATCGGCGGCCTCGGCCAGGCTGCGGAAGATGGGCGAAGCCATTTCCACCTGGCTCTGGAACATTTCATGGGCGAAATGCTTGCCCAGCTCCTCCCGACAGGCCGCAACCGCTGCCGCGGGCGGCTGCTCGGGCATGCGGCGGGTTTGCAGGTCGGTGATGAAATATTCCTCTTCAATGCCGAACTTCAGACGCCTGTTCATCGATGTTCCCTCCGATACCCGCACCCGTGCGGGTGACAACCAACGCCACCACGGCGATCCTTTCAACGTCCTGATAACCCGGCGTCAGCAGCTCCTCGCCGAATACGTCCGGGTCCAATTCCCTGTAGGTCCAGGCAAACTCCGCCGAATCGCGCCACGCACCCAAGGCTTCGAGGAACGGGTCGCGACCATCGACCATCGCCACGCCGGTGTAGAGCACCAGCGAGCCGCCAGGCGTCAGCCGGGGCAACGCCTGCTCGACGATCCGCAGCGACAACCCGGCGCCCAGCGTTCCGCCGCCATGGCGATACGCGCGCTCGGCGGGGTCGGCCATGTACGGCGGGTTGGCGACGATCAGGTCGAAATCGCCCTCGACGTCCCGGAGCACATCGCTGCGGGCGATCTCGACGTTGGCAACCTCGGCCAGCGCGGCGTTGACGGCACACAGGCGCAACGCCAAGGGGTTGATGTCGACCGCCAGGACCTGGGCCTCGCGGCGGGCACGGGCGATGATCATCGCCCCGACGCCGGCACCGCAGCCGATGTCCACGGCGCGATGCACGGCGGTGAAGTTCTGTTGCAAATGGGTATGGATCAGATGGGCGAAACGGTAGCTGTCGGGGCCGAAGAACACCGCGTCATTGGCCTGGGTCGGGAACTGCGAATGGGCGAACAGCATGCCGTCCAGGCTCGACCAGCGTACGCGGCTGCGCAGCAGGCCATCGCGTTCTTCCAACACTTCGGCTTCCTGCAATTGGCGCTGCTCGTCGGCGGAAATCAGCCCCGGTGCGAAGGGCCGGGACCAGCCGAAGACATCCCGCAGGGTCTTCGAGCGTTCGTTGCCGGGCCGTTGGTTGACCCGTTCATGGGTCAACGGCGTCGGCGTGATAAAACGGTAGCCGTCGGCGTGCAGGCGGCGACCCAGTTGCAGCAGCGCCAGGTCGGGTTCGGACAGGCGATCTTCCTGATTCATGCAGGGCTCCTAACGAAGGGCGGACTTGAGTTCGATGAACCGACGGGTCGCGAACAACCCGGCCGGATGGCTGTGGCAACGGGCCGAAAGCCAGGGCATCAGCATCTGCATTTGCTCACGGGGGGCCTTGCCCCGCAGCGTCTGCTGCAGGTTCAACACATCCGGGTCTTGGGCCGGTGCCGGCGACTCATGCACCCCGCCGTGGGGACGGCGGGCGCCGGGGCGACCGCGTTGATCCAGCCAGTCACCCGCAATCCAATCGTGCAGCAACTGCTTTTCATACGGGCTGAAGACGCCGAACATGGCCGCGCCCGCGCCTTCGATCAGGGTCCAGAAGCGGCTGTTCTGCGGGTCTTCGTGGCGCTTGATCCATCCCTTGTTCTGCATGGCGTTCAAAAAACCCTCCAGTTGCCCCGGCTCCGCCAGCCATTGGTTGACGGTCTTGCCTTCGAACTTGCAGTAGTCGGAATGCATGTGCTGGCCGAACGGGCGCTTGCGTTCCAGCATGTCGAGCACTTCACGCTCCAGGTCAAACGATTCGATGATCGCCCGGCTGCCCTGCCCCAAGTCGTTGAGGCGATAGCCCAAGGTGACGCGCTGCCAGAACGATTCACGCCCCGCCTCCATCGGCATCAATTGCAGCAGCGATTGCACGGCCTTGTGAGCGTGACCGGTGCTGGCGTTGTCGATGGTCACGTGGAGGGTGAAGTAATAGGGATCGATGTCGAGTTCGCTTAGCTCATAGGCGCTGATCAGCAGATGCAGCGGCAGTTGCTCGTAACCGAGGTTGTAGCCGATGACTTCGGGCAGGTACTCGTCGCCGGCATAGCCGAGGGCCAATTGAACCGCGCCTTGCAGATAGCGCTCGTCCTCGATGTCGGGCATATCCTGCAAGCCGTGTTCGGCCAGCAGCTTGCGGTAGAGCACGACATGGTTCTGCGCGGGAACGCCATCCCCAAGCTCTTCCAGATAGGTGCACAGCAACCCTTCGAAGCGATGGTCATGCCAGTGCTGGAGTACGCCATACAGCCAGGCGCCGTCCACCAGTTTGGTTGGCGCCACGGCCTGGAGAAAATACAAGGCATGGGCCTTGCCACTGAAGAACTCCCGGGGGCCACCGCTCTTGCGCCGTTCCAGGTAGTCGGCGTATTGCCGGGCCACGCCCGCGCTGTGCTGCTCGACCCAGGCCAGCAATGCCGCGGGGTCGTCGGGGATTTCCTGGGGCAATGCGCTCGCCTCTTCAAGGCAAGGTTGCAGGAAGGCTTGGGCGACAGCTTGCTTGTCAGCATCGTCAGGCCCTTGCAGCAGTCGTTCGTAGCATTGGCGCACATTGCCGGCAGCGGTCATCGGTTGCGCAATGGCAGGCCGGGATTGAAGGGGTGTCAGCGCAGTCATAAGGGCCTCTCGGGTTCTCGGCAGGACGCTGAATCAGCACGTCTCTTCCATTGCAGAGCCTTGCGAACGGCAAAAAATTCCCCTGGACCGAAAAGCGGTCGGATAAACGGGACGCAGGCGATTTGCGGCGGAACCCTCGCTTCGCCGTGGCCCTCGAATGAAGCAAGCCCGTCCAGGTGAAGCACCGTTATCCAAGGAGCAACCATGATCTTCACAGTGTGGGTAGCCGTGCTCGGTGCGGTCTTGCTGACCTTGGCCCTGACCTCCTCCTACCTGCGCTGGATGCCCGTGACCACTTCCGCGGTTTGCCTGGCGCTGGGGGTTGCCATCGGCCCGGCGGGGCTTGGACTGCTGAGGCTGGGAGTCGATGACTCTTCGGTGTGGATGGAGCACCTGACGGAAGTCGCCGTGGTGTTTTCGCTATTCGTCAGCGGGCTCAAGCTGCGTTTGCCGTTGAAGAACCGCAGTTGGCGAGTGGCGTATGGGCTCGCAGGTCCGGTGATGATCCTGACGATTGCCGGGCTCTGCCTGGCGTTGCATTACCTGTTTGGGCTCGGTTGGGCGCTGTCGTTGCTGATCGGCGCGATGCTGGCGCCCACCGATCCAGTGCTGGCGGCGTTGGTGCAGGTCAACGATGCCCGGGATGATGACCGGGTGCGCTTCGGCCTGTCCGGGGAAGCCGGATTGAACGATGGCACGGCGTTTCCCTTCGTCATCCTGGGTCTGCTGATGTTGCGCGAGGACGACAGCGGGTTTCTCGGCGAATGGGCGTTGCGCAACGTGCTTTGGGCGGTGCCGGTGGGCTTGCTGATCGGCTATTGGCTGGGCCGTGGCATCGGCAAGCTGACCTTGTCGATGCGCATCAAGAACGCCGACAGCACGCTGTCCCCCAACGACTACCTGGCCCTGGCCTTGATCGCCCTGGCCTATGTCGCGGCGGAATCGGTCCAGGGCTACGGTTTTCTCTCGGTTTTCGCCGCGGGCCTGGGGCTACGACAGGCAGAGGTCCAGTCCACCGATGAAAACGCGCCGCCCGCCGAGCACCTGGTGCAGCCGGTGGTCGGCCACGAAGCCGTCGATCCCGAGCAGGCAGTGCACGGCGACACCCAGGCCTTGGATGAAGGCCAACTGGCGGCCGGCGTGATGATGGGCGACATGCTGGCGTTCGGCAGTCTGGTGGAGCGTTCGATGGAAGTGTTCCTGGTGACGCTTCTGGGGGTGGTCCTGGCGAATCATTGGGACTGGCGGGCCCTGGCGATTGGCGCCTTGCTTTTCGCGGTGATTCGCCCGCTGAGTGTGTTGGCGATGCCATGGGGAAGACTGCTGGACCACCCGCAACGGCTGTTGATCGGCTGGTTTGGCATACGCGGCATCGGCAGCCTGTTTTACCTGTTCTATGCCCTGAACCATGACCTGCAGCCCGGCGTGGCACAACTGTGTATCGACCTGACCCTGTCAGTGGTGGCCCTGAGTATCCTGGTCCACGGGGTGAGCACCCAACCTGCGCTGGCCTGGTATGAGCGCCAGCAAAAGCGAGGCTCAGCGATCAACCACCGGGATCGCTGACCTGGATAAACACCGAGTAGACCCCGAGCAACACCCAGAACGCCGCAAAAATCCACGGTGTGCGCACCGAAAACAACAGCGACTTGCGATACCCCTTGTGAGTGGACTCCCGCTCGCTGAACAGCGGCGATTCATCGTACGCCAGGCCCATCAGCGGTTCACTGCGCAGCAATTCGCTTTGCTTGAAATGCCAGTGGTCGATGATTTCGTAGGCCGCGCGAATGCCCGGCCAGGCATTGAGCGAGCTCAGGAACCCGAGCAGCGCCAGGAACGGCGGCACGATCAGCGTAAAGAGCTTGCCCCATTCGGGGTTCAGGTTGGCCATGCACGAAGCGAACGCGATCACCAGGAAGGATTGGGCAGCCAGGTAGGCGTCGGTCCGATTGGCGAGGATGCTGGTTTCGTACTGGATTTCCCGGCGATAGAAATCCAGCCGTTCCTTGGGGGATCCGAAGAGCTTGGCCTTGTGTTCGGTCAGTTCTTCTTCCGGGGTTTGCTGGGTAAGGATTCTGGGCATTGCGCAGCGGGGGCCTTGGGTTTGAATGGATGCATTTGGAACGGGCTATGGGGGGTGAGTTCAAACCGATGGACCGGAGGTGGTCGCCACAGAAGTTCGTTTCCAATGTGTGCTCACCGGCCCCTGTGGGAGCGGGCTTGCCCGCGAAGAGGCCGGTACATCCAGCATTTTCATCGACGGGAACACCGCCTTCGCGAGCAAGCCCGCTCCCACAGGCGAAATGCGGTGCCCTCACCAGAACCAGGTTCAAGCTCACGGCTTGCGGGTAACCCGCCACACGGTATTCGCCAAGTCATCGGCAATGATCAGCGCACCACGCGGATCAACCGTCACGCCCACCGGCCGGCCACGGGTCTTGCCATCGGAGCCGCGGAAGCCCGTCGCGAAATCGACCGGCTCACCCGAAGGCCGACCGTTGCTGAACGGCACGAAGATCACCTTGTAGCCCACCGGCTGGTCACGGTTCCAACTGCCGTGCTCGCCAACGAATGCGCCTTCGGCGAATTTCTCGCCCATGGCCGCAATGGAAAAATCGACACCCAGGGCGGCGACATGGGAGCCCAGGCTGTAATCGGGCTTGACCGCAGCGGCGACTTTTTGCGGATCCTGCGGCTGCGCCCGTGGATCGACGTTCTGCCCCCAATAGCTGTACGGCCAGCCGTAGAACGCGCCTTCGCGCACCGAAGTCAGGTAGTCCGGCACCAGGTCCGGCCCCAGTTCGTCCCGTTCGTTGACCACCGCCCACAACTGCCCGGACCCAGGCTCGATTTTCAACGCCGTCGGGTTGCGCAGGCCAGTCGCATAAGGCCGATGGGCGCCGGTTTCGGCGTCGATCTGCCAGACCATCGCCCGGTCGATCTCGACTTCCATGCCGCGCTCGGTGATGTTGCTGTTCGAGCCGATACCGACATACAGCGAGCGTCCGTCAGGGCTGACGGCCAGCGATTTGGTCCAGTGATGGTTGATCGCCGATGGCAAGTCGGTGACTTTGACGGGCGCCCCGCTCGCCTTGGTCTGGCCGTCCTGGTAGTCGAAGCGAACCAGGGCGTCCTGGTTCGCCACGTACAGCTTGCCGTTCGCGAATGCCAGGCCATAGGGCGCGTTGAGGTTTTCGGCGAAGACCGTCTTCAGTTCGTAAGTGCCGTCGCCATCGGCGTCACGCAACAGTGTCAGGCGGTTGCCGCCCTTGACCTGGGTGTTGCCCTTGGCCTTGATGACGCTGGCGATCACGTCCTTGGGCTTGAGCTTCGCCGCGTTACCACCACGGCCCTCGGCCACCAGGATATCGCCATTGGGCAAGACAAGTGTCTGGCGCGGGATCTTCAGGTCGGTGGCGATGGCGGTAATTTCGTAGCCCTGGGGCACGGTTGGCTTCTGGTCCCCCCAAGCCACCGGCTCGGCAATTTTCATGCTGGGCAAGAGGCTACGCTGAGGCTCCGGCAACTTCGGGTCCGGGCCGCGTGCTTGGGTGGCGTCCCCTTCACCTCCGCAGGCGCTCAGCAAGAGTGCCATGCTCACGGCCGTCAATGCGATGCGAGGCTTCATTGTTCACCTCCCGAACGCAGGCTGGTCAGTCCGACCCAGGCCGCCACGCAGGCCAGCAGGGTCACCACGACGGACAGCGCCAGACCCTGGGGCATCACGGCCCAGGCATCCTTGGCGTGCTCGAAGGCGTTGACCAGCCCCAGCACCCACGTGGCGAGCAATAGCAGGAAATACCCTACCGGACGCCCGGCCTTGCGCTCCGCGCGGATCAGGTTGACCAGCGCGAACAACAGCGACAGCCCGCAAAAAAGCAGCCCGCCGGCGATCAGCCAGGAGGCGAAATTGCTCCATTGGATCTGGTAGGTCTTGTAGTAGGCGATATCGCTGAGCAGGCCGCCGAGAAACAGCGGAACCGTGCCGGCAAGCAGGACCGCATGCAGCGGCCCTGGCGTGCTTCGGTAGTAAGGATGGGCGGTAACGGTCATGACAGCTCCTTATCGTTCAGCGTCCCTGGTGGGTATTGCCTTAGGAAAATGGCCGGCCAGGGCGCGTTGATTGATACCTAGGAAACTGATCGTGCCGCCAAAGCGATAGTTCCGACATTTTCACGACCGCGAGCCTCCTGGCCCGGCTTGCAACGCCTATCACCTTCCTAGTCCGAAACTCCTGTACCGCTTGGGAGTATCGGCCGATGCGCAATCACCCCGTGCCTATCCATAGTTGCGATCAATGGTCAACGGTCAGGCCTTGATGACCGCATGCTCTGGAGAAAGTCATGACTATTCGCGAGCAAGACTCATCACTGCTGAGTGATCCGACCTCGCTAGACGCGGCAAGCGCCACCGACGATTTGGGCGTCGTGGCAACCGGCGTGAACGTAACACTGGACGAAACCGCCAACTTGCAGAACGCCACCGCCACGCCCGCCCCGTTGGGAGATGCCGACGACAACGACATCCTGGTGGCTTCCCTGCCTTCGACCTTCGCCAGTCGCCTGACCGCACTGGGCGCTGGCACGGCGACCGGCGCGGCCCTGAGTGGCTATACCGGCGCGGTAGGCAACACCGGCAGCGATGCCTTCACCCTTAACGCCGCCCCCGGAGCCGTTGTCACCGGCATCAGTTTCGTCGGCAGCGATGGTGCGCCGCTCAATGGCGTCGACAGTGGGCTGGATACGCTCAGCGGTGCCGATATCCTTCTGTACACCGATACCAACGACAACATCGTCCTCGGTCGGGCCGGCGGACCCAGCGGTGCGATCGTCTTCGCCGCGTACATCGACGAAACCGCCACCGGTGGCAAAATCTGGACCGTGCTTTACCAACCGCTGGCGCAACCGGTCACGACCAACCCCGACGACGCAGTCAACCTGCTCGACAAAGTCTTCGTCGGTGCCAGCCAGGATCTGGAGTTCAGCCTGGCCGGAGCGCCTTCCGGCCAGAATCTGTTCCTGATGTACACCACGACGAACCCTACGACCGAACTGGTCAACGGCGTGCTGCGGATCACCGACCCCACCATCATCGCCACCGGCAAGAACCCGGCCGACCAGTCCACCGGCGTTAATATCAATACCGGCGACACCATCAATACCAGCCAGGCTGGTGGGCCGACCACGTTCGGCACCAACAATCAGATGATCGTCGAGCAGGAAGGGATTCGTTACTCCTTCGTCACCGGTGCCCGGCAGGACATGACCATCCCCAACCTTGACCAGAACGAAGCGGACGTGGAGTCCAACATCGATTTCACCGATGTCTTCGATACGAAGATGGCCAACTTCGACGTGGTGCAGTTGCAAAGCGGCAAGACGGCGGTGGTGAAGATCAGCGCCTTCAGCACCGCGGCGGAATCCGGAACGAATTTCGTCAACGGTTATGTCGGTGATGCCTCCGTGGCGATTACCAACGTGCGCGTCATCAACATCGCCACGGGTGTGGTCGTCGAGAACTCGGACGGTACGGCCAACGACGCGGGCATCGTCATCAGCTTCGCCTCTGGGGTAGCAACCATCACCGGGGTCCAGGCCGGCTACCAGATCGAATACACCACGACGGCGGACCACAATCGGGTATTGATCGAAAACGGCGCAGCGCTCGATGCCAAGGGCAATAACCACGCTGACTTCGATATCGGTGGCTTCACGTTGGTCCAGGCGTCGGTGGCTAAAACCGAAATCGGCTCGAAGATCATCTTCGAAGACGATGGACCCAGCATCAGCACCACCGGCACCGAGCCCACGCTGACGGTGGACGAGACCGTCCTGGCCACCAATGCCACGCAAAACTTCGCCGCTAACTTCGTCTCCGCGTACGGGGCCGACGGGGCCGGTACGCTGGCCTACGCCCTGAGCGTGGTAGCCGGCGCTTCCGGGTTGACGGACACCGCCACCGGCGAGGCGGTCAACCTGTCCCTCAACGGCACGGTGGTGGAAGGCCGAACGGCGACGACCCATGAGCTGGTGTTCACCGTCAGCGTCGCCAGCAATGGCGATGTCACGCTGGACCAGCTCCGGGCCGTGGTGCATCCCGATACCACCAACCCCGATGACGCCACGACGCTGACCTCCGACGACCTGGTCAAACTCACGGCAACCAAGATCGACCGCGATGGCGACAGCGTCCAGGCGACGCTTAACATCGGCCAGAACCTTTCGTTCAAAGACGACGGTCCAAGCGTCAATACGACGGGCTCGGAGCCAACGCTGACGGTGGACGAGACGGCCCTGGCGACTGACGCCACCCAGAACTACGCCGCCAATTTCAATCCATCCTACGGCGCCGACGGTGCCGGCACGCTGACCTATGCCTTGGGCGTGGTGGCGGGCGCTTCCGGACTGACCGACACGGCGACGGGCGAAGCGGTCAACCTGTCCCTCAACGGCACAGTGGTGGAAGGTCGCACGGCCACCACCAATGCGCTGGTGTTCACTGTCAGCGTCGCCGCCAATGGCGACGTCACGCTGGATCAGATCCGGGCGGTCGTGCACCCCGACACCAACAATCCCGACGATGCCAAGACCTTGACCTCGGATAACCTGGTCACGCTGACCGCAACCATCACCGACAAGGACGGCGACAGCGCCCAGACGACGCTCAACATCGGCCAGAACCTCTCGTTCAAGGATGACGGCCCCAGCGTCAGCACCACGGGTGCGGAACCAACGCTGACGGTAGACGAGACCGTATTGGCGACCAATGCCACGCAGAACTTCGCCGCCAACTTTCTCTCAGCGTATGGCGCCGACGGCGCCGGCACGCTGACCTACGCCTTGGGCGTGGTGGCGGGGCCTTCCGGCATGACCGACACGGCCACGGGCGAAGCGATCAACCTGTCGCTCAATGGCAATGTGGTGGAAGGCCGAACGGCCACTACCAACCTGTTGGCGTTTACCGTCAGCGTCGCCACTAACGGCGACGTCACACTGGATCAGATCCGGGCGATGGTGCATCCCGACGCGACCAACCCCGATGACGCTAAAAGCCTGTCCTCGGACAGCCTGGTCACGCTCACGGCGATCAAGACCGACAAGGACGGCGACAGCGCCCAGGCGACACTGAACATCGGCCAGAACCTGGTATTCGAGGACGACGGTCCCTCCGTCGCGTTCGGCAATTTGATCGGTACCGGAAGCGTCCTGCCGCAATACGGCTTCTGGAACCAGTCCGCCGGTGCAGATGGATTAGGGGCGACAGGCCTGGACATTACGTTGGTGAACGGCCAGTTCACCCTGGTCAGGCCCGACGACACGACCACCACCGGAACCGGTACGCTCACCGAACAGGCGCCCTCCCCGGACGGCAACGGCGCCTACCACTTCGCGGGCACGCTGACCGGTGACTTCGACAACAATGCCGCCACCGCGGACACCTCGGTCGACTACACACTCACCGCCTACGCCAATGGCAGCTACGCGCTGGACCTGGTGCAGGGTTTCAGTTCGACCATCGTGCGCAGCAGCGCGGACGGCTCCCTCGGTGCAGGCGGCCCGGATCCGGTGCGCACCTTGCTGATCCCGGAAACCAATAACCCGGCCATTCCTTCTGCCTCCGAGGAAATCGTATTCTTCTCGGCAAAAGCCCTCGCCTCGCCGACGGACATCCTCGCCGGCATCGGCGTCGGACTCGCCGATCCCACCGAAGCCGCCCTGCAAACCACGCCATTGCCGTCATACATCGACCCGGCGGCGATGAACGTCAGCACCTCCGGCATCGGGGTTTCCAACAACCTGCTCCAGGGCGACAACCTGGTGGCGATCGGCGCGGCGGATGAGAGCTTCGTGATCAACCCGGAAAGCCTGGTCTCGGGCATGAAGATCTTCATCGACAACTCGGTGGCGGGCTATAACACCGCGACCGAAGACCTGTATTTCCGGATCTACTACGAGGACGGCACCTTCTCCAACCTCATCGAAGTGAACACCCTGACGCCGGAGGCCGGCGGACAAGTGTCCTTCGACATCGAGCGCGAGGGCACGGCGATGATCGATGCCGTCCAGCTCACGATGGGCCGTGGCGCGATCAAGATCCCGGTGATCCAGTTCATCCAGGAAACCGAGAACCTGGCCAGCGATGTCCAGTTGAGCTTCAACGCGACATTGACGGACAAGGACGGTGACACGGCAACGAGCGCCTTCGATGCCAACCTCTTCGCCGATAATCCCGACGACGCGCTGTTCAGCTACACGCTGGCAGGCACGGGCGGCGAGCACGATGCCTTCAACGTCGACCTGTCATTCACCGAGAATACGTACCAGGTCACCGGCTTCGATGTCAGCCAGAACCTGCGCGATACCTTGGTGCTCGACGGCGATCAGGGCGCGGTGGTGCAGTCAATCGACAACGCCGGAGCCGACAGCATCGTGACGGTCGCCGAGACGGGAGGACAGATCACCACCATCACGCTGGTCGGCGTGGACCTGCTCAGCAGTGATGTGGTGCTGGGCGCCGCTTGACTGTAACGCACGCATGAAAAATGCGGGGGGCCTGGTAAGCCTCCCCGCATTGTTTTGGTAATCAACTCATCTGTCCGACCCGGCTCAGTCCAACTCGACCCAAGTAGACTCGGGCGGCTCCTCGTTATGGGTCAGCCCATGCTTGAGGGCGTACATCAGCAAGTCGATCCGATTGATGAGATCGAGCTTCTGGTAGATGTTGCTGAGGTGGTTGTGCACCGTGTGCTCGCTGATGCCCAGGCGTCCCGCGATGCTGATGTACTTGGCGGACGGATCGCCGACGATGGCTCGGATCAGCTCTTTCTCCCGCAGAGTCAGTCGCGCCTGCTTCGCCTGCTCCAGGTTGCACTGGGTGGGTACGTGGCCGATCGAGGCATAACCTGAGAGGCCTCCAGCCCAGGCCCTGTCCGACCCACTGTCACGGTGATGAACCTTGATAATCGCGCGGATGATCGACTCGGTCGGGTCCTCGGCCAGCACGACGCCTCGCGCGCCCGCCTCGATCGCCTGGGCAACCGGGACGGCTTCGTACAGTCCCTTGAGAACCAGTACTTTCATCTCTGCGCTGCGGGTGAGGCCCGCGACGACTTCCAGCGGATTGAGTGCGTCGGGAAAGAAACTGAAGAAAATCACGTTGGGCCGCAACTGGTCGGCCAGATCCAGGGCGTTGGTGTAGGTAGACGCCTGGCCGCTCACTTCCATCTGGGGCTTTCTGGCATTGATCAGGTCGTGAAGGCCTCGGAGCACGAGGGGGCGACAGTCGATCAATAACACCCGTATGGGGTCCCTGTGGTCCGGTCTCATATTGATACCCCCCTGAACAACAAACGGTGGGGTTCGTCCTGTGAACCAGCGGCGGATGTGCCTGTGTGAGGAAGCCGAACAAGACCATTGAAACCATTTAAGCAGGAATAGTTATCAACGACTTACACATGATCATGCGTTGCTCTCGAGTCCGTAGGCTGAGTCTAGGCCAGCGTAACGCAACGCCGGTTCCGCACGTTGGCGTTAGTTGACGCGGCTTGGCACTCGCGGGAAGAAGGCTTTAAGGAGAACTTGAGAATCGGCTAGAAAAATCAATGAGATAACGTTGGTAAAGGGAAATGGGTAGCGGGATTACATCGCTCCTGGCTCGTCAATTAATCGACGAGCGGTGTATCAGCGTTGGTAACTACGATGATGACGTCAATTAATCGGCATTATTGGCAGCGTTGTCCCGTTTCCCTGTGGGAGCGAGCCTGCTCGCGAAGGCGGCTTCACGGCAGAAATGCCGTCCGCTTGAAGCCGCCGACAGCTCCCTCGCCACGGACATCAGCCAAACGAGAGAAACGCGCGGGGGGATTTCGATCAACGAAAATCCTGTCCAGCGCTGCCGGGGCTCAACCACCCATTCACATTTTCGATGCTGTCGGCCGGCGGTCTGCCTGCCCAGCGGTTGAGCGTCAGGACATTGCTGAGAAAATCATACTGAGTCTTGAGCAGATCCCGCCGGGCACGGAACTCGTTGCGGACGCTGGCCAGCACATCGACTGAATTGACCATCCCGTAGCTCAGCGCTTTTTCCGCGGCCACCCTGGACAGCTGCGCCGACTCCAGCGCCAACCGGTTCGCACCAATTTTTTCACCATTGGAATTGGCAGTCAGGTAGGCACTGGTGATTTCCTTGACCACCCGCCGCCGCACGGCTTCCATCTGCTGCTCGGCGACTACCTGATCCTCATACAACCCACGGACCCGCGCCGAGGTCGATCCGCCGCTGTACAGCGGCACTTGCAGGCCGATTCCCGCGACGTAGCTGTCGGTGCGAGGGGCCAGCGAATTGTTGTAGCCCTCGTTGGTTTGTTGCGCGCTCAGGTTCAGGCTCAGGGTCGGATAATGCCCGCCTTTGCCGCTGCGCAACGCCGCACCCGCCGCTTCAACGCCGTTTTCGTTGGCCTTCAGCGCCGGATTCAAGGCGATGCCATCGCGAACCCAGCTCTCCAGGCTCTGCGCCGACACCTGCAATTGCCGATCACCGCGGACCCGGTTGAGCCGTTCCTTGACCGGTCGACCGACAATCTCCGCCAGCGCCTCGCGGCTGAGGCTGGCCTGGTTGCGGGCGTCCAGTTCCTGCGCTGAAAGCAGATCCACCCGGGCCTTCAAGTCCAGCTGATCGGTGATCAAGGCCAGTTGTTTCTCGTACAACGCATTGACCCGGTCCAGGCTCTTCTGCGTGGTGCGACGCTCCGCCCTCACCAGTTCCAATTCGTCCTCGGCGGCCAACGCGGTGAAATAGCGCTGCGCCAGTTCGACGGAGGCTTCGGCCTGGGTGTCCTGCGCTTGCGATTCGGACTGCCGGGCCAGGCTCTTGAATTTTTGATAGTTCTCCCAAGCGGCCTTGTTGTAGAGGTATTGGCGCAACACCAGGCCGTAGCTCTCGCTGTCGAAACTGCGTTGCACCAGGTCGCTTTCCTGATGGATCCGATTCGAACCGGCATTGAACGACAGTTGCGGCAGCAGTGCGCCCATCGCCTCGCGCTGGTGCTCGGTTCCCGCCTTTGCCTGCGCATAGGAGGCAATCACATGCGGGTCCTCCAGCCGCGCTTCGCGATACAACTGCATGAGGTCGGTGGAATACGTCGAGACGGTTACCTCGGTGGGCACCGCGACCTCGGTTTGCGCCACGGCGACGCCCACCGCCAACACCCAGACACTGCCCAGCAAAGCGGCCGACGCGACCATGGTCATTCCTCGATCATCGATTGGGAAAGAGCATTGCGAGCCGGCTGCATCAAGTACTGCAGCAGCGTGCGTTGCCCTGTGATAATCAACACATCCGCCGGCATCCCCGGCAGCAATTTGCGCTGGCCCAGGGTCCGCGCGCCTTCCTGGGTCACTCGCACTCGCGTCAGGTAGTAGGCCGTCCCGGTTTTTTCGTTGGTCGTGCGGTCGGCCGACACGCTGCTGACCTCGCCTTCGATCACTGGCGTGGTCGCACTGTCGAAGGCGCCGAAACGGATGTCGGCCCGTTTGCCGATGGCGATGCGATCGATATCCACCGGCGCCACCTGGGCTTCGATCACCAGGTCGGAAATCGACGGGACGATGTCCAGCAACGGCTTCGCTGGCCGCACGATGCCGCCGATGGTGTGCACCGTCATGTCGATCACCATGCCCGCCTCGGGCGCGCGAATGGTCACGCGGCTGAGCCGGTCTTCCAGCGCCGAGGTTTTTTCCTGCAGGTCGTATATCTTCGTCTGCACCTCGGCCAGTTGCTTGACCACGTCGGCGCTGAACTCGTTGTCGATCTGCAGGATCTGCAGCTGTGTCTCGTTGATTTGCAAGCGCGTGCGGTCGATGGTCGAGCGATGATCGGCGACCTCGGAACGCAACAATCCCAACTTGCGTTCCTGTTCGAGCAAGCGCTGCTTGTCGACGAATCCTTGCTTGAGCAGTTCGGACAGCTCGCCGATTTCGCCACTGTAGGATCTCTCCAGCTGGACCTTGGTGCCGACCATCGATTCCAGGCCCTTGATCTGCTGGCGGTACTGCCCAATGCGCTCGCGCAGCACGGCGATCTGGCCCAGGCGCGAGCCCTGCCGGGCGCTGAATACCCGGCGCTCGCCCTGGCGCGCCTCCATTCCCCGTACATTCTCAGGCTCGGTAATGTCGCCAAAGCCCACCGTCGAGGCCATGTCCCGCTCGGCAATCAGCCGCGCCTCCATGGCCTTGGCGGCGATCAGTTGGCTTCGGGTCATCTCGTATTCGAAACGCAGTTGCGCATCGTCGAGGATGATCAGCGGATCATCCCGCTTGACGACGTCGCCGTCGTGAGCGAGCACCGCTTTGACGATGCCGCCCTCCAGGTGCTGGACGGTCTTGCGATAGGCCTGCACGGTGACGACACCTGGCGCATACGCCGCACCATCGAGCGGTGCGAAGGCCGCCCAGGTGCCGAACAGGCCGAAGATCAGCCCGACGATAATCACACCGAGGCGGCGTATCTTGTGGTCGGCTGTTGGCAGGTCGGCGAAGCTTTCAATTTGACGACTGGGCACCACAGGGTTCATCGGAATCACCCTTGCCGGCATCGACCGAAGCCACGCCGGAGGTTGCGGGCACGGCTGGCGTCTGTGCCTGCTGTCGCTGCGCGTTGAGTTCGGCCAGGACATGCTCGCGAGGCCCATAGATGCTGATGACACCGCCGTTCAACACCATCAACCGGTCAAGCTGCGACACGATGTTGGTCCGGTGGGTAATGACGAACAACGTCGCGCCAGTCAGCTTGAGCTGCTGCACGGCACCGGCGAGGGCGCGGTCGCCGACATCGTCCAGATTGGAGTTGGGCTCGTCGAGGATGATCAGTCGCGGGCTTCCATACAGCGCCCGCGCCAAGCCGATGCGCTGGCGTTGTCCGGCCGAGAGCATGATGCCTTCGCTACCGATGACGGTGTCGTAGCCGTCGGGTAGCAGCAGGATCATCTCGTGGACCCCGGCGGTCATCGCCGCCAGGATGACTTTCGCCGAATCGACCTCGGCGAAACGGGCGATGTTCTCGCCGACGGTGCCTTCGAACAATTCGATGTCCTGGGGCAAGTAACCGATATAGGGACCCAACTCCTGTTTGTCCCAGGCGCTGATGTCCGCACCATCGAGCCGAACCACCCCGTGTTGCGGCGGCCAAACGCCGATCAACGCCCTGGCCAGGGTCGACTTTCCCGCCGCGCTGGGGCCGATGATGCCGACCGTGCAGCCGGCCGGCGCGCTGAAGCTGATGTTCTTGATGATCGGCGTCCTGGAGCCCGGCGCCGCGACAACCAGGTTTTCGACCTGGACATGCCCTTGGGGCGCTGGCAGAGACATGCGCTCGGGTTGCGCTTGCAGCTTGTCCAGAACGTCGTTCAAGCGGCCATATTGTGAGCGCGCGGCGATAAACCCCTTCCAACTGCCGATGATCAGGTCGATGGGGGCCAGTGCGCGCCCCAGCAGTATCGATCCCGCGAACACCAGCCCCGCCCCCACTTGATGGTCCACCGCCAGGTACGCCCCGAGCCCCAGTACCAGCGATTGCACGAGGAGCCGGAAGGTCCGCGAAAGCGTGCTGATGATGGCGCCTCGGTCGCTGGCCAACGATTGCAGGAGCAGCACGTTGCGCTGCCGCCGCCCCCACCGGTCCATCAGCGTTTCAAGCATGCCCATGGATTCGATGACTTCGGCGTTGCGCAGATTCTTCGTCGTGTGGAGCGTGGCCCCGATGTGCTCCTTGTTGGCCTGGGCCAGCGCCGGTCCCGTCAGCCGCTCGTTGAGCACGGCGAGCGCCAGCAGCAACAGCGCGCTGCCTGTCGCCACCCAGCCAAACCAGGGATGGAAAAGAAACATCACAGCGATATAGATCGGCAGCCAGGGCGCATCGAAAAACGCGAACAACCCGTTACCTGAAAGAAACTGCCGCAAGCCGGTCAAGTCGTTGAGGGATTGGGCTGACGCATCCATCCCGCCACTGTCCAGGGCCCGTTTGAAGCTGGCCCTGTAGACCTGGCGACTGAGCAGCACATCCAGGCGGGTACTGACCCGCACCATGATCCGTGAGCGAATCCATTCCAGGGAGCCGAGCGTAATCACCAGGGCGGTCATGATCAGCGTCAGCATCGCCAAGGTCGTGAGGCTTCCACTGGTGATCACGCGTCCATACACCTGGAGCATGTAGAAGGTCGGGACCAGCATCAGCGCGTTGATGAAAAAGCTGAAAAACCCGACAGAAATGAAACTCTCCCGGCAGGCTTTCAGCGCTTTCTTCAGACTGCTTTCAGGTGCGCTTCGCATTGAAACCCCCTGCCCGGATAACCCTCCTCTGGAGCGTAGATCATGCCGGACAGGGGCGTGTAGCAATTGGCCAGAATGTTTTCGGATCCAGTCCCCGGCGACAATCGGGGACCAGGACACGGGATGGCCGGTCGTCTAGCCGAATTGCTCCGGTGCCGCTACGCCCAGGAGCTGAAACTCGGCAGAAGCATCCTCGCCGGAAGCAAAGATGAAGTTATTGTCGCTCAATTGCGAAGCCACATTGCCCTCCAGGGTGATCTCGAATCGCCGTCCTTCTTCATCGGCGTTGTAGCTTTTCAGGTAGGTCCGCTGGCCGTCTTCGCTGACCACCGCTCGCAGCGATGTGTAGTAACCGCTCCAGAGCTCGGTGAAGCCCAACGCGGACACATCGATCTTGTCGGTGAGCGGATTGAAGTCAGTGATCCGATCCTGGAAGTTGCCGTCGGCCGTGCGAAAGCTGTCCGCCAGGGCGTCGTAGCGAAAGACATCCGAACCTTCGCCGCCCGTGAGCACATCACGTCCCTGGCCGCCTTCGATGACATCGTGCCCATTGCCGCCCGAAACGACATCGTTGCCCGCCCCGGCGATGATCCGGTCGCCGACCACCGAGCCCACCAAGCGATCGGCCGATTCCGTGCCCTGGATCAGGTGCGGCGCAAAGATCACGTTGGTCTCATTGAGGGCCTGGGTCAGGTCGCCGTCCAAGGCCAGTTCGAAACGATGCCCCTGCCAGTCCGGTTCGAAGCTTTTCAGGTAGGTTCGCGTCCCGGCCTCGTTGACTTGCACCGCCAGGGTTCCGTCCAATCCATTGCCGAACCCGCTGAACCCCAGCGACGTCAAGTCGATGCGATCCAGGTTGGCGTCGAAGTCGGCAATGCGATCACTCACGACTTGGCCGTCGATGCGATAGCTGTCGCCGATCGTGTTGATCCGAAAGACATCGGCGCCGGCGCCGCCCTCCAGCACGTCCCGTTGCCCCGCGCCGTCAAGCAGGTCGTCACCGTCGTGGCCGCTGAGTCGTTCCGGGACATAAGTGCCTGACAGGACATCATCGCCCTGCCCCCCGTCGATACGCGGCAACACGCCCTCAAGTGCACCGAAGGTAGTGTCGAGCGTGCCGTCGGGGTTAAGCCGGATGAGGCTGAAATCAAAGTTGCCGTAATACGTGCTCTGTCCCGCCACGAGGATTTTTCCGTCCTCCAGCACGGCAATGTCCCGCACCGAATCCCGGTCGCCGGCCAGGTCGAACACCGCGACGCCAGCATCGCCAAAGCTTGTGTCCAGGGTCCCGTCGTGATTCAGCCTGATGATTTTGAAGTCAAACCCCGTACCGTCTGACTGGACGCTACCCGCCACCAGGATCTTGCCGTCGGCCTGGACACGGATCGAATCAGCCAGGCCCGCGACCGAAATGTCTGCGGTGCCGTCCGTGCCGAAACTGCTGTCCGGACTACCGTCGGCATTCAATCGCGCCACCACGAAGTTACCGTTGTAACCCGGCACGAGGATTTTCCCGTCCGCTTGCAGCGTGAGGCCAAAACCTTCCGGTGCCGTGAGATCGGGCACGGTGAAATTCACTGAATCGCCGCCATTGAAACCCGTGTCGAGCGTGCCATCGGCGTTGAGTCGATTGACCGAAAACAGCCTCTCGTAGGAGTCGTAATTGGAAACGAGGATCTTCCCATTCGGTTGCACAGTCGCGCCGGCGAAATCTCCCCATGCCGCCGGCGCCGAGGCAGTGCCGTTGACGCCGAAGCTTTGATCCACCGAACCGTCGAGGTTCAGGCGAACCATGGCGACGGTGGATGAAGGTGTTTGCGGATAAACCATCAGAAACTTGCCGTCCGGCTGGACGGTCGCACTGTAGCCTTCCCCCGGGTAGACATCGCGGGCAAGCAGTGTCTTGCCGTCGTCGCTGAAAGAGGTATCGAGCGTGCCGTCGGCGTTGAGCCGAATCAGCGAAGCCCTATAGCCTTCGTATTCCTGGTCCGGGTTGTTCACCCCGGTCATCCCGGCCAGCCAGATCTTGCCATCCGGGGCCACGGCTATCCCCGCCGTGTTGTTGTAGCCATCCAGGTCCACGAAGGATTTCCCGGTACCGGCGCGCGCGGCCAATCCCGTGTCGATGTATGAGTGGTTCATGCTGGACCTCGCCATGACGAAGGAAACTCCAAAAAATCGGGCACCTTCTAAAATAGCCCGTCAGGCCGGGTTCGCCAGCTTTGGATCCAGTCACCTAAGCCGAGCGGCTCCCTAGACCCTCACCATCAAGGTGCCTTGGGCATCCGCCGCGCCATGCAGCAACTCGATGACCCAGTCGATGAACACCCGCACCCTGGGCGACAGCTGTCGATGGGGCGGATAAACCATCGAAATCGGCCAGGACGGCACGGGATGATCGCTCAACACTTGCACCAATCGCCCTTCGGCCAACTGCCGCTGGACGTGGTAACGCGGCGCCTGGATCAAGCCGAAGCCGGCTTCACATGCCGCCACATAGGCATCGGCATTGTTGAGGATCAGATCTCCCGGCAGCTGCATCTCGCGAACCCGCCCCGCCACCTCGAATTCGAACGGAAAGAACCGCCCATTGCCGGACGCAAAGGCGATCGCGCTATGGGCCGACAGTTCTTCCAACCGTCGGGGCGTGCCTGAGCGAGCCAGGTAGCCAGGGCTGGCACACGTCACCTGGTGCAATCGCACGACCGGTCGCGCCACCAGCGCCTGATCCGTGATATTCCCGGCCCGGATGGCGCAATCGACGCCCTCGCGTTGCAGGTGTACCTGCCGGTCGTGGAAACCGATGTCCAGCTGGAGCTGCGGATAACGTCGATAGAAATCCGGCAGGTTCGGCACGATCCAGGTGCAACCGAAGGCGATGGGCATGTCCACGCGCAACGTGCCACGCGGTTGGCTGCGTTGCGCCGAAAGCGAGGTTTCGAGGTCGTCCAGTTCATCCAGCAATTGGCCGCAGCGCTGGTAATAGGCTTCGCCATCGAGGGTGGCGCGCACTTGCCGCGTGGTGCGCTGCAACAGTTGCACGCCCAAGTGGCTTTCCAACTGCTGGATCAGCAGGCTGACGGTGGCGCGAGGCAGCCCCAGGTCGTCGGCCGCCTTGCCAAACCCGCCCAGTTCGACGATGCGCCGGAACACCTGCATTGCCTGTAATCGGTCCATCGATGCCTTCCACTGTTTAGAAATTACGAATAGTTAAACCAAAAATCGCGGGTTTATCCAGAAACTCCCTTGCTTGAGACTGCGCTGGTCGTTCAATCCAAGGAGTCAAATCATCATGATCACCCGCCAACTCGGCCATCAGGGCCCACACGTCAGCGCGATCGGCCTGGGCTGCATGGGCATGTCGGATTTCTACACCACCGGTACCGACGAGCGAGAATCGATCGCCACCCTCCGCCGCGCCGTGGAGCTGGGCGTGACGCTGTTCGACACGGCAGACATGTACGGACCGCACACCAACGAAGAACTGCTCGGACGGGCCCTGCGCGGTAAACGTGAAGGGATCTATCTGGCGAGCAAGTTCGGCCTGGTGCGCAGCGACGATCCCCATGCTCGGGGCGTCAACGGTCACCCCGAGTACGTCCGCCAATCCATCGAAGGCAGCCTCAAGCGCCTCGGCACCGATTACCTCGATCTGTACTACCAGCACCGCATCGACCCGCAGGTGCCGGTGGAGGAAACAATCGGTGCCATGGCTGAGCTGGTCAAGGCCGGCAAGGTCCGCCACATCGGCATCTCGGAGGCCAGCGCCGAGACCATCCAGCGAGCCCACGCCGTGCATCCGTTGGCGGCGGTGCAAAGCGAATACTCGTTGTGGTCCAGGGAGCCGGAACACAACGGCGTGCTCGAAACCTGCCGGCGGCTGGGGATCGCTTTTGTCGCCTACAGCCCTTTGGGGCGCGGCTTCTTGACTGGCGAGCTGAAAACCCCCGAGGACTTTGCCGCTGACGATTATCGGCGCTTCAACCCGCGTTTCCAGGCCGATAACTTCTATCGCAACCTCGAGCTGGTCGAACGCGTCCGGGCCATGGCCGAGCAGAAGCAAATCAGTCCCGCGCAACTGGCCTTGGGTTGGGTGCTGGCCCAGGGAAGCAATGTCATCCCGATCCCGGGCACCAAGCAGCGTCGGTACCTGGAAAGCAACGTCGCCGCCGCCAGCGTTTTCCTGAGCAGCGATGACTTGAACCAGTTGGACGCCATTTTCGGCCCTCAAGGCGCCGTGGCCGGCGAGCGCTACAGCGCCGAGGTGATGACCTTGCTCGATGGCTGATCAACGCTGGCCTGCAGGAACTTCCCCTGTGGCGAGGGGATTTATCCCCGCTGGGTTGCGAAGCGGCCCTAAAACAGTGAACTCAATCTTGCTGGCACACCGAGTTGCTTGGTTTGGGGGCTGCTGCGCAGCCCAGCGGGGCGGGGCGACGTTTCGCTAAATCCCCTCGCCACGGACGAAGCTCATTGCGCGACAGCACAGCGTCGAAGCCCCGGCGGGGACTCCTCGCCAAAGGCTGCTTAGCTACATCGAGTTCATCCCGCAGCACTAACGAGAGTCAGATCCTGATACGACTCATTCTTGCTTACTGAGAATCCTCTGCTATGACTTAACCGGTCACTTCAAGTCTGTGAGGCAAGGGAATGTCAGCCGCCAAGAAAATGAGCGTGGGGCAGCTGACCATGCTGACCGCCGTCAACATGCTGGGATCGGGCATTGTCCTGTTGCCCACCAAACTCGCCGAAGTCGGCGGTATCTCGATCCTGTCCTGGCTGATCACCGCCACGGGCTCGCTGGCACTGGCCTATGCGTTCGCCCGCTGCGGCATGCTCAGCCGCAAGACCGGCGGCATGGGCGGCTACGCCGAATACACCTTCGGCAAATCCGGCAACTACATCACCAACTACACCTATGGCCTTTCGCTGCTGATTGCCAACGTGGCGATCAGCATCACTGCCGTCGGTTATATCCAGACGCTCTTTGGAATAAAGCTCGACTCGGTCCAGGTTGGCCTGGCCACCATCGCGCTGTTGTGGCTGACCACCTTCGCCAATTTCGGTGGCGCACGCATTACCGGCAAGATCGGCGCCGTTACCGTATGGGGCGTGATTGCCCCCGTGGTGCTGGTCTCGACCGTCGGTTGGTTCTGGTTCGACAGCAGCGTCTACGCGGCCGGGTGGAACCCCCACGACAAGACCTGGTACGAAGCGGCCGGCGCTTCGGTGGCGATCACCCTCTGGGCGTTCCTCGGGCTGGAGTCGGCGTGCGCCAACGGTGACGCGGTGGAAAATCCCGAGAAGAACGTGCCGATCGCCGTCCTGGGCGGGACGCTCGGCGCTGCCGTGATCTACATCGTTTCGACCAACGTCATTGCCGGCATCGTCGATAACGCCGAGCTGGTCTCCTCCACCGCACCGTTCGGCCTGGTGTTCGCCAAGATGTTCACGCCCCTGGTGGGCAACATCGTCATGGGCCTGATGGTACTGGCATGCATCGGCTCGCTCCTGGGCTGGCAGTTCACCGTCGCCCAGGTATTCAAGAGTTCGGCGGATACCGGTTATTTCCTGCCGATCTTCGCCAAGGCCAACAAGCACGGCGTGCCCATCATCAGCATGCTGATCCTGCTGGCGATGCAGACCGCGATGGCGCTGCTGACCATCAGCCCCGACCTCGCCAAGCAGTTCGACACCCTGGTCAACCTCGCCGTGGTCACCAACCTGGTGCCGTACATTCTTTCCATGGCGACGCTGGTGACCTTGCAAAAGGTTTCCAATGTGCCGGCGAACAAGGCCCTGGTGACCAACATTGTCGCGGGCATCGCCGCGGCCTACAGCTACCTGGCGCTCTACAGCTCGGGCGAACAAGCGTTAATGCTCGGCGGCGTCGCGGTCATCGTCGGCTACACGCTGTTCGGCTACGTCAACACCCGCCTGATTCGCCTGGAAGCCATGAACAACAGCGTACCGACCCAGACCGTCGCGGCGCAGCACATCGTTGGCGAGGCGATTCCCGTCAACCACTTGAAGCCGGCTAACCCGGAGGCACTGCCATGACGGAACATCGAAATCTATTGGGCATGCTGGCCTTGCTCGTCTCCAACGCACCCGACAAGCGCAGCGTATTCGGCCGGGCCCTGCTCCAGTTGATCAGCGACGTGGAGGAACGCGCCGTCAACGTGCTGACCTCGGAAACCCTGAGCGACGCCAAGTCGATCCTCAGTTCCGACCCGGCGATCCAGTGCGTATTGATCAGTTGGGAAATGGACACCAGCGACGACCACCGTGAATGCATCGACCTGCTCACGACGCTGCGCGAGCGCAACACCCGTGTGCCAGTGTTCCTGATCAGCGATCGCAGCACCGCATCCAACGTGCCGCTGATCGTCATGCAACACGCCGATGACTTCATCTGGCTCCCCGAAGACACCAGCCGCTTCCTGAGCGGACGGATCCTCGCGGCCATCGAACGGTATCGCCAGGCGGTGTTGCCGCCGATGTTCGGCGCCCTGCTGAAATTCGCCCGCAACTACGAGTATTCGTGGCATACACCAGGCCACGCCGGCGGCACGGCGTTCCTGAAAAGCACCGCTGGCCGGGCGTTCTATGAATTCTTCGGGGAAAACCTGCTGCGCTCGGACCTGTCGATCTCCGTCGGCGAGCTGGGTTCGCTGCTCGACCACAGCGGCCCCATCGGCCAGGGCGAGCGTTATGCCGCCAAGGTGTTTGGCGCCCATCGCACCTACTACGTGACTAACGGCTCGTCGATGTCCAACCGGGTCATCCTGATGGCCAGCGTGACGCGGGACCAGATTGCCTTGTGCGATCGCAACTGCCACAAGTCCGCCGAACATGCGATGACGCTGTCCGGGGCGATTCCGACCTACTTGGTGCCGACCCGCAACCGCTACGGCATCATCGGCCCGATCCTGCCGCAGACCTTGAGCGCCGAGGGCGTGAAGGCGGCCATCGCGAGCAATCCGCTGGTCAGGAGCCACATCGACCCGACGCCGGTGCACGCGATCATCACCAACTCCACTTATGACGGCCTGACCTACAACGTGACGCGCGTCGAGGAACTGCTGGGCGAAAGCGTCGATCGCCTGCATTTCGACGAAGCCTGGTACGGCTACGCGCGGTTCAATCCGTTGTACAAGGATCGCTTTGCCATGCATGGCAGCCCGGACGACCACGACCCGTCGAAACCCACCGTGTTCGCCACCCAGTCCACCCATAAATTGCTGGCCGCGCTGTCCCAGGCTTCGATGATTCATGTGCGCAACGGCCGCAACGCAATTCCCCATGGGCGCTTCAACGAGTCGTTCATGATGCACGCCTCGACCTCACCGAACTACGCGATCATGGCCTCGTGCGATGTCAGCTCGGCGATGATGGAGGCACCCAGCGGGCAGATCCTCACCAGCGAATCGATCGAGGAAGCCGTCGCCTTCCGCCAGGTCATTTCCCACATGCAGAGCGAGATGCACAGCCAGGACGATTGGTTCTTCTCCTGCTGGCAGCCGCCATCGATCAGGGTGGATGGACAGGCGATGCCGTTTCACAAGGTCGACCCGGCCCGGCTGAGGACCGACCCGAGCTGCTGGGTGCTGCACCCCAATGAAATCTGGCACGGCTTCGGTGACATCGAAGACGGCTATTGCATGCTTGACCCGATCAAGGTTTCGATCCTTACCCCCGGGATGGGCGACGACGGCAACCTGCTGGATTTCGGTATTCCTGCGTATGTACTCAGCGCCTACCTGGGTACCCAGGGCATCGTGGTGGAAAAAACCACGGACTTCACCATCCTGTTCCTGTTTTCCATCGGCATCACCAAAGGCAAATGGGGCACGTTGGTCAACGCCCTGCTCGACTTCAAGCGTGACTACGATGCCAACCTGGAACTGGAGCTGTGCCTGCCCGACCTGTTGAGCGCCAACCAACAGCGCTACGCGGGGATGGGCCTCAAGGACCTGGCCGAAGAAATCTTCACCGCCATGAAGAAAATCAAGACCACCGCGGCGATGGCCAAGGCGTTCGGTACGCTGCCCAAGGCACAGTTCAGCCCGGTGCAGGCGTACGAAAAACTGGTCAGGAACGACGTCGAACTGGTGACACTGGACGAGGCTGCCGGGCGGATCGCGGCAACGGGTGTCGTGCCGTATCCGCCGGGGATTCCCCTGTTGATGCCAGGCGAAAACGCCGGCCCCCTGGACGGGCCAGTGCTGAACTACCTCAAGGCGCTAGAGACTTTCGACCGGTCATTCCCGGGGTTCACCCATGACACCCACGGGATCGAGAGCGATTCGGGCACCTATCGGATGCTGGTGCTGAAACAAGGTTCGACGCAACAGTGAGGTCAATCCCGCCGGCCTAGGCCAGCAGTTCGGTGATCCACCGGACCTGCCGGGCAATCTCCTGCGTCTTCTCCTCGGGCACGGCTTGCTGCGCCCGGGCAAAACTCGCCAAGGTCTTCTGCTTCAGGCGCAGCATGCGTTGCCACTTCGCCAGGAATACCGGGCTGCGGGCTTGCAGTTGCAACGGACCGAAGTACAGCTCCTCGGCGCTGTACTTCACGGGCCCGTCGCGCTCGGCAACGATGATTTCGTAGTAGAAGCGGTTCTCCCGCAGCACGTCCTCATGCAGGATGCGGTAGCCGTTGTCCATCAACCACTGGCGCAGCGGTTGTTCGCCGCCGTTGGGCTGCAGGATCAGGCGTTCCCGACCACTGAGGCGAGCCTTGCCGACGGCGAGGATGTCGCGAATCGTCTCGCCGCCCATGCCGCACAGACTGATCGCCGTAATCCCATCGGCCGGCTCGATCGCCGCCAGGCCGTTGGCCATGCGCACGGTAACCCGCTCCTCCAGGCCGCTTTCACGCACGGTGCGCTCGGCCGAACGGAACGGCGTCAACGCCACCTCCCCGGCCACCGCCGCCGTGATCACGCCACGCTTGATAAGCGCCACCGGCAAGTAGCCATGGTCCGAGCCGATATCGGCCAGGCGCGCCCCTGTCGGCACCAGCTCCGCCACACGCTCCAGGCGCATGGACAATGTCTGTTCGTTCAAACGTCCCATCCCTATTTCATCATTTTTGGGGCTTTGCCCTGGCGAGGTTTCACACTGTATCGGCGACAGACGCAATCAGCTCCCGGAACCACCGCTGCGCCGGATGCGTGTCGCTGCGCCTGTGCCAGATCAGGTCGAATTGCATGTGCGGCAGCACAACGGGCGGAGCAAACATCACCAACTTGCTGCTGCCCGATGCGCCTGTCGCCACGCGCTTCAGGACCGTTGCCGTAAAACGGCTGCGGGCAATCAACGCGGGAACGGCAAACATCTGCGGCAGGGTCAACGCCAGCGCCCGCCGCTCGCCCAGTTGCGCCAGGGCATGATCCACGACGCCGTGCAGTTCGCCTTCGGGAGAAACCAGGACGTGGCGCAGCGACAGGTACGCTTGCAGGGTCATGCCACGTCGTGCGACCGGATGATCATTGGCGACGATGGTCACGAACTCGTCCGTGAGCAGCATGCGCCCGCGAATCCTGGCATCGGCGTGGGTAGGCGGCACGCCGATGGCCGCGTCGATCATGCCGGCGTCGAGCAAATCCACCGCATGGTCCCGGTCGTTGAACGCATGGACATTCAGCGATACCCCTGGGGCCTGTTCGGCGAGTGCCTCCATCAACGGCGGCAACAGCACGTAGGCCGGGTAATCGGACAACCCGAGCTTGAAGACCATTGACGCTTTTTCGGGATCGAACTCCGGCCGGCTGACCAAGGTAGTTTCCAGCTGCCGCAGCGCTTGGGAGATCGGCTCCGCCAACTCACGGGCCCGCGGCGTTGGCAGCAGGCCATCGGCGCTGCGGGCGAAAAGCGAATCGCCCAGGAGCGTGCGCAGCCGACCCAGGGCGGCGCTCATTGCCGGTTGACTCACGCCTACCCGAGCGGCCGCGCGCGTGACATTGCGCTCGTTCATCAGCGCATCGAAGGCCACGAGCAGATTCAGATCGATCCCGTGAAAATCCATAAATCAAATAATCATCTATATCGTTTATTTGTTAGACGGATTGTAGCCCGCGACCGGACAATTTCGCCATCGAACCCAACCGCCGCGAGAACATCATGCAAGCGAATCCTGACCTGACTGAACAATTGAAGCGTGAACGCGTAGCCGTTGAGACACTGTATCGGGCCTTCAACGAACAGAATCCCGATCTGGTAGACGACGTGCTCTCGCCCCAGTGGGATGACATTCCCCTCGCCCCCGGCCAGGTGCCTGGCCCTGAAGGCATCAAGCCAATCATCCGCAGCTTCGTCCAAGCCTTCCCGGATGTCCGGATCACCGTCCACGACATGGTCCAGGAACCCGGAAAAATCGGCGTGCGCGCGGAAATTACCGGGACCCATCAAGGCGAGTTTTTCGGCATCGCGGCCACCGGCACGAAGGTCGGTTTCCGCATCCATGAATTCCACGTGCTGGATAACGCCAAGCTGACCACGACCTGGCACATGGAAGACTGGTTCGGCCTGTTTCTCCAACTCGGTCAATTTCCTGCACAAGCCTGATAACACGCGGATTAAGGGGAGTCTCTTGATGAAAAACGCTTTGATTAAAACCTTCGGCAGCCCGGATGTCGTCGAGGAAGGTGAACGTACGTTGCCTGCGATTCAACCTCACGAGGTCGTGGTCCGCGTCGAAGCGGCCAGCGTCAACCCGCTGGATGTGAAGATTATTGCCGGATACATGCAAGCTATCTTTCCAGTCGATTTGCCTTACGTGCCGGGTACGGATTTCAGCGGTGTGGTCGAGTCCGTCGGCGAACAGGTGAGCGACCTCCAGCCGGGCGACCGCGTGGTGGGCCGGACAGCGCCGAGTGCCGGTGGAGCATTCGCCAGGGCGCTGGTCATCGCCGCCTCGGAACTTTGTCTCATCCCACCACAGATGAGTTTCGAGCAGGCCGCCGCCCTGCCCACTGCCTACGGCACGGCGGCGCTGGCATTGTTCGAGGTCGGCCGGCTGCGACGCAACCAGCGCGTATTGATTCACGCCGGTGCCGGTGGCGTCGGCAGCATGGCCGTGCAACTGGCCCACCTTGCGGGCTGCCATGTGATAGCGACAGCGTCTGCAAAAAACATCGAGCGGGTGAAAAGCCTGGGCGCCGATGAGGTCATTGACTACAGGACCCAGAGCCTCGAACACGTGCGTGATATTGACCTGGTACTCGATACCCTCGGAGACGACACCCTCGAAGCCTCCTGGCATGTGTTGGGCGCCGGAGGCCGGATCGCCTCGCTGGTGGACTTCGACATAACGTCCCGGGACGAGCATGCCGGCGAGTTCGTATTCTTCTCGACCGCAGTGCCGTTCCTGCCCAGGGCGATCGAACAATTCCAGGCCGGCGACCTGCAGGTCCTTATAGATTCGACGTTCCCGCTGGCCGAGGCACGTGGGGCCGTGGAAAAAGTGGCCACCGCGCATGCTTGCGGCAAGGTGCTGATTCGTCCGGGCGTTTAAGAGGTTGTTCGCATAACGCGGCTGCGGCAGTCGTCAGGCACGTGTTTGGGTCTATGCTTGTCTTGGGTTCGCTCAGGAAGAGCGAACCGCCCATCAGGAGAACACGTGAAGCATTCGATGCCTGCCGCAGCGCTGCTCTGTCTGTTGCTCGGCCCTGCGACCGCAAACGAGCAATATCAGGTCGTCACCGAGGAATGGGCGCCCTACAACTATGTCGAGCACGATCAGCTCACGGGCATGACCACGGAAATCGTGCGGGCCATCATGGCGCTGACCGGGGATAAATTCGAAGTGCTGTTGCAACCCAGCATGCGCGCCACGCAGATACTGAAAAACCGCCCCAAGACCATCATGTATTCGTTATTCCGCACGCCGGAGCGCGAGCCTTTGTACAAGTGGGTCGGACCGATCGTGGAAGAATCCATCCATGCCTACCAGTTGGCCAGCGCACCGCCGATCAATTCCCTGGAACAGTTGCTGCACGCCCCGCAGATCACCACCCGACATGCAGGCCTGGTGCCGCAGACGCTACAGTCGCTGGGGTTCAACAACCTGGACAAAAGCGCAACCGAGAGCAAGCTGCTCTACCGCATGCTGCTCGCCGGGCGAACCAGCATCATCGTCGGCGACACGGCTGCGGGGGTGGCTTATTACAGCCGGCAATTGGAGATTCCGCCGGGCACCCTCAGACAGATTCCCATCGAGCTCTATCGCTCGTCCTTGTACATTGCCTTCAGCACCGACAGTGATGACCAGTTGATTGCCGCGTGGAACCACGCACTGGAGCAGCTACGCCGGTCCGGCGAGTTGTCCCGCATCCAGCGGCGCTATGAACAACAACCTGCCCAGCCAGAATAGGCCGGCGCGCATTCATGACTCGCTGACGATACGTCTCACCCTGTGGCAATCCCCGGGCTGCACGACCTGGCCGGTCGATGAGCGAACCTCCATCGGCATCAGCGGCTGCCCTGACGCGTTGTCCAGCAGTACCGACCTTGTCTCTTCTTCGGCGAACAGAAACCGCTCGCCCCACTGCCTCAAGCTGATCACGATCGGAAAGACCTGCTGGCCTTTTTCCGTGAGGACATATTCCTTGTAGGCGCTTCCGTCCGATGCCGGTTGTACCTGGAATACGCCGGCCTCGACCAGGGCCTTGAGGCGCGAGGCGAGGATGTTCTTGGCGACGCCGAGGCTTTTCTGGAATTCGCTGAAGCGGCGGATGCCGTCGAAGGCGTCGCGGATGATCATCAGAGACCAGCGGTCGCCGATGATGTCCAGTGTTCGGGCTACCGGGCATTCGTTATTCGTTGATGGAGCGTGTCCTGACATCGTGTTGACCTGTTTGAGTTCTTGTAGGAGCGAGCCTGCTCGCGAAGAGGCCTGTACATCCAGCGCCTTCATCGAAAATGACACCGCGTTCGCGAGCAGGCTCGCTCCCACAGGGAACGGCGGTGTAGATAATCTGGTTGCAATTAAAAACCTAATCGCGCAAAAATGAAACAGGTTTCTAATTGCAACCGGATCAAGGAGCACCATGACCGCCTACACCCACCTCCCCCAAGGCCTGTCACCCCGCCTGACGTTCCTCTTCTCGATCACCTGCGCCCTGGCCGTCGCCAACGTGTATTTCGCTCAACCACTCCTCGCTTCAATGGCAGAAAGCCTCGACGTCGCCCCCGCCTCGATCGGCAGCGTAGTAACCGCCACGCAGCTCGGATACGCCTTGGGATTGCTCTCCATCGTCCCGCTGGGCGACCGGATCGACGGCAAACGGTTGATCCTCACTCTGGTTACGTTATCGGTGATTGCCCTGGCGGGCGTCGGCGCATCACAGCATTGGCTGGTCCTGCTGGGTGCCATGATCGTCACGGGTTTGCTGGCCGTGGTCGTCCAGGTGCTCGTCGCCTATGCCGCCACGCTGGCTGCCCCAGCCCAACGTGGGCAGGCGGTCGGAACGCTCACCAGCGCGATTGTGCTGGGCATTCTCCTGGCACGGTTCATATCTGGATTGATTGCCGACCTGGCAGGTTGGCGGGCGGTTTATCTGGTGTCGTCGGGACTGATGCTGGTCATCGCGGCGGTGTTCTGGAAAGTGGCGCCCACCGTCGTGTCATCCCCTGACCGACAGTCTTACCCGGCATTGATCCGCTCGTTGTTCCAACTGTTCATGACCGAACCGCTCTTGCGGATCAGGGGCCTGTTCGCCCTGCTGATCTTCGCCGCGTTTTCCGTACTGTGGACCGCCATGGTCCTGCCGCTGAGCGCCCCGCCGCTGTCGCTTTCCCACACCGCCATCGGCCTGTTTGGCCTGGCCGGCGTTGCGGGGGCGCTGGCGGCTCGACGTGCCGGGCGCTGGGCCGATCGAGGGTTCGGACAACGCGTCACCGGCCTGTCGCTGGCGCTCCTGGTGCTCGCATGGCTGCCCATCTCATTCGCCGAAAGCTCCCTGATCGCCCTGGTCTGCGGCGTGGTCCTGCTCGACTTCGCCGTGCAAGCCGTGCACGTCACCAACCAGAGCCTCCTTTTCGCCGCACGCCCCGACGCGCAAAGCCGCATGGTCGGTGCCTACATGTGCTTCTACTCGATGGGCAGCGCCCTCGGAGCCGTCGCAGCGACCCAGGTCTATGCGCTCTGGGGCTGGGTCGCGGTCAGTTGGCTGGGTGGGTTGATCAGTGCGGTGGCGTTGTTGCTTTGGTGCGCTTCGACTCGTCTGGCAGCGTGCGGCGAATAAAAAACGGCATGAACAATTGGCCATACGGTAATCTTCACCGCCAATTTCAGTGTTGATCCAAGGAGCCCTCGATCAATGTCGCTTAGTTTTCGCAGCTACGCCCTGCTGACGTGCCTGTTGTCTGAGCTGTGCATGGCCAAGACGTTGCCTATAGACCCACGCGGTGAAACGCTTTATCAGCAGGCCGTCCCATATCTAGTAGAAGCGAACAGCAAGCTCGAGGCAGTTACAGCCGAGACGCCAACTACCGGAGCGCAGGAAAAGGAGCGCTCCCTGAACCTGGCCGGAGAAGCTGGGTTATTGCTCAAGCACGCAATGCCCCTCCTGGAACAAGCAGCAGCCCTTGATCATCCGGTCGCCCAATATCGTCTCGGGCTGATTTACGTGATGCTTTCTCCAAGCGAAGTGATAAAAGAAAAAGCCTGCCCTCTGTTTGAACAAAGCCTCGCTCAAGGCTTCGCTCCGCCGGCTTTGGAAATCTCATCCTGGTGCATCGCATTTACCGAAACGCCCGAGTACCAGGCTGCATTGCAAGCCATGGAAACCAGCATTCCGCTCTACGAACAATACTTTCCACAGCCTGTCGTCAGGCTTGAATGCAGGAAAGAGGAACCTGTGGGATTCGCCATGCAATGGGGCAGCGGTCGTGACTTCCAGGCGGAGATCTATCGAATACAGGGAAACATCAACCGCGCTCGACGCTTGGAGTATTACCAGAAAGCCATCGACGTCAACGACTGCTACAGGGCCAAGAAGCGCATGGAGATTTTTAAATAGTCGCAGGCGCGATGAGACTGCAAAGCACATTGTTCGATCTAGATGCAGGTCCGCCTGGTACAAATGCTACAGTCGCGCACCAACAACGAGGGAACGCCATGCGCATCATTGGAACAGCTCTGACCATCGCACTGCTGACAGGATGCGCGACGGCCAACGAAACCTTTGGCAACGGGGGGCTCTGCGGCGTCCAACCTTACTGCGGGGTGTACTTCGATTACCAGATCCTCAAGGAAGCGGTGACGGAGGATAACGCGACGTACGCCAGTGCGTTTGCGCCGTTGGCGGCCATCGACCTGCCCCTGAGTTTCGTCGCCGATACGCTGATCCTGCCCTACACCATTTTTCAGATAAGGCCGTCCGAAGAATAAACCCCGCGTCCACGGCCTGCGCCGCCTAGGCGTTGAAACGCTGCTCCAGCTCCTCGCCATGATCGACCCAAATTGTATGGGCGCGAAACGTTCGGTCGCCTGCCCCTCTCCGCCAGGAAATACCCGACCTCTGCCTACAGCCGAAAACGCTGTTGCATGGCCTCGCCAAGCAGATCAATCGCTTCTTCCGCGTATGACGTTTCGGATCGCATGAACACCACTTTGTGGTCGGCAATCACCGGCAGGCCATCAAGGATGCGCATGTTTTCGGTCACACGGGCGCGGTCGATCAGGCTGATCGCCAACCCGGCCTCGACACAGGCCTTGATGGCTTGGTTGGACGGGCTTTCCAGGACGATGCGCAAACGCCGGCCACTGTCCTTGAGCGCTTGCATCATCGCCTGGCGATACGGGCATTGGGTGGCATGCACCGCGAGCGCGAGCGGCGCTGTCGAGCTGGCTGTCGTGTGGATTGCCCCGACCCAAACGGGCGTCGTGGTAGTCAGGACCTGTGCGCCTGTCGAAGGCTGGTCCATCGGCTGGGTGAGCACGGCCGCGTGGAGCTTGCCGCGCTGCACCTGTTCGCGCAGGGCGTAGCTGGGTGCCGTCTTGAGTTCCAGGATCACGTTGGGCCAGGCAGCCGTGAAGGTCGGAAGGATGTCGCGGATGACATGGTCGGCGTATTCGTCCGGCACGCCCAAACTGATGCGCCCCGCCAGCCGTGTGCCTTGGAGGTCAGCCAGCACCCGGTCGTGGGTCGCGAGCAGCTCGGTGGTGGAAACGAGCAAACGCCTGCCCAGCGCAGTCAGGGCGACTGATTGATTGTCCCGGTCAAGCAGACGACCGCCGGCGACCGCTTCCAGGCGCTGGATGTGCACGCTCACCGCCGCCGGGCTTTTATGCAGCTGTTGCGCTGCCGCGCTGAACTTGCCGATTCGCGCAACCGCATGAAAGGTCCGGATCAGTTCGATATCCAGTATGGCTGTCATGATTCAATCTTCGTGAACGAGTACTGCAGGAAATTTTGATTTATTAGATTAGTCGGCTTTCGTAGCTTGTGACCATGAACTCGCCCAAATCGATCACTTGCGCCTCGTCCCCCAGTTGCTACTGGCTGATCCCTTTGCCGCTGCTCGAAGCGGCGTTGCTGGTGGCGTGGAGCTCCGGCTTCGTCGGTGCGCGATTCTCCATCGATTACGCGCCGCCGTTGCTCGTGGTGTTCTGGCGCTGCGTCCTGGTCACGCTCTTGCTGTTCCCATTTGTCGCCAGGCAACTGCGGCAGACTTCATGGGTCGCGCTGCTGAAAAATGCCGGTATCGGCTTGCTCGCCATGGCCGGCTATCTCGCCGGCATTACCCAAGGCATTGCCCTGGGCGTGCCGGCGGGGCTGGCGGCCTTGTTCGCCGACTTGTTGCCGTTGGGCCTCGCGCTGCTGGCCGCCGGTGTGCTCGGCCAACGTCTGACGTCGCGGATCTGGGCTGGCTTGCTCGTCGGCGTGGCCGGCGTCGCCCTCGGCACCCATGGCGCATTGGCGTGGGGCAGCGCGCCCTTGTGGGTTTACGGCCTGCCGTTGCTGGGCATGCTGTCGCTCGCCGCCGCGACGCTGTGGCAAAAGCAACTCCCGGCCTCGCAGTCCATGGACCTGTTGCCCAACCTCTGGCTGCAATGCTGCGTCTCGGGCCTGGCGTTCGCCCTGATCGAAGGCATGCAGGGCGGCCTGGCGCCGATAGCCAATACCGGGTTCGTATTGAGCGTCTTATGGACGGCGGGGTTGTCGACGATGGGCGGATACGGGCTCTACTGGTTGTGCCTGCGCCGAGCCTCGGCGACCCGTGTCGCCAGCATCCTGTACCTGAGTCCGCCCATTACGATGCTTTGGGCCTGGGCAATGTTCGATGAACCATTGTCATGGCAGATGGCGCTGGGGATGGCGCTGTCTGCGGTCGGGATCTGGCTGGTCGTGCGCGAGGAAACGCGTGACGCGCGACGTAAACAACCTCACGGAACGGCTGCCGGGTCGGAGACTGCCGGATAGGTCAGTTTCAGTCCGGACCGCCGTGCCGCCGGATTCAAGACCGCTTGGGTCGCCTTGTCTTTGTCCATGATATGGAAGACGTCGACGTCGCGAAGCAACAGGTAGTCGGTAATGATCCGGCGATGACAGCGCCACCAGACCGCTTCCGCGCACATGATGGCGCACCGTCGCGTCCGGCTGAGCGCCCGGAGGCGATCCAGGCCCGCCTCGAATTCGTCCGACAACGCGTAATCCGCGTAATTATGGAAGCTACGGTTTTCCCAGAATCCATTGACGTCATCGGGAACCGTCACGGACTTTTTTCGCAAGCCGCCCAGCTCTCGGATCTGCTCATGCTGCAACCCGAGGGGCGCCAGCAATCCAGGCAGCGTATCGAGGTTGTATTGAGGATTGGTCCGCGACCTTGGAACCGTCCTGACGTCGACGATCATCTCGACCTCGAAGCTTCTTACGATCTCCACGAATTGCTCGAGCGTCCGGGTCGAGTGACCGATCGTGTACAGGCTGGTTCTTTCCATGGGGGATCCGAATTCAACGATGTGCCTTCACTAGGAGCCACCCTGCGACGGGTTAGTTTCCTCATAATGTGTATTGCACATCGGCGTCTGGTTCTCCCGGTCGACCTCCGATCCAACTGTGGGAGATTGCTCGCAAAGACGGCGGTACAGCCAACATCCCCATCAACCGAACCATCGCTATCGCGAGCAAGCTCGCTCCCACACTGGATTTCGCTTCATCACGAGCCCGGCATACACACCGATCCCTGTGGGAGCGAGCTTGCTCGCGATGGCGGCCTTACAGTCGATGAAACAACCACAAAAAAGCCCGGCCACATTAACGTGCACCGGGCTTGGCAAAGCGCAGGATCAGGCTGGTTGCTTGAGCGTGTCGTACGCCTCCAGCGAGCGTAGCGAGTAGATATACGCCGCACCCGCATTCAACGAGATGGCGGTTGCCAAGGCGGCGGCGACTTCCTCGCGGCTGGCACCGGCCTTGATGGCGGCGTCGGTGTGGACCCCGATGCATCCGTCGCAGTGGGTGGTGATTGCCACCGCCAGGGAAATCAGCTCGCGGGTCTTGGCGTCGAGTACGTTGTTTTCGCTGGCGGCTTCTCCAAGGGCCATATAGGCCTTGACCATTTTCGGGTTGCTGCGGCCCAGGGCACCAAAGGCTTTCTGGATGGTGGGCAACAATTCGGACCAATTATTGAACATGGCATTAACTCCTGAGTGGGTTGGGTGTACTGTTTCAACGCCCTCAGTTTTCCACTTGGGTGCGGGTCAGGTTTGTTCGATCCGCTCAGCTTTTGTCGCGAAACGCTCAAATGAATGCCATCGATAAACTCATCAGCCTGGCCAACGTCCGCGGCAGCCTGGACCTGCGTTGTCAGTTCCAGGGTGACTGGGCCCTGGACCACGAACAGCAGACACTCGGCAACGCGCCCTACCACATCGTGCTGGCAGGGGAATGCCGTGTTGAGTTTCCCGACGGCCAGCGCTTGCCCATGCGTGCCGGCGACATCCTGTTATTACCTCGCGGCGCCCCGCATGTCATGCACAGCCCCGGAAAAACCGTGGCGCCGACCTCGCCGAAGGTCATCAGCGGCGCCACACTGCCGATCCATCGCATCGGCGGTGCCAGCCCGGAACTGGACATGCTCTGTGGTGGATTCCACTTCAATCGCGCCTCGCTGCTGTTTGCGTCGCTGCCTGAATACCTGGTGATCCCCAGCGGTGCGCTGCCGGCCAACGGGCCGTTGCCGGCACTGGTCGATGTGATTCGTGCCGAAGCGGACGCGAACAAAGTCGGCGCGCGCTTCCTCCTTGATGCGCTGTCCCAGGCGCTGTTCACCTTGATCCTGCGGGCCCACCTGGCGAACCACGGCCAGGACAGCGGATCGCTGGCGCTGCTGGGCGATAAACGCCTGGGCCGCGCCTGGCAATCCATGTTGGACGACCCGGCCCACGAATGGACCATTCAAAGCCTGGCGGACCTGGCGAGCATGTCCCGGGCCAACTTCATGCGGGCGTTCGTCAAAGTGGCCGGCGTCTCGCCGTGGGTGCTGCTGACGCAGGTGCGCATGGAGCTGGCGTTCAGCCTGCTGAGCCACTCCCATCTGGGCCTGAGTGATATTGCCGTGCAGGTTGGCTACCAATCCCAGGCGGCGTTCAGCAAGAAATTCAAGGAACTCTATGGCGAGGCGCCGGGGCGCGTGAGGCGGACGATCTAATCCGCCTGCATCGTCGGTTTCAGGCCTCCAGCACCAAAGGCTCGCTGCCCTGGGCCGGTACCGCGCAACAGATCAGCACTTCGCCATCGGCCACCGGCTCGGCGGGTTGGGTCAGGTAATGCACCTGGCCTTGGGTCATGCGGGTTTTGCAGGTGCCGCAGGAACCGCCGCGACAACTGAACTCCGGGTTCAGCCCGCGGGCCTCGGCCAGCTCCAGCAACGTCCCGCTGCCCGGTTCCCAGCGCGCCTCCTTGGCCGAGCTGGAGAACAGCACTTTCACCGGCTCACTCGCCGCCGGCACCTGTTCGGCCGCCGGTACGCTGACCTCGATATCGCGCACCAACGTGGACGGACCGAAGGTCTCCGCGTGGATGCGATCATCCGAGATGCGCAGCTTGCGCAGGCCGTCGTACAGCGCCTGGGTAAAGGTACCCGGGCCGCACAAGTAAAAATCGTAGTCGTCCAGGGGCAACAGTTGCTTGAGCAGGGCCACGTCGATCCGGCCGGCCACGTCATAGCACTGCCCGGCCTTGCCGTCGGTGGGCGGTTGGCTGACCAGGCGCAGCACCTTCAGCTTGTCACCGGCCCGCGCCACCAACTCATCGATTTCTTCGCGAAAAGCCAGGTCGGCCACGTGCCGGGCACTCTGCACCAGCCAGACCGGGCGCATGCGGCTGATGCGTTTCCCTTGGTAGACGACCTCGCGCAGCATCGACAACAGCGGCGTGATACCGACCCCCGCCGCCAGCAGCACCAACGGGCGGCGCTCGGTGGGATTCACGGTGAAGTGCCCTTGTGGCGCCCGAGCCTCGATGTCATGGCTCGCCTGGATCTGCTCATGCAGATGCGACGACACCACGCCATCGCGCTTGACGCTGATGCGCAGGAAATCGTCCGAGGGCGCGCTGGACACGCTGTAGGTGCGGATCGACGGTGCCTTCTGTCCTTCCAACAACACCCGCACAGGCAGATGCTGCCCGGCTTCGAACCGGGGCAAGCCGGCACCGTCGGTGGTCTGCAAATAGAACGAGCGGATGTTGTGGCTTTCGTCCACCACGCGGGTGACCTGCAGCGCACGCCAGTGGGTCCGCAGCGCTTCGGCCTGCAAACGCTCGGCGGTCTGCTCCCAGCTACCGGTCATCAGTGAATTGGGCGAGTCGCCTTCGGCCTGATCCTTCCAGCGCAACGGTATCGCCGCCGGACGGTAGACAATGCGCTGCGGGGTAAACCGCAACAGCCGCTCGGCGCCCTGGAACGCGGCGATCTGCGGGTCGTCCAGCAACACCTGCGCCGAACCGCTCATTTGCAGCAGATCGCCGGTCTGGAAATCGACGAAGACCAAGCCGGCGCGAGGGTTCAGCAGGATATTGCCCAGGGTGTTGAAAAACAGGTTTCCGGAAAAATCCGGGATGGTCAGCGTCCCGTCCTCGTCCATGCGCACGAAACCGGGCTTGCCACCGCGATGGGAAGCATCGACCTGGCGCTCGCCGTCGCGCACCACGTAGGTGGCGACATAGAACGAATCGGCCGCCGTGACCAGCCGACGAACCAGCGGATCCGCCACCGCCAGTTCCCGGGACACGGCTGGCTGCTCATCGACAAAGCTGTATTGCCGCAGATTGATGTAGCGCGGGCAGTTGCCGTAGGCCTGGCTCACCGAAATCTCCAGGCCATGGTCGAGCTGGCGGCGCACCACGCCATTCATGCGATTGCGCCGACGGGTGTGCAACTCGATACCCAACATCCCGATGGCATCGCCCTCGCCCATGCCTGCCTGGGCCGGGTCCTCGGGCTGCGGATCGAAATGGATATGCAGCGTTTCAGGATCCGGCGAATTCATGAAACCGGGCTGGCCGGTGCGCAGGGTCGCCCAGACATCGCCCTGGCGATCTACGGCCCCCAGCACCACGAACGGCAGTTGCGCATAGAACTCACGGTGCTGGTCCGGCATCCAGGTGCGCGCCAGTTGTCGCTGACCGACACCGGCCATCATCTCCACCGCCCCGACGGAGCGCTGCAAGGTCAACTCACCTTCATGCCAGGGCGAAGGTTGTGCTTTCGTGGCTTCGTTCATCAGCTACTCCTTGCGCCCCCGGCTGTGCAACGGGGTGAATGCGCTGTGGTCAGGAAAGTCCATCACACCGTTGGCGAACGGTGCGTGCGGTGGAGCCATCTTCTGCCCAAAGCGGCAGCGCAGGAATACGCAGAGATTGAAATCCACTGTTGCACGAAATGGAATGACCAGCGGCGCTGGCGGCCTGGACGTACGTTGACGCTAGACCCGCCAGGCAAAGTGCTTGGTCAGCTCCAGCAAGGTCGCCCGCAACTCCGGCGGACGCACCGGTTTGGCCAGGATCGAAATGTTCATGTGGTGCAGCGCATGGCGAATGCGCTCGATCTCATGCCCGGTCATGATCATCGCCGGCACCTCCCAGCCTCGCTGCTCACGGATCGCCGCAATGCATTCGGCGCCGGAGACCTTCGTGCCCAAGTCGAAATCGGCAATGATGATGTCGCAGTCGCTGGTCACGCCAACCCCGTCGCTGTGGGTCTCGACGACACATCCCCATTTCTCCAGCAGTGCCGACGTTGCCATCAGCACGTTGGAGTCGTCTTCCACCAGGCACACCCGCAATCCCTGAAGACGATTTTGAGCGGCGACCGGCCTGTCTACAGGGGTTCTCGGCGCGATCATTTCCAAGCCTTGGATCATCGCGCGGGTGCCTTTCCCAAGCCTGGAATCCAAACGGATATCCAGGTTGATCAGGTGGCTGATGCGCTTGACGATCGACAACCCCAGGCCCAACCCCTCGACATCCTTGTCCCGCACGTGACGCACCCGATAGAACTCCTTGAACACCTCGGGCAGATGCTCGGCGGCAATGCCTCGTCCCTTGTCATAGATGACGATCGCCAGGCCATCGCCTTTCGGACGCACGCCAATCAGCACTGGTTGCCCGGAGGCGTATTTCAGCGTGTTGGAGACGAGGTTCTGCACCATGGTCGCCAGCAAGCCGGCATTGACCTGCACCCAATGCCGACAAGGCCGCAAGCGCAACTCGACGCCGGCCCAACGGGCGGCCTCGGTGTTCTGCTTGACCACATCCTGCAGCAACGCCCCGAGGTTTACCGGTTCGGCCTGTGGTTCGAGCTGGCCGTTGTCGAGGGTGTAGATGTCGAGGATCGAACGAAACAGTTGCGACACGATGTGCAGCGAGCGGTCGATGTTGTCCACCAACCGTAGCTCCTCCCGACCGAGCCTGGCATCGCGCAGGCAGGCGGTGAACAGGCCGATGGAGTGGATCGGCTGGCGCAGGTCATGGCTGGCCTGGGCCAGGAACCGGGATTTTTCCTGATTTGCCGCAATCGCCTCCTCCGAAGCGATGCGGGTGCGTGTCAACAGGATGTGCGCGTAAGCGGGCACCACAATCGTCGTGACGATCAGGGTCAGGAACAGGAACGGCTGGCCGCGCCAGAACGGCGTTAACAGGAAAATCGCCACCAGTGTCGCCAACGCAATCAACGTCGCGATCATCAGGTAGCGCGTGCCGAAGCGCATGCCGTTGCCCAGCGTGACCCACAGCACCGCCGCGTAAAGCGGCAGTGCGCCCTCTCCGCCGACGATCAGGGCAAAGGCCAGGCTCACGTAGTCGAGCGTCATGGCGAACAGCCGACGCAGGAAAAAATGCCCCGGCCAACGCTTGATTGCCATGCGCAACGGAATCGCGACGCTGAAGAAAAAAGTCATGTACCACATGATCGGTACATAAGTCGCGAAGTCGCTGGTCGAGAGGCTCGCCACGACGAAGATATACAGCGAGGCACAGGCACCGACGGTCAATCGCAACGTGGCCTGGTCCAACTCGCTATTCTTTTCAGTCATATTCAAACGAATCTCCCGTCCTAAAAGTCTGTTTCAACATTGAAACCCAGCGCCATTGTTTAAGGTACGATGCCCAGGACTTGAAGATCAGGAGGATCTTTCGCATGACCTGCAGAGTAATCGTGGCGGATGACCATCCCTTGTTTCGCGAAGGTATGCTGAGAACGATTGAAAGGCTCTTGCCGACCGCCGTCATCGAACAAGCGGGTAATCTGGACGAAGTATTGGCGCTTGCCCGAACAGGCGCGGAAATTGATTCACTGGTACTCGATTTGCGTTTCCCGGGCATCAAGTCCCTGGACGTCATCAGCCAATTGCGCAATGAATTCAAACGCACTTCCATCATCGTGGTGTCCATGGTCGAGGACATCGACGTCATCGACCAGGTCATTGCGTTGGGCGCAGACGGTTTCATCGGCAAGAACATCGACCCGGCCGGCATCGCCGAAGCCTTCATGGCGATTCGCGAAGGCGAAGTGGTGGTGAGATACCATGCGGAGAACTCGATCCTGGGCGATGTCGAAACAACGGCGTTGTCCCAATTGACGACACGGCAACGGGAAGTACTTGGCCTGGTCGCCGCCGGCAAGACCAATAAGGAAATCGCCAAGGCATTGGGGATTTCACCCTTTACGGTTCGTATCCATGTTTCAAGCTTGCTCAAGGCGCTGGATGTCCCTACCCGCGCGGCGGCTGCCGCTCAATTTTCCAATTATCCGACCGCAAGCCAATGGCCTGGCAAACAGCAGACTTGAAGCATCGGATAACCATAAGTTTCCCTTAGTGTTTATCCGTCCTGCGCCCCATCGAAGCCATAGCACACTTGTACTATAGCTTGCGTCATTGCCCTCCCCCTAAGCTGTCAGCGCGCCATTAAAGGCCAACACCCCGGTATATAACTTTTCACGCAACACGGCGTGCAGCCCTGCACGTTCCGACGTTTCGTGGATGGCGCTGCGTGCGGCATTGAATTGAATGATTCGCTGGCGTGCGCTGTTGGGTCAACTTCGCGCCTGGCTGGGTGAAATGGAACGGTCCTGAACATTACTCAAGGTGAGTCTTATGTCTTTCAAGTATGGAAAAACACTTAAAAACGGAATGGCACTGTGCTTGCTGGCGGGCGTCCTGGGGGGTTGTACAAACACGGGGGACTTGATGAATTCGCTGAACGCCGGCGCACAGAAATACAACGTCGGTTACCTGAAGCAAACCATCATTCCGGGCAAGACCACCAAGAGCCAGATCACCCAGATGTTTGGCGCACCGGCGAGCGAGGAGCTCAATTCGACCAGCACCAGCAATGAGTCGAACTGGACTTATGACAAAAGGGAAGAAGGCCTGGATAAATACATGAAGCTGGCTCACAAGTATGTCTCCACCGAGACGAGCCTGAAGATGTACGACACCTCCGCGCAAATTTCCAAAGCCCAGGGTGTTGCCAATGACGTCGGTAGCGTCACCGGCCAGAAAACCGGCCAGAGCCAGACCCAGGGCACCGTCTTGACCATTTATTTCGTGGATGACGTGGTGAAATATTACCGGGTCTATTGAGGCACCCGTTTTATTGAACCGTCTGGGGAGCGGTCCCTCTTGGACTCCCCCCAGACGCAGCCGTCAACCTAGCCGACCCAGCCAATTGCCGTTTTAGGAATCACTTCCGACTCGTCGAGCTTGGACGCAAACATGCTCACCGCCTCCAGCGCATCGGTGGTCCCGGCCCTGATCTGCACGATGACCGATCCCGCCTGGTCCGCCAGGGTAACGCCGCGCAGCGCGCCCTCGTGCGTCACGCTCATGCTGGCCACCGCATCGCGGGTTTCGGAGAGAATCATGCCGATCATCTCGGCGATTTCCGAGGTCGAGCGGCTGGTGCGCCCGGCCAGTTGCCGGACTTCATCGGCCACGACCGCAAAGCCCCTGCCCTGGTCGCCGGCCCGCGCGGCCTCGATGGCGGCGTTGAGCGCCAGCAGGTTGGTCTGGTCGGCGATACCGCGAATGGTGTTGACGATGGCGGTGATCTCTTCCGAACGCGCGCCCAGTTGCCCGACCAGGCGCGCGGAGGCGCCGATGTTTTCGGCGATCTGGCGCATTTCCTTGGCGGTTTGCTGGATCACCTGGGCGCCCTGTTCGGCGACTCTCTCTGTCTCGGAAGAAATGTGGTACGCACGGGAAGCACCGCGTGAATCTTCTTCGAACTTTTCCACCCGTTCGGTGATGTCACTGGCGAACTTGACGACCTTGCTCAGTTTGCCTTCCGCGTCATAGACCGGGTTATAGCTGGCTTCCAGCCAAACCACCTTGCCATGTTTGCCGAGGCGCTTGAATTGACCGCTGAAGAACTCGCCGGCATTGAGACGACGCCAGAAGTCGCTGTATTCGGAAGAGTTGACCAGGCTCGTCTCGCAGAACAAGCGATGGTGCTTGCCCTTGATCTCCGCCAGCGAGTAATTCATGGTCTGGAGGAAGTTTTCATTGGCGGTCAGGATATTGCCGCCCAAGTCAAATTCGATCACCGCCATGGCCCGATCCAGTGCCACCAGCCGGCCACGGATTTCCGCATCGCTGGCCACCCGAGCGGTGACGTCCAGTGCGTACTTGACCACTTTCGCGACTTTGCCCTGCTCATCCAGGACGGGGTTGTAACTGGCCTCCAGCCAGACATTGCGGCCTTGGCCACTGATCCGCTGGAACGTCCCGGAAACGAATTGACCGGACCGTAGCCGGTCCCAGAACTCGCGGTATTCGGCACTGCCGGCCAACGCAGGGGTACAGAAATTGCGGTGCGACAAGCCCGCCAATTGATCTTCGCGATAACCCATGGTGTTGAGAAAGTTCTGGTTGGCCCGAAGCACTTTTCCATCCGGGCTGAACTCGATCACGGCCATGGACCGTTCCAGCGCACCGACCAGTCCCTTATAGGTTGCCAAGTCGGCCGTCCTGGCCGTCAGTTCATTTTTTAGTGTTGTGTTAAACATGACGTACCCTCGACGAACCCAAGAAATTCACCGGACCTCAAAGGGCTATCGGCGAATAACTCAAGGACTGAAATGGTTCGAAGGAATTATCTTTTGACGTCAAGAAAGACTATATCGGCGCACTTACTGGACTATCGCCAAAGGAAATATAGCGACCGTACCCAGGTCTGAAAAAACGCTTATCGCGTGGAATATTTCATATTGATGATTTCACTGATTCTTTCCGGGACACCGTTGAACGCAGGCGTGACCGAGCGAATCGACTGGCCACGATAAGGCCCGTCCACCGGGAACCAGTTATGCACCACGACGACCTGCCTGGCGGCGCCGCCCGTGGTGATTTCGTTGGTGAACTTGCAGGTATCGAATGTTCCTAGCGCGGTCGTGAGGGTTTCCCGGCCGTTGTAGGTCAGCTTCTCGGAAATATCGAACTCCACCGTCCCGCCGGCACTCTGCGCCTTGTTCTTGTAGTTGACGGTGACCGTCTGGCCAGGCTGCAGATCGATCGGCGTGGCGGGCGGCGGGCTGTATGTCGAAGTCACCAGCGACGCCCCATCGCCATGCCGGTCGCCGTAGCGAATCAGTTGGCCATCCTTGATTTCCGCATAGGTCTTGGTGAGGTAAAACGGCACTTTGTTCAGATACGACGTGTGCAGTGATACCACCGGATCGGCGCCGGCAAAGGTTTCACGGGCCAGGGTCTCGGTTTTACTGCGACTGGTGGTTGGCGAAAGATTGTCGCGACTTTCCGACATCACCACGGTGCCGGGCTGGAAATCGGTCTCGCGGGTGCAGGGAGCGGACGACACGTCTGCCGCGTATGCCGCCGACACAGCGGTCATGACGGTCCATGTGCAGGCGGCAAGGGCGAGCCCCCCGGCGACACGCTTGCGATCATCGGTGTTCACGTCTGGATGGCTTGACGGTGTGTTATTCAAAAGCAGCTCCCTGTCGATTCGACTCATTTGCCCACTGCCCTTGTCTGCCTGACAGAGCGCCCATAGATTAGAGTCCATGTCTCGACGCGTGCCATAGCGCAAATGTGCTATGGCTTCGTCCCGGAACACATGCATTCAACGATAAGGTACGTTTCATGAGCCAAGCGTCTTACGTTCCGCCCAAAGTCTGGAAACATGAGGCCCCCTCGGGTGGCCAGTTCGCCAGCATCAACCGGCCTGTCGCCGGGCCGACCCATGAGAAGCCGTTGCCGGTGGGCAAGCACCCGCTGCAACTCTATTCATTGGCAACGCCCAATGGCGTGAAAGTCACGATCATGCTCGAAGAGCTGCTGGCCCTCGGGCATGCCGGCGCGGAATACGACGCCTGGCTGATTCGCATCGGCGAAGGCGACCAGTTCTCCAGCGGCTTCGTCGAGGTCAATCCGAACTCCAAGATCCCGGCCTTGCTGGACCGCAGCGTCGAGCCGCCGCTCCGTGTGTTCGAGTCCGGTTCGATCCTGCTGTACCTGGCGGAAAAATTCGGCGCCTTGCTGCCCAGCGATCCAGCCGGCCGTACTGAAACCCTGAACTGGCTGTTCTGGCAGATGGGCTCGGCGCCTTACCTGGGCGGCGGTTTCGGCCATTTCTACGCCTACGCGCCAGAAAAAATGGAATACCCCATCAACCGCTTCACCATGGAAGCCAAGCGCCAACTGGATGTACTGGACCGTCGCCTGGCCGAAAACAGGTACCTGGCCGGCGACCAGTACACCATCGCCGACATCGCGGTCTGGCCCTGGTACGGCCAACTGGTGCGGAACAACGTGTACTCGGCGGCCGAGTTCCTGTCGGCCCACGAATACACCCACGTGCAGCGCTGGGCCGAGGAAATCGCCAATCGGCCCGCGGTCAAGCGAGGACAGCGTGTCAACCGGACCTGGGGCGATGAGGCGAGCCAGGTGCCGGAGCGGCATCGGGCGGAGGATCTGGAGTAGCCGTGACCTGACGCGTCGTCATCGGCTACCCCGGCTGCCTCACTTCAACCCATTGGACAGGAATTGCTGCAGGCGCTCGCTGCGCGGGTTGTCGAGGATCTCGGCCCCGCCCTGCTCCTCGACCTGACCCTGATGAAGAAACAGTAGTTGGCTCGATACCTTGCGGGCGAAGCTCATTTCATGCGTCACCATGATCATGGTCCGACCTTCCTCCGCAAGTCCCTGAATGACCTTGAGTACCTCTCCCACCAACTCAGGGTCCAAGGCAGAGGTCGGCTCGTCGAAGAGCATGACTTCGGGCTCCATTGCCAGCGCGCGGGCAATGGCGACCCGTTGCTGCTGGCCACCCGACAGAAAGGCCGGAAATTGCTCGGCCACCCGCGCCGGCAACCCGACCTTTTCCAGGTAATGCCGGGCCCGCTCCTCAGCTTCTTTCTTACCGACACCCAGCACCCGGCGCGGCGCAAGGCTGATGTTGTCGAGCACCGTCATGTGCCCCCACAGATTGAAATGCTGGAATACCATCGCCAAGCGCGTGCGCAGGCGCTGCAACTCACTGGCGTCGGCCACGTGCAACCCCAGATGATCCTTGACCATGCGAATCGGCTTGCCGTCCAGGCTCATGGCGCCATCGTTGGGGGTTTCGAGAAAATTGATACTGCGCAGGAAGGTACTTTTACCGGAGCCGCTGGCCCCAATCAGGCTGATGACATCGCCGGTACTGGCTTTGAGCGACACGCCCTTGAGCACTTCGTGGTTGCCGTAGCTTTTGTGCAAATCTTCAACGGTCAGTTTGTACATGTCGCAATCTTCTTCTTTAAGCGGATCGGGATGGACAACGTTCAGGCAGGCATGACTAATGAGCCGGGCCGAGGAAAGCCAGCCAGCGACGCTCGGCGAGGCGGAACAGGCCGACGAGTGCGAACGTCACCGCCAGGTAGATCAGCGCTGCTATGCCAAACGATTGGAAGGTCAGGAAGGTCGCGGAGTTGGCGTCCCGGGCCACTTTCAAGATGTCCGGTACCGTCGCGGTGAAGGCCACCGTCGTGGAATGCAGCATCAGGATGACTTCGTTGCTGTAGTACGGCAGCGAACGGCGCAGCGCGGAAGGCATTATCACGAAGGCGTAGAGCTTCCAACCGGACAGGCCATAGGCTTTGGCCGCCTCGACTTCACCATGGGCCATGCTGCGAATGGCCCCGGCGAAAATCTCTGTGGTGTAGGCGCAAGTGTTGAGGGCAAACGCCAGGATCGTGCAGTTCATCGCATCGCGAAAGAACGCATCCAGCAACGGCTGCGCCCGTACCGCCGCCAGGCTGTAGATGCCGGTGTAACAGATCAGCAACTGGATATAGAGCGGCGTCCCGCGAAACAGGTAGGTGTAGAACTGCACCGGCCAGCGCACCAGGCAACGGGACGAGACACGGGCAATGGACAGCGGGATCGACACGATGAAGCCGACGAAAAGGGAGGCGCTGAGCAGCCAAAGCGTCATCGCCAGGCCCGTGATCTGCTGCCCATCGCTGTAGAAAAACGGCTCCCCGTACATCTTCAGGAGTTCGATCATCGCACGGCCTCCCGGCAACCCGTTGCATAACGCCGTTCCAGGTGACGCAGGGCAACGTTGGAGGCGCTGGTGATGACCAGATAGGCCAACGCCGCCAGCACCAGGAAAAAGAACAGTTGGTAGGTACTCTTGCCCGCGTCCTGGGCGGCCTTTACCAGGTCAGCCAGACCGATGATCGAGACCAGCGCAGTGGCCTTGAGGATGACCATCCAGTTGTTGCCCAGCCCCGGCAGGGCAAAGCGCATCATCTGCGGAAAAACCACCAGGCGAAAGCGTTGCGCCCGGCTCAAGCCATAGGCAGTGGCGGCTTCCAATTGCCCACGGGGAACCGCGAGCATCGCGCCGCGAAAGGTCTCGGTGAAATAGGCACCATAGATGAATCCGAGGGTGAGGATCCCGGCCGCGAACGGGTTGATCTCGATGTAGTCCCATCCCAGCGCGATCGTGATCATCGTCAGCCAGGTTTGCAGGCTGTAGAAAATCAGCAGCATCAGCACCAGGTCCGGTACGCCGCGAATAAGCGTGGTGTAGAGCTGCGCCGGCATGCGAAGCCAGTGCTTGCCGGAGAGCTTGGCGCTGGCCCCGGCAAGTCCCAACAGCACACTGAGCAGCAGCGAAGCGACGGACAATTTGACGGTCATCCAGGCACCGTTCAGCAACAGCGGCCCGAAGCCCTTCAGGCTGAACCCTGCGAGCTCCAACGCGTTTGATAGTGTGTCGATCATGGTCAGCAACCTCAGGCGAAAAGATGCCCATCCCCGCGGACGAGCGTCGGAGGGTCATTTGCCGCTGTAGAGATTCAGATCGCCGAAATATTGCTTCTGGATCGAATCGTAGGTGCCATCGTCATGGAGCGCCTGGATGGCCTTGTTCAACAGGGCCTTCAAGTCGGCGTTGCCCTTGGCAATGCCGATGGCCGTCTTGGCCGGCAGGTAGGGGCTGTCCACGGTGTTGCTGAGTTCATAACCGGCACTTTGAGGCGACGCCATGAAACCCAGTTTCGCTTGCAGCGTGTCCTGAATGGAGGCGTCCAGGCGCCCCGCCACCAGGTCGTAATAAACCTGATCCTGATTCTGGTAGGACTGGGTTTTCACACCCGCTTTCTCCAGGACAGATTTTGCGTAGGCCTCCTGGATGCTGCCCTGGAAATAACCGACGGTCTTGCCCTTGAGCGAAGCCACCTCCTCGCTCAGCCCCGAGCCTTTCTTGAACACGTAGGAGGTAGGACCGGAAAAGAGTTCGTCCGAAAAGTCGATGGCTTTTTCGCGTGTGGGGGTCACGGTCATGGAAGACAGGATGCCGTCGAACTTGCCAGCCCTCAGACCAGGAATAAGACCGTCGAAATCGCTCTCGACCCAGACGCACTTGACTTGCAGCCTGGCGCAAATAGCGTTGCCCAGATCGATATCAAACCCTTTGAGGCTGCCATCGGCCGATTTGGATTCGAAGGGCGCGTAGTTGGCATCGACACCAAAGCGCAGTGTCGTGTAGTCCTTGGCCGAAGCCACGCCCACACATAACGGTAACAGCAGGACCGCACACAACTTTCTCAACGAAATCATAAATACATCCCTAACTATTGTAATTGGATTAAGGGCAATCGATGTCGGGCACTGGTGTTCCACGAGCGCAACGATTTCGACTTGAACATTACCGGAGCGTCGCGGTTTTACGAATATGGCAAAGTGAACGATATTACGAGCAAACCGCTCGCCTTTCAGGCAGAAACCAACTTCATCATCAACAAACCACTGACAATCAGGACCGCAGCCACGACCCGCGACAGGCTGGCCGGCTCGCCCAGGAAAATGATGCCTGCCGCGAACGCTCCCACCGCGCCAATGCCTGTCCAGATGGTATAGGCGGTGCCGAGCGGCAAACTTTTCATTGAATAGGACAGCAAGGCAAAACTGGCAATGACCGTTATCAGGGTAATCACCGTCGGGCCGACCCGAGTTAATCCATCGGACTGTTTCATCGAAAACGCCCAAACCACTTCAAGTAATCCAGCAATTATTAAACTCAGCCAAGCCACAATCCAACTCCATTAAATACATGGGCAATTATCCAGGGGCACTCAGCAATGACTGAATGAGATAATTGCTCATAATCTTATTAAAAGAACCCCCGCTGGTACGGGGGCAAAGACGGGTTGACCAAACCCTGTTGCGCGACCTGATCAGCCAAATTACTTGAATGTTTCATCCAGCGCGGCGGTGATGTCGCTGATCAGATCTTCGGGATCTTCCAAACCGACCGAAAAGCGCAAATGCCCGTACTGGCGGAATTCTTCAGGGTACTTGTCGAAACCGCCCCGGCCCTCCGCGCCGACGTGCACGATCAGCGACTCATCATGCCCCAGTGATACCGCTGACGTGATGATGCGCAGGTTCGAGACAAAGCGGTTTTGCGTGTCCGGATCGCCTTTCACCGCAAACGCCATCATGGCTCCGTACCCCTTGCCGGCGAACTGTCGGCGCGCCAATTCATGCTGGGGATGAGACGCCAGCCCGGGGTAATAGACGTAGGCGATGCGATCGTCGGAGTCGAGAAATTCAGCGATTTTCCCGGCGCTGCTCAATAGCTGGTTCAGGCGCAGCGGCAGCGTGACCGAGCCGCGCATGATCATCCAGGCGTTGAACGGCGAGATGGTCGCGCCGAGGTCGACGAGCGCATCGTTCTTGATCTTGTCGATCATCCGTTGGGTGCCGATCACCACGCCCCCCATGGCATCGCCGTGGCCGTTGATGTATTTGGTCAACGAGTGCACGACAAAATCGACGCCCTGTTGGCTGGCGCGGAAAAATGGCGGGGGCGTGAACGTCGCGTCCACGCTGATCAACGCGCCATGGGCATGGGCAATTTCAGTCAGCGCTCCGATGTCCGCCACCTTGGTGGTCGGGTTGGCGATCACTTCGGTGTGGATCAGCCGGGTATTGGGCCGTAGGGCCTGGCGTACCGAATCCAGGTCGCCAACGTCGACGAACGTCGCTTCGATGCCGTAGCGCTCAGGCAGCAGTTCCGCAAAGAGCCGCCAGACCGCCTGATAGGTAATATCACTGACGATGACGTGATCGCCGCTCTTCAGGAATGAGAAGAACACCGAATGCAACGCCGCTACGCCGGTGGCGAATACCACAGCCGCTTCACAACCTTCGAGTGCGGCGAGTTTTTTCTCCAGGCACACCTGGTTATGACCTTGGTTGCGCGTGTACACCAGCCCGTCCGGACTCGACCAGTCCATGGTGGCCGGGTCTTCAGGCAGCAGATAAGAGTTGGCCATCACCAGGGGCGTGCGAACCGCGCCACTGGTGGCGTCGGCAACGTTGCCGCCATGCACCGCCAGGGTGGCCGCAGACAGCGAGGACAGGTTCTTTTTATCAGGACGCATGGGTATTTCCTCAGAAGGATGTTGTTGTCTTGCCGGGTGAAATCACGCTTGCACCGGTGCCTGTATGGTTAAGGCAGACGACCTTGGGCTGGGTCATCTCCTCGTAGGCAAAACGCACGCCTTCGCGGCCCATGCTTCCGTATTTGAAGCCGCCGAAAGGCATCGCATCAAAACGGAAATCCGACGAATCGTTGATCATCACACCACCCGCCTCCAGCCGTTTGGCGGCGCTCAGGGCAACGTTCAGGTCTCGGGTGAAAATGCCGGCGTGCAGGCTGTATTGCGGCTCATTGGCCAGCGTCAACGCCTCTTCCAGCGAGCCCACCGATTGCAGCATCACCACCGGGCTGAAGACTTCCTCGTACCAGAGCGGACAATCGCAGCCGACGTTTTCCAGGACCGTTGGCGAATACAGCGAGCCCACGCGCAGGTTGCCGAACAGCAACGTGGCGCCGTGATCAACCGCTTCGTTGACCAACGCTTCAGCGCGCTTGGCCGCCGCTTCGCTGATCATGGGGCCGACGTCCGTGCGCTCGTCCGCAGGATCGCCGACGACCAGTGCGCGGGTCTTTTCGACAAAGCCTTTTTTGAAGGCGTCAAAGGCCGGCGCCTCGATCAAGATGCGTTGAGTGCCAATGCAGTTCTGCCCCGCTGCCCAGAACGCACCCAACACGCAGGCGTCAATGGCAGCGGCAAGGTCGCTGTCGGCCATGACGATTACCGGCGCATTGCCGCCCAAGTCCATTGCCAGCTTCTTCAGGCCGGCGATACGGGAAATCTGCTCACCGGTGACGAAGCCCCCGGTGAACGAAACCATGCGCACCGCGCGGTGCGCGACCAGGGCCTTGCCCAACGCAGCGCCACCTGTCGCAACGCTGACCACGCCGGGCGGCAAGCCGGCGTCGATCAGACAACCCACCAGTTTGATCGCCGACAGCGGCGTCAACTCGGAAGGCTTGAGCACGACCGCGTTGCCACCTGCGATGGCCGGTCCGAGCTTATGGGCCACCAGATTCAGCGGATCGTTATAAGGCGTGATGGCGACAATGACGCCGAGCGGCTCGCGGGTGTACCAGCCCTGGCGGGACTCCGACCCGGCGTAGGCATCGAACGGGATCACCTCGCCGGCATTGCGCCTGGCTTCCTCAGCGGAGAGTTTCAAGGTGTTGATGCAGCGCGAGACTTCCTTCCTTGCTTGCTTCAAGGTTTTCCCGGACTCGGCCACGATGAGCCGGGCAAACGCATCCCTGTCGGCTTCGACACCTGACGCGGTGGCTTCCAATATCCGCGCCCGTTCATGTCGCGGCAGCTCCCTGGCAACCAGGGCCCCCAGCAGTGCCGTGTCAATCAGCGGGGTCGCTGATGAAGCGGGCATGTCCATCACCTCACCCACTGGAGAACCGTCAAAGGGGTTGCTAACAACCATCGCCTTATAATCAGCCGCGAGCGAGAGACTCAAATTATTCATAATGATGGACCTGTTGTTTCAATACCAAACAGGTAACTGCACAGTCAGCCACGGCACGTTCTCGTTGTTATAGTTAGGTACTGACGATGATAATTCCGCCATTGATGTTTACGAAGATGGCAAACAGCGCGTTATTACGAGCAATTTGCTCGCGCATCGGCACACTTCGCTTTTCGGTTTACTTAGTGCAAGACAAGACGAAAGACGTGACGGTATTCAATACACCCGGCAACGCCGAGATCTCGCTCCAGACTTTGTGGATGCGATCCGAATTCAGCGCCTCTACGGTCAAGACGATGTCGAGATCACCGCTCATCACGTTGCAGGACGTGACTTCGGGCATGGTGGCCACTGACCGGACCACCTCGGCATCGCGCATCCGGTCCTTTCGATAGACAAAGACCAGCGCCCTGATAGGCCCTGCTTCCGCCGCCGGCGTGCCCTTGACGATGGTATATCCCCGGATATAACCATCGCGTTCCAATCGCTCAATCCTGAGTCGCACGGCATTGCGCGACAAATTGACTTTCAATCCGATTTCATTATGGGCAAGCCGTGCATGACGGGTCAGCTCATCCAGTATTTTTTCATCAACTTTATCGAGAACACGTTTCATCGCTGACTCCGGTTTTATAACGAGCGAGACTCCGTGTCTTTGGACAAGTCATCAATAAACTGCACCAGCGCGGCTATATCATTGGGTATTGAAATAAAACTTCGGTCGGACAAACGCTGCAGCCCGGCATCACTGATAGATGGATGGGTGGTCGCCAGGCAAATCATCGGAATCAGCAAGCTGCGCCGGCTGACACGCGCCGCACGCAAGCCGATGGCCGTGGGTGGACTGATCAGGTAACCGCTCTGCACGAAAACCTCATGGATGCTATTGAAGGCATCCGCATCCTCCACAGCGAGGGAGTCGAACAATTTGCGCGCTTGCAGCCATTCGTCCTGTTCCAACTGGATCCGCCCGTCTTCCTCCAGCCGCTCCATGTTCCTGGCGACTTTGTTCCCGCAACCATTGAGCACACTCCATTGCAACCGCTCGAAGTTCGAAGCCACGGAGACGTTCATGCACGGCGTCTGGGTGGCGCGGATTTCATGGCGGCGGTAGAGGTTGTTCTGCAGGAATTCGTGCAGGCCCGCATTGGCGTTCGTGGCCACGATCAATTGCCTGATGGGCAAGCCCATTTCCCTGGCCACATACCCTGCGTACAGCGCACCGAAGTTGCCGGTGGGCACGCTGAAGGCCACCTCCCTCTTTGGTGCCCCGAGTTGAAGCGCCGAATAGAAAAAGAACGACAGGTGCGCCAGTACCCTTACCCAATTCACCGAATTGAAGGAGATGAGCGATTTGCGGGTTCGGTGGCTGCCCTTGAGGAACTTCTCGCATAACCGATGGCAATCGGCGTAGTCCCCGTCGACTTCGATGTTGATGACGTTGGCTTGCCCGGTGCTCAACAAACGCCGTCGATGCGCCTGCGTCATGCCCCGTGACGGGTGCAGTACGACCAGTGTCACGCCTTGCACGCCGTTAAAAGCCTTGATCGCCGCCGCACCGGTGTCGCCGCCGGTGCAGCCCACCACCAAGGCCTCCTTGCCACTCTTGGACAACGTGTACTCAATCAGACGGGCCATCAGCTGTAGGCCGAAGTCCTGATAGACGTTGGCAGGCCCGTGAAACAACTCCAGCACCCACTCGTTAGTCGCCGTCTGGTAAAGCGGCGCGACCGCCCTGCTCTTGAAGCCGCAATAAGCCTGCTCGACGATTCGGAACAACTGCTCCCGAGGTATCCAGTCGCCCAGGAAAGGACCGATCACCTCGCAGGCCAGCTCATGGAAAGGCAGCCACTCCAGCCGGGAAAGCGCCTGATCCGTAAACCGAGGCACCTTGCCAGGAACGAACAATCCGCCATCCGGGGCATACGCGCCCATGAGCACTTCGCTGAATGCGTAGGTCTTGCCGGGTGTCCGCGTGCTGACGTAGTTCATGAATGAGACACCCTCTTGCCCTCTGCGGGACAACCTGTTGTTCAGTGAGCGCCAGGACCGACCAATGCACTCTCGATCTGTACACCCGGCATCATCGCCTGCAACCCTTCGATCAGCCTGTCGCCCGCCTCGGTCAACGCTTCGAGCGGCATCGCCGGCAGGCTTTCGAGGATGAACCACATGTGCCTGGCGTCCGCATCGAGGCGTGTCCTGACGCCCTGACGCCAGTTCCAGCGACGGCACGTCACGCCCTGGTCGTCGCGCCAGACCACTTCGCCGGCGTCTGGAAATTCATGGGCGGGCGCGCCTTCTTTCATGGTGTCGAACGGTTCGGAGCCGTCGGCGATCACGAGCCGCGGCGAGCCCACGTAGGCTTCGATGTTTTCGCCGCCGACGGGGATCGCGTACTCGATGCTGATGGCGTTGTAGAGATCGACGACGGGATCCAGGCTCGGCAAGCCGCCGTCCCGCAGCACGCGCTTGCGCAGGGCCTCGGCCGAGCATGGCGTGCGTTGTGGCTTGGCGCCGAACTGTCGAAACGTGTCGGCCCATTGCTGCAGGTGGGCCTCACCCCAGGCGGGACCGCCGGCCAGCACCGATTGGCAGGCACGATCCAGGGCCGTGCGGGCGACGTCCGGTTGGGTCAGCGGCGCAGCCTGCACCACGATGCTCAGGGCCCTGAACCCGGGCGCCAGCTCGGCAACGGCTTGGTCGATCAACGGCAGTACTGACAGCATCAAGGTTCTCCAGCGATCCAAATTGGCTTTCATGCTAGTCATCGCCGACCGCCAAAGTCAATATATCGACTTTTCTGGTCGATAAACTCCGACGAGCTGATTGACGACGCCACTGGCAACCGTCGAGAATCCTGGCCTATCTTCCTCACGACTCTTTGGTGATGACCCTGAATACCACTCTATCGACCACGCCTGGCGCGGATGCCCACGCGGTGAGCCTGGCCGTTGCCCGCACGCTCAAGCAGGCGCGCAAGGCTCAGAAAATCACCTTGGACGAGCTGTCCCGGCGCTCGGGCGTCAGCAAAGGGATGGTGGTCGAGATCGAGAAATGCACGGCGAACCCGAGCATCGGCATCTTGTGCAAGATTGCTGCGGCGCTGGGCCTTTCAGTGGCGGATATCGTCAACGTGGCGGAGCCACCTTCGGCCCACATCATCGACAGCCAGGACATCCCGACGCTGTGGACCGGGGAATTGGGAGGCACTGCACGCCTGCTCGCCGGGACGACCGGCCCGAACATGATCGAGTTGTGGCGCTGGGAGATGTTCCCGGGCGAATCCTTTTCTTCAGCCGGACACCCTCAAGGCACGCTTGAGCTGTTCCATGTCGAGAAAGGCACGTTGAAGTGCGTAGTGGGGGAAACGGAACTGGTGATTCCCGCCGGGAGCTCGGCGGTGGCGAAAACCGATGTCGCCCACGCCTATTCCAACGCGGGCAAGTCGAAGCTGGTCTTCACCATGTCGGTTGCCGAAATACATCAATAGGCATGCAGCGCGCCGATCGTCGCCAGGACGATCGGCGCGTGGGCAAGATCAATCGTAGAACGGCTCGACCAACGTCCGGCTACCGACGAAAAAGCTGTCCGCAACCAGGCGTAGCGGTTGCAGGTCCATATCGCTGGCCTTGGCACCGATCAGTTGCTGGAAATGCCGGTACACCGCCGCGTACTCACCCTCTTCCGACACCGCCTGGCGTACACCGTCGATGCTTAACAGCGCGCCGCCGTTGTCCAGGCGCAAGGTGCCTTCGGCGCAACGAATCTCGATGCTCCAGAGCTCGTCATGACCATGGTCGAAATCGAACTCCGCGCGGATGTCGAGATGGCCGGCGTCGGACATCTTGATGCTGGCGGCAATCGGCGACTGGCAGTTATCGGGGACGCGCAGTTCGGCGGACTCGACGAACAGTGACCGCGGCAGCAGGTGGGTAGCGATGGACAAGGCATTGATGCCCGGATCAAACACGCCCAAGCCGCCGGGCTGCCAGATCCACGCCTGGCCCGGGTGCCATTTGCGCACGTCTTCCTTCCAGTCGATCTGGACACTTTGCAGCGTGCGGCTAGTAAGCCAGTCGCGGGCCGCCTCGATGCCGGGCGCATAACGCGAATGCCAGGCAAACAGGCCGCTGACGCCCTTTTCACGCGCCTGCTCGACCAATTCCATCGCTTCGCCCAAGGTGGCACACGGCGGCTTTTCCACGAGCACATGCTTGCCCGCTTCCAGCGCCTGGCGAACCAGGCCGAAGCGCCCTTGCGGCGGCGTGCAGAAGGCAATCGCATCGACGTGCGGACCGTTTTCCAGCAACTCGCCCAAGGACTGGAAGTTCTCCACGCCGGCGCACGGCTGCCCTTGCGTGGCGACCGCCACCAGCTCGAACGCAGGGTTGGCGCGGATGGCGGGGACGTGTTGATCCTGGGCGATCTTGCCGTAGCCCACCAGGCCGAGACGAATCGGTTGCATCGATGACTCCTGACTTTTGTAGTTGTGATGGGGCAGCAAACTAGACGTAAATCGGCTGGCGGACAATGGGCTTGTATCCCATCGTTGCACCTCAGGCCTTGGCGGGCGCCTTCATGACTTTGGATATCCGCGCCAAAAAAGGATCGAGTCGTTCGTGCGGCGCATCGTGCTCCACCACCAGCGCGGTGACTTCTTCGCAGGATGCGACCTGGTAATGCGCAACGCTGGACAGCTTTTGGTTGGTGACCGCCACCACCACCTGACCGCTCGCAGCGACCACCGCGCGCTTGAATTCGGCGTCGTCCAGGCCAAACGCCGTGACGCCGTTGTCCGGGTCGATGGCGCAGGCACCCACGAAACACACATCGAAATTGAACTGGCGCAATTGCTGGACAGCCGCCAACCCGATCGCGCCGCCCGCAACAGGGTTCAGGCGACCACCCAGCAGGATGACTTCGGCGCTGGGCAGCTTCATCAGCTCCACCGCGATCAACGGCGAGTTGGTGGTGAGGGTCAAGCGCAGGCCTGGATCGATAGCGCGGGCGATAGCCAGGTTAGTCGACCCGGCATCAAGGAAGACGTGCTGGCCCGCGCTGAGCAGCGAAGCCGCGGCGCGGGCAAGATTGTCCTTGCGGGCCGAGTCCTGATGGATTCGGACGTCTATCGGCACTTCGGCCGCCGGCAAGCGAATCGCACCGCCATAGACGCGCTTGCATAAACCGGCCGCAGCCAAAGCGCCCAGGTCGCGACGTATCGAGTGTTCGGAAACGTTGAATTCACTGGCCAGATCAGCCGCGATGACCCGGCCATACAGGGCAAGCCGCTCGCTGATCAATCGTTGGCGTTCGCCGGGGAATACTTCGAGAGGGGTACTCATGGGATCCACAACCTGCATAAACGAGCATAAATAGACACAACCGAGCGCAATATGCCTCGTCTCCATCGGTTCGTCAAACCGGCTCGGCACCCAAGCCAATCCGCCGCCCGGCGTGTCAACGCTCGTTCTGGAACCACTCCCTGAGCTGTTCAAACGCCGCGCGAACCAGCGCTGCCAGCCGGGCAACCTCTTCCCTGTGAGCTTCATCGCGGTGTACGGCCATCCAGACCTGCATCGGCATTCCTCGGTCGAACAAGTCGGGCAAAGGCTGCAGCGTCTTGTCGAGTGCGCAGACGTAATGCGGCAGCAGGCCGACGCAGGCGCTCCATTGGATCATCTGGCGCATCAGTTCATAGGAGTTGACCTGGGTCACGCCGGAGCGACGCGTGCCGACAGTGCTGTTCCAAGGTTGCAGGGAAGGCATTTTCGCGTAGTCGTGCAGGCTCACCAGCATGTAGTCCTGCAGCTCGGCCAGACTGCGTGGGCGGCTCGCTTCCCGTGAATAACGCTTGGCAATGTGCGGGATGTACTCCAGTTCGGCGAGGCAACTGAGCTCAGCCACCGGAAACGATAGCCGCGGCGCTTGCGCCTGCGGGTCGGTAAGCCAGACGACAACGTCCGCCTCGGCCGGCTCCTGGTCGGGGTTACTGTCGAGACGCAGCAAGTTCAGGCGCACGTTGGCGTGTTGACGTACGAAACCGAGCAGCTCGCGATTGAGGATGTCGTGCAGCAGGGGCTCCGCCACGGCCACGCGAACCAGTGCCTGATCCTCGACGAAAGCATCAGGCAAAGCCAGCAAGGCTCGGTGAGCCAACAATTGGTTGCGCAGGCGCCGACCGTCCTGGCTGAGCACCAGTGCATTGCCTCGGTGCTCGAACAAGGGACTGCCGTAATGGATCGACAACCGCGAGAGCTTTTTTCGCAGCAACGACGCTTTGACGTTCAAGCTCCGCGCCGCCTGCATGAAGCAGCTGCAGCGCGCCGTCACCAGGAAAAACTCCAACGCCTGGAGATCCTTGAGGTTATCCAGATGCCGATCATCGCTATTGATCGAGGGTGGCAACCGCGCACAATCGTGAATCTGGCCAACGTCCTCCAAAGCCATACGCCCTCCTCCCTAAGGTGTCCCCACGCGACCGCGCCGCTTAACGAACAGACTCCAATGCCTGATTCAGTTGCGCGCCATCGATGCTCAGCGTTGCCTTGCTCACCAGCCCTTCCATATAGGCCCTGGCCACTTGTTCCTGGCGCTGATTGCGCAGCGCCTCGCGCAGTTGTTCGCGAACTTCATCCAGGCTGGCGGCGCGTGCTGGCTGCATATCGGTCAGTTTGAGAATGTGAAAGCCCGCCTGGCTCCGCAAAGCGTCGGAAACGCTGCCGACCCGTTGTCGGCTCAAGACCTGGCGCATCTCCGGCACATATTGCTGCAACGGTTGCAAGCCGCTGTCACCGCCCCGTTGGGCCGTCGCCTGGTCCTCGGAAAACTGCCGGGCGAGCTCGGCGAAATCGGCGTTGGGAGCCTGGGCACGACGGGCCAGCTCGGTGGCTTTCTTGCGGAGCGGTTCTTCGTTGGCTCCCGGCTCAACCGCGATGAAGATCTGGCTGACGCGGTACAACGCCGGGCTCTGCAGCTTGTCCTTGGCACTCTCGTAAGCCTGTTGCAGGGCTTGCTCATCCGGATAGTCGGCGGGGACCTGGCTGACGGATTGCAAGTAAGTGCGCAGCAAAATCTGCTCGGTGGCCGCGCGGGTCATCTGTTGGATGTCCGGACGCTCCTGCCAACCTTGGGCGTCGGCCTGCTGCAACAGGGCTTTCTCTGCCAGGCGCGCACGGATCCAGCCCTCCAGTGCGCCACGATTGCCGCGCAGTTGCTCGCGCACCTGCGGTGTGAGCGAGCTCAATACAGCGTTGAGCTCGGCGCTGCTCAGTTGCAGTTCGCCCAGGCTGGCCACGGCCGGTGCAGCCTCGGCCGGGGTTCTGGCGGGTTTCGGTTGTGCCGCAGGCACCGAGGCTTGGGATACGCCGTCAGGGTTGGAGATCACCGTCAGCACAATGCCGCCGAGCACCAGGACAGCCGCACTGATGCCGGCCAGTTTGCTAAACCTGTTCATCGTAATCAGGCCTCTTCGACCGCAGCTTCCTGCGTTGCATCCGCACCGTCCTTTTGCTGCTCGCGTGCGTGCTGGCTGTAGTCGCGCAGGTACACCACGAATTCTTGCAACAACCGGTCCCAGAGTTCCAGCACGCCACGCACGTGGTCTTCACTGACACCGGCGGCAACGATGGCGTCCATTTCCATCACCAGGAAATCACCCTGGCGACTCAGGCGGGCAAAGCGGCGGCTGGCATTCCATACCTGGACCAGGCCTTCAGGCAATTCGCCCTCGATGCGCAGCGCGCAACTGAACGTGAAATCCAGAAAGCTGCCCTCGGTGGCGGCCGGGTTGCCGAAACGCACGGCAAAGCCAATGCCCTGGCTGGCGCTCAACAACTGCACCACGGCGCCTTGTTCGGTACGATTGACGCGGTAGCCGGCGGCTTGCAGCAGTTCGCCCAGTTGTTCGGGAGTGATGCTCAGGATCAGTGTTTGTGCGGTCATGACTGGATTTCCCTTGTGGTCATTTGATCAATGGTTATTTGCCGGCGGTGGTCTTGGTGGCATCGAACTGGGTCTGGTACAGCGCATCGCCATAGCGCTGCGCCAATTCTTCGAACTTCACCCGCGCGCCACTGGCGAAGGGTTGGCGGATCTTCAATACGTCGCTGACCTCGATGTTTTCGTAGGCAGTCAGGATCTCTTTGGCGATGCCGTACATCTCTTGGTTTTTCGCCACGCACTGCTGCACTTCACTGTCCCGACTGGTCAGGCTGGCTTGCAGCGTGGCACGCGCCGCCTCTATACCCCGCGCACGGCCCAGCAGTTCTTCGTAGGCCTGCTTGAACTTGCCGACCTGCTCGGTACTGGCGGCTATCTGCGCCTGGGCGCTGCTGCGGACAGCGTCTTGCTGTGCGCCCAGTTGTTCGCTCTGGCTGCGCGCCTTGGCGAGTTCGGCGGTCAGTTGCTTGATTTGCGCTTGTGCCGCACTCAGCTCGGTTTGCGCCGCCTGGCGCGCGGCGGTGCCTTGCGCCTGTTCGCTCTGCAAGGCTTGCAGCTGTTGGGTGGTGCTGCGCAACTGGGCACGCAAGCGTTCCTCCATGGTCTCTGCCGAAGCGCCGAGGGCTGCGCCGAGCCCCAACAGCAGCACCACGGCGTGGATCGCGGGATGAAATGACTTTTTCATGCTGTCCCTCCCGGCGCTAGAAGCGCGTGTTGAGCTCAAGTTGCAGGACGTCGATATCGAACGGCGCGCCGTAGACTTCTTCGCTGCTCAACCAGCGCGCGGTCGCGAAGACGTTGTCTTCGATGCCGTAGTTGCCGCCGAGGAAATAACCCTTGGCGTTGGTGCCGCCGAGGTGGAACGAGGAGTCGTTGAAGCCGTCCGGCAAGGCGTCCGGCTCGATGTATTTGTAGCCGGCGAACAGGTTCCAATCGCCGCGCTTCTTCAGGTCCAGGGAACTGCCCAGGGTGAACTGCAGCATCCAGGCGGTATCGCCGCTTTCGATGTCACCGTTTTCGTCCACGTTGTTGACCAGCGCACCGGCCGAGCGCTTGCGCATCTTGCCTTCGTCGTAGCCCAGGTTGACCAGGTAGTTGCCCTGGCTGCGCAACTTGAGATCGTCGAACAGCAAGGTGTCCCAGGCCAGATTGAGGTCAAGCACGTTGAACTCCGAGGCCAGGCCGACGAATTGTGGTTGCGGCGACGTGGTCGGTGCGGACGGGTCCGGCACCAGGTTGCGCAACTCCATCAAGGTGTTGCCCTTTTGCATGAACGCCGGACGCGTTTCGTCGCTGTCACAAGCCGGCGCGCCGTCATAGATGGCGCAGGGATTGGAGCGTCGTCCTTCGATGTCGTCAAATTGGTAGTAGGCCAGCGCGCCCTTGATGCTGTTGTCCGGCGCAAACGCCCAGTTCGCACCGAGTTGCGCGCCGTAGAGCCATTTGTTCTCGCTGTCTTCTTTGTTCAAACCATCGCTCGACGCGCTGTCGGAGCTGTATTCCACCGGGAACGCGCCCAACGTGCCGAATACCGCCAGGTCTCGGTTCAACGGGTGATTGAACGAGCCGGCGATACCGTCGAAATTGAGATCGTTGGAATACAACAGATCGGTAGACATGAATGGATTGGGCATGCGTCCCCCGGTGAAGCTCCACTCCTTCGTCGGGCGGTAATTGAGGTAGCCCTGATCGAGCCACAGGTCCTTTTTGTCGAAGCCGCCGCCCAGCGTCTGGGTGGTGGACACAGGACTGCTGTCCGAGCCCGTGCCCAGCCGGATGGCGGCGGTCCATTGAGGGGAAAGCGCGGCCCGCAAGCCCATCCGGGCACGCAAGCGCAGCATGTTCTCGCGATCTTCGCGGGTGTTGAGCAGCGGTGGGTATTGCGTACCGCTTCTAGGGTTGACGTCATAGGGCCCGCTGTTATTGAGCTCGGCGAAATCGACGATCTCGTTGCTGTTGCTGCCCGAGTAATAGCGCGACTCGTTGCGCAAACGCACGTCGCCTTCAAACGTGATGCGCGACACCCAGTCGGGGAAGGTATTGGGCTGGGCCCAGTTTTCCTGTTTGGCCTGGGCGATCACCTCGGCCTTCACCTGGTCGCGAATCTGTTCCCGCACGATGGCCGGCACGTATTGCACCCGCACCTCCCCCGGCGCGCCGGGTGCTGGCACCGGCGCGGCAGTCGCGGCGGCCTGCCGGGCTTGCACGGCCTCGGCTTCGGCCTGGTCGATCAGCGCTTGCGCCTGGTCCTGCTTGAGCACGCCTTGTTGAACCAACAGGCGGATCAGGTTGACCGTAGCGTTCTGCGACGGCGTCTGCGCCAAGGCACTGCCCGTCAGGCTGGCGATCACCAGGCCGACACCCAGCGCCAATCGATTGATTTTGCAGATCATGAACACAACTCCTAATGGTCTCTTGGCGACCCGGCTCAGCCCGGTCGGCGTCCTTGTAGGCGGATACGCACCGGCACCTGCAACGAGGCGGGTGGACGTTCCAGATGGGGTGAAGCGCGCAAGGTCGCCAGGACCTTGGCGTCGAGTTCGGCATCGCCACTGCTGCGTCCCAGCTCCACGCGCGTCACGCGACCGGCCTGGTCCAGCCAGACGTCAGCCTCCAGGCGAAACGCCAGGTTGCGCAGCTCGGGCGACTCGCGCAGCAAGCGCTGGAAGCTGTAGGCCAGGAACTGGCTGTAGGTGCCGTTGCCGAGGCGCCCGCCGCCGGTGCCGGCCATGCCGCCGCCCTTGCCCGCGCCAATGTTGAAAGCGTCGGAACCCGCCTGGGCGTCACTGTCCATTTGCATCGGGTCGGCCAGGTCTTCGGCGGGCGAAGGCGGCGCCTCTTCCTCTGGCTTGACTTCCTCGGGCTCCGGGGTGGGCTCGGGCTCGACGATTTTTTCTTCCACCGGTTTTTCCGGCTCCGGCGGTTTTTCCGGTGGCGGAGGCGGAGGTGGCGGCAACGGAATGATCGCCGGGATCTTTGGCGCCTCGCGGCGAATGCCGCTCATGTCATTGGCCCATGTCCACAGCAGCCAGGCCAGGCCCGCGCCCGCCAGCAGGCCAACGCTCCACAGCAGTACTCGACGCACCGTCCTGGTGACGTCGCGCTGTTGCTCCAGATGGCCGTTCTGCGGCTGTTCAGGAAAAGACGTCATGGCTCAGCCCTGGCTCGGTTTGCCGGTGACCAGGCCGACCTGGGACAGCTCCAGGCGACGCAACAGGTCCAGCACTTCAATGACTTTCTGGTACTGCACGGTGGAATCACCGCGCACGATCACCGGAAAATCCGGGCTCTGCGCCTTCTCGATGCGCAAGCGGTCTTCCAGTTCGTTGAGGGTGACCGGGTAGGCATCGAGGAATACCTGGCCGCCATCATTGATGGAAATCGCCTTGGTCTTGGGCTGCGAAAGCGAGATGGTCGAGCTGGCCTTCGGCAGGTTGATCTGGATGCCGGAGACCTGGGCGGTGGCGGTGAGGATGAACATCACCAGCACCACCATGAGCACGTCCACCAGTGGCGTGATGTTGATGGTGTCGACGGCGGCATCTTCGTCATCGTCCAGGGCGCTGTTGAGGTTGGCCATGGTCGTCCCCTCACACCGTCAACGACGGACTGGCGACGTGGTTGCCCCGTCGATGCGCCGCTTCGCTGGATTGGCTTTCACCGTGGACCTCGGCCAAGCGGGTGATGAACTCATCCACGAAGACCCGCATGTCGGCGCTGACTTCCTTGTTGCGCGTGGTCAGGCGGTTGTAGCCAAACAGCGCCGGGATCGCGACGAACAATCCCATGGCCGTTGCCAACAGGGCCGCCGCCATGCCCGGGGCGATGGCGTTGATGTTCACGTCACCGGCCATGGCGGTGCCGAGGAAGACCACCATGATCCCCAGCACCGTGCCCAGCAGGCCGATGTAGGGCCCACCGGCGATGGCGTTGGACAGGGTCGACAGCTTGGCGCTGAGCTGCTGGTTTTCACGCGTCCGGACGCCGTCCATGGAGCAACGGATGGCTTCGATGGTGGCGGCGGAAATCGACGACGTATCGGCGCCCTGGTCGCGGCGGGTGCGGATCTCGGCCACCGCCACCGTATACAGGCGCCACAGCGACGAGTCCGCCAGGCGCTGCGCCAGGTCGCGTTCATCGGCCAGCATTTCCAGCCGTGTCCCGACCTTGGCGAAGTGACTGCGGAACAATTCGTTGGCACGGCTGACACGGGCGACATTGCGACTCTTGCGCACCATGATCACCCACGACTGCAACATCATCAGCACCAGGATGGCAATGATCACCCAGGCGTCCAGCGGCACCGCGTTGAGCAGGAAACCCAGGCTGCCGAAGCCGAAGCCGGACTGTTCTTCGTCCACGCCATAGACCACCAGGCGTGACTCGGCACCCTGGGCGGTGGCGTCGGCCAGGATCAGCTCGGGCGAGCGAGCGATGCGGGACACGCGCAATTCATCAAGGACGCCGGTGAAGGCTTGATAGGTCGCGGCCGGCGCGCCGACAGCCACCGCTGCCGGTGCATCGCCACCGATCGCGATTGCACTCTGCAAGACCGGCAGCGGCTGCGCCAGGTTGGCCGCCACTCTGCCGTTGACGTACAAACGCAACCCACTGGCATCGGCTGTCAACGCCAGGTGTTGCCATTGCCCAAGGGCCACGGTCTGGTTCGCCACCGCGCGCTGGCCGTTCACCTCGACGAAAGGAACGCCCTGGTTCATGCCCACCAAGAGCGAGTTGCCGGCGTCACGACGGGCCAGCAGCAGTTGTTCCCCTGCCCCCTGCTCCATGCGCAACCAGGTACTGAACGTCATCGCGCCCCCCGCGTTGACGCCCAGGGACGCGCTGGCCGGTAACAACAGCGGTTGGCCGTTGAATTGCGCCGCGCGGCCGATCACGCCGTCAAGGATGCCTGCCGGTGCGTTCTGCGCGTGGTTGGCAAAGGCGCTGGCATCACGCGGTGGCGCGCCAACGGCACCATCGAAGTGATAGACCAGGCTGTAATCGGCGTCGAACGCCAACTGGGGATTGCTGGTGGCCGGTGCTTTCGGGTTGCCGTAGTACATCCAGATGTCCGAGCGCTTGCCCCCCTCCACCATGGGCACGTCCACCCAGATCAAGGCCATGCCCATCAGCGGATCGAAGCTTTCAATCTGGTGGTTGAGCACGGTGTGGTCGTCGGCGGCGACAAAGCGAATGTCCGAGCCGTTTTCGTTGACACCGTCAAAGGTGAAATTGCCGGTGTGCAAACGCACCAGCAGCGCAGTGCGCCCCACCGCCTCGTTGATCGCCGCGCCCTGGGGGGTGGTGTCGATGCTGATCTGTTTGCGGTAATGCCAGTCGTCCTGCCACCAGGCGTTGGCCGTTGCCGGCAGCGCAAGGCCCAGGCAAGCGAGAAGAATGAAAATCAAGCGATGCATAACGGGTTGCTCCAAGGTCTGTTGCCTGCCGGTCAAAAAGTTGCCTGCACGTTGAAGTGCACGCGTGAGTCGTGTTTGCGGGTATTGGGGCCGTCCTTGAGCGGCAGGCCCCAATCGAGGCTGCCGGACAACCACTCACGCAAGGTCGCGCGAGTGCCAAAGCCAACGCTTGCCAGGCTGTAATCGGCTTCCTGGTCGGGTAATGCGTCTTGCAGGGCCATCTGCGCGCCCTCGGCGAAGACATACCAACGCCAACTGTCGACGTAGCTGCCAAGGCCTTCGCCCAGGTGTTTGCTCAACGACGGCGTGCGCAGTTCCTGGGAAAACAGCACCCCGTCATCGCCCGTGCGTTCCGCAGCCAGGTAACCGCGCACGCTGGTGGCGCCACCGGCGGAAAACTGCTCGTTGGAAACCAGCGGCCCGGAAGCCAGCTGGAAGCTCAACTTGCTCGCCGCTTGCCAGTCACCGGCAAACGTCTGGGTAAAGGTGCTGTCGCCCTTGAACACCGCGAAGCTGGGATTGGATTCATAGCGCTTGGCGCGAAATTCATCGGCGTCGCTGCCATAACCGAAGAAGCTGCGAGTGCCGGCGACGATGCTCAGGCCCAGGCCGAACTGCGAGGTTTCGGTGTAGCGAAAGCCGTTGTAGGCAAGGGTGATGGGCGCGTACTTGATCGGCACTTCATCGCTCGAACCGCCGAACTGCAGGGCTTCATCGAAATCCTTGAAATCCACACCCACCGACAGCGAGTTGGCCCAGACGCCTTGCGGGGGCACGCTGTAGATCAGTGACACGCCGTAGGAATGGCCCTTGCCCAACACGTTGCTACCGCCGATGGTTGCGACGTTGCTGTCGGATTGATAGCCGGCGAACTGCACGTTCCAGCGCTCACTCAAGGGGGCGTTATAGGAACCCGACCAGACCTGCGCGTTGTCGCGGTCCTCGGGGGCGGTGAAATAGGTCAGCGAAGCCGTATGGCCGCGTTGCCAGAGGTTGTTGTGGCCGAGCGTGACCACCGAACGCAGCTTTTCGGTGTCGGCGCTGTAGTCGTTGTTCAGGCCGATGCTGGCCTGCCAGGGGTTCTTGTCTTCGACTTGCAAGTCGACATCCATCGTTCCCGGGCGCTGCCCTTCGCGCACGACCGGCACCACCTGGCGTCCAGGGTTACGGTTGGCAACCGCCAGCTGGGTTTGCACCGCCGCGAAATCGGCCACCTTGCCTTCTGTCAGCGCCGGAACTTCTTCGCGCACATTGACGGGAGAGTAGTGCTGGGTGCCAACCACGCGCACCCGGCCGATCCGGGTTTCGCTGACTTGCAGGTACACCACGCCGCCTTCGACCTGCTGCTCCGGCAGTTCGACGAACACCGACTGGTAACCCTTGGCCTGGTAGCGTTGTTGCAACGCGTCGCGGGCACCTTCGATATCGGTGAGGCTGCGTTGCGGCCCGAGGAACGCGTACACCGCTTCTTCGATGTCGCGCGCGTCGAGCACGGTATTGCCGCGCACGACGTATTCGTTCACATCCACCAGCCGCGCAGGCGTTCCGGCGTCAGCCTCGATCAGCGTGGCAGCCTCTTCGGCGAATGCCGGCGCCTCGAAGGCCAGAGCGAGCATCAGTGCCGTGGGCAGGAAAGGCCACGGCCTGCGCTTGCTGTTGAAATCCCAATGATCCACACATCCCCCTCGATTCATTTGCGCCACCCGTGCAGCGCCTGCTGCCAAGCCGCGCGCTGCCAGGCCCGCAGCGTTGGCAGCGTGTTGTCCTGTGACGGTTTATTTGTGTTTCGAATGCCTGGACAGCCAGGTGTGCAACAAGGCGAAGTTCAACGAGAATTCCGGCATGTGCATCAAGTCGCCGCAGAACACTTCGCTGACGATGCGCTCGAGCAATTTCGCCGCGTGAGGGCTATCCAGCAGTTCGCCGATATCCCGCACGAAGACGGCGAACGTCCAGACCCGCTGGTTCAGCTCGAGGCCGACAAACCAGCGGAACAGCAAGTTGTAATTGAGCTGCTCGTACAGCTGCTTTTCGCTGGGCAGCGAGTACAACAGTTGGAGCAACAAGGCGAGCATCAACGCCGGCACCGGCACCTGAATCTGATGTTCCCGTGCCCATTGCTGCAGGGGTTCGGAGGAGGCCTCCAGCAGTTCTTCGATTTGTGGGCGCAACATGACCAGGGAATGGCCAGGCGGCACGTAGCTGGACAACTCCTTCAAGGCGCTCTGCCAGTCGTCCTGGGACACGATCCACACCCAGGGTGCGCCGTAGCGATAAACCGAAACCGGCTTCTTGCGTGCAGCCTCGACGATCTTCGACAGGCGCTGGTCCAGCTCCTGCATGCCCACTTTCGAGTAACTTTCCATAGACCCCATAGCCCCTGTCACACCTGGCATCCAGCGCGAAATAGCGCAAAAAAAGTTGTCCGGGCGTCCCTGCCAAAAGCTTCTTTTATGAACGGCAATCCAGTGCCGTTGCCCTTTCACACAACCTTGACCGAGGCAACCGGCCACTACCGAACTTTTGTCATCGAATCTTCATGAACGGCTACGGACAGCGCCCCGCGCCCATGAAAAAGGGCGACAGTTGCCTGTCGCCCTCGGGCCTTGATGACGATGCTTACAACGTCAGGTTGCGTTGCTCCTCGGGGGTCAATTGATTGCGCGCCTGGTCGTCCAACCGTCCAGCCCCCAATACCCGCACGCTGTTGCTCGGTTCCTGGGCCGGCGCACGGCTGGCGCCTTCCTGGGACGGCGCCAGACGTTCGTTGCCGAAGCCCAGGACCTGCACGCTGAACACCGATGGCATACGGTTGCGCGAGGCGGCCTGTTGTTCGCGCGCGACGCCTTCCGCGGCATCGCTCGCCGACGCTGCGGCGGAGCTGGCGTTGGTCAGTGCGCCAGTGTTGACCACCGCGCTGACCGGCACGCCGTTGGACTTGCCTTGCACCTGGATGTTGGCGGCGTTCACTACATGCAACGCGGCAATGTTGATGTTGCCCGAGACCCGGATGCCCGCCTCTCCCGCGTCGATGGTGCCGAGCGGCGCGAGCAGGTCGATGTCGCCCGGCGCGACCTCGGCGATGGGGTTGAGGGTGGCAATGCCGGCGCCAGTGCTCGGCACCGACGGCGACAGCGTGACGTTGCCCCAGTTGTCGTAGACGCGCTTGGGCGGCGTGTACACCAAGGTGGTTTTCGAGCCGCGACCGGCGTTGATATCCCCGGTCGCCGACCAGGCGAGAATGTCGCCGCCGAAGGTGGTCATGATCCGGCTTTGTCCCAGCAACACGCTGCCGTTGCTGAACAACTGAATGTCACCGGTGCCTTGGGTGATGACCCCGGCACTGGACGGCGGGGCCTCGCCTTCGATACCGAACACCTGCTGCCCGCCGGGCGTCAGCATCTGGATATCGCCACCGAAGTTGGTGTGCACCCCGGCGCCGCCGAACATCGTGATGTCGCCCTGGTAAGCCAAGGCATTGCCGGCCACGTCATGGGTGGGAAACAGCGCGGCGATGGCGTTGCGACCGCGCAGGTAGCTGCCGGAACGCGGGCTGCTGGCATCGTTGTACTCGCGGCCACCGGCACGCAGTTCAGCGAAGTACACCTGGCGGGCAAACACCCGTTGTTGTTCGGACGGCAACGCGGCGAAATAGGCCTGTGCCTGCTCGGTATCGCCGTCGAAGCCGTACCGCAATGCCAGCCACGCCGCCAGCTCGACCTCATAAGTCTTCGCCACCTTGCCCGGCTGTTGGGCCAGGCCGGCACCAGCGTCCGCCAGGTTGGCCGGGTCCAGGTATTGCCGCACGAAGCCCAGGTAATCCGGCCCGGCGGCGCCTACACCGGCTTGCATCACGATGCTTGCGCCGGGGCGATTGTCACCGGCTTTCACCGGACCGAGGCTGGTCACGGCGGCCTGGTCTTCCATCAGGATGTTGCGCCCGGCGCTGATCTCCAGCGTACCGGGGCCGGCAACATTGAAGGTGCTGTAGAGGATGTCGCGGCCGGCGGAGACAATGGAGATGTCGGTGGGGTCGTCGTGGACGAACAGGTTGCCGGTGCTGGTGGGCCCGGTTTCGAACTGCGTCAGTAAAGTGCCCGCAATGTCACCACTGTTGACGATATCCCGCCCCGCCATGATCCAGGCGGGACTGGCGGCCTCGTACCAGGTCTCGCCGCCCCTGCGACCGGCACTGAAGGCAATCAGCTCGCCCGTGCGCAACCCAACGATATCGCCCCTGACGGCGTAGAAGCGTACCGGCTGGTCCGCGCCTCGATAATCTCCGCCAGACCCTGTACCGCCGAACGCGAACAAGCCCATTCCGATGCTGCGGAGTAGCGAAGGGTTCGCACTCGCTCCTTCCAGGTCGCCGTGTAGCACACCCGATCGGTCCTTGTAATAGAACGCAGGATGGTCCGGAGTTGCCAGGCTGCTTGCTGAAGCATTGGTCGGTGATATTGCGTAGCCTCCCGCATAAATCGAATCCCCAGCGAGAAACTCCAGCTGCGCCTGGTTTCCAGGTGCCAGGATCAAGGAATAGGGGGTCACAAAGCCCCCTACCCCACGTGATGAGGGCCCGTAATACAGGCTGCCTGAGGGCGCGGCTACCCGCAAAATCGACGGATAGACGAAACGCCCGTCGGTCGGTGAATAGTCCATACCGACACGAGGCGTGGCGATATTGACGCCAGTCGAAAGCTCTGCGCCTTGGGTCGAAGGCGTAGCGTTCCCTCCAGCGGCAAACAGATCGATAGCCGTATGGTCAGTCCACAGGCTGAACCAGGAATATCCGGGGCCTCTGGTCCCGCCGCCCAGGTCCACCGACTGGGCGGCTCGTGTCGGCGCACGGCCCGGGTCCACTGCGGCGCCAAGCACGAGATCGCCACGGGCATCCAGACTGGCGGTGGCATCGCCGGGTACCAGCAGCAGTCCACCGGTCGCGCTGGCCATCGTTGCATCGTATGGGTTGTAGGCACGGATCTCTCGGGGGTCCTGCGAAACCTCGTCCGGACCGTTGATCAATTCCATGCCGCCGAACGAACCGGCACTGGCCCTCAGCGAACCCCGCAAGTTCGTCAGGCTGCCATTCATGTCATGGCGCGAATCAACCGGCTGGCCGGCTAAGTCGAGAAACGCCCTAGCCTCCAGTGAAGGGTTGAGCGCGCCGCCGATTGCCAGCGACAGGTCACCGCCACCCGTGAACTTCAATTGACCGTCCACCATGCGCCCGGTCGAGCCGACCGCCAGGACTATCCCCTGACTGCGACTGGCGCCCTGCTCGCCTCGCTCTCCACGGGGGGCCAACATACCCGCGTCGCCTGCGACTCGCACATCCACGTTGCCGCCACCCAAGGTGCCGATACCGGTAAAACCGTTCAATACCGGATCGGTGCCATGGGGCACATAGGTGCCGAAATTGATCCACCAGGCCGTAGGCGTACCGTCACCATCGCCTTGGCGCCACAACCAATTCCCAACCCCCGAGCTCTCCATCTGCGGTGCATCTTCTGTCACGAGAGTACTTTGTTTTCTGCCGACTATGTCACCGGCCAAATCGCCGCCCACCGACAGCAGCAGGTTGCCGCCATGGTCTGGATACCATGCGCGATACCGGCTGTCTGCGCCGCCATCCACCAAGCGTTCATAAGGGCTGTCACCGTTCCCCAGGATCGAGTCAGTCGGCAGGCCGGCGTTATTCACCGAGACGCCTCGCGCAAGGTTGTACGCCGCCGAGTCGGCCAGGCTCAAGGACGACGTGCCCGCGGTATAAATGCCAAACAGCGATTGCATGCTGAAATCACCTGCGCTGACCAGGTCCAGATCACCTGTACCGGTACGAAGCACACTGAAGCTGCTGGTGCCCACCACGTAGGTGTAAACGCTCCCACCGACGCATAACCCCGGCGCCTGGGCACAGAATTCGTCCTCCGACATACCGTACAGGTCCGCCAACTCCGCCACTGGCCGACCGGCATAGGTCAGGTCACCGAAATAGTCGAGCGAGGCTTGCTCGGTCAACGTCCGCCCCGCCGCGACGCAGAGCCCTGGCGCCTGCCCGCAGAACTCGTCGACGCTCATGCCGTAAAGGTCAGCCAACTCCGCCACGGGTCGCCCGGAGTAGCTCAAGTCACCAAAATAGTCGAGCGAGGCTTGATCGGTCAGCACCTGGCCTCCCGCCTTCGCCAGCATTCCATAGTGAGTATCGGCCACGGTAAAGCGCCCATGCTCGGCATACGGATTGACCAGGCGGGTATCAGCGGCTTGCAAATCAGCGCCCGCCACGGCACGTAGCGACCAGGACTGCGAACCCTCGGCCAACATGGGCGCGATTGCCCAGTTGTGGCCCTTGCCATCGCCGCCGCGCAGATTGATCTTGTCCACGCCTTCGGCCAGCTTCACGTCGGTGCCTGCGGGTATCAGCGCGCCCAAGGGCAACAGCAACGCGCCCGCCTGAACCACGGTGCTTGGGCTATGAACTGTCACCGAACTTGCCGGGCGGCTGGGCAAAGCCACGCCTTTGGGCCAGACCAATCCGGTCAAGGCGGTATCGCCGATCAACACCGAACCACTCCCGAGGATCATCCCTTGCGCCACGGTCAGGTCGGCGGTCAGGCGCGTACCGGCGGCATACGCCACACGGCCGTCGCGGTAACGGATATTGGCCGCCAACACCGTGCCGGCAGGCAGTGAAATCGCCTCGGCCAACTCACCGTCCACCGGCAGGCGCGTGCCTGCGGCCAGAGTAATGGCTTGCAAGGGCAGGTCGTAGTTGAGGATGACGCCGGAGAGGAACGTCGTGCCGTCCTGCAATTCAATGCCCGCGCGGGGCACGATCACATCGCCGTTGAACATTTGCTTGCCGGGCGTCAGCACCCAGCCATCGTCGTCCGGTGTTTCTGGCGGCGGCGCGAAACCATCGTTGATGCTGCCAAGCACGGTCAGGTCGCCCCCGGCGCGCAGTACCAGGCTGCCGACTTCGCCGGAACCGTATACAGACGTTTGGGGTGTCAGCGGATTGAGGCTGGCGTAGCGATAGCCGGACAGGTCCAGGTCGCCCTGCACTACCAGGTCCCCGTCGGCGGTGGCGCTGACGATTTCGACGCCGGGGCGCAGGTGGAACGCGTTGCGGTACGTCGCATTGTTCAGCCCGGCCAGCTTACCGTCGCGCAAGGCGTCGTTTTTCAAGGCGTTGTCGATGAAGGCCCGGTTTTCGCGGTCGATGTCGTTGAGGTAGTCCTGATTGATGATCTGATACGGCCTGCCGCTGGCCGCCGGATCGCTGCCGTAGTGGGCATTGTCGTAACGCTGCACACCATTGAGCGCTATCAGCTTGGCGCCCTGGATATTCAGGTTGCCACTGGCGTCGATGGCGATATCGCCGGCAGTCGCCCCGCCCAGGCGAGGAGCGTTCAGTTCCAGGGTGCCGCGGGCCTTGCCGTCGTGGCCGGTCTTGGCGGCAGTGCCGTGACGCAAATCGATCCGAGCGCCGTCGGCCAAGGTCAGCAGGCCATCACCGGAACTGAGCTCAACCATGGCGCGGTTCGGCGAATCGATGATCTGGCCGTAGCTGTCGACCCGGAGCACGCTGCCATGGGCGTCGAGCATGGCGTTGCCGCCAACGGTCAAGCCTTGCTTGCCCGCCAGGCGAATGGACCCCACGCGCTCGCCACTGGCGTCCACGGTGCCGTTGACTGTCAGCTTGCCACCGTCCACCGACACGCTGATCACGCCGGCCTTGAGCCCATCGCCGATCACCAGGTCACCCTGCTTGAGCTGGAAGCTGCGGCCGCCGAAGACCTGGCCCTGGTTCAGGCGTTGGTTGAGGGCGGCGAAATCCTCGCTCAGGCTTGCGTCACCCAGGCGTTGGGCGCGGATGTCCACGCTGCCGGCCTTGTAGGGCACAGCAGTGCCGCCCGCATCGTAGTAGCCGCTGCTGCTGCCAAGAACAGTGCCCGCCAGGTCGACCTTGCCGGCGGCCGCCGCCAATGCGGTGGCCTTGAGGCTCCCGGCCTGGTTGTTCACGGCGGAGAGATCGATCACCGAGCCGGCGGCCTGGCGGATATTGCCGTTGCGGCTTTCGAGGATCAGGTCACCGCCCCAGCTGTACTTGTTGACATCGTTGAAGGTGACTTTGCGTCCGGCCAGGTCGAGGCGCGCGGCATCGGTGAGGGTCAATTCATCCTCCGCGCTGAGGGTCAGCTTGCCGCTGGGCAGCACCACGTTGCCTTCGACCCGCACATTCTTGCCGTTCAACGCCAGCTCGGCGCCCAAGCTGTCGGCGCTGGCCACCGGCAGGCGACTGCCCGCCGGCGCGCTGACGCGGATATTGCCGCCTGCGGTGATCCGGTTGACCGACCCGGCCTCGCCGGTCATCAACGGCGTGAGGATGTTCAGGTTGCCGCCGCTGTACTGGAAACCTTTACCGGTGATGTATTCGCCCTGGCTCTGGTAAACCGACAAGCCTCCCTTGTGGTTGGCGGTGATGCGTTCGCTGGCGTTGAGATTGACGTTGGCGAATCCCAGGGCCAGGCGGTCATAGGCCTTGGCCACCTTGGACTCGGTGGCTGGGGCATAACCAAACTCGATGCGTTGGGCATCGATCTGCAGGTTGCCCGTGCCGGTGCCCGCGCCGCCGGCCACGATGCTGCCAGCCTCGTTTTGCACGCCATTCCAGATCAGGTTACCGGTGCGAATCAGCGCCGTTTCATTGGCATTGCCTTTGCCGTAGATCGCTGGAGTGCCAAGCACCAATTCCTTGAGCCGCGACTTGCCAGTCACCGCGTCAAAGGTATCGAGGCTGGCGTTACCATAGAAATTCAGTGAGTCGCGCGCGCCCAGCACCAGGGTTTCGAGCGCCGGCGCGCCAGCGCTGGTATCGCCCAGCAACAGGCGGTCGAGCACCTGCTGGTTGAGTGTCAGGCCGCTGGGCAACAGATTGCGTGACGCCAGGTCGGCCAGGGTCTCGGCGCTGCCAACGTTGATGCCGCCAACCGCCAGGGTCAGGTTACGGGTACCGAAGCGTACGGCATCCGTCAGCTCGAAGCGATTGTCCGTGGCCGAGGCGATGGTGCCTTCGGAATACAGGCGAGTGGTGCCGGTGCAAACGCCGTCGCACACGCCGATGCGGATACTGCCTGGTGCGCTGTCCGGACTTTGCGGGTTGGGTGCGGAAGGCGCCAACATGTTCACGTAGCCATTAGAGACGGCGAGCACGCTGTTGCGACCGGGGTTGTAGAGATAGCCATCGCGCGAGTCACGCGCCACGGCGCCCATGCCCAGCGTATTGATCGACGCGCCCTGCTCCACGGTGATGCCGCCATTGGGACTCGACGTCACCAGGAACACTTCCGGCGCCCGCAGGGTCGCACCGCTGCGCAGGGTGATATTTTGGGTTCGGGAGGCGCTGCCGTTGCCATCACTGAATTCAAGGAAGTTACCGCCCTGGCCATAGCGGGCCAAGGCGTAACCGCCAATGAACAGGCTGCTGGCGCCGATGGCATTCACCGCATCGTCGGTCAGGGTTACAACGTCCAATCCAGAACTGACCGCCTCTCCTGCCTTGATGATCTCCAGGTTCCCGGCCCTGACCAAGGTGAGTGCGGTGGTGCTGCCGCGACCATCTTTGGCTGCTTTGCTCAGCAGTTTCCCGGCAAAACTGAAGCTCGGTTGGTCACTCTGGTTGCGCTCGAACGTAACGTTGAACGCCTTGGCATCCCGGGGCAGCAACACGGAGGGCACGCCCAGGCGCGCCGCGTCGGCCAGGGCGAACTGGCTGAAGCTGGTCTCGTTGTACTGCGAATAGCGGCGCAGCGTATCCGCCGCAGTGACGATGACCTGGCTCGCCAGGCTGTCGCGTACGCCGGTGCCGGCAATACCCAGCGTGCCGGCCGTTGCCCAGGAGCCGTTACGCATGGCCTGGGTCGGCACCACCCCACCCTGCCCGGCCAGGCCGTTGACCTCGATGCGAAACGCACCCGGCAGCAGCGCGTAGGTCGAGGGCAGCAAGGTATAGGTGCCGGCCGGCAAGCCGGGTACGCCGGCACCGAGGGTAATCTGCTGGCCGACCAAGGGGGCGACGGCGCCGGCTTCACCACCCGCGGGCGCATAGCCGGTCTGTACGCCAGGAACGATAGCGTAGACCGGGTTGCTGCTCAGTGCCGGTAACAGGAAACCGTCCGGACCGAACTGCACCAAGGGGTTGAAGCGCGCGTCAGTGGAGCCGCCACGCCCCGAGATGAACCCGGCACCGGTCAATTCACCCCCACCGGACACGTCCACAACGGCTCCCGCCGCAACGTCGATGGTCTCGCCCACCAGCTCGATTTTTCCCGGCACGCCATTGAGGGCTGGCCGCAGCAGGCTCTTGTCGAGCGTCACGCCATCGAACACGTAGGACTTGCCATCCGCTGTTCCGCCATAGGGCATGACGAGCCCCGCGCCGCTGACGGAGGTCAGGCTGCCGGGCAGCATGTTCACATCGCTGCCGGGACGGGACGCGGTCTCCAGTGCCGTCTGGCCAATGATCAGGTTGCCCAATGGCGCTCGCAGAATGCCGCCCTGGTTGATGACATCCGCTTCAAGCCGCAACTCGCCGAACGCGGAATAAGGCACCGAGGGAATCGCCGAGCCGTTGCGGCCTATGTCCATGCGCTTGGCGGTCAGCGTCCCTTGCACGCCGGTGCCGGGATAGATCTGCGCGGCGGTGAGGCCCAGGACGCCGGGGGTTCGAAGTAACATTTTATGATCGGCCTGGCTGCTCGCCATCCGAATGTCACCCTGGCTGTTCAACTGCAAATCCGCAAAACCACGACGATCGACGTTTCGAACTTCGCCCTGGGCCATCGTCAGCGTTCCGCTGCCGCCGATCCTCACCGCGTCGCGAACCTCAAGCAACCCGGTCGCTGACACCAACAACTGCCCCGCGGCAGGTCGTGCCGAAGGCGCCAGCCCTATGCCGGTGCTGCTGTTGTCAGCCCCGGCGGTCGTATTATCTTGCGCGCCGGCCAAGCGCACATAGTTACCGCGCAGTTTGACCACCGAGTCCGCCGCCGCTGTCTCCGCCATGCCGTACGCACCCGCGTAGAGCTGAAGCGCATTGGCCATCGTCAAGTTGACATTGCCATCGAAGGTCAGCAGACCGGTACTGAAGAGGGACAACGTATCAAAGCCGCCGGCCTCGACCTGATCCACCGCAAGCCGTGCATAGCCGTGCTCCAGCAGGGAGGCGCCCTGCTCTGGCGCGCTCCCGGCCGTGATACCCGTCGCGGAATGGTGCTGCTCGATAATCAGTTCGCGAGTCTTGCGCTGGTTGTCCGGCAAATCCGAGCTGTTCAAATAAACCGTCGCCCCGAGCCCGACCGACAAGCTTCCGCCCGCCGCTCCGGCACCGCCGGCGGCAGCCTTGAATTGACCGTCCAGGTAAAGCCCACTGGTCGAGCCAAAACTGATGTCGCCGCCGTGGCTGGCAACCACTCGGCGTTGCCCCGCGTCATCCAGCACCGCCTGGGCACCCGAAGCATCGAGTAACGCGCCTTCGCGCACCACGATGAATTTGCCGATACCGCCGCCGTCGCCCGTCGCATGATCGATTTCACCACCGATGACGATACTTCCGCCGTTACGCACGAACCCGTATTGGGTCCCCCTGGTACCCGTGGCGGTGGCGGCGCGAGCGGCTACGTCCAGGACCGCGTTCTCGCCGATCCAGATCGACTTGAAGTTGTCACTGGGCGGTATGACCGCCGCTTGCGGCCCAGGCGCGGAGCCGACAGTGATCGAGCCGCCCCAGGCATTCAAGGTGCCGTCCACGGTGATCTGGCCGATGCCCGTCAAGCGGATCGCTTGTCCGGGGTCGACATTCAACACTGCCGACTTGCCCACCAGCAGGTCAGCCTTGGCGACATTCGCCGCGCCGGTTTGCTGGCTGCCGGCTTGCAAGGACAGGCTGGCACCCTGGCGTTGGGTCAGCACGCCCTTGCTGGCGTCTTCGAGGTACAGCGGTGGCGTCCAGGTTTCCAGCGCGCTGCCCGGTGCGCCACCGGTGGCGACCCCAGGCGCGCCAGCGCCTTGGCGATAAACCGGCAGGGTGACATCGACCCGGGTGCCCTCGGCAACCTCAAGGCCGTCGTTGCCGATGATGTCGTAGGCGGAAAAGCCTTTTTTGAAGAAGTCGCCATCGAGCAGCAAGGTACCGGCCGCCGCGGAGGTCGCGGTGTCGCTGATCAGGACTTTACCGGCCTGCAATTGCAAGGTGCCGCCGCCCTTTACACCCTGGCCCCGCAACTCGCCCCCCAGGCTCAATCCGCCGTTCAGGCTACTCAGGGTTACATCGCCCCCTTTGCCGCCCTGGAACTTGCCTGAGTTGAGCAGTGCCGCTCCAGAAGAAACGTCCAGCACGCTGCCGGCGCCCAGCGCGATGGCGCCGCCGGTTTTCAGGGCGATGCTGCCGCCGTTCTGGTAAGGCAAGGCGCTGATATCGCCAGGGTCCAGTTGTAGATTGCTCCACAGCCCGCTGGCATCCAGACGCACCCCGTCAGCCACCCTGACCGAGGACGCGCCGACAACCGGCATCGTGCCGTCGACCTGGACGAAATCCCTGCCTACCTGAATGGCACCAGCGTGGGCAGTAAGATTGGCATTCACGGCCACCGTCGGGCCAAACAGGCTGATGGAACCGGCCGGAGCCACCTGCAACGCACCGTTGACTGCGATGCCTTCGCTCGCAGCGACCTTGACGGCACCGAGCTTGAAGCCGTTGAGCTGGTTGCTGTCCAGGTACAACGTGCCCTGGCGATCCGTCGGCAAGGCTCCGTCCAGGCCGACGCTACCGGCAACGCCCGCCGCGCCTTGGCCGAAAATCACGTTCTTCAAAGTATTGGCCGTGGCGCCAAGGGCATATTCCACAGTGCCGCTTTCCTTCACGTAGAACGGCACGTACGAGCCGACCACCAACTGCCCGCCACGGGCCACGGCTTTCTGCGACTGCTGGTAGCCATCCAGGCCAGCCTGGGCGGCGCGGGTCTGGCGGTCACCCTGGAAGGTATCGCTGGCGAGCGTGCCTTCGAGCACCGCGTTTTTAGTCCCGATCACCAGGGTGCCGGCATCGCGTCCGACCGTGTAGCCGGCCTCCTGGCGCGAACGCGGGGCAATCAAGGGATTGTAGTAATACTTCGTTTGCCCCCAGCGCTGGGTGTGGTCTTCGTATCCCTTGTAGATCCCGGTGTAGAGCATGTCCCCAGGCGCACTGTTGAGTTCATACAAGCGGCCATCGGCGCCCTTGAGCCAGGTCTGCTTGACGGTGCCGCTCTGCACATCCAGCGTGCCGCCGGACAGATTGATCTGCGAGCCGGCCTGGGTCACCACGTCGTTACCGGTAAAACTCACGGTACCGCCCTGGGCCATCCATTCGCCAGCGCTGTGGCCCTGGGTGCCGAGGTAGCCGCTGACTTCCAGCAGACCACCGGCGGTGTACCAGCGATCAGTGGCGTAGCCGTTGGTGCCGGCGGGTACGAACACCAGCTCACGCGCATCCACCCACACGTCGTTGTTGTTCAACGTACCTTCATCCCGGTTGCCGGCGGCATCGCGCTGCTCGTTGCCCTGGATGTTGACCTTGATGCTGTTGGCTTCCATCGCCACCTTGACGCCGGTGGCGCCGGAGACGTCGATCACCGCACCGTCGCGCACCAGGCTGCGGGTGCCGGCGTTCACCGCCACCTGACCGCCCGTGGCGAGGGTGATCGATCCCTTCTGGAAATCGACGCTGCCAGCGCTGTCGATCTGCACCAGGGACAGGTCTCGGCGATAGGTGTCCGCTGGAATGACTTTGCCGTCCTGGCTGACGATCGGTTTCAAGGCACTGTCGCGTTGGCTGTCCAGGGCCGTCGCGCTGGCATCCACCAGAATCGCCGTGGTACTGCCCTCGCCCAGGGTCACGTTGGCATCGCTGCCTCGCGCCGTGAGGTGCAGCGTGCCACGGGTGTCCGCCGAAGTGCTGGCCACGGCCACACCGTCCTGCCGCACTTGATTGCCGGTCAGCGTCACATCACCGCTGGCCGCCATCAACAGCCCGGTGTTGCTTACAGTCCCGGCGCCGCTGGTGCCATCCTGATGGGCGGTGACTTCATTGCCGCGGGTGGTTGACGTCGAGTTGCCGTCACTGGCGAAGCCCTTCTTGATGGTGAAGCTGTCGCCCGCCGCCAGCACGGTCTGTCCACGCGGGGTACTGATGGTGCCGGCGTTGTCGACGTTTTTGCCCAGCAACAAGACATAGCCACCGCCGGCGGTCGATTTGCTCGGGGCGGTCGTGGAAATCTGCGCGCCCTTCTCCACCCGGATCGCGCCTTGGGCGTTGGTAAAGCTCGCCGCGTTGGCGTTGTAGAGGCCACCGGTCTTGAACTGTTCGTCGCTGAAATCCGTAGCGGCCGCCACCAGGTTACGCACGTTGACCTGGCTGCTGCCGCTGAACACCACGCCGTTGCTGTTGAGGATCATCACCGTGCCGTCGGCCTTGATCTGGCCCTGGATCTGGCTCGGCGCGGTGCTGTTGTTGACCTTGTTCAGCGCGGCCCAACTGGCGTCCTGTTGAAACGCCAGGGTGGTGTCACGGCCAATGTTGAACGTGTCCCAGTTAAGGATCGCCTTGTCGGCGGTCTGCTTGATCGTCACGATAACCTTGCCATTGGCGTCGGTCTGTACCGGACCGTTGGCGTTGAGAAACAACGGCTTGCCATCCGGCCCGATCACTGCGTTCAAGCCATTGCCGCCCAAACCGTTATGAATGGTTTGCGGCGCGCCGAAACTGGCCGCACGCCCTGCCGCCTGGGCAGCCTGGCTGGCCGCAATCGCCGCCACCGTGCTGTTCATGTTCGCCAGCGAGCGGCCCAACTGCTGCTGCACCCGTTGCTGCTGCGCCAGCGGTGGAGGCGTTCCAGGGCGAGGCGCGCTGGGGCTGGCCGGGCCTGCGACAGGTGCCGCGCCCTTGGCCGCGAACCAGGCCGAACTGAAACTGGTCGCTGCGTAGGCGGGATTGGCCAGCAGCAGCAAGGCGATGGCCTGGGCCAAGGGTTTGAGGCACAGCACAGCAGCGGAATCAGTGTTACGGAGAGTGACTTTCTGGGGGCGGCAACGCATCACTACGGATCCTTTTTACGCAGGGCGAATTCGATAGCGCCCTCTGGACGAGGCGCGCAAATGACTAATCCCAAGGCAGGTTGAAGCCGTCGCGACCGAACTTTTGTCACGCAATGTTCATCTGCCGGGCGGTTGCCTGAAACGAAAAACCGGCAACAGCGCGAGGCTGTTGCCGGTTCATGAAGCAGACCCTAATCAGGGCTTATTGCGGACGACCAATGCCGTTGCAGGCGGTGGTGTTACCCACCGACAGCGAGTTGGTAGCGGTCCAGAAAGTGCTGCGAATGGCGGTTTTCCAAGTGTCGGTGATTGGAATCAGCTTGGCGGCAATGATTTCATCGTCGTTGTTGTTGGCATCGGACAGGGTGTAGTGGCGGCTGATGAAGTCACGTACGGCCGCGGTGTCGGTGCTGTCCTTGTAGCATTGGTTGAACACCAGGAAGGTGTAGCCCACGATGCTGTAGCCCGTCGCCGGGTTAGGCAGGACCTTGGCCCAGTTTTCCGGCAGGCCACGATCAGCGGTGGCGGGCGGCGCAATGGTGCTCAGCGCGGTCGTCACGTTGCCGACGGTAGGCAGGTTGCCGTTGACGCGAGCGACCACGGCGTTGCTGGTGGCGTTGACATCTTCCGGCCCGACGTAGCCGATGGCGCCTTCGGTGGACAACACGGTGCTGGCCATCGCGGCGCTGCCAGTCACGGCAGTGGCGTTCGCCGGAACGGTGCCGACCGCCGTGGTGAAGGTACCGTTGGTGGTGAACTTGGTCGGGCACTGACTGTTCAGGTGACGGGTGAAGATCTCGCTGGTGCCGCTGCTGCCAGCACGGTAGTAGACCTTGATCGGGGTGGTCGGGTAGGTGCTGTTGACCTGGTTCCAAGTGGTGACGGTGCCCGAGAAAATGTCGCACAGCTGGGCGCTGGTCAGGTTCAGGTTGTTGACCGCGGTACCGTTGGCCAGCGTCAACTTGTACGGAACGGTCACCGAAGTGGCTTCGGCAGGAATCTGGATGATCGGACCCCAGTTGGCAGCGTTGCCGGTTGGCACGGCTGGCGACTGGTGAGCGGCGCGATAGGTGGTCAGTTCGGCAGTGGACAGAATCGAATCACTGCCGGCGTAGTCAACGGTCACGGCCGGAACATAGACCTTTTCCAGGGCAGTTGCGGAGTTGCCGTCGAGGTTCCAGACCAGCACGTCCGAGTTGTTGGTCAAGAAAGCAGTCTTGCCGCCACCGCTGCCCACGCCCACATAGTTGGCGAAGGCTGGTTGTGGCGCTGGGCCGTTGAGGATGCCGACGGGCGCTGCGACGCCACCAGTCGGTGGCACGCCGTACAGGTTTTGCGGCAGGGTGGCACCGCCACCGACGACAGCAGCCATGGCCTGGGCGGAGCAAAGGCCGGCGACGGCCATGGAAACGGCGAGAACGTTGCGCTTGAACATGAAGAATCTCCTTTCATCGTGTCTGGACGTTGGTAGTTCGCTTGTGCTTCTCATCGCGACCGCTGCCCCGAGCGGACTTCCGGCGCTCGTTCGAAGGGGTGGCCACGGCGTAGAAACTCTCAATTTCCAGTGACAGAGAAAGGAAAAAAACTCGGGTGTTCGACCTTGTTTTTCCTAAATATTCTCGGGAGTTACCGACACTTTCCTGACATTTTGTTCAGTTTTCGCAGCGCGAGCGTGAGGCCGTGGCATGCCCTCCCCCGTGCGCCGTAGCCTGGCGCAGCGTAGATGTCGAACGGATGAACCCGAGTGGAGCTCAGGAGTGGGCTCGCGCAGGTGTCATTGCACCAGCTGATTGATCTCGATGATCGGTAGCAACACGGCCATGACGATGGTCAACACCACCCCGCCCATGATCACGATCATCAGCGGCTCCAGGAGTGCCGTCATGCCCATGGCCCGGCGCTCGATGTCGCGCGACAAGGTTTGCGCGGCGCGTTCGAGCATGGGCGGCAAGGCCCCGGTTTTTTCACCGCTGGCGATCAGGTGAATCAGGATGGGCGGGAACACCTTGCCGACCCGCAGTGCATTGGCGAGGCCCACGCCTTCGCGCACCCGCAAGGTGGCGTCGGCCACGCAATGGGCCAGGCGATCATTGGCCAGGGTCTGCCCGGCGGCATCCAGGGCGCGCAACAGCGGCACGCCAGCGCTGCCAAGAATCGCCAGGGTCGAGGCGAAACGCGCGGTATTGACCCCCAGCACGAAGCGGCCGATCAGCGGCAGCCGCAGCACCCGGCTATGCCAGGCCAGGCGTGCGTCGGCGTTACGCAAATAGCGCCGCCATCCCCACCAGCATCCGGCAAGCCCGGCAAAGCAGGCCCAACCCCAGGCGCGCAGGAAGTCACTGGCCTGCAACATCACCCGGGTCAATGTGGGCAGATCCTGGCGCGCCTGGGAAAAAGCACTGACCACCTGTGGCACCACGAAACCCAGCAGGAAGATGACGATGACAATCGACACCACGCCCACCACCGCTGGGTAGATGAAGGCCGTGAGGATCTTGCCCCGCAGGTTGTTGCGCTCTTCGATGTAGTCGGCCAGGCGCTCCATCACCTGGGCGAGATCGCCAGACTCCTCGCCAGCGGCAATCATCGCCCGGTAGATCTCGGGAAAATCCCGTGGTCGCGCGGCCAACGCATCGGCCAGGCGCATGCCGTTGCGCACATCGCCGCGCACCGCGCCGAGGGTTTCGGCGATGTGGCGTTTCTCGGCCTGGTCGACGGTAGCCGACAGGGCCGCTTCCAGCGGCAGACTGGCGCCCAACAGGCTCGCCAATTGACGGGTAGCCCAGGCCAGGTCGCTGTCCGACAATTTTGCGCTGAACAGGCCCGAGGCACCGGCGCTGCCGACGTGCAACTGCTCGTCGATGCGCAACGGCGTCAGCCCACGGCCGCGCAGTTCGCCCATCGCACTGCGCTGGCTATCGGCCTCAAGCACGCCTTGCTCGATGTTCCCCGAGGCATCGGCGGCCTCGAAACGGTAGCGGTTCATCAGGCGTCCCGGGTCACGCGCAGGATTTCTTCGCGGGCGGTGGAGCCACTGCTCACCCATCGCTCGCCGTCCTCGCGCATGCTCAACATGCCGGCCTGTCGCGCACAGGTGCGCAAGGCCTGCTCGCCTTCACCCTGATGGATCAACCGCCGCACTTCATCGTCCACCACGAAGAGTTCGTGGATACCGGTACGGCCGCTGTAACCGGTGTGGTTGCAGCGCGGGCAACCATGAGGACGCCATTGGCCCGGCGCGGCTTCGTCAGGCTGTTTGCACGCCGGACACAGGCGACGCACCAGGCGTTGCGCCAGGACGCCGAGCAATGACGACGCCAACAGGAACGGCTCGACGCCGATGTCGGTCAGCCGCGTCACCGCCGACACCGCGTCATTGGTGTGCAGAGTCGCCAGCACCAGGTGCCCGGTCAGCGAGGCCTGTACCGCGATCTGCGCAGTCTCCTGATCGCGGATTTCACCGATCATGATCACGTCCGGGTCCTGGCGCAGGATTGCCCGCAGCGCCAGGCCGAAGCTCATGTCGATCCGCGTGTTGACCTGGATCTGGCTGATGCCCGGCAAGTCGTATTCCACCGGGTCTTCCACCGTCAGGATATTGCTGGTGCTGGCATCCAGGCGGGCCAGGGCGGCATACAGCGTGGTGGTCTTGCCGCTGCCGGTGGGGCCGGTGACCAGCACGATGCCGTGGGGTTGGCGGATAAGTTGATCCAGTTGGGTCAGCACCGCGGGCGCCATGCCCAGGGTTTCCAATTGCAGGCGCCCGGCCTGTTTGTCCAGCAGGCGCATCACCACCCGCTCGCCGTGGCCGGTGGGCACGGTGGACACCCGCACATCGATGGGCCGTCCGGCAACACGCAGGGCGATGCGGCCGTCCTGTGGCAAGCGTTTTTCGGCGATGTCCAATTGCGCCATGATCTTGATCCGCGACACCAGCGCCGCGTGCAGGGCCTTGCGCGGCGCGACCACGTCCCGCAGGGCTCCGTCGACGCGATAACGCACCACGGAATGGCTTTCGAACGGTTCGATATGAATATCGCTGGCCTCATCCCGTGCGGCCTGGGTCAGCAATGCGTTGATCATGCGGATGACCGGCGCGCCACCTTCGCTGTCCAGCAAATCGGTGACTTCCGGGATGTCCTGCATCAGGCGATCAAGGTCGACTTCGTTTTCCGCCGCGCCGACGATCGCCGCGGCGCTGCCGGTGTCGGCATAAGCGCTGGTCAACAGCGCTTCGAGCTCTTCATCGCGTATCCGTTGCAACGCAGTGGGACCATAACGCCGGCGTACCTCGTTGATGGCCCAGCCCGGCGTCGCGGCACTGACCAGCAATACGTTGCCCTCCTCGCCGGCCTTGAGGAGGAGCCGCTGCGCCTTGGCCCACGCATAGGGCAACGCGCCCGCACCGGTTTGCAGGGAGGGGCTCATGGCTGCCCACCTGGTTCCAGCGGCACGGCGCGCATCGCTCGGGGTGGCTGATTGAGCGGTATCGGCTGACGGGGTGACGGATTGAACGGCATCGCCTGGGCGGCCGGCGGCAACTGCGGTGCTTGCATATCAGTGAGCGGCCATTTGTGCGCTGGCTGCAGATTGCCCTGGGCACGGCGGATAAAATCGTAGCGATTGAGGGTAATGCTGCGGCCGACGTTACTGTCGCGAATGATGTAGGGCCGCAGGAAGACCATCAGGTTGGTCTTGGTCCGCGAGCGGCTGTCGCTGCGAAACAGCGCGCCAATGCCCGGGATGCTGCCCAGCCCCGGAATCGCGTCGGAGCTTTCGGTAAAGCCATCTTGCAACAAGCCACCCAACACCATGATTTGTCCGTCGTCGAGCAGGATGCTGGTGTCGATGGCGCGCTTGTTGGTCACCGTGCCGGCGTCGCTGGAGGCGCGCGGGTCCACGCTGCTGACTTCCTGGTAGATATCCAGCTTGACCGTGCCACCCTCGGAAATCTGCGGGCGCACGTTCAGGCGCAGCCCGACTTCCTCGCGCTCGATGGTCTGGAACGGGTTGTTGCTGTTGCCGCCGCCGTTGGTCACGTAGTTGCCGGTGACGAAGGGGATGGTCTGGCCCACGAAAATGCTCGCCGCTTCGTTGTCCAGCGTCAGCAGGTTGGGCGTGGACAACACGTTGGTTCCGCCCTTGCTTTTCAGGGCGCGGGCTAGCACCTTCAAATCGAGCACCTGGCCGATGCCGGGAATATTCACCGTGCCCGACACCTTGCCGATGCTCAGGCCTCCGGGCAGTGCATCAATGCTGTTCCTGGCCGAGGTATTGATGCCAGCACCGCCCAGGTTGGCGCCACCGATCCAGCCGTTGCCCGCCAGATCGCCAGCTTGCCACTGGATGCCGAACGCACTCGCATCGTCTTCGCTGACCTCGACGATCAGGCTTTCGATCACCACCTGGGCGCGGCGCTGGTCGAGCAGATCGATGACTTCGCGCAGGTTGCGATACAGCGGGTCGGGCGCGGAAATCAACAAGGTGTTGGTGGTGGTATCGGCCTGCACGGTGACGCCGTTGGCGGAAAACGCCACTGCGCCTTCGCCTGCCTGATGGCTGCCCTGGCCGCTCGACATCTGCAGGCCTGCACTCTGCCCATTGTTGGTTTGCGAACTGCTGCCGGTAGTGCTCGACGAATTATTGCCGTTGCCGCTCGTACTGCTGCCCGCCGGGCCACCCAGGCCACCGCCGTTCAACAGGTTCCGTGCGCTGTCGGTGGACGCACCGGCCATTTCCCCTTCACCGGTGAGCAAGCCGCGCAAGGCTTGCGCCAGCTTGTTGGCCTGGGCGTTGCGCAGGTACACCACGTGGAGATTGCTCGGGTTGTTCTGGGCATTGTCGAGCTTGTAGATCAGCTGCCGGGCCAGCTCGGTGCGTTCGGGGCTGCCGGTGCGCAGGATGATGCTGTTGGATCGAGGGTCGCCGATCACCGACACCTTTTGCGTCGCATCGGCGCCCTGCACGTCGAGCAACTCCGACACCATCGTCGCAATGTCGACGGCAATGCCGTTCTGCACGGGGACGACATCGGTGTCGATGGCGCCGGGTATGTCGATGTTGGCGATGATCTGCGCCACCCGGTTGAGGTTTTCCGCATAGTCGGTGACCACCACCGTGTTATTGCCGGGGTAGGCATTGATGGGGTTGTTGGCCGATACGATGGGCCGCAGTGCCGGGATCAGGTTGACGGCGTTTTCGTATTGCAAGCGAAAGGTCCGGGTGATCATGCCGTTGCCTGCCGCACGATCGGCGTCCCCCACCGGCCCGCCCAGCAACTTGGCGTCGGCTTCCGGGACCACCTGGCTGACGCCTTCCACTTCGACCACGGCAAAACCCTGCATGCGCAGGGCCGCGAGCAACATGTCATAGGCCGTGCGGGCCGGCACCTCGCCTTCGGACACCAGGGTCAATTGGCCTTTGACACGTGGATCCACCAGGAACTGGCGACCGGTGGCGCGGGACAGCGCACGCACCACGGCGGGAATATCGGCCCCGACGAAATTCAACTGCACCGGTTGATTGCCCAGTCCGTTGCCAGTCGGGCCGGCATCGAGCGGACGGAGGGTCGGGCGCGACGATGCCTTGCGCGTGACCTGGCGTCGTTGCTCTGCCTGTGCTTGCACGCGCTGGCGCTCGACCAGCGCGTCACCGCTGCCGGTCTGTGCGAGCGGCTGGCCCAGCTCACTTTGAGCGGGAATGGGCTGCGCCTGCTCGCTGCCAAATTGGCTGCAGGCACTGAGCAACAGCGCCAAGGGAATTGTTGACGCATACGTACCAAACCGCTTCATGAGGATTCCTTAGCGCCGGGCGCCTGTTCCATGCCAACGACCCCGGAAATCCGCGCGGCCGTCTCAGTGCTTTGCGAGGTTGCCCGTTGCAAATGAGCGTCGCGCACCTGCAGGCCGAGCCTCGGTGCGTCGTCCAATAACCAGTTCAACAAGGCATCGGCGGGCGCGTTGTCGAGGGTCAGCCGCCAGGTTGTGGCGTCGGCCTCGACCCGGTGCTCCAAGTCGTAGGCGCCGGCCAGGCCGATGCCATCCAAACGCTCTTTCACAAGCTGTGGCGTGATCGCGCCGGGCACCACACCGGCGCCCTGCACCTCGGCCAGCACCCCATCCAGCGCTGCCGCCTGGGAACGCAGGCGCGGCAGTTCGGCTTGCCAATGGTCGATGCGTTGCAGTGGCGGCTGGATCAGGCCGTACCACAGCACCACCACGGGCAACACCAGCGCGGCAATCCGCAGGATGCGTTTATCCCGGGCGCTACTGCGTTGCCAGAACTGCTGAGCGCTGGCTCGCTGCGCCTGCCAGCGGGCGCGGTAACGTGCCAGGCTATTCATCCGTGCCTCCCGCAACGGGCGCTGCCCTGGCGTCCGCGGGCAAACGCTTCAGCGTCCATTGCCCATTGGCGAGATCGGCCACGATGCCCGCTTGCGCCAGGCTGGTTTGCCAGTTGCTATCGGCGGGTGGCTTGCGGGCAGGCGTGCGCGGGGTCAGGTGCAATTCGCTGCCGTCGAAGTCGAGTTTGTCGACCGCGCCCGCCATGAACGGCAACTGCCCAGCCGCCTGCTGCACCAAGGCGGCGAAGCTGACCGGACCTTCGGCCAGCGCCCCATTGCGCCGGGCATCGCGTTGCTGGCGAGCCTGCTGCAAGGGATTGAGGATCACCGGCAGTTCAGGAAAAGCCTGCTGGACCCGGCTGGTCATCTGTCCCTTGATTGCCTGGCCCTCGCCGGCCAACCGCACCGCGTACAGGTTGAGGCCCAGGGTCCAGATCAACGCCGCCACCGCGCAACAGCCGACCGCGCGGCCCCAGCGCTGATTCCCCCGCACGTTTTGTTCGATCCCGTTCAGTAGATTCCAGGCGGGAACCGGACCGAGCCAGCGCTGCTCGTCCGGCCATGAATCGACGGATTCCGGCCCCTCGCCGACCCAACGCACCGTCCGTTCGCGCAACTGTTCGGCGCCTTCCTGCATCATGGGATGCACCCAGGCGCGCTGGATATCCTCACGGACCAGCAAATGACCTTCCACGCTTGCCGCCGTGCATGTGCCCGGCTCAGCCAGCGGCAGAAAACAAGGCGCCGCGTACACACCACGCGGCTGCAACTTGAGCCCCTGCAACAATTGCAAAAGACCCAACAGGGCCGCACGCTCGAACCAAGCCAGTTGAACCTGGCCGCCCGCATCACGAGGCCCGTGCACCAGGTGCACGGTATCGTCGCAGCCCAGCAGGAGGTTGTCTGCCGCACAGCGCACGGCATCGCCAAGGCGCGCCGGTGGAAGTGGCGGCAATTCGATGCAGGCAAGCAACGTGTCTTGAGGATGCAAGCAGAGCTCCAGGGCTTTGCCTTGGGCCGCGCCGCTCAGCTCGCGCAAGGGTTGCCGCCCTTGTTCGACCAGCGCGCCCTTGCGATCGAGCCAGGCGAAGTCCAACGGGCTGTCGGCCGTCAACTGGGCCAGCGGCGCCAGCGCTATCCGTAGCAAGGTGCTCATGCGCCCACCCGCGACCAGACCACTTGCGGCCTGCGCTGCTCGCTGCGATAAAACAACGCTTCGACGCCGAAGCGGCGCTGTTCGACCGTGGCCTGCCCCCGCAATAGAAACCACTCGCTGGTAATGCCCAGGCGCAGCTGCTCGGTGCTCATCTGCGGCACGCGCAAGCGGTTGAGGAAATCCCCGCTGTTGATGAACCACTGGCCGCGGTCACGCTCGGTAATCAGCGCCTGCGCCTGCGCCACGCTCATGCCGGGCACTCGCGCGGCCAAGACCTGGGCCGTGGTGGTATTGCCATTCACCCAAGTGGGCGCCGGCAGCACCGTGACATAGGGGCGCAGGCGCTCAAGGGCCGCGAGGTCGATCCCGGGCAGGCCGGCCAGGTCATCGAGACCGCGCAACATCGGCCGGGTGGCGGGCAGCGGCTGGCTTTCGGCGTCCGGCGATGTCAGGCGACCGCTGTCGAACCCGGGTGCCGCGCTGGAGGCTGGCGGCGGTGGACGCAAGCGCTTGGGGTAGGCCTCCACCACGCGTTGGACGATACGGTTGCCCTGGGCCACGGGCACGCCCAGCTCGGCGCACAGGCGTTCGAATACGGCGACTTCCAGTGTGTCGAGTTGGCCGTCGAGGATCAGGTTGCGCAGGTTGAACTTGCTTTGCTCATCGCTGATATGGCCGTCGAACACCCCGCTTTCAGCGTCCAGGCGCACCCCACGCAAGGGCTGCGCCCACGCCTGGTCCAAACGCGTCATGGGCTCGCGCAAGCGTTGCTGCCAGAGCGCCTGGCGGGTCCATTCCAATACGCCATTGGACAGCCAGGCGCCCCGCACCCGCTGGCTTTCGCTTTCCACGCTACGAGTCACCTGGACCTGTCGGGCGATCATGCCAGCGGCGATCACCGCGACCACGGTCGCCACCAGCAAGGCGCTGATCACCGCCATGCCACGCTGGGCTGAGCGATTCACGACTAGAGCTGCCAGGAGCCGATATCAGCGTTGACACCTTCGCCGTCGGGCTGCCCATCGGCGCCGAGGGAAAACACATCGACCTCACCGTTAGTGCCCGGATTGAGGTAGTTGTAGGCGCGGCCCCACGGGTCCTTGGGCAGCCGTTCCAGGTACGCGCGCCAATTGCCGCTGGTGGCGTTCGCGGGTTTTTCCGCCAGGGCCTTGAGCCCTTCGTTCATGGTCGGGTAGCGCCCTTGGTCGAGACGGAACAGCTTGAGTGCCTGCATCAGCCCCGCAACATCCTGGCGGGCCGCCGTGGCCCTGGCCTGGTCCGGGCGGTCAAGCACCTTCGGCACGACCATGGCGGCAAGGATGCCGAGGATGACCACCACGACCATGATCTCGATCAGGGTAAAACCTTGCTGCCGGCGAGGGCCACGTGTGGGACGGCCAGACGATGCGACACCCATCTCGACACTCCTTGGCTGGCGCCGCATTCTGGCGCTGGTTGAGGTTTCCATTCGCTGCGGATTGTTCCAGCGGCATATGTCACTGGTATAAAAAATCCTCAGGAGCTTTGGTCAGCAATCCGTCAAACGCGGGCATTAGGCTGAAGCACATTTCCCCGACGATGCTCATTGCCATGACCCGACAGGTACCCCGGCAACGCGGCTTTACCCTGATCGAAGTATTGGTGGCGCTGCTGATCGTGGCGGTGGCGATGTCAGCGGCTGTTCGCGCCAGTGCACAAATGAGCCAGAGCAACGCGCTGTTGCGGGATCGCTCGATGGCGCTGTTGGCGGCCCAGAACAGCCTGGCCGAACTGCGTCTGCGCGGGGCGACAGATAAGGGCAGCGCCATGCAACGCTGTGATCAAGGACGCTTGAAACTCAGCTGCGAGCAGCAGGTGACCCGCAGTGGCGACCTGCTGAGTGTGAAAGTGCTGGTGCATGAACGTGAACATGACGGACCGCCGCTGGCGCGCCTGGAAACGCTGCTCAGCCGCCCTGTCACCCCGCCATGAATCAGCGCAACGACGGCAGCGCCACCGGCACCGGCAGACGAGCCATCGACAGGCGAGATTCAACGCCAGCCCGCTCGATGACCACGGCATCAGCCTCGATTCCGCGCAGTCGCACACCTTCGCCCAATGGCTCACCCGCACGAAAAGCCCGCGGCGGCGAGTCCTCGATGCTGAGAATCGCCACCGCGCCATGGGGTCCGGACAGCAGGCCGCTGAGCTTGATCTCCAGGTTCTGCGGGGAACTGGCGAACCATTGCGCCGCGGCTTGGCCAGTGGCTGCCAAGGGCGGCAAGGGTTCGCTATTGGCCTGGGCTTGCACGGGCGCCGAATCGTTGAGCAAGAAGCCCCAGGTGACAAGCCCCGCCACGCTGGCCAACACTGCGACAGCCTGGACCAGCGTGGCCGGATCGAGGCGATGGAAATGGCGCATGAGCGGATCCTCCGTGACATCCAGTGCTTCAGGCTACCAGCGCTTTCTCACGGTTTTATTGCAAATTCACCCCAGCGAAAGGCGTAGCGACCATGAATGAATGGCGACACCGACAACGCGGCTTCACGCTGATCGAATTGATGGTCGTGCTGGTGATCATCGGCATCGCCAGCGCCGCCATCAGCTTGAATATCCACGCCGACGCTGCCAGCGGCCTGCGCGAAGATGCCAAGCGCCTGGCCTTGCTGCTGGAAACCGCCCAGGCCGAAGCGCGCAGCGATGGTCGTCGCATCGCCTGGGTCGCCGACAGCCAGGGTTACCGTTTCGTGCGGCTGGATGCTGTCGGCGCACAGGATCGGGAGTTCATCAACGACCCGCAACTGCGCCCCAGGCACTGGAGCGCGGGACCGGTGCAGGTGCGCATCCACCCAGGGAAAACGCTGGTGCTCGATGCCGAATGGATTGCCCCGCCCCTGCAAGTCATTCTGTCCAGCAACCAGGCCAGCGTATCGGTGACGCGCACGGCGGCTGGCAGCATCGAGGTGCATTGATGGTCCGGCAGAACGGCTTCACGCTGATTGAAGTGATGGTCGCCATCCTGCTGATGACCATCGTCAGCCTGATCGCCTGGCGCGGGCTCGACGGTGTGACCCGCGCCGACGCCCACCTGCAGGACAGCGCCGAACAGCATGCGCAACTGATGCGCGCATTCAACCAGCTGCAGCGTGACTTCGCCCTGCGAGCCACCACTGAACTGGCCGAGCCGCCACCGCCCGATGAACCCACCGCCACCCGCCCCTCGGCGCCTGCCGCGATCAGCATTCGCAGCAGCGACAGCGACCCTTTGCAGTTGGAATTGATACGCGCCGCGGCGGACCAGGACGGCAAGATGCAACGGGTGAGATGGTGGATTGAGAACGGCACGCTTTTCCGTGCCTCGGGCGTCGCCCGGTCACGCTATCCCCTCCCCGCGCCCAAGGAGCGTGTCGCGGTGTTGAGTGAGCTTGAGCGCGTTGATGTGCGTGTATGGCGCGCCGACCGGGGCTGGCGCCATCTGACTGGCAGCAAGGAGGAAAATCCGGCGGGTCTGGAAATCAGCTTCAGCCGTCGCACGGCACACGGCACCGAGCGCTACCGCCAGGTGCTGGCACCGCTTCAATAGCAGCCCACTGGAATGAAAACGCCTAGCTGACCAGCACCACGCCGCCCGGTAGCTCGGTGATGGTGGCGCCGTAGGCATCGCGAATCAGTACGGCGACATTCGCCAGTTGCGCCAGGCTGAAGCGCGCCTGAACCTTGCGCCGCCCGAGCTCAGCGTTCATCAGCACGATCATGCCGGGACGGTAGCGGTTGATCTCATCGATCACGCTCGCGAGGGGGGCATCGTTGAACACCAGCAACTGTTGACGCCAAGCCATGACTTGCTGGGTATCGAAAGAGGTGAGTTGGCCTTGTCGCTGCGCGGTATAGGTCAATTGTCGGCCCTGCTCCAGGCTCACGCGCCGCCCCTGATGTTTCAGTTGCAAGCGGCCCTCCAGGCACGTCACGCACACGCTACCCTCGGTGGCCCGCACATTGAACCGCGCGCCATCGGCGAACAACTCGCCATTGCCGGCAAGCACACGCAACGCCGTGCTGGCCTGGATTTCCACTTCACCGCTCAGTACTTCGATGGCGGCGTCACCAAGGGCCTCGCTGCGCTGGCTGATGCGCGTCTGGGTATTGAGTTCAAGCACCACGCCCTGCGTCAGGTCGACGTGGCGTTGCTCGCCGACACCGGTATGAAAATCCGCGCCCATGGGCCAGCCATCCAGCAGTGACGGACGCGCGACCAGCACCGCAACCGACGCGGCAATCGCGCCGCCGAGAAATGCCCGGCGTCCGAAACGCCGCGGGTGGCTGACGACCTTTGCCGCCTGCTCCTGGCGGAGCTTCTGCTCCGCGGGCGCCATGGCCTGCCACAACTGGCGGGCCAGGAAAAAGGCACGGGCGTGCTCGGAACTTTGCGCACTCCAGCGCCGAAAAGCCTCGGCGTCGGCGTGGGTGGCGTGCCCTGAAGTCAAGCGCACCAGCCAATGGAACGCTTCTTCCCGGAGCTGGTTAGCCGTGGCACTGGCCGATTCAGATGCGCTTATAGACATGTTTTTCAAACGTGAAATGACTCAAGAAGGAATGCGCGACGAGCGCCTTATTACCTAAGACTGTTTTCCCGCGCCGGGACCGAACCGCTGAATCACTTTTCTTTCCAGGCGATCGGCACAGTATTGCAGCGCAGCCTTGAGTTCCTTCTCGACCATCCGGGTGGAGATGCCGAATCGCTGGGCGATCTCCTGATGCGGTGTCTGCTCCATGCGTGATGCCATCAATATTTGCCGGCGCCGGGGCGCAAGCTCGGTCAGCGCCTGCATCAGCGCGCGAATTTCAATCTGGCCACCGACGATCACCGCCGGGTCCTGATGTTCGTCGGCGGTTTGCATCAGTTCTTCGATTTCAGTGCCGGTGAGCAAGCGTGCATCCTGCGCACGACGGTCAGCCGCGATGTTCAGGGCCATGCGGAACAGGTAGGCGCCCGGCTTCTGCACATCTGCCGGAGGTTCCATGCGGTCTACCCGAAGATAGGTTTCGTGCAATACGTCGTTGGCCAGGTCATCGGAGCCCAGACGTCGGCGCAAGCGTGCGCGAAACACATCATAGGAAGCCAGGAACACCTTGAGCATGGCGCTCTGCTCCTTTTCCGTCATGGCTTTACCGCTCCTTCCCATGGGTTGCATTCCGTGCCTGCCGAAGCGGCGCCCGGCACCACCAGCACCGTCACCGGCTGCGGCAACGAAGACGGCGGGACACGGCCGATGTCCAATGTGCTCAGGCCCTCGATAATCGCCGCATCGCGCCGGGCGTCACCGGTGGACGCCAGCAAGCGACTCTTGCGCACCTCGCCCGCTCCTCCGACCCACAGCTGTAGCGCCGCTCGATAATGGCCCGGACGCGTCACCGCAGAACGGCAAAGCGCCTGCTCCAACGCGACCTGCAACGCACGGGCAAAGTTATCCTCGCGCACTGTAGGGCCACCGTTGCGCGAAGACGCATCGGCGCGGCTGGGTAGCTCTGCCTTTTTCACGGTAAAAGCATCCGCACCGGTATAGAGCGCCGCCAAGCCGCTACCGGCCAGCAACTGTTCCAACGCCTGGCGGGCATTCAGACGCCCGTGCACCGCCGTCGACCGTCGCCCGTGCGCCAGTTGACGGTCCACCAGGATCGCCATCCCGCTGGCCCTGCTGTACAGGTCAAGGGCGACGGTCATTTCCTGGGCGGGTATCGCAAACTCGACAGAACGCGCCAGCCTGTCGCCCGCCTCGTGGGGCGCAGGCGTGGCAGACCACGCGTCGCGTTGCGGCATCAATGCATGGAGCAACAGGAACAGTACCGTGGGCGCGAGGCAGCACCTGCTCAGCGCTTCTCTTGACATAGACATCTTCCGGCCCGAACGGCGTGTCGACGCCCTGCGTTGGCGCATCATGAGACGTGTACATGTCGTTTGTGTGACTGGCGCTGCAAAAAAAACATCGTCATACCTTGCTCCAATACGAGGTAGATTCAGGCTTCTACCGTTGGAAAAGGAGCTTCGCCATGGACTGTCGTGTATACGCGCTGCTGCTTGCTGCCCTTCCCTTGTGGGCCCAAGCCGCCGAGCCGGCGAATGAGGGATGCATCAATGTCGAGGTAAACGGGTACAAGGCGCTGTCCTACGAATGCCTGAGCGAACAGATGGCCAACCCGAAGGGTACGGCGGCAGCGCGCAAGAACCAGGAAGCGTTGAACGTGCCGATAGAGCAGCGAGCGCCGAACAAGCTGGGTCTGTACAACCAGTCGGCCACGCGGATTCGCATGGGCAATACGTTCGGCCACTCGGCGTTGCCGCAACGTCCGCCGCAGTAGGATGGACGTTTAATCCAGCAACAGAGTACCCGGTGTGTTTGCCCCCCTGATCGAATCGATCAACCAGGCCCTGAACGCCTCGACCTTTTTCGAGTGGGCTGCTTCGATGGGTGTCACCAGATAGAAACCGAGATCGGACTTCAACCTCAGGGCAAACGGCGCGACCAGTCGACCCGCCTTCAGATCGTCGTCGACGTAGGTCGAGCGGCCGATACAAACGCCCAAGCCGTCGATGGCCGCCTGCACGGCCATCATCGCCAGGTCGAAGGTCAACCGTGAGCCTTCGGCCAAGGCGCTCGGTTGGCCGGCGGCCCCCAGCCAGAGGCTCCAATCGTCCCGCGTCATGCCACTGACCTGCAACAAGGTGTGATGGGGCAGATCGCCGGGCGCCTTCAGCGCATTGGGTCCCACCAGCAGCTTCGGACTGCACACTGGAAAAACCTCATCGGACATTAGCCAGTCAGCGCGCAGGCCCTTCCAATCTCCGGAGCCGTAACGAATGGCCGCGTCGATTCCAACCTTGCGAAAATCCACCAGGTCGGTGGAAGCCGAGACACGTACATCGATGTTGGGATAGGCCTCCTGGAACGAGGCCAATCTAGGCAGCAGCCATTTTGATGCGAAGGACACCAGGGTACTCACCGTCAGCGCACTGTCATGGACCGAATCCAACAAGGTTTCGGTGCAATGACGCAACTCATGGAATGCCGAACGAACGCCTGGAAAATAGGCGCGACCTTCATCGGTCAATGCGAGGCCGTCCTTGAGCCGCAGGAACAGGCGCACGCCCAGTTCGTCCTCCAGCCGCCGGATCTGATGACTGATCGCTGTCTGGGTGACATTCAACTCGAGGGCAGCCTGGGTGAAGCTCATGTGGCGCGCGGCTGATTCGAACGCCTTCAGGCCGTTGAGTGAGGGGATTTTTACGGCCATGGAGGTCAACGTTGCTCATGAGATTTTGTCATACGCTAGCACTCGAAATGTCCTTTGAAAATCTTCCGGTTGGCGCCGATCCTCAGCGGCACTCAACGCCATCAGGAAAATCCCATGAAATTGTATTTCGCGCCCATGACCTGTTCATTGTCCCCGCACATCGTGCTGCGGGAGCTGGGCATTGCCTTCGAGCTGATCCGCGTCGACAACAAGACCAAGCGAACCGTCGGCGGGCAGGACTTTCTCGCCATCAATCCCAAGGGCTACGTCGCGGCGCTGATGCTGGATAACGGTGAAGTGCTGACCGAAGGTCCTGCCATCGTCCAGTACCTGGCCGATCAGGTTTCGGGCAATCACTTGGCACCAGCCAATGGCACCTGGGAGCGGGTTCGGTTGCAGGAATGGCTGAACTTCATCAGCTCGGAAATCCATGGCGGCTGTGCCCCGCTGTTCAACGCCGAGATCCCGGAAACGACCAAGGCCATCTTCAAGCAGAAGCTGTTCAAGCGGCTTGATTACCTGGCCGGCGCTCTCGAACAACACAGCTATTTGCAGGGGGATTTCGGCCTTGCCGACGCGTATTTGTTCACGGTGCTCAAATGGCTGCCGTTTTTCGCCATCGACATCGAGCATTGGCCGGCGCTGGCGTTGTATATGGCTCGGATCGAGACGCGCCCCAGCGTCAGGGCTGCGATCGAAGCCGAGGCGAACGCCGGCCAAGGCTGATCATCGGGCCACGAAAGGATAATGCTCGATACGACAAGGATGTTCGTTGCCGTCGCCTTTGCAGATGCCGTCCAGGTAGCGGTATTTGATCCGGATCGCCTGGTCTTTTACAGGCCATTTGCGCCGGGCAAGCGTGGCCTGGTAGTCAGCGGTTTCCGGGATGAAACTGATCACCGCACCCTCTTCCGGACATTCCACGTCGGGCGAGGCAGGGCTGGTTTTCAGAACCTGGGCGCGGAGACCGGGGAACGGCTGTTTCACCACCTCAGTGACCCGCAATTGCATGTCGCAGATTTGCCACGTCGCGGCGTGCACCGGGGCGCAGAGGGCAGCGAACGTCAGGAAGAATGGCACGGAGTGCGCTGGGAACAGGTTCATCTCAGTCCTTTTTGTCGAGGGTGGCGTCGAATGCGCCATCCTCTCACACCACGATACGCAAGGCGCGCCGGACAAAAAAAGCCCCGCGACCGAATACGGTGCGGGGCAAGGGAATTGGTTGGTTGCGGCCAACCAAAGGAGCACGGAGAAAAGCGTTTACGGACCGGTCAGATGCAATCCTGGGCGGCGCGCTCAAAATTCGAAGGCAGGAAGTTGGAAGCCAGCAAATGCCGCTCATAGACGAACACCTTGCCGCCGCTACCCGCCTTGTAGGCTTCCAGCACGTTGTCCGCCGCCACTTTGCTCGGCACGACGATGCGGTAGCTGCGCTGGGTCTGCGAGACCGTCGGGTTCAGCGCGCGGTCCTGCAATTTCGGTACGACGCATTCGGCGTATTCGGCCGGCGTCTTGCTGGTCTGCAAGGTCAGGGTCGGATCGTTCGGAGCCGAGGCACATCCGGCCAGCAACAACGGGGGCAAAGCCAGGGCAAGGAAAAATAAGGGGCGCATGTTTCAGGTCCTGCGGTGTTGGGCTGCGTTTCGATGGGGCTGATTCTCCAATGAACGCCGGCAAAGCAGAACTTGCATTTCGTAATGGTCACTATTACTGATGGCAATAGTTGCAAGCCCTGAAAAAACCTATGAGGTATCTGATGAGAACATTTGATCTGATTCGCGGTGCGGTTTTGCCCGACTTCCGGGAACGGGTGGCGGAGTATCTGGTCCCGTACGAAACCGTGCTGCTGGGCGACACCGAAGCCGACCCGCAACTCAACCGGGACACGGCGAATCAACTGCGCGGTTATCTACGCGGCCTGAATACCACGCGAGTGTTGGGCATGGCGGACTGGGAGGAGCTGGACCGGCGGGTCGTTAATACCTGGCTATCTAGCTGAATGGCTGGCCCTCGGTGGAGAGAATCCGTCACTGGCCAAACGCAGGTAAACCTCTTAATCTGCGCCCCCCTGAAAGCGCTCGGCCAGGATGGCACTGATGGACCTCCCCCGACGCAGTTGACTGACTCCACACTGATCAAGGACGTTCATGCTTCATCTATCCAGAATATCGACCGCCACGCTGCTGGCTGCCCTCTGCGCCTCGGCCCTGGTGGGCTGTGCGTCTCGATCCGATAAAATCGCCGAGCACAACAAACGCGTCGCTGCCGAACGCGACGCGCAGAACCTGGCCATGACGGCCCGTGTACTGGCCCAGCCCCTGCCTTTGGATAACACCTTGCGAATGGGGCCCACCGCAGTGCTGATGGTCGACGTGCCCGCCGCGGGCACCCAGCCGGCCACCCAGGCGCGACTCTTCGCCAATTGCGAGGCCCTGATGTTAGCGATGGACTATCGCCAGGCAGAAGGCTGGTACAAGCCTTTCGTGTTGCCGGCGGACCCGCAGCAACCAGCACGCACCACGGCTCAGCAAATGTGCCAAGCAGTGGAGGACGGCGGATGGAGGCAGCTTCCTGGCGATGGTGAAGACATCTTAATGGTCGACTCCGGCAGCCTGGACCTGGACAATGCTCGACGCTCGATATGGGCAGGCATCGACTTTGCTCGCCTGCGCCTGGAGGCAAGCAAGACCTACGACCGTCAGCTTGAGCGCGTCGAGATCAATTGCTCTACACAGCAGGCCAACACCCGCCAGGTCTATCGCATGAGCAACCAAGGCCTGTTGCCGCCCCTGCAGCCGCTCGACAGCGCTTTGAATGCGAAGCAACGTACGCGCTTGGTTGGCGCTGTTTGCGCCGAACCCGCCAAGCTGGCAAAACTCGACACAGTGGGCGCACTGCGCAAGAAACTACCGCCGGACATGCCTACACCAGAAATACCGTCAGCGTTGCTGGCACAAGTCAGCGCATTGCCCCAAGGACACCCGACCCGCACGCTCAGTCACCTGCAATTTACCTATGACGCCACTTCGCCCATGGCGCCGGGCGCCGTGGTCAAGAACACCCCTATGGATCTCTATTTGCAGCCAGGCCCGGCTCGCGGCATCTGGCGCGAGCAGGCCATGGGCGCATTGGGCAGCGAAAAGCTCAGCGTTCGCTGGCGCGGCCTGATCGAGCTTGCCTCGGCGAGTAGCGCTGAGCCAAAGGTTCCAGCCGAGCGAACAAGCCGTCTTATGCGGATCGATTTGAAGGGGGATTGGCAAAACCTCAAGCCAGGTAGCGCCATCGGCTACAGCAAGAGCTTTGTGAGCAGTGAGGGCAAGCCTTTCGAGCAGACCTTTGAATGTTCAGTCGGTGAGTCCTTTCCCGCCGCGCAGAAAGTTGCTTCGTTGCAAGGGTTGGCGCTTGACGTGAAGTGCAACGCGGACAATGGACTCAAAACCAGCAGTTCGTACCTCTATCTGGAGGCTTATGACCTGTTCGTGGAAACCGCCTATCGCTCCATGCTGCTTGTCCAAGAGAAAACCCTCAAGGCCGCGGATTGATGCCTCACGAAAATCCTGTGGCGAGGAAGCTTGCTCCCGCTGGGCCTGTGGCAGATGTGTAGGAGTTGTAGGAGCTGCCGAGCGAAGCGAGGCTGCGATCTTTTCCCAGACACTTGAGTCCCAAAAGATCAAAAGATCGCAGGCTTCGCCAGCTCCTACAGAACCCAGCGGAAGCAAGCTCCCTCGCCGGTGCCGTTCGCTCATCCATTCGTGCCTTGCTGATATTCTCGTGGCGTACAACCGAACTCCCGACGAAACACCGTGTGCAGGTACTGCGCCGACTTGAAGCCACAATTGCGGGCGATGTCGGCGATCGCCGAGTCGGTATTCTCCAGGCCACTGGCCGCCGCAGCCAATTTGAAGCGCAGGATTTCGTCGTGAACGCTGCACCCGCGCACCTTGCGAAAATGCGCTTCCAGGGATGAACGCGACACGCCGACATACGCCGCCACCTGGGCGGTCTTGATGCCCTGGCAGGCGTATTGGCGGATGAACAACAGGGCCTGCATGACATAAGGATTGCCCAGCGGCTGGTGCAAGCTCGACGCCTGCACGTTGATCGCCTCCGGCGGAATCAGCACCTGCGTGCCCGTGGATGGCATGCCATGCAGCATCTGATGGAGCAGTCGCGCGGCGGTCCGGCCCATGGTTTCGGTGCCCTGCACCACCGAGCTCAGCGGCACCCGCGTCAGGCTGCGGGTCAGTGGATCGTTGTCGATGCCGATCAACGCCACCTGCTCCGGCACGGCAATGCCTGCGGTCAGGCAGGCCTGCAGCAGCTGCCGGGCCCGCGCGTCGCTGACGGCGATGATGCCGATGGGTTTGGGCAGGCTTTGCAGCCAGGCGATCTGCTGCTCGACAGCGCTGTCCCACAGCGGCGCGCTAGTGCCCATGCCGCGATAGACCTCGGCTTGCAGGCCGTCGCGTTGCATCAATCGGCGAAAGGCCTTCTCCCGTTCCTGGGCCCAGCGATTGGCTTGGGATTCCGGCAGGCTGAAGCAGGCGAAGCGCGTCAACCCGGCTTCGATCAGGTGCTCGTAGGCCAATTTGATCAGCGCATGGTTGTCCGTGGCGACATAGGGAATGCCCTTGGGATAGGCGCGCTCGTCCTGGTACGAGCCGCCCACGGCTACCACCGGCATCTTGATCCCGGCCAGCGCCTCGCCGATCAGCGGGTCGTCGAAATCGGCAATGATCCCGTCGCCCTGCCAGCGCTCGATCCCCTTCAACCGACAGAGGAAATCTTCCTCGAGGAACAAGTCCCAGGACGCGCGGGTGCTGCTCAGGTAGTTGCCGATGCCGCTGATGATGCCGCGGTCGTAGATCTTGCTGCCGTTGAACAACAGGGCGATGCGGTGGACGGGCGGGACGATTTTCATTATTTGAACCCTGGGCCGATGGACAGAGCCTAGGCGCGCCAGCGGCGAATCTCAATACTCAAAATCGAACTGCCTCTTGGTGATTTTCATAATCAGCAGGCCCGGGGCCGGCGTTAGTATCGGGACACCGCCAAGAATAAAAAGGAATCCGCCCATGTCGTACTTTCCAGATGTCCAGCCCATTCGCTTTGAGGGCCCAGGCAGCGATTCGCCGCTCGCTTTCCGCCACTACGACGCCAACAAGCTGATCCTCGGCAAACCCATGCGCGAACACCTGCACATGGCTGTCTGCTACTGGCACACCTTTGTCTGGCCAGGGTCCGATGTGTTTGGCGCCGGGACCTTCAAGCGCCCCTGGCAGCACGCCGGCGATCCGATGGAGTTGGCGATCGGCAAGGCCGAGGCGGCGTTCGAGTTTTTCTCCAAGCTGGGCATTGACTACTACTGCTTCCACGACACCGATGTCGCGCCGGAAGGCCAGTCGCTGAAGGAATACCGCAACCACTTCGCGCAGATGGTCGATCACCTTGAGGGCCACCAGGAACGGACCGGGATCAAATTGCTCTGGGGCACCGCCAACTGTTTCAGCAACCCGCGTTTCGCCGCCGGCGCCGCCAGCAACCCGGACCCGCAAGTCTTCGCCTGCGCCGCCGCCCAGGTGTTCAGCGCCATGAACGCCACCCAGCGTCTCAAGGGCTCGAATTATGTGCTGTGGGGCGGTCGCGAAGGTTATGAAACCCTGCTCAATACCGATCTCAAGCGTGAGCGGGAACAGTTGGGCCGGTTCATGCGCATGGTGGTCGAGCACAAATACAAGATCGGCTTCAAGGGCGACCTGCTGATCGAGCCCAAGCCCCAGGAGCCGACCAAGCATCAGTACGATTACGACACCGCCACGGTGTTCGGCTTCCTGCAGCAGTTCGGCCTGGAGAAGGAGATCAAGGTCAACATCGAGGCCAACCACGCGACGCTCGCCGGGCACAGCTTCCACCATGAAATCGCCACCGCGGTCTCCCTGGGAATCTTCGGCAGCATCGATGCCAACCGGGGCGATCCGCAGAACGGCTGGGACACCGATCAGTTCCCCAACAGTGTCGAGGAAATGACCCTGGCCACTTATGAAATCCTCAAGGCCGGGGGCTTCGGCAACGGCGGTTTCAACTTCGATTCCAAGGTCCGTCGCCAAAGCGTCGACGGCGTCGATCTGTTCCACGGCCACGTTGCAGCCATGGACGTGCTCGCGCTCTCCCTGGAACGCGCGGCGGCCATGGTGCAGGACGATCAGTTGCAGAAATTCAAGGACCAGCGCTACGCCGGCTGGCAGCAGCCGTTTGGCAAGGCGCTGCTCGCAGGTGACTACAGCCTCGAAACCCTGGCCGAGCACGCATTTACCAACGACCTGAATCCGCAAGCCGTCAGCGGTCGCCAGGAGATGCTCGAAAACGTCGTCAACCGCTTCATTTACTCCTGACAGCGGACAACGTTGCGGGCGCGGCAAGGCTGTTACATTCGCGCGACAAATCTGTGCCCGCAACGCCAAGCAACGCTCTACAGTTCTACCGGCATCACGTTCATCGTCAGGCAGTGTCTTTCAAAAAACAATAAAAGGACGCACCACCATGAAAACATTCAAACGTACCCTGCTCGCCGGCGCGCTCGCCCTGCTATCGCTTCCCGTCATGGCCGACGCCGCCCACCCGAAAATCGGTTTCTCCATCGATGACCTGCGCCTGGAACGCTGGTCGCGGGACCGTGACTACTTTGTCGCGGCGGCGGAAAAACTCGACGCCAAGGTCTATGTCCAATCCGCCGATGCCAACGAGCAGAAGCAGATCTCCCAGATCGAAAACCTGATTTCCCGTGGCGTCGACGTGATCGTCATCGTGCCGTTCAACGCCACCGTGCTGACCAACGCCGTCGCCGAAGCCAAGAAAGCCGGGATCAAGGTCGTCTCCTATGACCGGCTGATCCTCAACGCCGACATCGATGCCTACATTTCCTTCGATAACGAAAAAGTCGGCGAGATGCAGGCCGGCGGTGTATTGAAGGCAGCGCCCAAGGGCAACTATTTCCTGCTAGGCGGCGCACCGACCGACAACAACGCGAAGATCCTGCGCGAAGGCCAGATGAAGGTGCTGCAACCGGCCATCGACAAGGGCGACATCAAGATTGTCGGCCAGCAATGGGTGAAGGAATGGAACCCCACCGAAGCCCTGAGCATCGTGGAGAACGCCCTGACCCGGAACAACAACAAGATCGATGGCATCGTCGCCTCCAACGACGCCACCGCCGGCGGCGCGATCCAGGCCCTGGCCGCGCAAAAGATGGCCGGCAAGGTGCCGATCTCCGGGCAGGACGCCGACCTGGCGGCGGTCAAGCGGGTGATCGACGGCACCCAGACCATGACCGTCTACAAGCCGCTGAAACTGATCGCCTCCGAGGCCGCCAAACTCTCGGTGCAACTGGCGCGCAATGAGAAACCCACCTACAGCTCCCAATACGACAACGGCAACAAAAAGGTCGACACCATCCTGCTCACGCCTACTGCGCTGACCAAGGACAACATCGACCTGCTGGAAAAGGACGGGTTCTACACCAAGGCGCAGATCGCCGGGCAGTGACCCGGGCAGAACTCTTCAGTTAGACGAAGATCCTGTGGGAGCGGGCTTGCTCGCGAATGCGCTGTATCAGCCGGCATTGATGTTGACTGACCCTCCGCTTTCGCGAGCAAGCCCGCTCCCACAGGTCCAGTGATGCCAGAGCCCTTTTTTACGAGCCCTCGCCATGTCCGAATACCTGCTGCAAATGAACGGCATCGTCAAGACCTTCGGCGGTGTCAAGGCCCTCAACGGCATCGACATCAAGGTCAGGCCGGGTGAGTGCGTCGGCCTGTGCGGCGAGAACGGTGCCGGCAAATCCACCTTGATGAAAGTCCTCTCGGCGGTCTATCCCTATGGCACCTGGGAGGGCGAAATCCTCTGGGACGGCCAGCCGCTGAAGGCGCAATCGATCAGCGAAACCGAAGCCGCCGGCATCGTCATCATCCACCAGGAACTGACCCTGGTCCCCGACCTGTCCGTGGCCGAGAACATCTTCATGGGCCACGAGCTGACATTGCCCGGCGGACGCATGAACTACCCGGCGATGATCCACCGCGCCGAAGCCCTGATGCGCGAACTCAAGGTGCCGGACATGAACGTCTCGCTGCCGGTTTCGCAGTACGGCGGCGGCTACCAGCAATTGGTCGAGATCGCCAAGGCCTTGAACAAGCAGGCGCGCCTGCTGATCCTCGACGAACCCTCCTCGGCCCTGACCCGCTCGGAAATCGACGTGCTGCTGGACATCATCCGCGACCTCAAGGCCAAGGGCGTGGCGTGTGTCTACATCTCCCACAAGCTCGATGAAGTGGCTGCCGTGTGCGACACCATTTCAGTGATCCGCGACGGCAAACACATCGCGACCACGGCCATGGCCGACATGGACATTCCGAAGATCATCACGCAAATGGTCGGGCGGGAAATGAGCAATCTCTATCCCACCGAACCCCATGAAATCGGCGAGGTGATCTTCGAGGCGCGCCACGTCACCTGCTACGACGTCGACAACCCCAGGCGCAAACGGGTCGATGACATTTCGTTCGTGCTCAAGCGCGGCGAAATCCTCGGCATCGCCGGGTTGGTCGGCGCCGGCCGCACTGAGCTGGTGTCAGCGCTGTTCGGCGCCTACCCCGGCCGCCATGAGGGCGAAGTCTGGCTGGACGGGCAGCGTATCGACAGCAGCACGCCGCTCAAGTCGATCCGCGCCGGCCTGTGCATGGTCCCCGAAGATCGCAAGCGCCAAGGCATCATCCCGGACCTCGGCGTGGGCCAGAACATCACCCTGGCGGTGCTGGAAAATTTCTCGAGGATGACCCGCATCGACGCAGAAGCCGAGCTGGGTAGCATCGACCGGGAAATCTCGCGCATGCACCTCAAGACCGCGAGCCCGTTCCTGCCCATCACCAGCCTTTCCGGTGGCAACCAGCAGAAAGCCGTGTTGGCGAAGATGCTCCTGACCAAGCCCCGGGTATTGATTCTCGACGAGCCCACCCGAGGTGTGGACGTCGGCGCCAAGTACGAGATCTACAAGCTGATGGGCGCGCTGGCGGCCGAAGGCGTGTCGATCATCATGGTGTCCTCGGAACTGGCCGAAGTACTGGGTGTATCCGACCGTGTGCTGGTGATCGGCGAGGGCCAACTGCGCGGCGATTTCATCAATCAGGAACTGACCCAGGAACAGGTGCTTGCCGCCGCGCTCAGCCATCCCGAAAGCAATAACAACAATGATCGGAAGTCCGCGTAGATGAATCAGGTCAAACAAGTCTTCACCCGCTACAAAATGCTCGCGCTGGTGATCGCCGTGGCGGTTATCTGGCTGTTCTTCAGTTGGCAGACCGAGGGCGGCTTCCTGACCCCGCGCAACCTCTCCAACCTGCTGCGGCAGATGTCCATCACCGGCATCCTGGCGTGCGGCATGGTGCTGGTGATCATCAGCGGCGAGATCGATTTGTCGGTGGGTTCATTGCTCGGTTTGCTGGGGGGGCTGGCGGCGATACTGGATGTGGTCTATCACATTCCGCTGCTGGCAAACCTGAGCCTGGTCGTCCTGTGTGGACTGATGATCGGCCTGGCCAACGGCTATATGACCGCCTACCTGCGCATCCCTTCCTTCATCGTCGGCTTGGGCGGCATGCTGGCGTTTCGCGGGATCCTGCTGGGCATCACCGGCGGCACCACCATCGCCCCGGTGTCGCCGGAGCTGGTGTATGTGGGCCAGGGTTATCTACCCCACGCGGTCGGCACCGGCCTGGGCGTGTTGCTGTTCGCGCTGACGCTGTTCCTGACCTGGAAACAGCGCCGCAATCGCGCCCTCCACGGCCTGGCAGCTCATTCGCTGGTGCGTGACGTGGTGCGGGTGGTGTTGATCGGCGCGGTGTTGGCCGGGTTCGTCTACACGCTCAACAGCTACGACGGAATTCCGGTTCCGGTGCTGCTCCTGCTGGTCCTGCTGGGGGTGTTCAGCTACGTGACCAGCCAGACCGTGTTCGGCCGACGCGTCTACTCCGTGGGCAGCAACATGGAGGCCACGCGCCTGTCCGGGATCAACGTGCAGGCGGTGAAACTGTGGATCTTCGGCATCATGGGCGTGATGTGCGCCCTCGCCGGCATGGTCAACACCGCGCGCCTGGCAGCCGGTTCGCCCTCGGCCGGCAATATGGGCGAACTGGACGCCATCGCCGCCTGCTTCATCGGCGGCACGTCCATGCGCGGTGGCTCGGGCACGGTCTATGGCGCGCTGCTGGGGGCGCTGGTCATCACCAGCCTGGACAACGGCATGTCGATGCTCGATGTCGACAGCTACTGGCAGATGATCGTCAAGGGCAGCATCCTGGTCCTGGCGGTGTGGGTGGACGTCAGCACCCGCACCGCCCGACGCTGATCCACGCCGGTTCGGGCGGCCATGGAAGGGCCGCCCCGCTCGCCCGTCATGATTGATCACAATCCGTGTGCAACGCCTTCACTCCCGTGCGCTTGATGCGACGCCGGCAGTCAATATGCTGTGTGCAGACCCGCCAGGAATGAAGAAGAGCCTGCATGAACAGCCCCCGAACGCTTTATCAGAAGCACATCGACAGCCATACCGTATGCTCGCTGGATGACCAGGGCCACGTGCTGCTGTACATCGACCGCCAGGTCGCCAACGAATACACCAGCCCTCAAGCCTTCAGCGGCCTGCGTGAAACCGGCCGCAGCGTGTGGCGGCCGAGCGCGACGCTGGCGGTGGTCGATCACGTCAACCCGACGGCGCCCCAGCGCATCGCAGCCATGCCGGATGCCGGCGGCGCCCGGCAGGTGTCGTACTTTGCGGAGAACTGTCGCGACTTCGGCATCGAGCTGTTCGATGTGCTGGACAAACGGCAGGGCATCGAGCATGTCGTCGCCCCTGAGCAGGGTTTCATCCTGCCGGGCATGGTGGTGGCCGCGGGCGACAGCCACACCACCACCTACGGTGCGCTGGGGGCTTTTGGCTTCGGCATCGGCACGTCTGAAATCGAGCATTTACTGGCGACGCAGACGCTGGTCTACAAGCGCCTGAAAACCTTGCGCGTCACGGTCAACGGCACGCTCGGGGCAGGCGTCACCGCCAAGGACATCATCATGGCGCTGATTGAAAGAATCGGTGCCTCGGGCGCCACCGGTTATGCGATCGAGTTCACCGGCCCGGCGATCACCGCCCTGAGTGTCGAAGCCCGCATGACCATTTGCAACATGGCCGTTGAAGCCGGCGCGAGGGGCGCGTTCATGGCGCCGGATGACAAGGTGTTTGACTATCTGCAAAGCAAACCCCGCGCCCCCCGTGGCGAGCTGTGGGAACGGGCCGTGACCAAATGGCGAGCGCTGCACAGCGATGCAGGTGCAGTCTTCGACCGGGAAGTGACGCTCGATGTTGATGCGCTGGAGCCCATGGTCACCTGGGGCACCAGCCCTGATCAGGCTGCAGCGATTGGCAGTCGTGTACCTGACCCTTCGACAGAACCCGACCTGATCCTGCGCCAAGGCCTGCAGCGCGCGCTCGATTATATGGGCCTTGAGCCAGGCATGCCGCTCGCCGACGTGGTGATCAACCATGCCTTCATCGGCTCGTGCACCAATGCGCGGATCGAAGATTTGCGCGATGCGGCACGGGTCGTACAGGGCAAGCACGTTGCCGCCCATGTGCGGGCGATGATCGTGCCCGGCTCGACCTTGGTCCGTGAGCAGGCCGAAGAGGAAGGCCTGGCGGCGATATTCCGCGACGCCGGTTTCGAATGGCGCCAATCCGGCTGTTCGATGTGCCTGGCGATGAACGATGACGTTCTCGCGCCTGGAGATCGCTGTGCCTCCAGTACCAATCGCAACTTCGAAGGACGCCAGGGCGCAGGCGCGCGCACCCACTTGATGAGCCCGGCCATGGTGGCCGCCGCCGCGATTGCCGGTCACTTGACCGACGTTCGTCCACTGTTGCCGGAGGCCTGAAGCATGCAACCTTTCACCATCGTACGCGGCACCGCCGCGCCGCTGCTGGCCGCCAACATCGACACCGACGTGATCATGCCCAAGCAGTTCCTCAAGGGCATCGACCGCAACGGGCTGGACCGTGGCGTGTTCTTTGACTTGATGTGGCTGGAGGCTGGCGTTCCCAACCCTGAATTCGTCCTCAACAAACCTGGCTGGCGCGGTGCAACGTTCCTGGTGGTGGGTGAGAATTTCGGCTGCGGCTCAAGCCGGGAACACGCGGTGTGGGGCCTGAAGCAAATCGGCATTCGGGCGCTCATCGGCAGCAGCTTTGCGGGAATCTTCTACGACAATTGCCAGCGCAACGGGGTGTTGCTGATTCAACTGCCTGAAGCGCAGCTCAGGAAAATCACACAAACGGTCAGCCGCGCCGAAACCGCCAGCATCAGCGTCGATCTGCCAGCGCAACAGATCAGGTTGTCCGGTGGCGAGGTGATTGCCTTCGAGATCGATGAACTGCGCAAGCAATCCTTGCTGCTCGGGCTGGATGCCATTGGCACGACGCTTCAACGAGCGGAGCAGATACGCCGCTTCGAAAGCAGGCACCTGGCGGAGAATCCCTGGCTGTAGCGCAAGGAAGACTGTGGGAGCGAGCCTGCTCGCGATGGCGGTTTCGCTGTCGCCGCCACCCCTACCCAGCCGACAGATCCCGAAAATACGCCTCAAGAAACTCGACACACACCCGCAGCTTCGCCGACTGGCTGAGCCGGGTCGGATACACCGCCCAGACATTGGCACTTTGCGAATACGCCGGCAGCACCTGAACCAAACGCCCCTGTTCAAGCAGGGGCCCGGCGTCCCACATCGAGCGCAGCATGATGCCGCCGCCGCTCAACGCCCATTCCAGGACAATCTCACCATTGTTGGAAGACAACGGGCCACCGACGCGCACCGTCTCCTCCCGCCCGTTCTTGCTCAAGGTCCAGATACCGAAGGCGTTGTCGCGCTCCTTGAGCACCAGGCAATCATGGCCCTTGAGGTCTTCCAGCGACTGCGGCGTGCCGCGTCGTTGCAAATATTCGGGAGCCGCGCAGAGCACGCGCCGATTGCTCACCAGCTTGCGGCCCAGGTGCTGGCCCGGCAGGTCATCGCCCACGCGGATCTCCAGGTCGAAGCCCTCGCCAACGATATCAACGACGCGGTCGAACACATCCAGCCGGATGTCGAGGCCAGGGTACGCCTGTGACAGCTTGCCGATGGCCGGTGCGACATGATTGCGGCCGAAACCGAAACTGCTGCAGATATTCAGCGAGCCGGTGGGTTGATGACGTGCGTTGGCGATTTCGCCGACGAACTCTTCGAAATCCCCCAGCAGTCTTTCGGCCCAGACCCACACACGCTCACCGTCGCCGGTCAAGGCAATGCGCCGAGTCGTGCGATGCAGCAACCGGGTGGACAACGTCGACTCCAGGACAGCAATGCGTTTGCTGACATAGGCCGGGGAATACCCCAGCGCCTCTGCGGCGTTGGCAAAGCCGTTTTTCCGAATGACGGTCACAAAGACCTTCAAGTCTTCCGGCGAGGGGAACTGGTGACGATTCGTGTTCATTGGTCCAATCTCGGCGCTATTCTTCACGGATTTCGCGAAGAATAGCACCGAACCGGCACGGCTCAACCGCCGTATTTACCGAGCAGTTTCAGCGTTACCCCGTTCGTCCAGCCGAAGCCGTCCTGCAATTCATATTCACCGCCGCCTCCGCCGCTGCCTTGTCCGGACACGTCGTATTTCTCCACCAGCTTGTCTTCCTTGCGATAGAGCGCCTGGACCTGTTGCAGGAAGCGGCGGCCAATTTCCCGGGCCAGATCCGTTTGGCCGTAGCGCTCCAGTCCCTCGACGGCGACCCATTGCAGGGGCGCCCAGCCATTGGGTTCGTCCCACTGCTGGCCGTTGTTGACCTGGGTGGTGGCGATGCCGCCCGGACGCAGCAAGCCCTTGCGCACGGCGTCGGCGGTACGGTTGGCCCGTTCGCTGGAAGCCAGGCCGGAATAGAGCGGGAATAGCGTCGCTGCGGTGAGCGCCGGTTGCTGGCGGTTCTGCTGCCAATCGTAGTCCACGTAGTAACCGCCGTCGGCGTTCCACAGGTGCGTCTCGATAGCGCGTTGACGCTGCTCGGCGCGCTGCCCATAGGCGTTGACGCACGCGACGTTCTCTACGGTTTCACAGGCCTTGGCGATGGTCCGCTCCAGGTGATACATCAGGCTGTTCAGGTCCACCGGCGCGATGGACGTCGTGCGGATGGTCGCCAGATCCTTGCCATTCCCCAGCCAACGGGAACTGAAATCCCAGCCGCTTTCGGCACCGGCACGCAAGTCGCGCCAGACTTCGTCCTTGGGTCGGTCGGCTGCCTGTTCAGCGGTCTTGACGTCCTGCAACCACGACTCCTGGCGAGGCGTCGGGCTGGCGTCCCAATAACGGTTGAGCACGCTGCCGTCGGCAAGCTTGACGACATGGCGCCCAGCCTCGCCCGGCTTGAGGGTCTGCGCCCCTTCCATCCAGTAGGCGTATTCCTTTTGCAGTTGCCCAAGGTAGCGCCCGTAGGCCTGCTCGCCTTCGATGTGCGCCTGCAACTCCACCATGTAGGCGAAGAATGGCGGCTGCGATCGACTCAGGTAATAGCTGCGATTGCCGTTGGGAATGTGCCCGTAGGTGTCGATCATATAGGCGAAATTGTCCGTCATCTGGCGGACCTGCGCCCTGTCACCGCTTTGCTCCAGCCCCAGCATGGTGAAATACGAGTCCCAGTAATACATCTCGCGAAAACGTCCGCCGGGCACCACGTACGGCTGCGGCAAGGGCAGCAGGCTGCTGTACTGCGGGACTTGCGTGTAGGTTCGGCTGAGCACCGGCCAAAGCTTGTCGATGTGCTCGTCGATCGGCGCGCCTGGCTTCGGCGTTGGACTTTCCGCCTGGCCGGATTCGATGAAATTGTCCTTTACGAAGGCGTCGAGATCGAAGTCAGCGCTGCCCCGGCGGGCCAGGTAATCCGCGCGGATCCGCGAGGGGTCGCGCTTGGGCAGCGCGTCGACGAAATGCTTCTGGTCGGTAAAAAGCTGTTGCCCTTGTACCGCTTCAAACAGCTCGGGGTATGCCTGGTCGGGCGGCACCGGGGTGCGACTTCGCGCGTCCTCGTAACTCCAGGTCGCAGGCGGTTGGCTTGAACACGCGACGCAGAGCAGCGCGGTGAAGGACAGGCTGGCGAGATAAACAGAACGCATCTCAGGCTCCTTGATGGGGTGACTTCCTGAAAAAGTGACTGACGGGAACGAACCTCGGTTCACTCGGATTTCCTTTCCTCACTTCGATGGAACCCCGGTTTCACCCCCGCTCTCTATCGCAGAACCAACAGAGCGGAGGTGTTGATCATGATTTCCCCGGCAACCGGCATGAGGACGGGCGAGCGCTACGCCGTCGAAAGCGTCGAGCGTGCGCCGCATTTCCCCGGCTTCTTCCTCGATGGAAAGTATTACCTGGGCCCTGAACTGAACACGGCGGTGGGTTGGCTGGAAGGCCAGACATTTATCTACGACCAACTCGATCCCGAGGGCGAACCGGTGTACCCCAACAGGGTCGCCGGCACCATCGAGGACCTGACGCTGGTCATGGCTGACGGTGTGCGCCTGAAGCTGACGCCGTTGCAGCCCGAAATCGACCGGCCTGCGGTCGGCGCAGGCCCCTCCGGACAATCCAAGTCGTCTCCCTTGGCCGAAAAACTCGTGGTCATCACCGGCGCCTCCAGCGGCATCGGCCGCGCCACCGCGCAAGCGTTCGCCCGGCAGCGGGCGCGCCTGGTCCTGGCGGCGCGCGACCGTGCGGCGCTCGATGAGGTCGTCGCGCAATGCCAGGCCCAGGGCGCCGCCGCGCTTGCGGTGTGCACCGACGTCACCAGCAGCGAGCAGATGCAGGCGCTGGCCGCCGAAGCCGCGACGTTCGGTGACGGTCGCATCGACATCTGGATCAACAATGCCGGCGTGGGCGCGGTGGGCGATTTCGAGCAAACGCCGCTGGAAGCCCATGAGCAGGTCTTGCAGACCGATTTGCTCGGTTACCTGCGTGGCGCCTACGTGGCCTGGCCGTATTTCAAGAAGCAAAAACGCGGCATCCTGATCAACACGCTGTCGTTGGGCAGTTGGGTCGCCCAGCCTTATGCCGCTGCGTATTCGGCGAGCAAGTACGGACTGCGCGGTTTGTCCGAAGCCTTGCGCGGTGAGCTGGGGGAATACCGGGACATTCACGTTTGTGACATCTATCCCGCCGTCATGGATACGCCGGGCTTTCGCGATGGCGCCAATTTCACCGGCCATGCGCTCAAGCCACCACCACCGGTGTACGACCCGCATCGCGTCGCCGAGGCAATGGTCAGTTGTGCCCTCAACCCCAAGCCCACCACCACCGTCGGCAGTGCGGCGGTACTGGCGAGAGCCGCACACTTTCTGCTGCCGGGTTTCCCGCAACTCTCGGGCTGGCTGACGCGCTGGGGACTGAACCGCAGCCCGGCATCGGACACGTCCTCGGGCAACCTGTTCGCCCCACCCAGCGGCCAGCGACGTGTCGAAGGCGGTTGGCGCAAGCCGGCGCGGCGACCCACGCCCCTGCTGGTGGCGGGTGCCGCGTTGTTGCTGGGCGGTTGCCTGGTGGCGTTGGGTCGCGAACGAGGTCGAGGCTGAATCAGCCTATTTCGGATCAGTCCAATCCCGAACGGAACGCTTCGACCTTGAGCCCGAATCGGCTCATCTTGTTGTACAAACCGCCACGGGACACGTTCAACTGTCGGGCGGCCAGGCGGATATTGCCTCGCGTGTCCCTGAGGGCGGCGATGATCGCGTTCATTTCATGGGTGCCAAGATCCACGGCCGCTCGTGGCGCGGGAGCGGAATGCCGCGCCAACGGCTGGCCTCCCTGCCTGATGTCCAGTGCAAGATCGGTCGCCTGGATCAGCTCGGTGGCGGCCAGGTTGGTCGCGCGCTCGATGACGTTTTCCAGTTCGCGGACATTGCCCGGCCAGTGGTACGCGCCCAAGCGTTCCAGCGCCTCGGCTGACAGGTCACGCATGGGTTTCCTCAGCGACCGGGCGCAACGCGCGAGAAAATGCCGTGCCAGCATCGGCACATCTTCAAGGCGCATCCGCAGGGGCGGCACCGTCAGGCCCAGCACGTTGAGTCGGTAGTAAAGGTCCTCGCGAAAGGCGCCTTCGGCCACGGCCTGGCTCAGGTTGCGGTGGGTCGCGGCAATGATGCGGACGTTGACCCGCAACGATTTCTTCGCCCCCACGCGGGTGATTTCGCCTTCCTGCAGGACGCGTAGCAAGCTGACTTGCGCATCGAAGGACATGTCACCGATCTCGTCGAGGAAAATCGTCCCGCCGTCCGCCAGTTCGAACTTGCCCGCCGAGCCGCCGCGCGCCGATCCGGTGAACGCGCCTTCGACGTGGCCGAACAGTTCGCTCTGCACCAGGTCGCGGGGAATGGCGCCGCAATTCACTGCGACGAAAGGCCCGCCGCGACGCTCGCTGGCATTGTGGATGGCTTGGGCGAACAGCTCCTTGCCAGTGCCGCTCTCACCGAGAATCAGCGTGGTCGAGTCGCTGCGGCTGGCGATTCGGCCCAGGTGCAACGCGTCCTGGATAGCGCGTGAATGGCCCTGGATGGTTTCGAAGGTGTAGCTGGCCTGGGTGCCGATGATGCGGCGGGTGATTTCGCGGATGCGCCGGTTCTCGCGCAACGAAACAACGCGACCGCCCTGCTCCAGCGGACAGACCGACACCAGGCAGGCGAGGTGGCTTCGATCGTGCAGCTCGAACGTGCAGTCCAGGTCCCGCACCCCTTCCCCGGTGCTGCGCAGGATTTCACCGCTCAGTTCGGTCTGCCCCAGGCTCTGGAACGGCTTGCCCAGCCAGGCAGGGTCGACACGAAACAACTGCCGGGCGTAATGGTTGAGGGCCTTGATGTCGCCGTTTTCGTCCAACACCACCAAGCCTTCGTTGAGCACTTCCAGGACCGTTTGCTGTTCTTCCAGCAACGCATGCAGCGTCATTTGCCGGGCGACGGCTTCGGCCGCGGCCTGGACGGTGCCCAAGGTGTGGAAGTGAAACCAGCCGGGTTCGGCGGTCAAGGTCAACATCGCCAGCGTCCGACCGTGGGCGTCGCGGATCGGCGCGGCGGCGCAATGCATATGCCGCTGGCGCAGGCCTACACCGAAGTTCTCGCCAGCCAGCACATACACCAGACGGTCTTCAACCAGCGCCAGTCCGGTGCAGTTGGTGCCTTGTACCGTCTCCAGCAACCGACTGCCGATGGGCGTGAGGTCCAGGCCGCAGAAGTACAAGGTGGTGCCTTCGGCATCCGTCAGGTTGATATGCCCGTTGGGGTTGTAGGCAAGCAAGCCGCGCATGACCTGCGCCGCCGCGGCAATCAACAGTCGATTCGCCGCCAGCGTCTCGGTCAACTCAGCGGGCGCGACGAAACGGTACTCGCCGTCCTCCGGATCGAGGCCGGCATCGACGCTGCGCCGCCAGGAGTTCCAGATCACCTGCCTGACACCCGCGGGACGCTCGGTGATGCCCTTCAAGCAGGCGCGCCAGGCCTTATCCAGCGCCGGGCTTGATCCGCCATTCAACGACGCGGGGCCAAGGGCGGTCAGGTAGTCACGGTCTTCGAGGTTCAAGGCCATCGGCTGTGTGTTCATGGCGGGCTCTATGTTCATATTTTCGACATGTCAGTATAGACATGTCATTCAAATGAACACCCTTGCGCATCAACCATCAATAAAACCTATAGGTTTCAGCCAGTTAGAAACTGGCACAGCGCTTGCTCCCTACCTTGTACCGACAACGAGTCGCGAACAACAAAAAAAGGGAGTCATTCATGAGTACGTCGAACACCCTCCGCCTGGGCCTTATCGGTGCGGGTCGCATGGGCAGTTTTCACGGCCTGACCGCCGCTCGGCACATCCCAGGCGCATGCCTTGCCGCCATTGCCGATCCTACGCCGGGCCAGGCCGCACGCCTGGCAGCGGAACTGGGTGTGCAGAAGGTCTATACCGATCCGAAGCAGTTGCTGGACGACCCGGACATCGACGCCGTGCTGATCGCCGCGCCCGCCCGCAGCCACGCCGAACTGGTGATCAGCGCGGCGCAGGCCGGCAAAAGCGTGTTCTGCGAAAAACCCATGGCCATCACCCTTGAGGAAGCCGATCGTGCCATTGCCGCCGCTGCCGATGCGAGGGTGACGCTGCAAGTGGGTTTCAACCGGCGCTTCGCCAAGAGCTTCCGCACGGCTCACCTGGACGTGGTTGCCGGCCGGATCGGCACGCCACAATTGCTACGCTCGCTGACCCGCGATCCGGCGCTGAACAATCCCGCTGCCTCGCCGCAATGGGTGATTTTCCTGGAAACGTTGATCCACGATTTCGACACCTTGCGTTATCTCAATCCGGGTGCTGAAGCGGTCGAGGTGTTTGTCATGGCCGACGCGTTGATTGCGCCGGATTTCAAACACAAAGGGTTCCTCGACACGGCAGTGGTCACGATTCGATTCGACAACGGCGCCATCGCCACGGCCGAGGCGAACTTCCAGGCGGTGTACGGCTACGACGTCCGTGGCGAAGTGTTCGGCAGCGCCGGCATGCTGACCATGGGCAGCGTCAACGACTCCGATTTACTGCGTTACCTGGCCAATGGCGTCCAGGCCGATACCCAGCGCATGGACACCGACTTGCTGCGTGACGCCTACGTGGCCGAGCTCAACCACTTCGTCGATTGCGTGCGCAGCGGTGAAAAGCCCCTCGCCAGCGGTGAAGACGCCCGGGCCGCGCTGGCGATCGCCCGCGCCTGCATCGAGTCGTTCCAACAAGGCAAGGCGGTGCGTGTGCAAGGAGCACTTTCATGAGTTTCATACCGTTCAAGCTCGCGGTCAGCGCCGAGATGGTGTTCCTCGACCTGCCCTTTGTCGAACGCGTCAAACGCATCCATGCGCTGGGTTTCAGCGTCGAAATCTGGAACTGGACGACCAAGGATATCCAGGCCCTCGCTGCCACTGGCGCTGACTTCACGTCGATGACCGGCTACATCGCAGGCAACCTGACCGACCCCGAGGACATCCGGCAATTGCTCGAAAGCGCCCGGGAATCCTTGGCCGTCGCGGCACAATTGGGGCGCCCGAGCCTGAACCTGCACGGCACCGGCCTGGGTGACCAGGGTCTGCCGGTCAAGCCCGTCGCCCAGGCCACCGGCCGCATGTGGCTGAGCGCCTGCAAGACCCTGGAAAAAATCGCCCGCCTGGGGGAAGACGCCGGCCGGGTTTTCTTGCTGGAAAACCTCAACACCGAAGTCGATCATCCCGGCACACCGTTCGCCCGCGCCGACGACACGTTGGCGCTGATCGAGGCCGTGGGCAGCCCGCACTTGAAGATGAACCTGGACCTTTATCACGCGCAGATTGGCGAAGGAAACCTGATCGAGCTGATCCAGCGCGCCGGCGCCGCCATCGGCGAGATCCAGGTCGCCGATGTGCCTGGCCGCATGGAACCGGGCACCGGTGAAATCAACTATCCGGCGATTGCCAGGGCGTTGTCCGGCATGGGATACAGCGGTGTGGTCGGCCTCGAAGGCTGGGCCAGTGGGGACAGCGAAGTCGCGCTTGAGCGCTTCAGGCAGGCCTTTACGCTGGATGGGTGAGGTCCGTGCAGGAAAATTCTTGATGACGTTCACTTCATAACAACAAAAGGAAAACCATCATGCGTCGTTGCACACTGCTGTTCGCCACGCTGCTCCTGATCTTCAGCCAATGGGCCGCCGCCGACTATCGCATCGGCGT
>Ga0307408_100000067_pt1 | contig 120790 bp, 112 predicted proteins | sample 322Cmetagenome_FD_202116 | JGI IMG/M metagenome (GOLD analysis project Ga0307408, IMG submission 202116) | Maize rhizosphere microbial communities from greenhouse at UC Davis, California, United States - 322HYB-C-3 | ecosystem: Host-associated > Plants > Roots > Rhizosphere > Soil | place...
TCCTACCAAGGCACCGGCCCCGCCGGTTCCCGGAAAATGTGCGGTCGTGGCGGAATTGGTAGACGCGCAACGTTGAGGTCGTTGTGGCCGAAAGGCCGTGGAAGTTCGAGTCTTCTCGACCGCACCAATATCCTTTGAAAACGAAGGATATTTTCGGGGGTTTGGCACAATTTGGCACACTGCCCTTCGCCGAATATGCTGTGAGGCGTTCAAAAAGCGGGATGGATGAAGGGCCAATTTTGCCTGATCATCTACCGAATGATGCGGGGGCGACCGGTGCGGTTGATCGGCAAGTGGCTGCTCGCTCTTGCCCACTCTCGAGCGACTTCGGGAAGCCATCTTGGCCGAGCTAGGGCCGCGACGCGGGGCGGGAGCTTTTCCGGGCATTGCGACACCATCCGGCTGATCGTGCTTTCGGTGTAGCCTAGGAATTTGGCGAGCTCTCTCGGCGTCCAGAGATTATCGTCGTCCATTTGGCCGTGCCCTAGGGTGCGTCCTCGATCTTCCGAGCTTTGGCAAACCCCCGGTCGCCGGCCAGAAAATGCTCCAGCATGGCAGGAATGATGTCGCCGAGCCCGGCATCGCGATCCTCGTGGACGGTCTGATAAAGCGTCAGATACGCATCGAGTGACTTCTTGAGATCCGGCGTAATGGTGATCGTCAACTTGACCGGAGTCCGGTCCGGGAGTCGCGGCAGCTTCAGGTCAACCATGTTCGTCTCCCCAGGCGCCCGGCAATACAATATCCTTGTGCACGACGATCCTAAGCGGCCAACCCGGACGAACCCGGATCGTCGGCTGGATGTTGAGATTGCGGGTGACGAGCTGATCGCCGGCCCGCGAGCCGCTTTGCTGCGCGGACTCGCGGATGGCGCGAACGAGATCGCTTTCGCTGCTGCCGAAGCTCAGCTCGGTCCCGACGCCAAGCAACGTCGACAGCGCTACACCCTTGAGCAGCTGCCAGGTATGGACGTCCACCTTGTCGGATAGCCCGGCATAGCCCGCCGTGTCGGTCGCCGGTACATTGTCGATGCGGATCGACGAGCCGTCGGGCAGGATGATCCGCTGCCACACCACGAGCGCGCGTTTCTGGCCAAACGCCACGACACTGTCGTAGCTGCCGATCAGGCGCGAGCCCTGCGGGATCAGAACAATCCTTCCGGTCACGCTGTCCTGGAGATTCTCCGTGACCTGCGCGGTGACGAGCCCGGGCAGGTCGGAGTTCAGCCCGGTGATGAGGCTGGCGCTGATGATGCTCCCTGCCATCACGGTGTAGGGCGAGATAGGCCGCACGAGCGTGTGGGGATTGATGTCGCTACCCTCGTCCTTGTTGGCCACGAAATCCGCTTTGCGCTGCTGGCCGTTCGGGTCGCGCTCCGGATCAAGCGCCACGCGCGGCTTGGTCTCGCCTTCGGATGCTGGCGGCGAAGCCAATGTCGGTCCTTCGGCCGATGCGGCGGCAGGCCGGTTGGTGCCCGATAGCTGCATCATGACGCCGGACTCGCGCGCCGCCTTGCGCTCTGCCGCGATGCGCTGGCGCTCGGCTTCGGCAGCCTGCGCCGCCTGATCCGGGCCGGTCGGCGGCACGGCAGCGCCGATCGAGCGCTGGTGCTCGAGGATCGGCCGTCCGAGGTCGCCCGGCAGCGGCGCCCCGAGTTGCGGCACATCCCCATAGCTCTTGGGCGCATTGGCGAGAGCATCGGCCGGCGCCTTGGCGCCGCTGTCGCCGCGGTCATCGCTGCCCGCCACGATGCGGAACGTCGCCGGCTTGAGCGCCACCCAGGCGGCGCCGACGATCGCGGTTGAACCGAGCGCAGCAATCGCGATGACCGCGCCGCGCCGGAACCGCACCACCCGTCCAGGGGCACCGCGCAGCACGAGCGTTTCCGGATCGGCCTTGGGGACTGCGGTGTCCGACCCGTTTGGAATCTCGGTCACGACGCCCTCCCGCCCCGGCGCCGCTCCCGCTCGGAATCGGCGCGCGTGATCCGCACGATGCTCTGCTTCTTCTCGCCGAGGCGCAGCTCGGCGGCACCGAACAGGCGATCGACGACGTAGAAGCTGCCCGATACGCGGTAGTTGACGAGCTGGGCGTCACCGGTCGGGCCGAGCACGAACAGCGGCGGCGCTTCGCCCACCGCGATACTCGCCGGAAACTCGATGAAGGTCTGCCGGCCGTCGTCGAAGGCGCGCAACGGCCGCCAGGGCGGATTGTCGCCGGTGATCGCATAGCCGAACTGGAGCTGCTCCACGGCCAGGCCCGTCGCCACGGGGGCAGCGGCACGCTCCTGCTCGGCGGCGCGCCGGATCGCAATCAGCTCGTCTTGCGGATAGGTCCACGACAGGGCGGCCATCGCGGTCGCCGAAGTGCTGTCCATCTGCAGGTGGTAGGCTCGCCTGTCGGTGGTGATGATGAGATTGGTCGAAAGGCCGGCGGAGAACGGCTTCACCAGGATATGGACGCGCCTGGTCTCGCCCGTGCCGCTCGTCGTGTCGCCGACGGTCCAGCGCACTGTATCGCCGGCAGCGACCGAGATCACCGTTTCCCCCGGTTGCAAGGCGATGTCGGTCACGCGCTCGGGCGCTGCGAACAAGCGGTAGAGCACGCCGTCGCTGAACGGATAGACCTGGGCCGCGTTCACGAACGCTCGGGCCTGGGGTTCGCGCGTCGCCAGCCGGTTCGCGGCGCGGACGCGGAGTTCGGCCGGTGACGGTGGCACCTTGCGATAGCGCACGGGCGCAACCGCGATCGGCGCGCTCTGCTGCGGCGGCGCCACCGCGACAGGAGCCGGCGATGGGATCGCGGCGGTCCCCGGCGCAGGAATGGTTGGCGCGGGAACAGGCGAAGTCGGCACGGGCGTGGCCGTCTGCGCATAGACGGGAGCGGCGGCGACCAGCATGGTCGCGCCGAGCAGGATGGCTTTCATGGGCGGTTCTCCGGTTGCAGCTGCGTAGGCGCAGCAAGATTGGGGTCGAGCGGCGATCCGAGCGGGATGTTTGCCGGGGACGAAGCGGTGGTCGGCCGGGGCAGCGGCGTCGGTGCAGTCCCCGGAGTGTCAAGCTCGCGGCTCCAGTCGATCGCATCGACATAGAGGCCCAGCGGATTCTTCCGCAGCGTGTCCGCGTTCTTCGGCGGCTTGACCTGCACCGTCAGGATCGCGGTCCAGCGCGACGTCCCGGCAAGGCTGCCACGCTCGAACGCGCTCTCTGTCCACTTCACCTGAAAACTGGTGTCCGACGCGCGGACCACGCTCGTTACCTGCACCGACACCGTGCGCCGCCCGACCTCCGCGAACGGATTGGTGGCGCGGGCATATTCGCCGAGGAACAGCGACGCGCGTTCGGTCGCGAAGTCGTAGGCCGATAGCCAATTCTCCCGCATCAGCACGGGATCGAGCGAGCGGGCACGGATGTTGGTGACGAACCGGCCAAGGTGCCACGCGATCTGCGGGTCGGAGGGACGGTATTCGGCGGTGACCGGCGCGACCGCGCGCGCCTCGCCGAGATTGTCAACCTCGACCACATAGGGCACGACGCGGCTCTGCATCGATTGCCAGACGAGCCCCGCCGACAGGCCCGTGGTCAGGAACAGCCCGCCGAACGCCATCAGCCGCCAGTTCTTCGCCTGCGCCCGAGCCGACCCGATCCGCTCGTCCCACAATTGTCCGGCGCGTTGGTAGGGCGTCTCGGGTTCGGGCGTCCGCCCGTAGCGCTGCACGGCGCGCTTGAATCGCATCGGTGTCACTCCTTTTCCTTGATGTCGGGTGTCGCGGAGGCGCCGCCGCGGTCGCCGTCCTTGAGCGTGTGGTAAGCAAGCTGCCGGCGATGGCGGGCGGTCTGCTCGGCGCGCAGATTGCGCGCCCATGCTGGCGCAGCCGCAGCTGTCTCGCCGCCGGCAGAGGCCACCGCCGATGATGCCGACGATGCGGACGGTCCGTTGAGCGCCGACCACGCAGCCTGACGGCCGCGCTCGGCGGCGGCACCGAGCCCAAGCGTGCTGCCGATCTTCTGGGCGGCAGCGCCTTTGGCGGCGGCGGCCATGCCGCCGATGCTCGAGCCGCCGGTTTCGCGACCGAGCTGCGCGGCGGTGGAGGCGGCCGTACCCATCGAGGTGCCGGCGCGAATCGCGCCGAGCGCGCCGCCGGCCACGCCACGCGCGGCGGCGACCGCGGCCCCGCCGCCCATCGCGATGGCCGCGCCCGCGCCGAGCGCTGTGCCGACGGCGGCGCCGGCGCCGAGCTGCGGTGCGCCGGCGACCAGGCCCGACGCGATTCCGGGCCCAAAGATGCCGAGCCCGAACAGCGCGAGGCTGGCGAGCACGAGGCTCATCGCCTGGCCGATGTCGGGCTCCTGGCCCTGCAGCGCGGCGACGAACTCGGAGAAAAAGCCCGAGCCGATGCCGACGATCACGGCGAGCACCATGACCTTGATGCCCGAGGAGATGACATTGCCGAGCACGCGCTCGGCAAGAAAGCTGGTCCGGTTCCACAGCGAGAACGGCACCAGCACGAAGCCAGCGAGCGTGGTGAGCTTGAACTCGATGATCGTGATGAAGAGCTGCACCGCGAGGATGAAGAAGGCGACGATCACGATCACCCAGGCGATCAGCAGCACCATGATCGTGATGAAATTGTCGAAAAACGTCGTGAAGCCGAGCATCTGCGACGCCTGGTCGAGCAGCGGCCAAGCCGCCGTGAACCCGGTCCCGGCAAGCTTGCCGGGTTTCAGGAGGTCGTCGGCGGTCATCCCGCCGCCGCCGCCGGCGGTGAGGCCAAGCCCGGCGAACGACTTGAAGATGATGTCGGCCAGCGTCGAGAAGCTGTTCAGGATCAGCGCGAACGCGCCGACATAGAGGATCTTCTTGAGGAAGCGGCCGATGATGTCGTCCTCGCCGCCCATCGCCCAGAACAGGCCGGCGAGGGTGATATCGATCCCGATCAGCACCGTGGTCAGGAAATGGACGTCGCCGCCGAGCAGCCCGAATCCGCTGTCGATGTAGCGGATGAAGGCCTGCATGAAGCGGTCAATGATGTTGAGGTCGCCCAAGGTCGGCAGCTTTCATCTCTGACGTTGAAGGGTGCCGCGGGGTCCGGCGGCCATGAGGGGGGAAAGCCCATCGAACCCCGCGGCGAGACGCCACCAGCCGGGGAGCTGGGGCCGGCAGCGCCTCAGCTCATTGCGGCGTGTAGGCGTGGCCGGTGCCGAGGAACTTCTTGGTCGCGGTCCGCGCTTCCTGCTCGGCCTGGACGCGGCGAGCCGCCTCGGTGGCATCGGCGCGATATTGCGCCGCCATCAGCGTCTGGATCTGGAACTGCTGCTTTGCAGTCAGCGCGAGCAACTGGTTGGTCGCCTGCTGTGCCTGCAGCGAGCCTTCCGCGCCCTGGCTGCGCGAAACGATATCGGCGAGCGTCTGCGCATCGGCGGAGACGTTCTCGACGACCTGCGCCTGAACCGTCATCGTCTGTCGGAACGCATCCATGCTGGCGTCGAGGCGGGTGCGGGCGCCGATGACCTGCTGATTGGTGCGGAGCGCCTGTCCGAAGTCGTTCGGGAAGAGCTGGCTGAACTGCTGATCCAGTCCCGAGACCTTGAACTTGATCGCCTGCGCCTGTCCCATCAGCCGGTCGATCTGCTGGAGGTTCTGGGTGATCGCCTGGAGCTGGGGGAAGTCGATCCGGCTGAGGTTCTTCGCCTGGTTGATCAGCATGGTCGCTTCGTTCTGCAGCGACTGGATCTGGTTGTTGATCTGCGTGAGCGTGCGCGCAGCGGTCAGGATGTTCTGGCTATAGTTGCCGGGGTCGAACACCGTGAGCTGGGCATGCGCCGGGGTGCTCGGAACGCTGAGGCCCATGATGAGCGAGCCGACGGCACCAAGGCCGAGCGCCGACGCGATCAGGTATTTGCGGGAACGGGAATGCATCACATTTCTCCTTCTTGGGGGACTTGGGGGTCGGGAAAATCGGCGAGGAGTGCGGTAGCCCATTCGAGCCCGGCATCGCTCAGGAAGCGGGCCGCGAAATCGCGCGCGCCAAGCTCGGCCAGGATCGCGTCGATGCGCCCTTGGGTCGCGGGATCGGAGGCGCCGCACAGCGCGAGCGCGATGGGGCCAAGCCCGAGCTCGAACAGGCGGTTGCCGCGTGCGGATTGCAGATAATATTGCCGCTTGGGCGTCGCGCGGCTGACCAGCTCGATTTGGGCGTAGTTGAGCCCGAACCGCTCATAGGCGGCGCGGGACTGCGGCTCGATCGCGCGGTCGTTGGGCAGCAATATGCGCTGCGGACAGCTCTCGATGATGGCGGGCGCGATGCTGCTGTCGGCAATATCGGCAAGGCTCTGGGTCGCGAACACCACCGCGACATTCTTCTTGCGCAACGTCTTGAGCCATTCGCGGATGCGCGCGGCGAACAGCGGATGGTCGAGGAAGATCCAGGCCTCGTCGAGCACCAGCAGGGTCGGCCGTCCATCGAACCGTTCCTCGAGGCGATGGAACAGGTAAGTGAGCAAGGGCGCGACGACGCCGGCTTGCCCCATCAGCGCCTCGGTCTCGAAACACTGGACATCGGCGATGGCGAGGTCATCCTCGGCGGCATCGAGCAGCCGGCCGAACGGCCCTTCCAGCGTGTAGGGTGCGAGCGCCGAACGGAGCGCGGTCGATTGCAGCAGCAGCGCCAAGCCGGTCAGCGTCCGCTCCTCGATCGGCGCGGTGGCGAGGCTGTTCAGCGCCGACCAGAGCGCTTCCTTGATCTCGGGTGTGACCGTGACGTGCTCGTGTGCCAGCAGCGCCGCGATCCATTCGGCGGCCCAGGCGCGCTCGTCGCCGCGGTCGATATGGCGCAAGGGCTGGAAGGCGATGGCACGCGCTTCGTCAGCATGCTCGCCGCCGAGGCCCAGGGCATGATGCGCGCCACCCATCGCCAGCACCGCGGCGCGGGCCGAGAAGCCCTTGTCGAAGACATAGACCTGCGCGCCCGCATAGCGCCGGAACTGGAGCGCCAGCAGTGCGAGCAGCACCGACTTGCCGGCGCCGGTCGGGCCGACGATCAGCATATGGCCGACGTCGCCGACATGGGTGCTCAGCCGGAAGGGTGTCGAGCCGCTGGTCACGGCATAGAGCAGCGGCGGCCCGTCCAGATGCGCGTTGCGCGCCGGTCCTGCCCACACGCTCGACAGCGGCATAAGGTGCGCCAGGTTGAGCGTATGGACGAGCGGCTGGCGGACATTGGCGTAGACATGGCCGGGGAGCGACCCGAGCCAGGCTTCGACCGCGTTGATGCTCTCGCGGATGCAGGTGAAGCCGAGCCCGTTGACGATCCGTTCGACCGCGCGAACCTTCTCGTCGGCGCGGGCGCGATCGGCGCCCGCGACAGTGATCGTCGTGGTCAGATATCCGAACGCGACATGATCGCCGCCGAGCGCCTGGAGCGCGAGATCGGCATCGACCATCTTGTTGTCGGCGTCGCTGTCGAGCAGCTGGACCGGCTGGTTGTAGATCACCTCGCGCAGCAGGGCGGTGACCGATTTGCGCTTGTTGAACCATTGACGCCGCAGCCTGGTCAGCGCCTTGGTGGCGTCGGTCTTGTCGAGCGCGATGAAGCGGGTGACCCAGCGATAGCCAAAATCCTGATGGTTGAGCGCGTCGAGGATTCCAGGCCGGCTGAGGTTCGGAAATCCGAGGATCGTCAGCGTGCGCAGATGCTGATCGCCGAGCCGCGGCTCGAGCCCGCCGGTTAGCGGCGTGTCGGCGAGAACGGCGTCCAGATACATCGGGGTCTCAGGGACGGCGACAGCGTGACGGCGCGTGGAGATCGTGCCGTGCAGGAAGGTGAGCGTCTCGGCATCGTGGAGCGCGCGCACTTCGGCCATGAACCCGGAGAAGAGATCGAGCGCGCGGTCGGTCTCGGCGATGAACGCGTCGAGCGTCTGCCGCCAGTCTCGGCCTTGCCGATCGTCGCTGCGCTCGACCAGCGCTCGCCCCGCCATGTCGGCCTGGTCCGCCGGCGGCATATAGGTGAGCGTCAGATGGTAGCGGCTCTCGAAATGCGCGCCCGCGCCTTCGAACCCGGCGCGCCGTTCCTCGTCGACCAGCCACGATGCCGCATCGGGAAAATCGCTTGCCGGGTAGCCAAGGGCTTCGCGCCGCTCGGCCTCGAAGTGCAGCGCCCAGCCGGTGCCAAAGCGCTTGAGCACATTGTTCGCCCGGGCACAGGTTGAGACGAGCTCGGCCTCGGTCGCGGATTCGAGGTCGGGACCGCGGAAGCGGGCGGTGCGCTGGAAGCTGCCGTCCTTGTTGAGCACGACGCCGGGCGCGATCAGCGCCGCCCAGGGCAGATGGTCGGCCAAGCGGTCGGCGCGGTTGCGGTACTCGCGCAGCATCAGCATGCGAGGTGTCCCTTCTGACGGAGATGGCGGGCGAGCACGGGCGCGAAGTCGGGATCGCGCTTGGCGGCTACACCCAAGAGCGTGTGCCCGAAGGCCCAGACCACGAGCCCCGCGATCCATTGCTGGAGGCCGAGGCCGAGCGCGGCCGCGAGCGTGCCGTTGACGATCGCGATCGCGCGCGGGGCGCCGCCGAGCAGGATCGGCTCGGCGAGCGAACGATGCAGCGGCGCTTCGAAGCCCTCGATATGAGCGCCGGTGCCGATCACGCGATCAGTGCTCCGCCGCCAAAGCTGAAGAAGCTGAGGAAGAAGCTCGATGCCGCGAAGGCGATCGACAGGCCGAAGATGATCTGGATCAGACGGCGGAATCCGCCCGCCGTCTCGCCGAACGCCAGCGTCAATCCGGTGACGATGATGATGATCACCGCAACGATCTTGGCGACCGGACCCTGGACCGATTCCAGCACCTGCTGGAGCGGCTGCTCCCACGGCATGCCGGAGCCGGCGGCCTGCGCGTGCGTGGCGAGCGTCAGCGCAAGGCCGATTGCGGCGCCCACGAGGAAAGTCGATTTGCGGTCGGGAAGGCGAAGTGCGGACATGCTCAGTCTCCTTGAGGGTGGGGGGTTGGATCGGGGGTGAGGTCGACGACGGCGTAGCCGCCGTCCGGATCGAGGCCGGCGACGCGGGCGATCGTCTCGACACGGCGGGCAAGCCCGCGGCCCGAGATGAACACGATCATGTCGATCGCCTCGGCGATCAGCCGGCGCGGCACGGTGACGACGGTTTCCTGGACAAGCTGCTCGAGCCGGTAGAGCGCGGACTCGGCGCTGTTGGCGTGGACGGTGGCGATCCCGCCGGGATGGCCGGTGTTCCACGCTTTCAGCATGTCGAGCGCTTCGGCGCCGCGCACCTCGCCGACGATGATGCGGTCGGGACGCAACCGCAGCGTCGAGCGGACCAGGTCGGCGATCGCAACGGTGCCGGCCCCGCTCGCATTGCCGGACCGCGTGCGCAGAGCGACGACATCGGGTGCGGCGCATTGCAGCTCGCGCGTGTCCTCGATCAGGATGACCCGCTCGTCGAGGTGCGCCATTTCGGCGAGCAGCGCGTTGGCGAGCGTGGTCTTGCCCGAGCTGGTGCCGCCGGCGACGAGGATGTTCCTACGCTCGAGGACAGCAAGGCTCAGCAGCCGCGCGGTGTCGGCCGGCATGATGCCGTCCCTCACATAGTCGAGCAGCGTGTAGATCCTCGCCGCGGGCTTCCGGATCGAGAAGCATGGCGCGAGGCTGACCGGGGGCAGCACCCCTTCGAACCGCTCGCCGGCGCCTTCGCCGTGCGGCGGCAGTTCGGCGGACACGATCGGCGAGGCCGCATGGACCTCGGTCCGGGCGTGGCTCGCCACCAGCCGGATGATGCGCTCGACCTGTGCGGGGTCATAGCGCGTGCCGGTGTCGGTCCGGCCCTCGCCCAATCGATCGAGCCTTAGCGCGCCGTCGGGGTTGACCATGATCTCGATGACGGCGGGATCGGCGAGCGCGGCGGCAATGGTCGGCCCCATCGCGGTGCGCAGCATCGCGCGGCGGCGCTCGGCGGAGAGCGTCTCGCTCATCGAACCGCCTCCGCGTCTCCGGGTTCGCGGCTCTCGGCCGGACCGATGCTGCGCTTGCCCGAGCCGATCTGGCGGCCAACCTGGGTGACGAACGCCTCGAACCGCTCGCGTCCGACCGCGCGGGCCGCGCTATCGGCTTCGGGCAGCGGCGCGGTGACCGTCAGCTGGTAGCGGACGAACAGCGACAGGCTTTCGAGCAATACCTCGATGTCGCGGCGGGCGTGGCCGATCTCGCGCGAGATGCGATCGAGCCGGCCTTTGAGAAGGTCGTCGATTTCCTTGGTGCCGCGCCGCGCGAGATAGGCGGCGAGCGCATCGCTGACGATCTGCGACTTGTTCGTCCCCGGTTTTCTGGCCAGGTCATCGAGCGCGTCGCTGAGCGCCTGGTCGATATAGAGGTTCTGCCGGAACTTCACGGACGTCACAGTCCCGGCAGCAGGTCGCGCCCGCTGCCCTCGTTGATGCCGTAGCCACGCGCCACCGCGCTCAGGCCGCGGGCGCGATCCATCGCCTTCTGGTCGGTGGCGGGATCGCCTTCGTCCTGGTCGGCCGGAATGAGGTCGAGCTGCTTGGGTTCCTCGCGCTTCGGCGGAAACTCCTCGCCCAATCCGGGATGCCGCTGCTGCTGGAGGCCGCCATCCTCGGACTCGCCATCGGCGGCATCCCCGGCGCGTGCCAGGCGGGCATCGGGCTTGCGGGCGAAGCTGCCCCAATCGTTCGACCGCGCTTGCGGGCGATCGGGATAGATGCCGTCTGCCAGCGCCGGCGGCGGAGCGAGCCTCGCCGTAAAATTGCGGTCCTCGTAGTAGCGCAGCTTCTTGGCGCGGATCGGGGAGAGGCCGGAGACCAGCACCAGTTCGTCGGCGGCCGGAAGCTGCATCACCTCGCCCGGCGTCAGCAGCGGGCGCGCTGTCTCCTGCCGGCTGACCATGACATGCGCGAGCCAGGGCGCCAGCCGGTGCCCGGCATAGTTGCGCATCGCGCGCTGCTCGGTCGCCGTGCCGAGCGCATCTGAAAGGCGGCGCGCGGTGCGTTCGTCGTTGGTCGCGAAGGCGACGCGGACATGGCAGTTGTCGAGGATCGAGTTGTGCTCGCCGTAAGCCTTCTCGATCTGGTTGAGGCTCTGGGCGATCAGGAAGGCGCGCACGCCGTAGCCGGCCATGAAGGCAAGGCTGGTCTCGAAGAAGTCGAGCCGTCCCAGCGCCGGAAACTCGTCGAGCATCATCAGGAGCTTGTGCTTGCGGTTCGCCGGCCCGGCGCCGTCGAGCCGTTCGGTCAGCCGGCGGCCGATCTGGTTGAGGATCAGGCGCACGAGCGGCTTGGTGCGGCTGATGTCCGAAGGCGGAATGACGAGGTAGAGCGACACGGGCTGCGTCGCCTCGACGAGATCGGCAATGCGCCAGTCGCAGCGCGAGGTCACCTCGGCCACGGTGGGATCGCGATAGAGGCCGAGAAACGACATCGCCGTCGACAGCACGCCCGAGCGTTCGTTGTCCGACTTGTTGAGCACCTCGCGCGCGGCGGATGCGACGACCGGATGGACCCGCGGCGCGTCCTGCGTGCCAAGGTGATTGGTGGTCATCATCCGTCGAAGCGTCGCGACGAAGGGCCGCTGCGGATCGGACAGGAAGGTCGCGACCCGCGCCAGGGTCTTCTCTTCCTCGGCGTAGAGGATGTGGAGGATCGCGCCGACCAGCAGCGAATGGCTGGTCTTCTCCCAATGGTTCCGCCGTTCCAGCGCCCCTTCCGGATCGACCAGGATATCGGCGATGTTCTGAACGTCGCGGACTTCGTTGTCGCCGCGGCGGACCTCGAGCAGTGGATTGTAATGCGCCGACCGCGCGTCGGTCGGATTGAACAGCAGCGCATGGCTGAAGCGAGCGCGCCAACCGGCGGTCAGCTGCCAGTTTTCGCCCTTGATGTCGTGGACGACCGCCGAACCGGTCCAGCTCAGCAGCGTCGGAACGACAAGGCCGACGCCCTTGCCGCTGCGGGTCGGGGCGAAGGCCATGACATGCTCGGGCCCATCATGGCGGAGATAGCGGTCATGGTAGCGGCCAAGGAAGGCGCCGGCATCGCCGAGCAGACCTGCGCGTTCCATCTCGCGGACCTCGGCCCAGCGCGCCGAGCCATAGGTCGTGACATTGCGCTGCTGCCGCGCCCGCCATATCGAGCCGAAGATCGCGGCAGCGCAGCCGATGAAGCCGCTGGCGCCGGCGAGCGCCCCCGCCTTGTCGAAGACATGGGGCGCATAGGCATCGTAATAGTACCACCACTCGAAGATGGCCCAGGGGCGATACACTGGCTTGCCGAGCATTACCAACCAGCTCGGGCCAAGCTGTGCCTGATAGCCGAGCATCGCCGCGGCCCATTGGGTCGCAGCCCAGACACCCGCGATGACGATCGCGAACACAATCAGGATCTGTCCGATGAGCAGCTTGGTCGGGGTCATGCGAGGGCTCCGCCCGAAGGGCGGAACGGCCGCTCGGGATCATGCTCGCAAGGATCGGCTCAATCGGCTCTCTCGAAAATTACGGTCTGGAAGCAGCAGAGAGCGCCTCGACGCAGCTCCGCCCCGGTGGAGCGGGCGTGGGAAATCGGTTGACGAGTCGTTCCATGTTTGTTCTCTTTCTTCCATGACACGACTCGGCGAAGACTCTCTCTCTCCCTTCATCTTGAGGTGGCCCTTTCCGGCGCGGCACCGGAGCTGCTCAAGGGGTTGGCGGATGCGGACCGCTATCGGCGCAGTACTGCGGTGGCCGATATTGCCCGGCATCTTGCGGAGCGCCTGCGCTGCTTCGATATTCGGTTCGATGAGCCGGGCCTGCGATCGTCTGCCCAGCCATCGCTTTTCCCGCATGATCTCGGCCCGATCGGATGATCGCATGTTTGTTCGAAATATGTGGTCATATTTCGGACAACGCCCAAATGGGTCGTTTCCCATAAGCCGGTTCGGCCGCCAGATAGCGCCGATTTCAACGTCTCGTTGAAAGTGCCAAAACGCTGAAAACGCGGATTGCTGTTGTCGCAGGTCTTCGCTTTATCCCTGAGCCGGGCCTTGCCTCGGAGCCGCGGTGATACAAGCCTTCACTGTCCGAAAAACGCATACATTTTTCGGACAGACCTCGGAGAACCGATCACGGCTTTGGTGTGACGGAGGATTTGGGCAGCAACGTCGAACAGGCGCGGCCGGGCGCTCCCATTTTGCGACATTATTGCGGCCCTGGCGGCATCTATCTGGCGACGGCAACCGCGCTCGGAAGGGCTCGAAGCCAAATCCCGAGGGTCAATGCCTCATGCCCATTGAAGAAGGTTTCGAAGCGAAAGGCATGGCGATCACTATTTCGGTCGATCAACACAACTTCGTCATCGCCCAGTGGCCCGCCCTTTTGCGCGCCGGCGTAGCCGACCGTGACAGCGAATAGTTGAGCCTCGGTGATGGCCCCGAAGCGATCGCTGAAAGGTGGAGATTGGATGCAGTAGCGGCAGGGGTTGGCCGGATCGAAGGTGGCCTTGCGTCTGGCCGGGTGCGGATGACCTGTGACCAGCGCCACCATTGGAATATTGCCGTGTGCCTGCTCGGCAAGCCTCCATAACGTCGAGGTCAAGGTATTTCCAAAGTTTCCGCTCAGCCGGCGCACAAGGTCCAGCGTCGGCGATTCCGATCGCGCTTCTGCCTCGAAGCGTGACGCGAGGAAAAGCATTTGGCCGGCCGCATAATTGGCTTCGGCCTCCATGATCTCGTGGCAACTCGGGGTGAGCGTCTGTTCGGTGTCGCCAAGCATCATGCCGACGTGCCAGGGAATGATGTCGTGGCCGATCTCGTGCGCCTCGTTCCAGCGATGCTTGAGCTTGGGCAAATCCTGATCGATCAGGATGCGCTTCTGGTCCGGCAGATACAGCGCCTTGAGACTCAGTGTGCGGACGGCATCCTTCAGGATCGTGGGGCGCTTGAGCACCTGAATCCCGGCAACCATCATGCGCGAGAATGTTTCGCGAAGGAGGCTGTCGTCGGTCGTGCTATAGTAACCGCGATCGAGCTTGAGCAGCTCGCGCACCAAACGAAGGTCTATGGGTGGTTCGGGATTGCCAAGGCCCCTGAGCACCTTGGCGACCTGATCGTCGATATCCTGAACCGTGCGGTGATCGAGCCGTATGTTCTTCACGTCGGATGCAATGGCCCCTTTTTGCTCAGCACCGCTACGAAAGCTTCGAGCGCCGCACTCTCCTCGCGCGTCAGCTTATGCACCGCCTCCGACCGCGCGGCAAACCGCACGGCTTCCTCGCGCAAGCTGTCATCGTTGGCCGCAGCCAAGCCGGCAAGCTGCATCAAGCGCGGTTGCGGCACTTCGAACAGCTGCGCCAACTGAAAGATCGTTCGTGGTCCAGGCACATAATGGACGTCATCTTCGATGATGAGAAGCTCGCTTGCATCCACTCTGGCTGCATCGGCGAGTTGTTCAATCGAATAGCCCTTCCGGCGGCGCATCATGTTGACGAACTTGCCGAACGCGATGCGACTTTCCTCGGAGGCGGTAACTGCAGGCGCAGCGCGATCGTCCGGCATCGGGTCTGCCGCCAGCAAGCCGGCGCCAATGAACGCGTCGCCTTCGCGCCGCGCCCGTCCCAGCCACCATTCCTTGCTCCGTTCTAGTTTCATCGTCGTCACTCCTCCTCGAGGAACGCCCGTGCCCGCTCAGCGGTCATCTCGAAGTATATCAAATCCTGATAGGCGGGATCGGGTCCGAGCTCGGTCATCCCGCACTTGCGATAAAAGTCATCCGCCTGCGGAAGCGAATGCAAGCCGATCCGGCCTTTGAAACCCTCGTCTTCGCTGAGCGCCGTAGCTGCGGTCAGCAGCGCGGATCCAACGCCGCGCAGCCTCGGTGCGAACCCGAGATCCGGCCGATTCCACGGGGCGACCTCGAGATAGTCCACGTAAACGAGCGGCTTACCCGCATGCGAAGGCTCACGCCCTGTGCCGGTCAGATTGACCTGAGCGAGACCTTGGGTCTCCCCACCGGCAACGACGCTGAAGCCCTTGAAGGCGAGCAATCCCTGAACGCCCGCGGTTTTCCTGCGCCAATCCCAATGCCAGTTCTGCGGCCAATCGCTCATGGGCACGCCGCGTTTGGCGAGTTCGCGCAATATGTCGATGAGCGCGGGCTGCCATCGCGTCTGCCAGTCGATCAACTGCGCTTCTTCGATGGCATCCCGCAACTCGGCCTCGACGGCATCGCCGCTCGCCGAATCCAGAAGGTAGATGGTCGAAATCTCAACCATCAGAGCAACATCAGCTCGGCCTTCTCGCGCGTGCTTTCATTCTCGAAAACGAGCTTCTCGCCCTTTTCGACGCGCGCCTCCACCGCTTGGTACAGGCGTAACGCCTGCCGAAGCACCGCCGTTTTTGTCAGATCCTTGCGTACGGACAAATCGTCCAGCGCGCGCATCTCGGCGTCGGTGAGGTTCAGCGTCATGGTTCGCTTCGCCATCATCTTCACCTCCATCGTCTTGGGTTCATATAGGGAATCCCTCATAGGATGTCAATTCTTAATGGCCAATTTACACCACTTGAATAGCTAGTTTCTAGCCATTATATGCGTGCTGGATATGGAAGCCCGGCGATTCCCGCGGCGAAAGGAGGCGAGTGTGTCACGCCAGCATGTCGATCACCGCGAGATCGCGGCGTTCGCTCAGGACAAGGTCAACCTGCCCAAGGACAAGGCCGACGAATATCGTGCGCAGGCAAGACGGTTGCGCGAACGGCTCGAAACCTACCTTGATGAGCACCCCAGTTTTACGTTGAAGCGGATGCAGCTGTCGGGCAGCCTCGCAAAGGGCACGGCGCTGCGCTCGCTGAACGATATCGATGTCGCCTGCTATGTGAGCGGCGCCGAGGCGCCGCATCAGATTTCCGAGCTGCTCGAATATCTCGCCGAACGGCTCCGCAAGGCATTCCCCAACTTCAGTGCGGATCAGGTCCAGCCACAAACCTACAGCGTCACGGTGTCGTTTCGCGGCTCAGGTCTCGATGTGGACGTAGTGCCGATCCTCTATGACGGCGATCCGAACTGGTATGGCAATCTCGTCAGCCAGGATGACGGCTCATTCCTCAAGACCAGCATCCCACTCCACCTCGATTTCTGCTCGAAGCGCAAAAAGGCGCAGGAGAAGCACTTCGCGCAGGTGGTCCGCCTGGTAAAATTCTGGGCGCGGCGGATGAAGAACGAGCAGGACGGGTTCCGCTTCAAATCCTTCATGATCGAGATGATCATGGCCAAGCTCTGCGACCAGGGGCTGGACCTCTCGGATTACCCCGACGCGCTCCAGCATTTCTTCGGCTATGTCGCCAAGAGCCGCTTGCGAGAGAAAATCCTGTTCACCGACTATTACCCGGCGTCGCGGGTCGGCAGCTTCAGCGAGACGGTTCAGATCATCGACCCGGTGAACGAGCTGAACAACGTCAGCCGGCTGTATACCTCCGCCAATGCCGACGCGATCGTCGAGGCAGCGCTCGATGCGGGCGACGCGATCGACGCCGCGCTCTACGCCCCCACCAAACAGGAGACCGTCCGCTACTGGCAGAAGGTCTTCGGCCCCTCCTTTCAGGTGTAACGATCATGGCAAGCAGCTACGCGATCACCGAATCCACTGCCTTCACCGTTACCCATGCCCGCCATATGGCAGCCAAGGTCGCGGCCGATCTCAAACGCATGCAGCGCCACTATGGCAAGCCCAGCGACAGCGACATCGCCGACTATGAGGCGGAAGTCGTCGCCCTGCTCAAGGCCGGCTATCTCGGCACCGTCAGCTACGGCTTCCGCCGCAACGAAAACTGGATCGAGCCGACGCTGCGCTACACCGCGCGTGATCTCGCCGGCGGTACGGCCGACGACGACGATCCCGGGAAAGTTCGCCCCTGGGCCGACATTTCACGTGCCTCATTCCACAGCTATCTGACCTATTCTGCGGCCTGGGACCGGCTCGACAGCGCGCAACGGGATACATTCAAAAAGACGCTGCCCTTCTACCGCGCCGGTGGCAGCGAGCCCGGCATCACGGGCTATCTGGAGCAGGATCGCACCTATTCGGCCGGTGGCCAGGCGCTGGGCCGTGCAAGCGTAAGGAGCTATTGATGCAGACCAAGCCAGGTCTCGACGAGCTGTTCGAACGCCGCATCACCTATCCCGATGTCGATCCGCAGACGCGGCTTGCACGGCTCGTCGGGCTCGACGACCAGAAGCTGAGGCTGACCAAGATCCTCGGCCTGCTGGTCAACCCGGCCGGGCTCGAGCGCTGGACAAACAAGCATCACCCCGGTGCGCAGCTCTTGCTCGACACGGTTCTGCGGCGACCACCGCTCGTAATTCTCGCCGGTGACGTCGGGTCGGGCAAGACCGAGCTCGGCGAGACGGTCGGCGACGCCGTCGCCCGTCAGGAAGATATCGACATCACGCTGCTGCCCCTCAGCCTTTCAACACGGGGCCAAGGGCGCGTCGGCGAAATGACGCAACTCCTCTCGGCGGCGTTCGACCATGCGGTCGCCGAAGCAAGGAAGCTCAAGTCAAGCTCTGGACGTGCGAGGGGCGGTGTCATCCTGCTCGTCGATGAAGCCGATGCGCTTGCCCAGTCGCGCGAGGCCGCGCAAATGCATCACGAGGATCGCGCGGGCGTCAACGCCTTCATCCGCGGCATCGACCGCCTCGCCAATGAGAAGCTTCCCGCGGCTGTCATCATGTGCACCAATCGACTGAGCGCGCTCGATCCGGCAGTTCGGCGGCGTGCCGCAGACGTGCTCGAATTCGCGCGGCCGAACGAGGAGCAGCGTCGCTATGTCCTCTCTTCCCGGCTTGCGCCGCTCGGGCTGCAGAACGGGCATATCGACGCGCTCGTGACAGCTACCGGGCCGCAGCGCGGACGCGATTTTGGCTTCACCTTTTCCGACCTTACCCAGCGCCTCCTGCCGTCGATCGTGCTCGACGCCTATCCGTCGCGGGCTGTCGACGGGGCGGGCGCCCTGGCCGTGGCGCGGTCGATGCTGCCGACACCGCCGTTCCGGGATTCCGCGTCGTGATGGGGACCGGTGCGGGAGATCTCCGGTGACGCAGGCGGTGACCGTCCGGCGAGACGGCGACACATTTCAGGCTCGCTTGTTCTGGCTTCGCGCGGCCCGTCTGCTCGACACCGCGAGTCCCGTGGTCAAGGTCGGGTTTGAGCTCGGCCCCAAGAGCTTCGACGATATCTGGGTCGAGTACGATCCGCGTCGCAGCCCGGTCGATCAGAACGGCGCACCGCTGCTGCGCGAACATATCCAGTGCAAGTGGCATGTGACCCCCGACAGCTATGGGTACGGCCAACTGATCGATCCCGAGTTCATCAACGCGAACGCCAAATCCCTGCTGCAGCGCGCCCACATCGCGCAGTGTGCCTATGCGCCGGCCGGCGTCGGCATCCGCTTCAAACTGCTTACCAACTGGCGCGTCGATCGCGCCGATCCGCTGCGCGAAATTATCGGCACCCGGTCCGGTGCCCTCCGCCTCGAACGGCTATTCGGGACCGTGACGGATAACAGCAAGACCGGCGCGATTCGCAAAGCCTGGCGCGAGCATCTCGGGCTGGACGAAAACGCGTTCCGGCTGCTGGCCGGCACGCTCGCGTTCGGCGAAGCCACAGACTCGCTCGACGATCTGCGCGAAACCCTCGACCTCCTCTTTTCCTGCGTCGGGTTGCGCCGCATTCCTGTCCATCAGAGCGCCTTTCCCTATGACGATCTTGTCTTCCAATGGATGGGCCAAGGCCGCCTGGAATTCGACCAGAGCTCCTTCCGGGCTGCCTGCGACCGGGAAGGCTTGCTAGACGCAGCCAAGCCGGTCGTGGCGGCTCATGGGGTCAAATCGTTCGAGCATCCGATCGACCGGCTCGAGGATCGATGTGTTGAGGTGCTCGACTTCACGCCCGAATTCGACGAACGGCATATCCGCAATGATGAGGATTGGGCGGACAAGCTCTATCCGGCGTTGTCGGCCTTCCTCCTGGCCGCCGCCGCTAAGTCCGACCGGCTACGCCTTGCGCTCGACGCGCATGTTACGCTCGCCTTTGCCGCTGGGTCCGTGCTCAACATCAAGTCAGGCCGCGCTATCGAGCTGGAGCAGCGAACGACCGATCGGCGCATTTGGTCGCCCGACGACGCCGATGCCGACGACGTGTGGCCGACGCTTGAGATGCAGCTTGTCGAGGTCGATCCGGACAAACCTGACCTGGCGGTTGCGGTCGGGCTGACGCATGATATCGCCGAGCCGGTTGAAACCTATACGAAGGATGCGCTGTCCGAAGTCGGCCGCATCCTTGTCTGCCGGCCCCGCGGCGGCCCCGGCGCGCGTTCTGTCGCCTGTGGACGCCATGCGTTCATGCTCGCCGAAGCAGCGGCCGCCGAGATTCGCCGGGCGCGCGGCGATGGACCGCGTGTGATCCATCTGTTCGTGGCGGCTCCCAATGCCTTCACCTTCTTTCTCGGCCAGCGCCAGCCGGCGATGGGTGTCGTCCGGCTCTACGAGTTCGATTTTGAGAGCCAGCGCAGCGGATCCTATCGCCCATCGATCTCGCTGCCTCTCGTTCGCGCCGCCGCCGACGCTGCGTGAGTCCTACGATGATGACCGACGGTGGCGAGCCCGGAGTGCCGAATTCGCAAGGTGAGGAGCCGCCTGCGACTGGCGATCCCGTACCCAGTCTGCGAGCAGATTTCGTGGTTTCGATCAATGGGTGGGACAACGACGACGAGGATGAGGCGCGGGCGTTCGGACAGATGCTCATGGAGCTGACGCGAAGCTATTCGCGGTTTCTGGAACTTGGCCTGCTCGAGCAGATCGTCATCGCCTATGACTATCACGCCGCGCTGGCGAGTGTTGATTGTGGTAGGACGCATACGCCCGCCGAACCAACATCCAATGAATTTGGGCAAGGCGGTGCGATGGCGGTCACCGTCCGGCGCGGTGAAGGCGTCGCCAGCGTCGTCGTGATATGGACGCCGTTGGTTCGCGAGCTGTTCGCCGAAGAGGAGTCCGAGGAAAAAGCGCTGGCCGGCCACACCTTCGTCCATGAGTTGATCCACGTCGACGATCTCGCCTTCATGGACCGGACATTCCCCGGCGGCGCACTGGCAACATGGGAGCGCGACCCGCATCATGGAGCGTTGCTGTCGATCGCCTCGCCTGCCTATTCCGAATACTCGGCCTCGAGGCGATCTGCCTTCGCCAAACCGGACTATGGTCCTGTCTACCTGGACATGCTCGAAGCCTGCCTCAAGGATGCCGTGCGCGATGTGACCATCGAGCGGCGCAAATATCGGCTTCATGGCGATCTCGATGCCTTCTGGGGCTGGGCCCGCGAGCGCGCACGGTTCATCTTCCAGGCTATAGGCTATGCCTTGGGCCATGCGGATTGGATCGCCGCGGTCGACGTGGAGGCTTCCTTGAAACAGCGCCACGCCGAAGCACTCGAGAAGATTGCGGAGCACGAGCTTGGATGGCTGATCGATGCCTGCCGGACGGCACTCTTGCCAATCTTCGAGCAGAGCGAATGGACCGGCCTCGATATCTATGATCCGCTCAACCAAGTCGCCGAGAACCTCCTGAACGCGTTCGGCCTCTACCCCTCTGTGAGGGATGAAGGGCTTTACATCGACATTCCCTTCCGCGGTTTGTTTGACTGATTGGGTGGCCGTAGCAGGGTCCGTAGGCCCATCCTGCGAAACGGGTTCACGAAATGATCGGTCCGCTGCGCCCGCGCCCAAAACTCCAGCTGATCCCGTCGCCGCGCATGATGCCGGACACGCTCTTGCCGACATGGCGGTCGAGCACTGGCCGCCATGGTACCAGCGTGAATTCCCGCGACTTCTCGACCAACGCGAACCGCCCGCTCATCGTATCGATCGGCCGGCGATAGATACCGCTTATGCGCGTGCCGGGTTCGGTCTCGGCGAACGGCGTGCCAAGCTCGCGAGACAGCTGCGCGCCGACGCGCACCAACTCGCGGCGCTGGAGGTCCGCAATCATGGCTGGCCGGTAGACCGCCCTGCCGCCAGTTTCCTCGGCGAACCCTTGCGCGATCAGCCATTGCCGCCGGCGCGCCTGGGCGTCGCGCGCATCATGGCCGAACCCTGCGTCGCGAAGCGGCATGGGATCGGTGGCCACGAGCTCACGGTCGAGCCAGGTCGCGGCTTCTGCGCCGACCAGTTTTTCCAGCGGCTGGACGGAAAGCGTCTCGACCGCCACCGGCCGGTCTTTCGCCCTTGCCGCTTCATAGGCGGCGGCACGGTCGAGATGGTCGGGCGCGATGATCCACGTCCCGTCAGCCTCGCGCGTGACACCGCCGGTCAGCCGCCGCATTACCTCAAGCCGGCGCACATGGGTTTCGGCGAACGCCTCGGTGGCGGACGGGTCATGGCGAAGATGCGCGTCGATATCGTAACGCCCGCCATTGGCGGCCGCAACTGCGGCGACGGTGCGGTCGGCCTCGCGGACGCCGACCGGCACCGGCTCGATCCGCACGATCGCCCCGCTCGCGTGCGGCTCGACATTCTCACCCTTGCCGATCTCGACATAATGGGTGCGGCCATCGGTCGCCTCGACCAGCAGATAGTGGCGGTCGTTGAGCTCGTCGGACAGGCCGCGTTCGATCACGCGGCCGACCAGCCGCCGGACATCCGCTGCGGCCGGGTCGTAGATGGCCTGATCGGCGAGCGCCGGCGCAGACCCCCGCACGGTGAAGGCGCGCTGCATGGTGCGGATGATGTCGCCACGCTCGCCCATGCGCTTCAGCGTGTCGGCAAGGTCGGGGGCGAGCCGCCAGGTCGAAGCGCCCATCTGCTCGGCCAGCCCGAGCCGTTCGAGCTTCTTGAGCCGTCCCGTGCGCACGGTCTGGTCGAATGCATCATTTGCGCTCGAGCTGACGAGCCGGGCAGCATCGGCATCGCGCAGCAAATTTCGGTCGATGCTGGTGAGGCGCTCCTGATCGACCTCGCCGCGCAACTTGTCCTGGATCGCGTCGGTGGTGCGCGGCCCAAGATCAAGATCGATGAGTTCGGCGGCGCGCTCGCGCATGCCCTGCGTGATATATTCGCGGGCGATGATCAGGTCCTTGCCGCGATCGTCCTTGCCGCGCAGGATGATGTGGGTGTGGGGATGGCCTGTGTTGAAATGGTCGACCGCCACCCAGTCGAGCTTCGTGCCGAGATCCTCTTCCATCCGCGCCATCAGGCGTCGGGTCAGGTCGTTGAGATCGTCATACTCCGCACCGTCCTCCGGCGAGACGATGAAGCGGAACTGGTGGCGATCGCCCTGCGCCTGGTCGAGCCACGCCTTGCCGTCGACCTTGTCGGCCTCGGCGCCGTAGAGCTGGCCGCGCCCGCCGCCGCGGGTCGTACCATCGCGCTCGACGTAGCGCATATGCGCGCGCGCCGCGGCGAACCCCTTGCCGGCGAGCTTTACGATCCGCGATTTGATGATGACCCGGCGCGCCCGGAACGCGGCATAGCGATCGCGGCTGCCGAGCACCCGGCCGACGCCCGAGCCGCGCCCGATGCGGCTACCGTCGAAGCGGCTGCGCCGGCCCGGCGATCCGGCGCCGCCACGGGCGAGATTGGCGGCGGCGAGAACCTTGGACAGAAACTTGCGCCCCTGCTTGCCGCCCTTGGCGCGCATGCGCCCCAGGCGGGGTTCGAAATCATCGTCACTGAACATACCGGACCTGCAATTTGCGGGGTTTGCCCGGCAGCATGACCCGGCCCGGCGTGGCTGAAAACCGGTGCCAAATTTCGCGAGGAATTCTGCGGCCCGGCGCGGACCTGGCACTACGATCCGCCGGATGGTGCCAGCACCTCTCGAAAAAACGATGTGCAGACAATGGCTTATGGTGGCCGGCCGCAGGCTGGCACCATTGCTTCATCTTGCCTTACGCCCTTCCACGCACAAAACCGCCTATTCTCCTCATCCCTTCTTCAATCCCAGGCAAGCCGAGGCAAAAAGAAGAGCGAGGCCCTGTCCGAGCGCCGCTCCCTCCGATCCAGCCATGATCACGCCTGCGCGAACGCCACCAAGGCCTCCCGCTCGCGCCCGAATATGCGCTTGCCCATCATGCCGTGCGCATTGCCATCGCCATCGACGATCATCACCGCGACGAACCATTTACCGTCCAGCCGCCCGAAAATCCTGACGCGATCCAGCTCCAGATCATCGTCATCCAGACTCTCGTAGCTGCCGATCCAGCGCTCCGAAACGCGCGCATCCCAGTGAAAATCGACCTCTTCCGCTTCGAGAAACCGATGCGCCAAAGCCTCGCCCGCACCCCGTCCGAACTCGATTTCGAGCCCCGAAACCAGCTCCGCCATCACCCGGTCCGACGCCATGCCGATGGTCTGCATCATGCTCATGATAACCTCCTGACTTCGCGTCCTCATCATCGAGGACAGCCCTCCGACGACGGTCGGCGGAGCGGCTGTCAGGGCTGCGGAGGCGAAGCCGGATCACCGCGAAGCGGCGGCGGAGGAACCGATTTTATTGCGCTGGAACAAACAAAGGCGCGCGCGAAGCGCGCTCATTATCGCGGCAAAATTGGAGGGGCCGCCGGCCTTGATAGCCGTTCCGGCGGCCGTCATGCTGGGCCTTGCCGAGACGAGCCCCCTCCCGATTCCCGCCCCGATAGATTGCCAATACCCAGGCCGACCGATGAGCCCCGCTGAATTGATCCGGGATCACGAGAATCGGTTAGACGCCCACCCCGGCATGGCCTGATCAGCTCGATCGCGTATATTTCGGTTATGACGGACAGGCCCAAATATCGACAACGGCGGAGCAATGCCTTCGAGCGCGCCCGCGACGCGGTACTCGCGATCGACGCGGGCTGGTGGCAGGCGTTGGCCGGCACTGAAATCGCAGAGATTGAGTTCTCGGACATCCAGCATCTTCAGCTTGGAGATAAGAGCTGCGTCGTCGGCGGCATCGTATTCGAGCGGCGGATCGTCAGCATGCAGCGGCAAGAATCTACCGAAGAGGAAATGTTTATCCTGACTCGGCCGGTGATGACGCGGTTTAGCTCCCTTCCATTGCCCCTCCTCGAGCGGTTGGCCCGGGACATTCTCGAGCGCAGTACTGAGCAGTGGCACGATGCGAACCTCCAGGCTGCCATCGACGCCGCCCGGTCGTTCGACATTGACGAGGCGATGGAGGACGCGCGCGATATCCTCGGGGCTGATGCGACCGATGACGAAGTTCGAAACCTCGCCGAGCAGATGAGGCTGCCAGAGGCGCTTGTCGAAGGTGGCGAAGCTGCGGGAAAATTCTTCGACGACAATGTGTCCGTGGTGTCGATCGAGGAAGACGGCGAAGGAGGCGCAGAGATCGCGCCCGAAGCTGCGCCCCCACCCGGTCGCAACATCCTCGTCCTCGATGAATGGGATATCTACACTCCGGAAGAAGTCGCCAACCTCGATGGGCCTGAGACCGACGCCGCTTATGCCTTTCGCGTCGTTCGACTTTGCGAGGCCATTCGCGAGATGCCGGATGCCGCGGTCCAGCTTGCGGTCCAGCTCGGTGCTGTGACGCGCGAATGGGAGGTTTGGCGTGAGCACGGCGAATTCATCGACGCCGGTCGCGCCCGGTCGCGCAGCAAAGCGAATTCTCGAAGTCCCGCCTCAAGCGAGAGTGGATGGCGGTCGTGAAGGAGGATCTTGAGAACGGCCGGATCGGCGACAATGTCGCACAATATGCGCGCGACTTCAGGCGTCGCCGCCGTGATTTGAAACCGCCAAACGAGAGCCGCATCAGAAATTTCGTCTCCGACCTGCGGCGTGAAGCCAAGCCTTCCTAGCAGGTCACAACAACCTGGCTGCCGTGACACAACAGCCGGGTTTCTGTGATGAAATCCATGCTTCTGGTTCGACGCCCGCCTCGATCGCGGGGACAAGCCAGGAGACCATTGATGTTTTTGTCCGCAGATGAATTGAATGCTGTCGCGCAAATTCTTTTTGCAGCAGCGGCCCTCATGGCGGCGTTTCGTAAGCCGCCCGACAAGGGGGCGAACTGAATCCGGGTGAGAATGGCATGCCCTTCCCGAACGAACATCGGCCCCGCGCCGTCGCGCGGGGCCGGGTTTCGCTCAGTCGCCGGGGTTCCAGATGATGGCGTAGGCGTCGTCATCATCCTGTCCCGCCGCGCGGCCGAGATTGGCGTAGAGGGTGCGCGGTCCGAGTTCGGGCGCGGACATCGCGAGGCGGACATATTCGCGCTGGCTGACCTCACCGGTGCGAACCCAGCCGCCGCCCAGCTCGACGCTGCCGGCCAGGACCCGATAGTCGGGCTGTTCCCCGGTCTTGCCGCGATTGGGCACGATCTGGATGTCGGCGTTGACCGAAAGCGTCTTGATCGAACCCTTGAAGCTGCCGTCCGACTGGCGCTGCACATGACCGATTGCGGGCATTTCTCGTCTCCTTAAATACTCGCCCGAACCGCTTCCGGGCGATGGGCGGACCGAAGGGACGGTGTGAGGGGACCTGCGAACCCGGCAGGGCCGCAGCGGCAGCGGAGGACCGGAGCGGCGGGCTGATTTGAGAGCGTAGCGGCCGCGAGGAGGCCGGCGCAGCCGGCCGGGGAAATCAGTTCGTCCGCGATGGTTTCGCGGGGACCCGGCCGTCCCAGGTCATGCGCCCGAGGAGCCGGCAAGCGGTCGCAGGCAAGGGCGGATGGAGCGAATGCCCCCAACCTGCGCGGCGCCTCAGGACAACGCATAGGTGCTCAACGTCCTTTCGGGAGGACCGCGGATTTGCCAAGCTGAGGCAGGTAAAGGGAACGATCGTCGTGACGGACCGAGTCGAGGCGTTGATCAGCAGGCTCGCACCTGAGCCGATCTGCGACGTGTGTATCGTTGAGCGGCTGGGGCTGTCGGCGCTGCACCAGGCCAGCCATCGCACGCGCGAGCTGGCGGGATTGCGAGGATTCGAACGGTGTCAGGAGCCCTGTGCGACCTGCGGCGAGAACCGGCCGGCGATCCGGCGCAGGCTGGGGTGAAATCTAGCGGCGCTTTCCACAATTGGTGTAGCCGCCCAGACCCGCGATCAGGCTGACCGCGATCTGGTAGGTGTCGTGGAGATCGGGCTCGCGGGTCATGAAGCCGTCGAGATAGGTGGCCTGTGCGGCGATCTTGATGTCCATGAGATGGTTCAGCACCTTCTTGTCACTGCTGACGTCCGTGCCGGCGCTGTTGCGCAGGCGGATGTAGAGCGCGACGGTCATGGCGCCGTATCGGAAGGCCAGCAGATTGGCCATTTCAGGGATCGTCGCCGGCACGTTGCTGCGCGCGACCTGATGCGCGGTGAAGAGGTTTCCGCCGAGCTTCACGGCCTTATGGAAGGTGGCTTCCTGGAGTTCGGGCGACAGCTTCCGGTTGCCGTCGATGATGCCGTTCAGTTCCCTCCGCTGCGAAACGGAGAATTCCTGGTCCCACTGCGCGAACATCCGCATCATCTTGTGCGCTTCGGGAAGCAGCGCATCCATCGTTTCCTGCGCATGTTCGCGATGTGCCAGGAAATGCGTCTCAAGCTCCGGGGTCAGCGGCGCATTGACCACGGTCTCGCAATAGGGCGCGAAATCGCGGGTCTGTCGCCGGTCGATCAGGCGCAGCAGGAGGCCGCGCGGCTGGCCGCTCATGTGCAGGAGGTCTTGCGTATCCTTAAGCACGACGATCTGGTCGGGATAGGCGCAGGCGATCTGCTGGACCCGGCGCGTGGTGTCCGGGCTTTTGGCCTTGAACCATTCCTCGAAGACCGTCCCCGGAATGGCAGCACGGTTGGACCGGGAGGCGGCGAGATAGTCGCGCATCCCCTCCCGGTCGGCGAAGTTGTTGTCGATCAATACCAGCATCGCACTGGTTTGCGGTGCATCGCGTAGCGAGGTCAATCCGCAGCCAGGAGCATGCAAAATCCGCGCCGCGAGGCCGCTTGCGGCCGAGCGGCGCGGCCGGATTCTGGGGGGTCAGAAAAAGGCGGGCGGCGGATGCCGCCGCCCGCTCAAAGACTATGCGGCAAGCCGTTCTTCCTCGGGCATCGGCATAGCGTTGGACGGCGCACCGGGGTCCGGCTTGTCCTCATGAGGCCGCGCCGCCTCGACCTTGGTATGGGCCGCGACCGTGCCGACGCCGCCGCGGGCGGTGGAAGCGGTGGGCGGAATTGCCATCCATTTCGGCACCCAGCGCTCGACCCTGCGCCGTCCGTCCGCGCCGTCGAGATGATCGCGCACGATCTTCTTGAGGGTCTTGGTCTTCTCGCCCGCATTGGCGCTGGCGACGGTTTCGCCCGCGACCTCGGCGACGATCCGCCCCAGCACCTCCTTGTCGCGGATCAGCTCGAAGAACGCCGCGTCGGCCTGCCACCAATCGGCCATATCGACGCCGATGTGCAGCCCGGCGGCCTCGACGGCGGCGGAGCCTGCGGCAAGCGCCTCGCCGATGACGATGGCGATCACGTCCATCACCGCACAGTCGGGCAAATCTAGCAGACGCAGGAACACGCCCGCCAAGCCGAAATCGTCGCCATTGCCGCCGGTCACGGTCGGTTCCTCGGCGGAGAAGCCGAGCAGGTCCAGCACCGCGCGGCGCTTCTCGTCGAACGCGGTTTCGCCCTTGCAGGTTTCGACCGACTCGCGGACCTCATCGTTGCGCGTCGTCTGCGGCTCGGGGGTCACCCTGAACAGGTGCGAGCCGGTGACGACATGCGCGACCAGCAAGCGCAGCGCGACCTTGGGATGGCCGGTGAGCGCGGCGCGCACGGCGGCGTGGCGATGCAGGTCAATATAGGTCTGCATCGTGCTGGTAACCTCGGGCCGCGCGGGTTTCTGGCCGGTGCCCGGAGCCTCGCCGCGCTCGATGCGGCGGGCCTCCTTGCGGGTGACATAGCCTTCATGGACGGTGACTTCGCCGCTCGACCGGACGTCGATATAGACGCGCCCGCCCTTGCGCTTCGCCGCCCGCTCATATTCCCATGACTGGAAATGGTCGGACGGCGGGACGATCACGGCATCGCTCCATCCGGCGTCGAGATAATCCGCGCGCTTGGCCTCGATCGCCGCGTTCTGCGCGGTCCAGAAGGCATCGGCATCGGCGAAATAACGGTCCTCGCCGAACAGGTCGGCGACGGTCGCCACCCCGCTCGCCTCGATGTCGAACACCGCGTGGCTCGCCTTGATCGACTGCCCGCCGAACAGCCACGCCTTCAACTGGTGGCCGGTCGGCGTGTAGTTGTCGGGATCGTCGTAGAGCGCCAGCCATGCCTTTTGCTGGCTCTTGCTCGCCAAGGTCAGATGGCGGACGGTCGCGGCGTCGATCTTCTCGTGGCGATACAGATCGCGGATGCGCGGCAGCAGATTGCCGAGCGCGAGCACGCGCTTGACCATCAATTCGGGGAGGCCGAAGGTCGCCGAAATGTCCTCGGGCGTGCGGCCTTCCTTCACCAGCCGCACGAAATTCTCCCATTGGGTCACTTCGTCGGCGTCCAGTCGCGCCATATTCTCGATCATCGACGCCTCGATGGCGTCGGCGTCGTCGCCGTCCTCAAGGATGGCGCAGGGCAGCGGCTCGGCTGAGCCGCCTTCCTCGGCGACGATCCGTGCGGCGGTGAAGCGCCGCGCGCCCGCGACGATCTCGAAGGCGTCGGGTCCGCAATTCGGGCGGACCAGCAGCGGCACGATGATGCCGCGCTTGCGGACGGTTGGCAGCATGTCGGACACGTCCGGGGCTTTCTTGGCGTAGCGCATATTGGCCTTGCTGACCGACAGCTTGCCAAGGTCGATAAAGTCGAGTTTCATGGTCGTCACTCCTTGTGAGTGCCGGTCCGTCGATCTTTCCGGGTAGGCGGACCGGCTTACGATGCGGCGAAGACGCGCCGCGCGTCTGCCGACGCCCTAGCTTTCAGAGGGCGGCGGAAGCTCGTCATTGGCGGGCTTGCCGGTGGCCCGGCGCAACAGGGGTTCAGCCCACAGGATCGACCCGGCGCGGCGCGCCCATTCGGTCCATGCCGAGAGGGGGTGGACGCTCGCAAACGACAGGTCGCGCTCGATGCCGAGACCGAAGGGCAAACGGACGTTCGCCAGTTCGGACAGGCTGAAACTGCCAAGCTCGGGACAGCCGAAGCCAAGGTCGGCAAGGCCGAACAGGGTGTCGCCATCGCGGTCCAGTTCGGTCGCCAGCCATGTCGCCGCGCCGCAGGGGTTGAAGAATTTGACCACCGGGACGGGATCGGGCGCGGCCAACCCGTCACGGTCGGGGGCGCGGCGGGCGATGTCGTTGGCGCGCAGCACGAAGCGAAGTTCGGGAGGAAGAAGAATCATGCCGCGATCCTTTCGCCCTGGGCTTCGGCGTGGCGCGACAGCAGCCAGTCGGCGGCCTTGCTCGCCGCGCTGGCGGCGCGGAAGATCGCGCGATTATCTTCGCGCAGGACCGCAAGCCACGACGCCAGATAGTCGGCATGGCGCACGGTCGGGACGATGCCGAGCGCGGCGCAGACGAAGGCCGAACCCATTTCGGCGATCAGTTCCTCGCGGGCGTAGTCCTTGCTGCCGAAACTGTTGATGAGATTGCGGCCCAGCCGCGCGGGATGGCCGGTGGCGTGGGTCAGTTCGTGGAGGCAGGTCCGATAATAGTTGATTTGCTCGAAAAAGGCGGGTTGCGGCGGCACCTGCACGAAATCATGGGCGGGCACATAGAAAGCCTTGTCGCCACCGATGCGGAAATCGACGCCGCTCGCCGCGATCACGGCTTCGGCGACCGGCACGATCTCGCGCTCGGGAAGCGGCGCGGGATCGGCGGCGAGGCCGGGCCGCAGCCCTTCGCACTGCGCGACATTGAACACGGTGAAGCGCTTCAAGAACGGGATCGTCTTGGCATCGCCGCCCTCGCGCTCGACGCGCGCCTTCTCGCCCTCGAGAACGAAGCGGTCGGCATAGACCACGGTCGTGCCGTGCTCGCCCTTGCGCACTGCGCCGCCCGCCTCGATGGCTTGCTTGAAGGTCAGCCAGCTTTGCGACGGCCAGCCCTGTTCGATCACCGCCCCCCACAGGATCAGGACATTGACGCCGCTGTAATTGCGGGCGGTCAGCGCGTTGCGCGGGAGGCCGGGGCCGGTGCCGCCACTGCGGCCCCAAGGCTGGACCCAAGGGACGCGGCCCGCCTCCAGTTCGGCGACGATGCGGCGGGTCACCTCGTCATAGAGGTTCGCGCGGGGTTCGGCGGGGGTATTGGAAGGCTTGGCGGTAGTGCGCATCGGGTCATCTCCATGTCCCGCCCAAAAACCACACGGCCTCCCCGGAAGAGCGGGGGATGGGCGGCACCGAGCGACCAGAGAGGCCCGAAAGAGCGGGCGGCGGCACCGTGAGGGCGCAATGCAATGGAGCACCCCGAGCGCAGCGAAGGGGTTGCCGCCGGCCGCGGCGGGCCTAGCCGGGAGCGCCGCCCGAGCCCGCTCGACCGGGAGAGGCCACAACGACGCCGCCGCGCCCACGAGGCGCGGCGACCGTCTGGCCGGGCGTCAGCCCGGCCCCCGCCAGCCGATCGTCACCGGCAGGCCGAGACCGCAGGGCTCGGCAGAGCTTGGTGAGCGCCAGCAAGCCTAGCGCCGTAGAGCGGCGGTCGCGCGACGGCGAGCCGCGATGCACCGCGCCGTCAGGCGCGCATCAAAGCGCACCCTTGCAGGGGCCGGCCGGCGCGGTGGCGTGCGCGCGGGACTGGGGGCTAGCCGCCGCCGCGCCAAACGGTCGCGCAAGTGTGCGACGCGGGCAAGCAGGCGCGACCCCTGGCGACCGCGCAGCGGCGCAAGTGTGCGACCCATCAGCCCCGCGTTCCGCTTGCATCGCCGCCGGCGCGCGAGGCGCATTGCATTCTACATAGAAATGAATATATTCATCTTTAAATGGAATGCGAAAGGTGTTTCGATGAATAGGGAAACCGGGTCGATATTGGCCGATGTGCGGGCGTCGTCCGGACTGACGCAGCGGCAGGTCGCCGAACGGATGAGTGCCAATCAGACCCGGGTCTCGCGGATCGAAGCAGGCGACGGCGATGAAACTGACGTCGCTGCCTATCTGTCGGCGGTCGGCACGCCCGAAGCCGCCGCCCTCGCTGACCTTCTGGCGCTTGAATGGGTGCATTTGCCGCGGCCTTCGCTGCGCCATCCTGATCTCCCCACCTTGGTAGCGGTGGAACGCGGTCTGGGTACGGTGCGTGAATTCCTGGGCGACGGCCAGGTGCCGACCGTGCTCGCCGGGCAGGCGCAGCTGCTCGATCGGCGGCTCGAGGACGCCGGACGCTATCTCCTCTCGCTGGATCACGAACTGGTTTATGTCGGCGAGATCGGCGTCGGCAAGACGACCGCGGCGTGCCGGCAGGCCGGGCTGGTGATCGACGAGGCGACAGCCGCCGACCTCAAGGGCATGCTGCTGGATACCGGCGGCGGCCGCACCACGTTGTGCGACGTGCGCGTGGAGACAGGTGAGCGGTTCGCGCTCACTGTCGAGCCGGTGAGCGACGAGGAGATCTACAAGCTCGTCGGCGAGGTCTGCAAAGGCATATTCGAGAAGCTCTCCGGCAAGCCTTCCTCCAATAGCGTGGAATTCAGGCCGGCCGAGGAAGTCGAACGGGCGCTGCGCAACATGGCCGGATTGCCGCGACCGGCACGGGCGCGAAAGGGCGCCGCAGCCGCGCCCGATCCTGCCGCCGAACTGGCGAAGGGTTACGATACGCTGGAGGCGTTTACCGCCGAATTCGCTGCACGGCTCAGCCTATGGCGCCGCAGCCGGCGGATGGTCGAGTTCGAAGGAATGGACGCCAAAGCAGGGCGGCAATGGCTGCGCACGACCTTCACGGCGATCAACAACGGCCGGCACGAGGATTTCTCCTTGCCCGACCGCATCACCGTCACCGTCCCTTTCGCGCTGATTTCGGATGCGCGGCTGTCGATCACGGTCATCGACACCCGCGGGGTCGACGGAAGCGCGGTGCGCCCTGACATCCTCCTGCATCTGAAGGATCCGCGCGCCGTCACCTTGCTCTGCTCGAAATGGGGCAGCGCGCCTGATCCGAGCGCACAGGCGCTGCTCACCCATATCAATGAAACCGATGCTGACCCGACCTTGCTCGACCGCGTCGCGATCGTGGCGCTGGCCCGCTCGGGGGACGCCTTGTCGATGCGCCACGATTCGGGCGAGGCGGCCGAGGACGTCGCCGAAGGCTATGAGATCAAGCTCGGCCAGGTCGAGGACGCGTTGCAGAAGATCGGCCTCGCCGGAATCGAGAGTTATGCCTTCGATGCGAGCGGGGACGATCCCCGCGAGCTGACGGCCTTTGTCCTCGACCGGATCCTCGCGGTCCGGAACGCCCAAGCGCAAGCGGCGACGGCGACGATCGAAGCGATCAGCCAGATGATCGAGAACCGCGCCGAAGCCGAGGCGATGGCGGCGCTGGCCACGGTCAGCGGCAATCTCACCCGGTTCGCCGATCGCAAGGCAGGGCTACGCGGGGCTAGGCGTCATCCGTACGAGCGGCTTCTCAGCGCCGTGACCAGCCTGCACGCGCGGACGGTGTGGGCGGCCACCCTGCGCAACGGCCGATTCTGGAACTTCGACGTCTTTCAGTATCTCGGCGATGGCGCTGCCGCCGAGGCCAAGATCCGATCATCCGAGGTGGTCGCGGGCCTAACCGCGATCATCGAGTCCGACCTGGACAATGGCGAGCTGGAGAGCGCGCGCGGCTTCCTGATGCAGGTTCTTGCCAATATCGCACAATGGGAAGCGGACTTCGTCAACGCCGCGCGGCATCACGGCGGCGCGGTGTATCTGCAGCCGCTCGGTCGCGCGCAAGAGCTGTGGGACGCTTGCGAGCACGATTACGGGCTGGGCATGGGCGGATATCGCGACGGCGTCGCCGACCGGTTGCGGGCCTGGTTCGAGGAAAATGTCGAGCTGCGAGAGGAACTCGAGCGGCGGGTCGCGCGGGCCTGGGAGACGAGCTTCATCGCGCCGCTCAAGCAGGCGGCCGGCATCGGCCCGGATCGCGCGCCGGAAGCAGCTTCGTCGCAGGACTCGCAAGCGGAAGTGGAGGAATAAGAAATGGTCAGCTTCAGCAACTTCCACCGTCTCGATCCGGCAGCACGCGATGTCGCAATCGAATTGCTCGCCAACGCGCAGGGGCAGCCGCCCTCGTTCATGGCATTCATGTACCGGTGGATGGCCTTCAACGGCTGGATGTCCGCGGTGACCCTGAAGGACACTGACCGGGAGATGATCGATGCGTTCGTGGCTGCGCCGCGACTGATCGACGCTTTCGATCAGCTGATGGCCGGCGATCCCGATTTCCGGCATATGGTCACCGAGTTTACCGCCTTGTGGCCCGTGCTCAACGTGCGCAGCGTGCGGGCAAAGCTCGGCTATGACGCGTTTCGCCAGCACGATCGCGCCGCGCTGCTGCCGCTCTGCGCGGCGCAGAATGTCAAGCAACAGCCCGCCGGCTGGGTCGCCGGCGGCCATCCCAGCTGGGAGCAGCTGCTGCGGACCATCTACCAGGTTCGATGCAATCTCTTCCACGGCGAGAAGTCGCCCCAGAGCTTCCGTGACCGTGATCTCGTGTTCGCCTCGGATCGTATCCTCGCGCGCTTCATCGCGGCAACGGGATGCTTCGACTGGTACGATCTTTGAGCACGCTCGCGCTCTGGGCAGCCGACAAGACGGTGGCGCTGACCGGCCAGCGCCGCCATCTCCACAAGGGCGCAATGGTGGCCCCGGCCTTCACCGCGCCGGTGCTGGCACCGCACATCCAGTTCGGACCAACCGCCCTGGCCGCAGCGATCGCGCGCACCGCGACTCTTCGCAACGCGCCACCGGCCTTGCTCGCGCACATGAAGGACAGCGCGCTGAGCGAGGCGCAGATCCTGCTCGCCGACGGACCCGGTTTCGAACTGTCGGACCTGCTGTCCCATCTGGCCGACAGCGAGCGCACCCATTTCGCCTCGCGGGTGGGCGCAGGCATCACCGATCTCTACATGAACGCGCTGGGCTATGGCTGGCGCGACAATGCGGCCTGCCTGTCGTCATCGCTCGAGCCTCATGCCGATTTCCTCTATCATGGCGGCGCCGCGCTCGTTCACGGCGTCGTGCTCGCCGAGGCGCGCGGCTCGTTCGCCGCAAAGGCCAGCGACGCCAAGATGGCGGCGGAGGCGCAGCGCAAATATCTGCGTCAGGTCCGCCCCTATATCGGCGCGGCCTCACCCCACGGCCAAGTCATCCACGGCTACTCGATCGCGTTCGGCGCGCGTCCGGGAATGCCCGGGGCCTTCCTGCGGCTGTCGCAGACATTGCGCCCCAAGGCCAAGCCCACAAAGCCCCCCGTGCCGGTCCCGGCGCCGGGAGCGTCGAACCCCGTGCCGGCGGCGATGGCGCTGGCGACTCACCGCTCGAACTTCATCCTCATGGATGCGCTGCCGGTCGCCGGCTGGATCGACTGGCTCAATGGCGACCGCGATTTCCCGGAAGACGCCGAGCCGGTGACCTTCCTTCGGTTCGATTATGCGGGTCGGTCGTTTCTTGCCTCGACCGACGCGTTGGCGCCGTACCGATCGCCCTATCTGTGGTTCGACCAGCTCCATGACCATCCGTTCTGGCGTCACCGCTGGGAGCGGCGCTGGGCTAGTGGCCTGCCGCCACTCTATATGTTCGTCATCGAGGAGAAAGCCGGCACCGCGTTTCTCGACGCATTGACCGGCATGATCCGTTTCGGTCCGCGGGAACGACTCGAAACGCTGGAATTGCCGGTGAACGAACTTGCGGGCTTTGCCGCTGGCGGCGCGGAACCAGTCGGCCGACGCACGCGCGAGGACTACGACTATGCGCTGTTCCGCGACGGTCTCGCCTTGCTGGCCGGGCCACCGCCGCGGAAGCTGACGGGTATTCGGACCTGGCACCCGAAAGAAGGCTTGATGTGAGGACGGCGCGCGCCCGCGAAGCCATGCGGGCGTACCTCTAGCCTCTCAGCGCGTGAAGTTGGCCAGCAGAGGTTCGTCAACGAGCGACAGCAGCTCTTCCCCGGCCAGTTCGGCGAGCGCCCGAGCTTCGGGGGTGACATGGGAAAGGGCCACGCCGGCATTGTCGACCGCGAAACCTTTCTGAACGGCCATCATCACGCGGTCGCAGGGAACATGCACATCGCCGACCGCGTGCAGGCCGAGCAGGGCGAGAAGCTGGTCCGGCCCTCGCGCGCGCAGGAAGTGCTTGCGGCACAGGCTGACCGGATCGCGCGAGCTGCCGCAGTGCAGGTCCTTCATGATGTCGCCCGCGAAGTCGGCCCGGTCCTTGGCGGGCTGGCCGAACGCCTTGTAGGCACGGCGCGAGGCCTTCTCCTTGACGATGTGATCGGCCAGCGCCTGGATCACGTAATAGTCGGTGTAGAGATAGCTGACGTTTCCTTGGTCATCGGTATCGTCGATCTCGATAAGCACGAAGCCGCCGCCCACGCCGCAGTCGCCGGGCGCGAGACCAAGCCTGTCGCCATAGACTTCCTCGAGGCGCATGAACCGCTTGGTGCTGGCCCAGGATGCGGTCTTCGCCGTCTTCAGCACCGTCTTGAGTTGGACCCGCCGTTGGGTGTCGCCGTCGTCCAGCATGACATCATAGGAATCGCGATCCACCTCGGGCTCGAACAGGGTGAGCGCATAGCCGCGGCGCGCGGCGGCTAGCTTGAGGTCGAAATAGAGCTTGTGGAAGAAGATCCGCTCGCGCGTGACGCTGTTCGAGGGAGTGCGGCAGAATTCGGCGATCGTCATCGTCATGGTGAGTCCAGTGCGGGGGGCGTGGGTCCGGCGCGGCCAGCCCCATAACCTGACGGCAAGCGGAAACCTACGCCGGCATCAAGGCGCCGGTCTATCTGTACCTTCCCGAGCGAGGACGACGAATATTCCGCCCGCGTTGCTCGACGTCGCGGACACCGAGCCTGCTGCTTGCCGTTCGAGCGGGAAGAACACCGTGTTGAGCGGCACAATCGCGCGACGGTCTGGCGCCGGCCGTCCGGCCCCGCCAACGGCGGCGAGGTAGGAACGCGTCTCGCCGGGAAGGGCGCGGCCCTTCGCGAGAAACGCGGCGTAACGTGCGGGGCCGGCGTTATAGGCTCCGAACAGACCCGGATAGCCGAACCGGTCATACATCAACCGCAGATAGAAGGTGCCCGCCAGGATATTGTCGCGCGGATCGTGCGGGTCGGCGCCGAGGCCGAGCGCGGACCGCATCTCGACCCAGGTGCCGGGCATAAGCTGCATCAGCCCCATCGCGCCGGCGCGCGATGTGAGCGGTCGGCCGTCGAGCATGGTCTTGCCGGCGCTCTCCACGCGCATCACCTGCTCGATCCATTGGGCGGGAATGCCGAACCGGGCGGACGCCTCTGCGATATAGGGGCGCCAGCGCTCGACCTGATCGGCATGCGCCGGCGTGGCCGCCAGTAACGCGAGCGCGATGGCGAGCGATCTCAGCGCGCCCACAGCAAGGTCGCCTTCCCGACGATATCGCTACGGTTGGTCGGCCCGAAATAGCGTCCGTCGAAGGATGCCGGGCTGCGTGCCATCAGCAAGAACATCGCCCCATTCCGGAGCGTGACGCAGCCCGACCACCACGGCATGGGCCGGCCAGCACCGTCGCGGACCAGCCGTTCAGCGACCCAGCGGCCGTTGACAAAGATTTCCTGATCGAGTGCGCAGACCGTGTCACCGGGCTCGGCCGTGATCCGTTTCACCAACGGCACATTGGCGGGCAGATAATGCCGTCGCGCGGCGAAATCGCGGGCAGCCGTTGGCGGCCAGGCGATCACCATGTCGTCGGTTGCGAGGTCGGTACCGCCAACGCGATAGAGTCCGATCGGCGCGCTCGCGCTCGCATTCCAGACGAGAAGCGGATGCGGCGGGAGCACGATCGTCGCGGCGAGCACGGCCGCAAGCCCTGCAATTGCGAGACCGCGACGCGCGAGCCGCAGGCGGCGTGATCGGGCGGCACGCAAGCTCTGGCCCCAGCGCGTCAGCGCGACGGCCGCGGTGTGGCGCTCAATCATGATCGGGCTCCCCGCGGACGCCGAGCGACCAGCTATCGAGATCGTCGATATGATACCGAATATGGCGGCAATGGCGCCGGAAGCGCGGGCCGGTGCTGGCGCTGCGATGCTCCTGAAGCGTCCGTACTGAAACCCCGAGATAATGCGCGGCCTGTTCGGGGCTCAGGAAGGGGGAGCCGCGCAGCGCGAGGCGCGCGCGGGCAGCTTGATCGTCGTCGCTCATGGTCCAATCCGAAAGCATCGCGCCGCGCCACGCGGCGGATCAATCGGACGGTGGCCCAGGAAAATGCGCTCGGGGAGTGTCGAAAGCGGGCACGCGCAAATCGACATACCCGGCCACCGACATCAGCCTTGACGGGTCATTGCGTCACTCTTCTGTTGAACGCGACGAGGGCTGTTCCCAGCCCCTCGCCGACAATCCATTTGGCGCGGTCCAGATGGGACCGCCAGCAGGCCTCGGCGCCTTCGCTGCTCAGATCGAGCCGCATCAGCGAGGTCGCGGCGTCACGCCAATCACGGCCGGCGTCGTCGGCTTCGAGCAAAGCGGCATAGAGCGCGAGGTTCTTTCGATCATAATCGACCACTTCCTCTCCGGCCGGAGCCAATGCCTCGATCATGCTCAACTGACCACCTCTCCCAACCTCGTTGACGAGTATACTCCGTGGATTGTCACTCGACTATGGCGTCCTTTTCGGCTGGTGGCCAGTCGAGAACATCTTGCCAAGAATCTGAAGCGCTTGCGGACGGCGAAGGGGTTGTCGCAGGAGGCGCTTGCGGATGCGGCGGGTATCGATCGGACCTATGTCAGCGCGCTCGAGCGGCAGAAATATAGCTTGAGCATCGACCGGCTCGACCAAATCGCTTCATCCCTCGGTGTAGAGCCGCACGTCCTGCTGATGCCGGCACTGCCAGTATCTGAGGATTGATCGATTTTGGTCGATATCGGGATCGGGATCGGGCGCCAGCACCGCGTTAGCGGAATCGGCAGAAACACATCGTCAGCACTGGAGGACGGCCCGCGGCCCGGCCCGAACTATTTGCTCGCCAGTAGCAATCATGCGTCGCACGCGCGATTTTCGGTGCTCGCCACTACCTGGCCAGTGCCCCGGTCCGAGGATCAGATCGGCGATCTCCCGTAAGCTGGCACCGGCGGCATGGGCGTCGGCAGCCTGCAGTGTGTGAAGCCGTCGGGCGAGTTGCAGGTGCGGACGCGAGAAACCGCTCTTCGCCGAGAAGGCGCGGATTGCATCGATGCGGGTCTCGAGATGGGCATCGTCTGCCAGGTCGAAGTGCAATGACACCGCGCCGCCCAACGCGGTCCCCTCGATGATGTCGAGCCGGGTGGCTACGCCGTGGCGCTCGATCAGCAGGTGCTCGCAGACATGGCCGCGAAGCATACGAATGGCGGTGCGCGACCCATCAAAGGCATGTGCGTCATCCGATCCGGTCCGACGGGCCCGCGCGGCGACAACGCGCGGATCGACGACCGCCGACCACATCGGCAGTACGAAGGCGCAGCTCTGGGCCGGGTCTTCAGGGAAAGTGCAGCCCCCAGTCCGCAACGAATGCGGAGTAAGCCACTGCGCCGACGTGCGGCCACGCCGTCAGGCGACCATAAGCAGCTCGATAGGCCGGATCCCGACGCAAGACCTCCCAAGCGAGCGCGGATCGTCCGCGCCGCAGGATCGCATCAAAGGCGTCGGGATCCACCATAGTCATCGCCGGCCCTTAACCGAGCTCGCCCATCTGCGACCGCACGAACAACGCGGCGGCTTCGGCCTGGTCGGGACGAAGCGCGTCGATTGCCGGCAGATGCTTGGGCACGGGATCGTCAAGCAGGACTGAGGGGCATTGACCCTCGACATTGCCGAGGTTCGGCCGGTGCTGGACATAGCCAACAAGCGCGGCCAGTTCGGGCGAGAAGCGGCGCGCGACCTGCGGTGGATAGACTAGCCATTGCAGTTCGAACGGCTTGAGCCAGCCGAGGCAATAGCTGATCACGAGCCCGCGCCGCACTGCCGAGCTGGCGTTGCCGCCGCCGCCGTGCAAGGTCGAGCCGAGAAAGACCAAGGCATCGCCAACCGCGACGATCGGCACCGTCGACTCCGGCTCGGGCAGGACGGGCACGTCCTGATCGAAATGACTTCCCGTCCACAACCGCGTGCCGCCATTCTCGCGCGTGAAATTGGTCAGCGGCCACATCACGTTGACGAGATATTCAACGCTGCCCTTGGGGCCTTGCCACATATCCTGGTCGCGGTGGGGCAGCTGCGGCAGCGCCCCGGGATGGATTTCGATCGCCTGGGTCAGGTTGAGCGCGATCCGCTCGCACCATGGCAGCAGCATCTGCTCGACCAACTCGAGGATCAACGGATGCATTGCTAGGCGCTCGATTGCCGGCGCCCGCGTCAAGAGCGAGCCGAAGCGCTTGGTCCGCGCACCATAGAAGGCACCTTGGCAGAGCGGCGTGGCGGCGAAGCGATCCTCCAGGTCCGTCTCGATATCGGCGAGAAGGACGGGGTCCACAGCGCGCCCAAACACGCACCAGCCGTCACGGGCGAGCACGGCCGCGTGGCGGTCGACGGCGGCGCTCATGCTGCCATCCTTTCGGCGCGGTCAGTATAGACCCCGGTCCAGCGCAGCCGCTCCAGCGTATCAGGCCGGACATGCACCATAAATGCGCCGATCGGTCCGCCGGGAATACTGATCGCCGGGCCAAGCGGTTCGGCTTGCCAACCCATCGCCAGCAATTCCTTGCGGAACGAGGCGGGGATGACGCCAGTCAGGCGCTCTATGCCACGCAAAAGCGCAAAATCGATCGCCGCGGAGAATAGGGCATTGCGCAATTCCCGGCGGCGCAAGGCCCCGCGCCGCTGCGGCAGGCACAGGCGCGTTGTTTCCCAAGTCGTCTCGCCCACCGGCACGCCCAAGGGGCAAAGGTGCGGAAACAGTGTACTGAGCATATGCGGCATCGCGCTGGGAAAGAGACGGAGCGACGCCTCATGTTCGCCGCCTGCGTCGGGCACGATCACGTAGATCGTGTGGTGATTATCGAACTGATCGATTTCGTACTGGCCATCGATGACCGGCACGTCCCAGCCGAACAGGTCGACGAAGAGACGCTTGCGGTCGGCGAACATGGATTGGAGCAACGGTCGGTTTTCCGACGCAAGGTGATTGTCGATGACGTGGATCATGGGGTGCTCCCGGTCGTGGTGTCACGCACGAAGGAAGCAGCCCGGAGGGCGCCGAAATAGACCGAGTGATTACTCGTGTTGACGACGCGCGAGCTCGTGCAGGTCGACCTCGCCGACGAGCACGGCGCTGACGACCAGTTCGGTCCGATCATGGGCGCCGAACAGGCGGCGCGCCTCGGTGAGATAGCCATCGACCGTCCGCGGCGCGAGGGCCAGCGCCCGCGCGATCTCCTTGTTGGAATAACCCTGCCCCGCGAGAATGACGCAATCGCGGGGTCGCGGATGCAGGCGGCTGGACGAGGCGCGGGCGGGTCGTTCGCCGCACAGGAGTCTCAGCGCCGCCTGGAAGGCGAAGACCCCGATCATCTGGGCGGCGCCGAGAAAGCGAGGGGCCTGGTCTTGCCGGTCAGTGCCGGCGAAGGTGCACGAACCCATGCGGTCGCCTAGGCGCACATAGGGCACGGTGATGCCTTCGTTCAGGCCTTCGCGGGCGCCGATCTCGAAACTCGCATGGTCATGACGGTCCATCTCGATGATGCGAGACAGATCGGACCAGAGGAAGGCACCGCCGGCGAAGAAGCACCCGCAGATGACCGGGTCCCGCCGGTAGCGTCGCTCGCCGATCAAGCGCTGCGAGATCGCCGCGGGATAGTCCTTGATGTCCACAATGTCCGGATGCGTTTCACCAAGGCCGTCGTGATGGATGAGCGCATAGTCGCGAAAGTCCATCGCCCGGGTGATCGCGGCCATGATGGCGCCAAGCTCCTCCAGGGAACTGACGATCCGCAACGCGTCCACAACGGCGCCCGTAAGCGCAAGCGAGGACAGGCACCGCGAAAATGCGAGGTCAAGGAACATCCGTTCACGCCCCTCTTCCAAGATCTGCGATCATCTTGCCTGGAAGGATACCGGATACTGGTTGGAGCATCCGATCCCTTGGACTGACAACCGTCAGATGGCGTCTTTCTCAAATCCTACGATCATCGAACCCATTCGGCTGAAGTGAGCGCTGCATGAAAGCGCCCGGCGGTGGAAGCCCTGTTCCCGTCTCGCCCGGCCCTCCGATCCGGCCAAGTCCCTTGCTGCTTCCGGCCGGACAAAGCCGGGCGAGCGGGAGTCATGAAAAATCCCCGTCGGTGGTTTCCCGGGATGCGCGGCAACAGCAGGAAGGAGGCGTGGTCGCCGCCCGTCGCTATCGTGTTCGTCCCGCCATATATCGCTGGGTTGCGATTGGGATGCGCAGCGAAGAAGAGGCCCGAGTTGGTGGAGTTCGGGAGGTCGTAGTCCCTGGCACGCACCGTATTGGCGCCGGGGCCGTAGCCGAAGTCCTTGCCCTGGATCGTAAGCGCCAAGCGATATCCTTTGGGTATGATGATGCTGGTCGGATTGGTGAACTCGACGTCCACGGGATAGAATTGCCCCGGTGTCATCGGCTCCGACGCGAGATGCGGGTGGAACGCGCTATATTCGGTCGATCTGACGGGATCGGTGGCACGGCGCGAGACGCGCAGGAAGCCGAGGCCCAGCGGCACGTTCGGATCGCTGTTGCCCATGAAGGTGACGTCGCGGCCTTGAGGATCGATCAGTCGGACGGCGGCGAAGACGTCCATGTCCTTCGTCGAGGAGCTGACCCAGAGCCGAACGCCGATCGGGCCGGTGAACTCGGTTTCCGCCCCGAAGGGCGCGGAGATGAAGGTCAGGCCGTCGCCGAGACCGGGATAGGATTTATTGGCGGGCGCCGCCGCCGCGAGACCAGGTTCCATCGATCCGCTGGGCGCGTCGAGATACCAGCGCTCCATGCGCGTGCCGGGCAGCGGCCAGCTGGACGCGGATCGCCATGCGGTGCCATCGGGACGCCGGATCTGCACGGCCACCCGCGGCTCCTTGTCCCAGCCATTGTTCACGCCCTTCAGGAAGTGGTCGAAGAAGCGCTTCTGCAACGCCAGCGACTCCTCCGAATAGAACGGCGTCAAGTGATCGCCGGTCTGGATGCGGAGCCATTTCTGCTTGCTCGACGCCGCCAGATAGCCGGCCGTGCTCCAGTCGGTCCAGTTGGCGACATCGAGCATGGGCACGGTAATCCGGCGGCCATCGGGCGTGCGCTGGCGATAATAGCCATTGTCGAAGGGATGTTTGGCCGAGGTCTCGACGGGATCGATCCGATTGGCCTTCAAGGCCTCAGGCGAGAGCGCCGGACCGGTATCCTTTTCGCCGCCGATGGAATCGACGAGCGGCGTCTCGGCATTGCCATTCTGGTTGGGCAGCACCTGATGCGTCCACCAATATTCCCAGGCGACGTTCAGCAGGCCGCCATAATAGTAGATCTCGCGATATTGATCATAGGCGCCCTCCCACGGAAGGATCGCGGCAAGCCCCTTGGGCTGGAGCGCGGCGACCTGATATTGGTTGATCGCCTGATAGGAGGTGCCGAGCAGGCCGACCTTACCCGAGCTCCAGGGCTGGCTGGCGGCCCAGGTGATGAGCGTGGCGTAATCCTCGGTTTCCCGCGGCGAGAAGGGGTCGAGCACGCCGGGAGAGGCGCCGGCGCCACGGACGTCGGCGTGGATGACGATATAGCCATTGGCGACCCAGCGCTCGGGGTCCGGCGCCTCGAAGCGGATGTAGCGGCACGACGATGTCTTGCACAGATCCGGATATTTTGCGGTCAGCTTGGCCCAGGAGGTCTTGTAGGCCGGGGCATCGGCCATGCTGGTGTCCTTACCATAGGGACCCATCAGCATCAGCACCGGATAGCGTCCCGGCTTTTCCGGACGATAGATGTTGACGCGTAGTTGTACGCCGTCGGTCATGGTGACCTGAACATCATGGTCGAAGACCATGCCCGGGACACCGGAATCGACGGGCGTCGCGCGGCCGGGCTGGGCTATCGCCACGGCGAGAGCCGAGGCCAGGGTTAAGCGAAACTTGCTCAATCGCATATGGGGTCCTCTGTTCAAATGGGCGCTTGGCGGCATCCGCCCGGGCGTGTGCACCCTGGGAAGCGGGTCGCGGCAGGGTTCGCGTCCGCGTCGAGATCAGTCCGGCGGGCGCGTTCCGTCGGATTGCGGGGCCTGAAGCGCGGTGCCGATGTCGGCCAGCAGCCCGGGATGGTCGGCCTGCCAACCGAGGCGGGCCTGTGTGTCTAGGCTCGAGACGGGGTTGTCGGCGCCCACAAAGGGTGCGAGCCAGCTGAATTGCTTGGCGGCCTCGTTCGGATCGAGATTGCGCACGGGTATCCCGAGCGATGCGCCGATCGCCTCCGCAATCGTTCGAAAAGTAAGCGGCTCCTCGCCGATCGCATGATAATGTGCACCAGCCTCGCCCAACTCGAGCGCCAGCCGGAACAGCGACGCCGCGTCCTGCCGGTGGACGGCGCACCACCGGTTGCCGCCATAGCCGACATAGGCGGATGCCCGGGTCTTGCGCGCAGTCGCGATCAACTGCGTGACGAGGCCTTGTTTTGTCTCGTCATGCACGGACGGCGGCAACCGGACGAGCGACGCGCGCACGCCGGTCCGAGCAAGGGCATGGACCTGCTGCTCCGACCGCGCGCGGAGCCCGCCGACGGCCTCCGGGTCCGCATAGTCGGTTTCGAGCGCGACGCGGCCGGCCGTCATCGCCATGGTGGGAAAGGCCGCGACGAGGGGACTGCCTTCCCTAGGGAGCGCGCGGCCAAGCGCCTCGATCGCACGACGATCGGCCTCGACGGCCACCGTCATGAAGCGCGAAACGATGCCCCTCGGGCCGCCGCCCAGCAGCACGCGCAGACGAACGCCCAGGCTCGCCTGCGAGAAGGCGTGGAAGAAGGCGGTGTGAATGACGCCATCCGCATTGGCCGCCTCGCGCGACAGCAGATCGAGATCCTCGATCGTGCCGCTCCGCGCCTTGACCCCGGCGGCCCTGAGCCGTGTCGCCGCCTCGTCCGACCGCACAAGGCCGGTCACTTCATGGCCATGGTCGACCAGATCGCGAACGACCGCAGCTCCGATGAAGCCGCTCGCGCCCGTCACGAACACGCGCATATCTCTTTCCTTTCCTGGCCGATCGGGTCGCCGGACGGCTTCAGCGGCCGAAATATTCCGGCCTCGCGATGTCCTGCAGAAGGCCCGGCTGCTCCGGATGCCAATTCAGCACTGCCCGTGTACGGGCACTGCTCGTCGGGGCATCGAGCCCCACGAAGGGGGCGAACCAGCCAAAATGCGCGCCTGCCTGTTCGGCGGGTATGGAGGCCACGGGCAAATTGAGCTGCTGCCCAATCGCCTCGGCAATGTCCTTCATCGCGACCCCTTCTTCGGCAGTCGCGTGAAACGGTCCAGCATCGATATGACCGAGCGCGAGGCAAAAGACCTGGGCAGCATCGAGCCGATGCACGGCGGGCCAGCGGTTTTGCCCTTCGCCAACATAGGCAGCGACGCCTTTATCGAGCGCAATCGCGGCCAGGCGCGGCACGAAACCGTGATCACCGACACCATGGACCGACGGTGCCAGGCGTACGGTCGCGGCGCGAACACCGCGCGCGCGCAGGTCGGCGACGACCGCCTCGGAGGCGCGCGGAAAGCGCGCCGTCACCGGCGGCGCGGCATCGGCTTCGGTGGCCAGGCGGCCGGGTGCCAGCAGGGCGACGCCCGAGGTCACGATCAGCGGGCGCTCCGAACCTTCCAACTCATCGCCAAGCAGCTCGATAGCTGCCTTGTCGGCAGCACAATTCTCCGCGAAGCGCGACCAGTCATGGTTGAAAGCCGTATGGATCACCGCATCGGCCTCGCGGGCGGCGGTCCGTAGGACGCCAAGATCCTCGATCGATCCGGACACGACCCGCACGCCCCAGGCAACGAGTTCTTCAGCACTGGTGGCGGAACGGGCAAGACCTGCGACATCATGGCCGCCAGCGAGCAGATACTCGACTACGGAAGAGCCGACCCAGCCTGTCGCGCCGGTAACGAATACACGCATTGTACATTTCCTTTTGTAAGAGCTCCCAAATCTAGTCGTTGATCCAGAACGATCCACGTCATATCGTCCGGATATGGTTGTAGATCGTTCAAACCGGCAAAGGACTGACCCGCTCTCGGACGTACTCTCGCTGCTGAAACTCCGCAGCTACGTCTCGGGTGGGTTCGATGCCGGAGGCGATTGGGCCATCAGCTTCGGGCCGAACGATGGAATCAAGTTCCACGCCGTGGCCACCGGTTCCGCCTGGGTCGTGGTGGAAGGCGAAGAGCCGGTCCAGGTTCGCGAGGGCGATTGCTTCCTGCTCGCGCGTGGCAAGCCATTCCGGATCGCAAACAGCCTGTCGGCGACGCCCGTCGACGTCAGCCGGGTGCTGCCTTCGTCGCCCGGCGGCCGCATCCTCACCTATCAGGGCGGCGGCAGCTATCTGAGTGTCGGCGGCTATTTCACCCTGTCGGAAAACCAGGCCGATCTGCTTCTCGATGTCCTGCCGCCGTTGATCCACATCAGGGACGATCCCGGGAGTGCGACCATACGCTGGTGCGTGGAGCGCATGCGCCAGGAAGTGTCGGAAGCGCAGCCCGGAGAATTCATCGTCGCGCAGCAACTCGCGGTGATTGTCTTGGTGGAAGCCCTTCGACGCCATCTGTCCGCCGGTGCGCCGGGTGGCAGCGGCTGGCTCTTTGCCTTGGGCGACAAACGGCTGCGCGTGGCGATCTCGGCGATGCACGGTTCGCCTGGCGAGCGGTGGACGCTGCAGACGCTAGCCCAAGAGGCGGGAATGTCGCGGACGGCGTTCGCGCTGCATTTCAAGCGCGTGGTCGGCCTGTCCGCCATGGACTATCTGGCGCGATGGCGGATGATGCAGGCGGCCGAGCGGCTGACGAAGTCGCGGCAGTCCCTGTCAGGAATTGCCCTGGCGCTGGGTTACGAGTCCGAAAAGTCATTCAGCACGGCATTCAAGCGCGTCATGAATTGCACGCCCCGGCAATACGGCCGCAGCAACGCGGCATGAATTGGGGGGAATAGCCGCATGTCGATCATCGTTCGCGACGCCGTAGCCGAAGACGAAGCTAGCGTCGTTGCGCTGTGGCGCTCCTGCAATCTGGTGACGCCCTACAATGATCCCGGCGCCGACTTCCGTTTCGCGACGTCAGGGTCAAACTCCACCGTGCTGATCGCCGAGGACGCGGAAGGTCGCATCTGCGGAAGCGTGATGGCCGGGCATGATGGGCACCGGGGCTGGCTCTATTATGTCGCCTCTGCCCTCGGTCACCGCGGGCAAGGTACCGGCCGCATCATCGTCGAGGCGGGAGAACAATGGCTTCGCGACAGAGGGGTGCCAAAGGTCCAGCTCATTATCCGCGAAACGAACAAGGCCGTGGTGCCTTTCTACGAACATCTTGGCTATGAGGATGCACCGCGCATCCTGATGAGCAAGTGGCTCGACCGCATCGACTGACCGCTGGCAACGCGCTCGTGCGGCTCCGCGGTTGGACGAGCAGGCAGGCTGACGCCCGGCCCGGATCCTAATTGTCAGCAATTTTCCCTGAAATCATCGGCACCGAGCGAATATAGTATGTCCGACGTCGCCAAGGCGGCGGCCTTAAAGCCCATCGCTTCGGGCAGGACCTGTTGAAGATAGAATGTGGTCGACGATTTCATAACCTTGGTAAAGGTCGAATTGGCCGTGCTGCTGCTGGCGCCGCGGCCACATTCCTCGAGCAGCCAGCCGCAGACGACTGTCGAGAGCATCTTGAGAAACGGGTAGCTGGCCGCAAGACGGTCGTCAGTGCCACAGGCAAGCAGGTGACATGCGACATCCTCGCAGGCGTTGATCAGGACATGAAGCTCAGGGGCATTTGCGGCACGGCGCATGTCCGCGACAAGGGCGAAAAGGGCCGCGCCACTGTCCGCGGTCAGCTTGCGTCCCACCAGGTCCGCGGCCTGGATGCCGTTAGTTCCCTCGTAAATCGGCAATATCCGCGCATCGCGAAAATGCTGTGCGGCGCCGGTCTCCTCGATGAAACCCATCCCGCCATGCACCTGGATTCCAAGGCTGGCGACTTCATTGCCGATGTCGGTGCAATGCGCCTTTGCCAGCGGCGTGATCAGTTCGACGCGGGCCAGGGCGGCCGGGTCTCCGGCGCGCGCGGTCGAGCTGGCCGAAGGCGAAATAGGCGAGCGCACGGGCAGCCGCGGTCTGTGCCTTCATCCGCAGCAGCATGCGCCGAACGTCCGGATGCTCGATGATGGCGACCTTGTTGCCCCCGCGGGAGCCTTGGATGCGCTCGCAGGCGTAGGACGCCGCCTGCTGGGTTGCCCGCTCGGCCACCTGCACGCCCTGGAGGGCGACGTTCAAGCGTGCATTGTTCATCATCGTGAACATAGCGCGCAGGCCACCGCCTTCGGCGCCGATCAGTTCGCCGAGGCAATTATCCTCGTCGCCGAAGGACAGGACACAGGTCGGCGACGCATGCAGGCCCAGCTTGTGCTCGATCGAGACCGTCCGGACGTCGTTGGGTTCGCCCGGCGCCCCTTGCTGGTCGAGGCGATATTTGGGCACGAGGAACAGCGACAGGCCGCGCGACCCCGACGGCAACCCTGGCGTATGCGCCAGCACGAGATGGATGATGTTTTTCGCGAGGTCGTGGTCGCCGAATGAGATGAAGATCTTGGTTCCCCTGATCTTCCATTGCCCGTCGTCCGCCGGTTCCGCTCGTGTCCGGAGGCCGTTCAGGTCACTGCCCGATTGCGGTTCGGTCAGGTTCATCGTGCCGGTCCATTCGCCGGTGGACAGCCTTGGCAGGTAGGCCGCCCGCTGGGCGTCCGTGCCATGATGAATCAGCGCCTCGATCGCTCCGACCGTGAGAATGGGGGCCAGCCCGAAGCCGACATTGGCCGTGCCCAGCGTCTCCAGCACGGCCGCCGACAGGCTCAGTGGCAAGCCTTGGCCGCCAAAGTCGGCCGGCGAGCCGATAGAACCCCAGCCACCCGTGACGAAGGCCTGATAGGCCTCGGCATAGCCTACGGGCATTTTCACACCCTGCGTGGTCCATTTCGGCCCGACGAGATCACCGGCCCTGTCGAGGGGCGCCCATTCCCCCGCCGCAAAGGCCCCGATCCCTTCCAGGACGGAATCCGCGACGTCTGCGGCGACATCGCTCAGCTCTGCGAGCCGTACGATGTGTTCGAGCATCAAACGCTGCTCGGTGATCGGCGGAATAAAGGCCATTGGAACACTCACATCTTCATCGCCGCAACAAATGACCGCCCGTCCGGCGGCCGCCACGAGCCGTGATGGCCGTGGCTGCCTCCGGTTTGCCGATTCGACCTTCGGTTGCGCTCGCTGCGAACTCAGCGGTTCGCCGGAATATACGGAAGCAACAGGTAGGATTCGTGTCCGGCACCTGTCGCCACGGTGTTCGTGCCGCCGTAGAGCGTCGGGTCACGGAACGGGTGCGATCCCGGGGCGGTCGGCCGCGCACCTTCCTCGGCACCGGGCAGGTCATAGTCCTTGGCGCGGATGGTCTGCACCCCGTCGAGCGTCCAGTCCTGCCCTTCGACCGTGACCGCCAGACGATAGCCCTTCGGTACCACGATGCTCAGGGGCCTGAGGTCGATATCGATCTCGTACAGCTGGCCCGGCACCATGGGTTCCGTCGCCAGATGCGAATGATAGGGTCGGTATTCGGTCGACTTGATCGGATCGAGGGCGCGATGCGACACGCGCAGGATCCCTTCGGAAAGCGGCTGCCACGGGTCTGTGCCGCCCTGGAAGGTGACATCGCGACCCATCGGATCGATCAACCGCACGGTGGCGAAGACGTCCATGTCCGCCGTCGTCGAGCGGACCCACAGCTTCAGCTTGGCTGGCCCGGTATATTCGATGTCGCGGGGAAAGGCGGCTGTCTTGAACGTGACACCCGTGCTGCGGGCGGGATAGGACTTCTCGGCGGCCGACTTGCCGCCGCCCGTCGGTCCCATGCTCTCGCTGGACGCATCGAGATAGAGCCGCTCCCATTTCGTACCCGGAAGCGGCCACGACGCCTCCTTGCGCAGGGTGACGCCACCGGGGCTACGGATGGTGAGCGCAACCGGCGGTTCCTTCTCCCACCCATTGTCCTCGCCCTTCAAATAATGATCGAAGAAGCGCTTCTGCAGAGCCAGCGCCTCTTCCGAATAGAAAGGCGTCAGGTGGTCACCCGACTGGATGCGGAGCCATTTCTCCTTGCTCGCCGCGGTTAGATAGCCTTCGATGCTCCAGCCAGCCCAGTTTCCCACGTCGAGGAACGGGACCTGGATTCGGCTCGGATCGGGCGTCTTCTGATGATAGTAGGCGCCATCCAGCGGATAGGCCATGAAGGTATCAACCGGCGGGACGCGGTTGATCTTCAGGAGCTCTGGCGACAACGGCTCCCCCGTCGGCTTCGCGCCCGTGATAGAGTCGACGAGCGGCGTGGCACCATTTCCATGCTGGTCGACAACGACGGTGTTGTCCCACCAGAATTTCCACGACGTGTTGGGAATGCCACCGGCGAAGGCTACTTCGCGGTAATAATCGAGCGCACCTTCCCAGGGTATCATCGCCGCTAGGCCTTCCGGCTGTCGCGCCGCGACCTGCCACTGGTCGATCGCGTAATAGGATGTCCCGAGGAGCCCGACCTTGCCATTGCTCCAAGGTTGCTTTGATGCCCAGGTGATCAGGGTAGCATAATCGTCAGTCTCTCGGGCCGAGAACGGATCGAGCATGCCAGGCGTGGCGCCAGATCCTCGCGTATCCGCGTGGATGATGATGTAGCCGTCCGGAACCCAGCGCTCCGGATCCGGCGCTTCCCAGCGCATGTACCGGCAAGACGACTTACTGCACAGATCCGAGTACTTCGCCATCAGATGCTTCCACGAGAGCCGGTAGGCCGGAGCATCCTTGTAGTGCGTATCCTTCCCATACGGTCCCATCAGCATGACGACCGGATAACGGCCGGGCTTATCCGGCCGATAGATATTCACCCGAAGCGGATTTCCGTCCGTCATTGTGACGGTGACATTGTGCTCGAATATCATGCCCGGGACGCCCGAGTTGATGGCCTGTGCCGCGACCGGCGCACTTCCAGCGGCGCAGGCACCCATCGCGAGGATTAGAGCAAGGGCATGTCTCATGGCAGAAGGCTCCAGTCTGTCGATAGAATTTGGTAGGTTGAAATGGGCGGGGCAGAGGTGATCAGAATGCAAACCTCACGCCGGCTTTGAAGTAACGGCCGATATTGTCATACGGATTGTATTGACTTGAGGGTGTTCCACCGAGACCGCTCAGCATCGCGAAAGAACCCGCCGGAGGATCTTTGTCGAAGAGATTGTCGACGATGCCGTAGACGACAATGCCGTTGCGGATTTCATATTGGGCCTGAAGGCCGAAATAGACTGCGGCCGGAAACAGGTTCTTGCTGATGCTGGTCGGCGATGCCGGATTGTAGTTCGGTAAATCCGGCCCGGTGAGCAGGATGTTGTATTTCACCGAGGAATTGTACCGGACGTTCAGCGTCGTCGAAAACTTGCCGATCTGATAATTCAGGTTGCCGTTCCACCCCCATTTAGGCAGCGCGCCGGCGAGATCGCCGAGGCTGACACCGACATCGTCGAACGTCTCGAACTTCTGCAGGTAACTGCCGACCGCGGTGAGGCGCAGCGATCCCGGAAGGCCGATCCGGTTGATCGGCACCCTGTAGTCGACATTGATGTCGAGGCCCCGGGACTCCTGCCGGTTGAGGTTCTGGTAGGGGATGTCGAGCCGCGAGAAGCCGACCGGTACACTGGCGTCGAAGGTGAAATACTGCGCATAATCGGGGCGCTGGCCCGAATAATAGCGACTGATGACATTGGTGGGGGATATGCGCGCGATGACGTCTTTCAGCTTGATCGAATAATAGTCGACCGAGATTTTCAGGCCGTCGATCCACTTCGGCGAAAGCACGACGCCGACCGTCCAAGTTTCGGCGATCTCGGGCTTGAGATTGGGATTGGCCGCCGCTGCCGAATTGATATTGTTGGTGGCACCGGTGAGTGGATTGACTGCGGAAATCGAGAAGTCATTCCCGCGTAGATAGAGTTCGGAAATGTTGGGCGCCCGGATATCGCGCGACCGGGTTCCGCGGATGCGTAGACCATCGGCGATGTCCCAGGTCGCTCCCGCTTTCCAGGCGGTTACGGTACCGCTGGAGGAATAGTCGGTCAGCCGCACTGCGGCGTTCACGTCGAACGACTTAAGGAAAGGAATGTCACGCGCGAGAGGGATTCCGATCTCGGCATAGCCCTCCTTCACGCTGACCGAGCCGCTGCCCGGCAGAGGCGGCGCGCCGGCAAAATAGGCATTCGAGGAGGTCAGTGCGGCCGTGTAAGGGTCTGAGACCACGCTCACCCGCTCGCGGCGCCACTCGCCACCCAGAGCGAGCGATACATCGCCCGCCCAGGTCTTGAAGGGACTTCCGGCGAGGTTGAAGGACGCCGTGTCCATGAAATATTTGGTTAGGTTCTGCGTATTTTGCGGCGCGACGTAATTGATCGCGGCCTGCGACTCCGAGGTGGGACCGAACGGGTTGAACGGCACGCAGCCCGACGACACAAGACCGGCGAACACGGTCCGCTGGGCCGGCGACAGGGCTGCAAACATGGGATTGCTTGCAATCGGTCCGCAGACCGGGTTCCCGATGTTGTCGCGAACCACGTAGAGCGCCGCGAGGTAATTGGGCAGGATCGTGATGCCCTGCGGCTTGTACCAGAAGCGGTTGTTGCCATGGGTATAGGAAACGTCCCACTTCCAGTCGTTGAAGACCCGGCCGCGCAGGCCGGCGGAGCCTTGCCAGAACGTATCTTCATTCTTGATCTGGACACCATCCTGCTGCGCGTAATTCAGCCGCGCCAGGTTGAACCGCGTGATGCCGTTGGCATCCATCTGGCTTGCCAGCGCGGCCGGCAGGAACGGGTTGTCCCTCTGGATGATGATCGTACCACTGTTGATATAGTCGCTTGATCGCGATGAGACTTGGGAACGTCCCATCGAGAATTCAGCGAAGCCAATGACGTTGCTGGAAAGCTCGTAGGTAAGGTGGGCGAGTCCGGTGATGCGCTGGCCGCCGACTTTCAGATATTGGTTCCTGAACTGGTTGTATCCATCGTTGTCCCCGCCGGCCATTTGGAATGCCCCGCGGGGACTGCCGAAATTGTACGCGACAGGCTGTCCGCTGCCGTTGAAGGTAAGGTTCCCGATCGGACAGGCTGCGCCTGCGAGCGCGACTCCGCCGCGAACGCACGAGACGACCAGCGATCCCGGTGGGGCGACGAGGTGCTGCTGGTCGCTGAGATACAGTGCGGGCGTGCCAGCCGGCCGGGAGGCTGGCAGCGAGATGAGCGCGGTCTCCTTCCGGCCCCAGCCGCGGCTATATTCGGTACCCGCAGGATCATCATGGCTGTAGTCTAGCCCGAAGACGATGTGCCCGCGTCCTCCGGCAAAGCCGGTACCGGCGGCGACGTTGAACAGCCCTTCCTTGGCATCCCAACGCTGTGACGTTCCGAATTGCATTGTGCCGCGAATGCCCTGGAGCTTCTCGTTCAGGACAATGTTGACGACGCCCGCGATGGCGTCGGAGCCATAGGCGGCAGAAGCGCCGCCCGTCACCACATCGATACGGTCGATGAGGGCCGAGGGAATGACGTTGGTGTCGAAGGTGCCATCGGCGTTGCTGGCGACATGGCGCTCACCATCGACCAGCACGAGCGTCCGCTTCGGCCCGAGCCCGCGCAGGTCGAGCAATCCCTGGCCGACCGCGTAGCTGGCGCCTGTCGTCTGCCGTGCGCCTGTCACCCCGCGGAAAGCCGGAATTTCCATCAGCACGTCCTGGACGTCCGTGGCGCCCCGGGACTTCAACTGGTCCTGATCGATCACCGTGACCGGCGTTGGCGTCGTGAATCCGTTCGCCTGCAAACGCGATCCGGTCACGATGATGTCCTTGACCGCGTCATCGTCGGCCGCCGTGGCGGAAGGGTCGGCCGCAACCGCAGTCGGCGACGGCGTGGGCGCGGGTACTTCGCTGCCGGCCGGTTCGGTCGAAGGATCCGTGGTCTGAGCATGAGCGCCAGAACATCCAAATATGCAGAGCGCGACGAGCGACACGTCGCAAAGCAATCTCTTTCCCATCAGGGCCTCCCCTCGTTCGCGCATCTCACTCCGGGCGGTGCGCGTAGAAAGGATTTATATGAATGGGAAAAGATATGTCAAATTTTACATATATCGCTTTCGTCTTCGTCACCGCTTGCTGCGGAAAAGGCGAGGATTACATATTGATTTATAATGATATTATCTCTGAGTTAATCGAGCACAGCACCGGAAATGTCCGGCAAGCTCCGGGACAAAGGCCATTTGCGCTGCGAATCAGGGGCATTAAGTCAAAATCGTTGCCGCGTGCGGCTCCCTCCCATATATAATTTTATACATATCAGGATGGAGAGGATTCGCAGGTGACCGCGGGATTGATGCAGGACTGGCCGCTGACGATCGACAAGATACTCGACCATGCGGCGCGCTGGCACGGCGATGTCGAAGTCGTCAGCCGGTCGGTCGAGGGGCCGATCACGCGCACGCGCTACAGCGACGTGCATATACGCGCGAAACGGCTGTCGCGGTGCCTGCTCGACCTGGGCATAAAGACTGGAGACCGGGTGGCGACGCTGGCGTGGAACACCGGCCGGCACCTCGAGGCCTGGTACGGCATCATGGGGATTGGAGCGATCTGTCATACGCTCAACCCGAGGCTGTTTGCCGAGCAGCTATGCTACATCATCAACCACGCCGAGGATCGCATCCTGCTGCTGGACACCTCGTTCCTGCCGTTCCTTCGCCAGCACCGCGCTTCCCTTCCGACAGTGCAGCACGTGATCATTCTTACCGACGAGATGAATATGCCGGAAGACGAAGCGGGCGACATGCTCTGCTTCGAAACCCTCCTCAAGCAGGCATCGCCCGACTGCGATTGGGGTGGCTTTGACGAGAATATGGCAGCGGGCCTCTGTTATACGTCCGGCACCACGGGAAGGCCGAAGGGCGTACTGTATTCACATCGCTCCTACTTTCTCCACACCCTCGCGACCCTCGGCACGGACCTGCTCGGCTTTTCGGCACGCGACACGGTGATGGCGGTCGTGCCGATGTTCCATGCCAACGCATGGGGCGTGCCGTTCTCCGCCCCCGCAGCCGGGGCAAGGCTGGTCCTGCCGGGCCCCAGGCTCGATGGCGCTTCGATCCATGCGCTGCTGCAAGAGGAAGAAGTCAGCTATTCGCTCGCGGTGCCGACGGTCTGGCAGATGCTGCTCGAGCATCTGCGCGCGACAGGCGGGCAGCTCGATCATCTCAAGCGCGTATTGATCGGCGGCACGGCCCTGCCCGAAGCCATCCTCAGAGCCTTCCGCGACGAGTTCGGCGTTGAGATCCTGCATGGCTGGGGCATGACGGAGATGTCGCCGCTCGGGACGCTGACGGCCCTCAATCATCCCACGCGAACTGCCGAGGGCGAGGAGGAGATCAGGCTCAAGCTCGCGCAGGGACGCCCGCCCATCGGGGTGGAGATGATCCTTGTCGACGACGAGGAACGACCCTTGCCACACGACGGCGCGACCGCCGGACGGCTGAAGGTGCGCGGCCCCTGGGTCGCCCGCGGATATTTCAACGGGGAGTCGCATATTCTCGACGAACAGGGTTTCTTCGATACCGGCGACATCGCGACCATCGACCGGCACGGGTTCATGCAGGTCACCGATCGGGCAAAGGATCTGATCAAGTCCGGCGGCGAATGGATTTCGTCGATCCAGATCGAAAACATGGCTGCAAGCCATGCGGCCGCCGCGTCTTGTGCGGTAATCGGTGTCGAGCATCCAAAATGGGATGAGCGCCCCCTACTGCTGATGAAGCTGAAGGAAGGCGCGCGCGCCGACAAGGCCGATGTCCTCGGCTTTCTCGAAGGAAAGATCGCCCGGTGGTGGATGCCCGACGACGTGGTTTTCGTCGACGACATCCCGATTGGACCTACCGGCAAGGTCGACAAGAAGCTGCTGCGCGATCGACTGAAGGACTATGTGCTGCCGACAGTCTGATCGACACCCTAGGCGGCGCGGTATTATGTTGGATATGACATAGGTTGAAGATTGCATAGACAGGAATTGGCAGGCAGTGCGGCCTGAAACTAGAGCGAAAGGTTGAGAATGCCCGGACCAACATCGGCCGTGCTGATGCATGAAATGCTGCTAATGTCGATGCTCAATCGGGGGCAGTTCTCAGGCTATGACCTTGCGCAGCTTCTGAAGGAGCCGATACCGCTCATCTGGCCCGTGAAGCACAGCCAAATCTATCCGGTGCTCGCCGCCCTCGAGTCGCGCGGAGACCTGGAAGGCATGTGGGAGGAGCAGCGCGGCCGCCCCAGCAAAAAGCTCTACCGGCTGACGGAGCAGGGAAAGCTGCGATTAACCGAATGGCTGTCACTCAATCGCGAGACCCTGTCTCGCCAAGAAGCCATCCTGATCGCCTACAACTACAATCTGGTTGGCGCCGCCGCGTCCGTTTCCAGCCTGCGGACCTATCGCCGCCAGGCCGAGAACGAGATTGGGCAATTGGAAAAGCGCTGGGCGGCACTCACCGACGGGCGCGACCTTACCGCATGGATCGGCCCGAGAGCGGCATTTGAGTTTGGCATCATGGCACGCCGCAGCACCATTGCCTGGTGCGACTGGGCAACAGCGCAGATCGCGGAGGAACTTGGCGACCGCTCCTAAGGTTCAGCGTCCGAGCTGGCGCCGAGGCAGGTTTTCGATCAGCGAGGGTGTTCGACGCGAAAAGCATGTGCCGACCGAAAAGGAGCTCGCCGAGTAGGAGGCGGCCCGAAAGCGTAGGAGCGAAACTGGAACAACCCTGGGATCTGGCGCGCCGATCTCAACTGGTCGGCTCTGCGGGGAGCCGAGAAAAATGAGGGCGTCGCCCGGCGCCACTGTCGGCACGATCGACTCCTCTTCCGGGAGGAGGGAAATGTCCTGGTCGAACTGGATTCCGATCCACACGCGCGTTCCGCCGTTCCGCTTCGTGAACGCTGTCAGCGGCCACATGACGTTGACGAGATATTCGAGGCCGCCATCGGACCCTGCCACATATCCTGATCGCGGTGCGGCAACTGCCGTAGCGCACCGGGGTGGATCTCGATCGCCTGGGTGAGGTTGAGCGCGATCCGCTCGCACTACGGCAACAGAATCTGCTCGACGATTTCGAGCACCAGCGGATGCCTCGCCAGCCGTTCGATCGTCGGAGACCGGGTCAGCAGCGACCCGAAGCGCTTGGTCCGCTCGCCGTAGAAGGCGCCCTGGCAGAGCGGGGTCGCAGCGAAGCGCGGGTTCAGGTCCGCTTCGATCCGGGCGATCTGGGTCGGCTCGACCGCGCGCCCGAACACGCACCAGCCGTCGCGCGCCAGCGTCGCGACATGGCGATCGATCACGGGGCTCATGCCGGCACCCGCTCAAGCACCGGCGAATAGACCCCCGTCCAGCCAAGCCGCTCCGGCGTGTCCGGCCGGACATGAATGAGGAAAGCGCCCACCGGCCCACCAGGGATGCGCACGGCGGGGCCAAGCGGCTCCGCCTGCCAGCCCAGCGACAGCACTTCCTTGCGGAAGGGATCCGGGATGACGCCCGTGTAGCGCTCGATTCCGCGATCAAGCGCAACGTCGACCATCGCCGAGAAGAGCATGTTGCGCAGCTCGCGGCGACGCTCGGCGCCATGCCGCTGGGGCAGGCACAGCCGCGTGCTTTCCCAGGTCGCTTCGTCGGCCGGCACGCCAAACGGGCAGAGATAGGGAAAGAGCGTGCCGAGCATGTGCGGCTGGGTGCTCGGGAACAGCCGGATCGAGGCCGCGTGCTCGCCGACTTCGTCGGCGACGATCAGGTAGATCGTGTCGGCGTTGTCGAACTGGTCGATCTCATACTGTCCGTCGACGACGGGCACGTCCCAGCCGAACAGGTCGACAAAGAGACGTTTGCGGTCGGCGAACATCGATTGAAGCAGCGGTCGGTTCTCCGGCGCCGTGTGATTGTCGATGATGTGGATCATGGGGTGCTCCCGGTCGTGGTTTCCACGCACGAAGGAAGCAGCGAGCGGGCACCGGAAATAGACCGAGTGATTACTCGGGTTGACGGCGGGCGAGTTCGTGAAGTCCGACCTCACCTGCGAGCACCGCGCCGACGACAAGCTCGGTGCGATCATGGGCGTCGAACAGACGCCGCGCCTCGGTGAGATAGCCGTCGACCGTGCGCGGCGTGAGGGCAAGCGCCCGCGCGATCTGTTTGTTCGAGTAGCCGCGGCCGGCAAGCACCACGCAGTCGCGCGGGCGGGGATGCAGCCTGAGCGAGGTCGAGGCCATCGACCGCACGCCCGATACCAGCCTGCATGCCGCTTGGAATGCGAAAATGCCGATCATCTGGGCGGCACCAAGGAACTGGTTCGCGTTCTCAGGCAAATTTGTACCCGCGAACGTGCACGAACCCATACGATCGCCCAGTCGAACATAGGGAACCGTGATACCCTCGTTCAGCCCTTCGGCGGCCCCCAATTCAAAGCTCGCGCGATCATGGCGATCTATCCGGATGAAACGCGGCAAGTCGGACCAGAGGAACGCGCCGTCGGCAAATATGCAACCGCGAATAACAGGATCACGTCGATATCGGTGCTGACCTATGAGCCGTTCGGCGATGGCCGGCGGATAATCCTTAAGATCTATTAGATCTGGTCGCGGCGTCCGCAGGTCATCGTGATGAATCAACGCATAATAGCGAAATCTCATCTCACGCGTGACGGTCGCCATCAGGTGCGCCAGTTCATCGCGCGTAGCGGTCGAGCGAAGCTCGTCAATTACCGCGCTAGTCAGCGTCAGGCAGGACAGGCCTCGCGTAAGGGCAAGATCTGGAAACATTCAATCACGTCCTTTTCCCCCTTCTGATACGATCCTCTGCAAGTTCCCCGCGACATTGGCCCTCTATTCCTCAGCACGACCCGGCGGTTCGTTGGCGTCGGCAGCATTGCTCGTTGAGTAATCGATCATTCCGTCGATGATGGTCGATTGCATCAATACGCTGGTAGGGGCTATGATCACCGCGGCATATGAGGAATTCTGCCAAAGCCGCAGGCGCGCCGCTCGCGCTGTCGTGGATCAGCATCAAACACCGAACTTCCCCATTGTGCATCCTACGTCCACATATCTGAAAGATTACCCGGCCGAATGATCGGAGTCAATTTTAGAGGGAGGGGGCTAGCGGCTCGCTTGGCTGTGCCCGAGCTTGGCGGCGTAATCGGTCGCACGGTTAACTTGAGCGCGTCGGATCCGTCATAGGCTCGCGGATCTCGTCATCGGTTTGCAGTGAGGCTGGCAGTGACCCGGTCTGACGCTCGATCCTGCGATGAACAATGCTTCTTGAACCGGGCGTCGTCAGGCTTGCCAGCAGCTCGCTGTTTGCGGTGTCGGCTTGGGTACGGCGTTGATTATGCCGAACATAGTCGAGCCAGGTCGCCACGTGATACCGCTCGATCCACAGCTCGCTGCTGCCAAGATCGCGCATCAAACTCCAACCGCGTGCGCCGTCACGTCGGCGTATCCGGCGACGCTCCCCCATCGCAGCAAGGTAATGCGGCACGTTCTCAACGGGCACGCGGTGTTCTACCTCGATTATAATCGGGCCGCTTCTCGGTTCGATCGAAAGTGCGATATCCGGCTCCTTCCACCAATCCTGCGGCGTGAGGTTGGCGTCGCTGATGGCGGTGAGCGGCCGACGCCAGCCCGCGAGAATACCCACGACCTGGACGAGAGCTGCTATCTGAAGCGCAACGATCGGCCCGTGCGCATCTGCGATGACGCCGCACAGCCAGCTTCCTGTTGCCATACCGCCGAATACCGCCATCTGGCAGATCGCGAGGGCGCGCGCCACGACCCAGCGCGGCGACGCCATCTGTACGCTGATGTTGAACGTTGACAGCGCGATGACCCATCCCGCCCCGGCGAGGGCCAACGCGCACATCGTAGGCCCGAGAAAGGTGCTCAGGCCGATTGCAGCCTCGCCGATGGTCATTGCGCCCGCGGCGATCGCGATCATCACTTCCGTTGAAACGTGCCGACGGAGCTTGCCGATGAAAAGGGCACCACCGACCGCGCCGATGCCGAAGCTGCCCAGCAGAAACCCGTAAGTCAGAGGTCCTCCCTTCAATACGTCACGGGCGACAAGCGGCATCATCGCCGAAACGGCGCTTCCTGCCGTCGCGAACAGGAACGCGCGCAACATCACCTGTCGGATAGCAGGAGACATTGCCACATAGCGGACGCCCGCTCCGATGGCCGCGCGAAGAGATTCCGGTGGAAGGGCGCGGGTCGGCACGTCTGGCTTCCAGCGCGCCAACACCCCGATCAATCCGATGTAGCTGACTGCGTTAGCCAGGAAGGCGGTCGCCGCCCCGGCAACCGCTACGATCAGACCGCCGATCGCCGGACCTGCGCTTCGCGCGATATTGAAGCCCATGCTGTTCAGCGCGATCGCATTTGGCAGGGCCGAGCGTGGCACCATGTCACCGACTGAAGCCAGCCAAGCAGGTCCATTGATCGCAGTGCCGCAGCCAATCAAAAAGGTCGAGGCCAGGAGCACCCAAGGCGACAGGAAGCCTGTCCAGGATCCGACCGCGAGGATCAGCGACACCGAGAGCATGAATATCTGCGCTACGAGCATCACGCGCCGCCGATCCAGGTTGTCAGCTATCGCGCCACCCAACAACGAGAGGAGCACGATCGGAAGGCTGGTCGACGTTTGGACAAGCGCGACCATTTGCGGCGAACCGCCCAACGAAGTCATCATCCACGATGCACCGACGGATTGGATCAGTCCTCCGAAGTTCGAAACGAGGCTGGCAATCCAGACCGCGCGGAAAATCGGTAGCGCCAAAGGCGATGTCGACGTTGCACTTGCCATCAGCTCAAGCTCACAACTGCTTGGGTTTACTGGCGCGGCCTAGCTGCAGCGTTCCGCCCCCGCTGATGGCCGGTTGCCATAACGTACAGGGCATGATCAGGGCCGAAGCGGTCACCCGTTACGCCCTTTCGCGATGCCCGGGTGTATGCCCACCTTCCCGTGACGCGGGACCGGCCTCGCCCCAACGAATTCGCCGGAGAAACCTTGTTGCTGTGCAGATTGCGGGACATTGCGTTCGCTCGACAGCGTCAAATGGCGAAGACAGCTGAGCGAGCATCGACGTAACACCGTCGCCGACCCCTACAGTTTCTTCACGAGTTCCGGGACCAGCTTGAACAGGTCGCCGACCAGGCCAAGGTCTGCCACCTGAAAGATCGGCGCGTCCTCGTCCTTGTTGATCGCGATGATGATCTTCGAATCCTTCATACCGGCAAGGTGCTGAATCGCACCGGAGATGCCGACTGCGACATAGACTTCGGGTGCCACGATCTTGCCGGTTTGGCCGACTTGATAATCGTTAGGCGCGTAGCCCGCGTCCACCGCCGCCCGGCTTGCGCCGACGGCCGCGCCGAGCTTGTCGGCCAGCGGATCGATGACTTGGTGAAATTGCTCGGACGACCCCAACGCACGCCCGCCCGAAACGATGATCTTGGCGCTCGTCAGTTCCGGACGCTCCGACTTGGAGATTTCCGCGCTCACGAAAGTGGCGAGACCTGTTTCACCGCCAGACGAAACTGCTTCCACCGGAGCCGAACCGCCCTCGCGAGATGCTTTTTCGAACGCAGTACCTCGGACGGTGATGACCTTCACGCTGTCCAATGACTGAACCGTGGCGATAGCATTGCCAGCATAGATTGGACGCGTGAAGGTGTCCGACGCCTCCACTGACAGGATGTCCGAGACTTGCATCACGTCGAGCAACGCCGCGACCCTGGGAGCGACATTCTTGCCGGTTGAGGTGGCGGGCGCGAGGAAGGCCTCGTGGCCGGCCATCAGTCCGACGATCAGCGGCGCGAGATTCTCGGGAAGCGCATGTTCGAAGGCAGGATTGTCAGCGAGCAGGACCTTGGAGATACCGACGATCCTGGCTGCTTCCTCGGCGACGCCGCCAACACCCGATCCCGCGACCAACGCGACGACATCACTTAACTTGCCGGCAGCGGTGACCACGGCAAGGGTCGCGTCCTTGACTGCACCGCCCTCATGCTCGACCCAAATCAAAACGCTCATGCCACAACTCCCAACGTCTTAAGCTTGCCGACCAGTTCATCGACATCGGCGACCTTTACGCCGGCGACGCGCTTCGGCGGCTCGGCCACCGTGATCGTCTTGAGGCGAGGTCTGACCTCGACGGCGTAATCGGCGGGCGTCTTGACCGTGAGCGGCTTGCTCTTGGCCTTCATGATGTTGGGCAGCGAGGCGTACCGCGGCTCATTGAGCCGAAGATCGGTGGTGACGATCGCGGGAAGCGTGAGGCTCACCGTTTCCAGCCCGCCATCGACTTCGCGCGTCACCGAAACCCTGTCGCCGGCGAACTCGACCTTCGAGGCGAACGTGCCCTGCGGACGCCCGGTGAGCGCCGCCAGCATCTGGCCGGTCTGGTTCGAATCGTCGTCGATCGCCTGTTTGCCGAGAATCACCAGGCCTGGCTGCTCTTCATCGACGATCGCCTTCAGGAGCTTGGCGACGCCGAGCGGCTCGACCTCGGCGTCCGTCTGCACGAGGATCGCGCGATCCGCTCCCATCGCCAAGGCGGTGCGCAGCGTCTCCTGCGCCTTGTCGGGGCCCACGGAGACGACGATGATCTCGGTCGCCACGCCCTTTTCCTTCAAGCGGATGGCTTCCTCGACCGAAATCTCGTCGAATGGATTCATGCTCATCTTGACGTTGGCGAGATCGACGCCAGTGCCGTCCATTTTGACGCGCGGCTTCACATTGTAATCGATCACCCGTTTCACGGGCACCAGGATCTTCATTCCCTGTCCTTCCATAGTTTTACAACCGCTCCCAAATCGCGGCGATGCCTTGACCGCCACCGATACACATCGTCACCAATCCATAGCGCCCGCCGGTCCGCTGAAGTTCATAGGCAAGCTTCGTCGTGATGATCGCGCCGGTCGCACCGACCGGATGCCCAAGCGAAATTCCGCTGCCGTTTGGATTAACCTTTTCCGGGTCGAAACCCAGCTCTCTCGACACCGCGCAGGCTTGCGCTGCGAAGGCCTCGTTCGCCTCGATGACGTCGAGATCGTCGCTGGTGAGGCCGGCCTTGGCGAGGGCGATCCGTGTCGCGGGCACCGGGCCGATACCCATATAAGCCGGATCGACCCCCGCGTTGCCATAGCTAACGAGGCGGGCCAGTGGCTTCAAGTCGTGCGACCGAACTGCTTCGGCGCTGGCGAGCACGATGGCCGCCGCGCCGTCGTTGATGCCCGAGGAGTTGCCCGCCGTTACCGTCCCATGCTCCTTCAGGAAAGCGGGACGCAGCTTCGCAAGCTCCGCCGCCGTCGCGTCTCCGCGTACGAATTCGTCGGTGTCGAAGGCGACGGGCTGACGCTTGACCAGGACCTCGATGGGCGCGATCTGATTGTGAAAATAGCCGTTCGCGATCGCCTGCGCTGCGCGGTGCTGGCTCTCGAGTGCCAACGCGTCCTGGTCTTCGCGGGAAATTGCGTAACGCGCCGCGACGTTCTCGGCCGTGACGCCCATATGATACCGATGAAACGGGTCGGTAAGCGCCCCGGTAAGGCCGTCAAGCATTGCCGCCTCGCCCATTTTCTGGCCCCACCGCATCGCCGGGACAAAATAGGGCGCGCGGCTCATCACTTCGACGCCAGCGCCGAGCGCGATCTCGCAATCGCCGAGCATGATGGATTGAGCCGCGCTGATGATCGCTTGGAGACCAGAGCCGCAGAGGCGGTTGACCGTGTGAGCCGGTGCTTCCTGAGGGATCCCGGCGCCCAACGCCGCGATCCGCGCGGCATAAGCGTCGCGCGGCTCGGTATGGATGACATTGCCCAGAACCAGGTTACCGACGACGGCGGAATCGATACCGGCGCGCGCAATGGCCGCTTTGGCGACATGCGCGGCAAGTTCGCCAGGTTTCTGATCTTTCAGCGCGCCGCCAAAGCTGCCGATCGCGGTTCTGGCCGCTGAGACCAGGAACACATCTGTCATTTTCATCTCCAAAGCCGAACCGCTCCACGGCGCGTTCAGCTGTTCCGTGATCGTTGGGGCCGTCAGAAGGCGTGGCTCGGAAGTGCCATGATCGCCGCCTCGCCCGCCGAGATGCTCGCTGCCAGGCCCTGCACCTGCGGCAGCATCCGCTGCGCGAAGAAGTCGGCGACATGCAGCTTGGCCTCGAGGAATGGCGTGCCACCCTTGCTTGCGGCCGCCGTCATACGCGCCCACATCCACCCCATCGAAACCAGAGCGAACAATCGTAGATAGTCGACGGCGGCTGCGCCTACCGTGTCGGCGGCCACACCGCGGAGCGAGGCCGTCGCGCTACGCAGCAGCACAAGTGCTTCGGCCGTTCTTGCGACGACCGGTAGCTCGCCGGCCGTCGCAGCCGCCTCTGCCAAATCAGCGCCGACCATATCGAAGAAGCTTTCCACGACGGCGCCACCGCCCAGCCCCAACTTCCGGCCGACAAGATCTATGGCCTGAACGCCGTTTGTCCCCTCGTAGATTTGCGCGATCCGCGCGTCGCGAACATATTGCTCCATCCCCCATTCGCGGATGTAGCCATGGCCGCCGAACACCTGCTGGGCTTGGACGGCGCCTTCGAACCCGAAATCCGTAAATGCGGCTTTGACGACCGGCGTGATGAGCGCCACCATAGCGTCGGACTTGGCGCGCTCTGCGGCGTCCGGATGGGCATAAGCCCGCTCGAGCTGGAGGGCGGTCCACCCTGCCAGCGCCCGGCCGGCCTCGACGAAGGCGCGCGTGTTGAGAAGCATCCGACGTACATCAGCGTGCTCGATGATCGGCACGGGCTCGGAGGCCCCGTCAGCGCCACGCCCCTGCAATCGCTCTTGCGCATAGGCTGCCGCCTGTTGATACGCCGCGCCGGCAACACCGAGACCTTGAATGCCGACCATCAACCGCTCGGCGTTCATCATCGTAAACATCGCGGCCAGACCGCGATGCGGCTCGCCGACTAGCCAACCTGTCGCACCATCATAATTCATCACGCAGGTCGGCTGCGCGTGGATTCCCATCTTCTTTTCGAGCGCACCGACCGACATGGCGTTGCGCTCGGTGAAGCCGCCGGCCTGATCCGGCATGAATTTGGGCACGATGAACAGGCTGATGCCCTTCACGCCGGCAGGGGCGTCGGGTAGCCGCGCGAGGACGAGGTGGACGATGTTTCCGCCAAAATCGTGATCGCCTGAGGATATGAAGATTTTCGTGCCGGTGACCGAGTAGCTGTCGTCACCGTTCGGCTCCGCCTTTGTCTTGAGAAGAGCGAGATCGGTACCTGCCCCGCTCTCCGTGAGCGCCATCGCCCCAGACCATTCACCTCTGATCATCGGCGGGAGATATGCGGTTTTCAGCGACTCGCTCGCATGGGCGGCAATCGCTTCGGTTGCACCGCGCGTCAACGCGGGGAACAGCCCGAATGACAAGTTGGTGGCGGAAATCATCTCGTCCAGCCACAGCTGGGCGACAAAGGGCAAACCCTGCCCCCCATAGGCAGGATCGGCCGAAAGCGAGGTCCACCCACCGGAGGTAAACTGGCGATAGGCCTCAGCAAACCCCCCAGGCGTATGAACGGCGCCGGCCTCCAGCCGGCTCCCTTCTTCGTCACCGCTTCTGTTTAGAGGCTGAAGACGCTCCGAACAGAACCGGCCGGCCTCCTCGAGGATGGTCACCATCAACGCGGCGTCGATTTCGGTCTTGTCCAGCTCCGCCATGGCCGCATCAAAATGCAGCACTTCGGTCAGAAGAAAATGATAGTCTTCAGTCGGCGGTGCGTAAGTTTGCATATTGGTTCCGTTGGCGCAGGATAGAATCTCCCCTTAGCATCTTTTCTCATTTATGAAAACTATTTACATGCATGGGAATTTATGCGACTGCTGCTCGGCGTTTGGATCAGATTTGGCGAGCCGGGACTGGATGGCGACGGCCGATTGCTCGGAGAGCCCTAAGAGACGTGAAAGCGCGTAGGCCTGCCCGGTGAGGAGGTCGATAGCTGAATAGGTTAGGAGAGAATGGTGGCGACGATTGCCGTAATTGCGATGGGTGAAATGGGGTCAGGCGTTGCGAAGCGGCTTGTCGAGCGCGGCGCCCAGGTGGTGACGTCTCTGTCCGGGCGCAGCGAAGCCAGCATCGATCGAGCGAGGGCTGCGGGCGTTGAGCCCGTGACGGACCAAGAAGTGGTCGATCGTGCTCAGATCTTCCTGTCGATCGTCCCGCCAGGGTCCGCGCAGACTACCGCTCAGCGGTTTCGCCCGCTCATCGAGCAATCCACGAACAAACCTATTTATATCGACTTTAACGCCGTTGCCCCCCATACACTTCAGTCCATTGCTGAGCCCTTTGCCGAGGCAGGTTTGACGTTCGGGGATGGCTCTATTATCGGTATGGCACCAAGAGCCGACGGATATTCGCCGAAGCTCTATCTGTCCGGGCCAATCGCCAGCGAAGCGGCGATCTTGAAAAACCTCGGCCTGGACACTCGAGTGATTTCGACAGAGATCGGCGAGGCCTCGGCGCTCAAGATGGCCTTTGGTGGGTTCACGAAGGGCATCCAGGCACTTGCGACCGCCATGGCCCTTGGCGCCGCTCGCCACGGCGTGGCGGACGCCTATCTGGCAGAAATCCGCGATCATCTTCCCGATATCTACGCCGTGCTCGTCAAGCAGCTGCCCTCGATGCCATCAAAAGCCCATCGGTGGAATGACGAAATGCTGGAGAACGCCGCCTTCCTCGAACCGGAGCGCGGCGCCGCCGACATGCTGCGGGGCGCCGCGGTACTCTACCAACATATCGCCGAGGAGAACCGCGCCGGTCCCGATTCCGAGATTATAACCGCGCTGGATCGGTTCACAGGCCGAAGAGCTTGAGCCTTTTCATCGCCCGGCCCGCTTCCCAAATGTTAGACGGTAAGGCCACATCAGGAGACGCGGGTCAGCGCTCATCGGGGATCCGACACGCGCGAAGTTTCGAAATGATACAGTGCTGCCGTTAGGATCGAACCGACCACACCTAACGTGCTCGCCGTCGAGAACCATCGACCGAGCAGACCTACGGCATAATCTGGCTTGGCGACGCTACCAACGTCAACCTCGCGGTGAGCGCTCCACGCCGTGCGTTTGAGCCGCGCAAGCGACCATTGAACGATTCCAGCGAATGATTGGCGACATGTATCAGTTGGCGGGGGCTGCGGACATCCCGGAAATGGTTGCGTTGATCAACCGGGCCTATCGCGACGATAACGGCTCAGGCTGGAGCACGGGCGAAGCCTATCTCGACGGTGACAGGACGACAGAAGCTCGTCTTTGCGACGATCTTGCCCGAAACAAGTTAGCCTTCATGCTCAAATGGAAGGATGAACAACAGGCGCGAATCGTCGGCTGTGTCTGGCTGGAGCCGCTCGACGATTGCACCTGGTATTTGGGATCGTTCGCTGTCGATCCAGCAAAGCAGAAGGGCGGGCTTGGCCGAATTATGCTTCATTCCGCCGAAGAATGCGCGCGTGCGCGCGGAGCACGACGTATGCGCATGTCCGTCACCAACGTCCGTGAAGCTTTGATCAATTGGTATCTTCGCCGAGGTTACGAGAGAACCGGTGAGATCGAGCCGTTCCCGTACGGTGATGATCGTTTCGGAAAGCCGCTCCGTGGTGATCTTTCGTTTGTCGTCCTGGAGAAGTCACTCGAAGTGGACACATCGGGGCAGCGGCATTTCACAATATGACCTTGGACTCGCCGAATCCCATCATGACACTTGCCCCCTCCTGCCCACCCTAGCTGGCCTCGTTGAGCGCATTCAGCATTGTCATCACGCGCCATGCGCGGCAGCAATCCGAGTTGCTCCTCCACCAGCACCAATGGACCGTCCAGCCGCTGGCCAAACCCAGATGCTGCGACGAGTTGACTGGTTACCTTACCTAAAAGGAAGGAAGCAGAAGACCGTTCACCGCCGGACGCTCTGCGAAGCGCGGATCTCCGTCTATCACTTTGCCTACGGCCATATTCACGCGGCGAAGAGTTCATGATTCGCTCGAACGCCGTTCTGAAGAACTTGGCCTGCTGCCGGTTGGAGGGCATTGTCATGGGTGTAGCAATTGGATTGTGCGGCGCTTTACGCATAGTAGGTCAGGATGCAACAGCGCCCAGCGTAAGGGAACGTCTTGCAATGTCGGACGAGGGGCCGCCGCCCCGAGAGACAGCCGCCCATCTGGCGGGATGCCGGCTGTCCCTCGCCCGCAATTTGGGACAACCTCCGGGTTCCTGACGCTTACGTCTTCTCCGGCCGCCACGCGCCGTCATTGAAGAGCCCTTGCCCGTTCACCGGCGTCACGACTACGCGCATCTCGCGCTCGATCAGAAGCTCCCGCGACTTGACGTCGTTTATGCACGCCCTCACATCGGGCCTGTTGATTGCAACATCGTGGGCTTCGTGGCTTTCCCAGATCTGTGTAGCCCAGATCAAATCCTCGTCGGCGGGATCTTCAGCGAAGATGTAACTGTGGCACCCTTCCATGCCTTGATACCCCGCGCTCAGCACGTTGATGAATTCGTCGCGTTTGCCAGGCTTGGCTCGAAATCTGATAATCAGGCCGTACATATCGCCTCTCAATCTTAGGTTGAAAGGGACCATGGTGCCACCGGAAGATCCAGCAAACCGGGTTAGTCCCTTCCGGACCAGCCTTACGATTCAACAGGAAGACTGGCAAGTTTGAATCTGGATTTGTGACTTAGCCTGCGTATGCCGATAGAATGACGTCGTATCCGAACGGCAAATCGCTTGCGAAATCCACGCGCCCGAATGTGGTCTCGTTTGCCGCGTTGCCGTGCAGCCCGTGGTTGACTTCGGGGAGCTGCAATGCCAAATATTGACAGGAAGACTGATGAGTCGCTGGCCTTATAAAGGCGAGCCGATGGGCGCCACCCAAGCCCGATGGTGCATAGGCGAGCTCGTAATCTGATACGATACGGAGGCGATAATGAAGATCATTCGGATAAATGACGTCGAACTGGAGGGGACTGGTGGCATTCGTGGGGGCACCGGCCACCACGCCCGACGCATTCTCAACAGCGAAGTGCTGAATAGGGACCCCGATGCACTCGACAACTTCTATTTCGGGGTGAGCTACGTCGGCAAGGGCGAGTTCCATACACCGCGCCATCGGCATGACTTTTCGCAATATCGCTACATGATCGAAGGCGAAGCCGACTATCACGTGGGAGAGCTCCAGACCGGCGGTGTGCTCAACTACTCGCCTGAAGGCGCTTATTATGGTCCGCAGAAGGACGGCGCGGGGATCATGGTAAACTGCCAGTTCGCCGACGCGAGCGGCAACGGATTTTTCGGCCGCAAGCAGGTGAAGGAAGCCACCGAGGCGCTAAAGGCGCGAAACGAGGGAGTGTTCAAGGACGGTCTCTACACGCGCAACCCGGGCGTGCCCGGCAAGCCGGTGCAGGATTCTAACGAAGCCATCTTTGAATTCATGCGCGGCCGGCCGGTTATCTATCCTCCGACCGGATATCTTCATACGATCCTGATCAACAGCAACGGCATTCCGTGGATGCCGATCGAGGGCCTCACAGGCGTCGAAGAAAAGGACATGGGCACCTTCGGTCTGTGTAGGTATAAGGTGGCGCGCTACAAGATCGACCCAGGTGCCACATTCGTAGCTAAAGGACGGGGCGTGTATTTCGTCCTATCCGGCACCGGCTCGGTCGAAGGCGAGCTTTTCGAGGATCACACCACCACTTACCTAGAAGAAGGTGAGGAGGCGACGTTCAGCGCCGAACGGACCACTGACATTCTCTTTTATGGTTTGCCTACGCTAAGCGCGATCAAGAAGGCGAGCGCCGCTTTGAGGGCGCTTCAGGAAGAACTTGAGGCCACCCCGGCCCAAGAAACCGAAGCGGCGGAATAGCGGCGAGGCGCATTTCACGTGGCTGGGCAGCTATGTCGCGCGGGTTCAGGCGCCGCTGAAAACCGGATGGCGGGTGACGGCCTGCACTTGCGCGACGTGGCAATTAGGTCGCTCATTGCATCGCTTGGCGAACAAAGAGCCGCTGGAGGGCGTGCAGGCCGTGCCCTTCAATGCCAACACGACCGCAGCTCCAGACGGGACACATGATCGCATCGGTCCTTGAAGCGCTGATTTCAGACGACCGCTCGCTCAAAGGATAATGTACATATGAAAGTCGGATTCATCGGTCTGGGCGTGATGGGCCGCCCCATGGCTTGCCATCTTCAAACCGCAGGTCATGCGCTCCGGATCGTTCGGCGCTCGTCGGTCGCGCCAGCAGAACTTGTCGCCGGCGGCGCCATGCTCTTCGAGACCGCCAGTGAGGTTGCGCGCGACTCCGACGTCGTCATCCTGATGCTTCCAGACACGCCGGACGTAGAGGAGGCATTGTTCGGCCCGGCCGGTGTCGCCGACGGCCTGTCTGCGGGCAAGACCGTCATCGATATGAGCTCGATCAGCCCGCTGGCGACCAAAGCCTTCGCTGCCAAGATTTCGGCGCTCGGCTGCCACTATCTCGACGCACCCGTGTCAGGCGGCGAGGTCGGTGCGAAGGAGGCATCTCTGACGATCATGGTCGGGGGCGCTGAAACCGCGTTTGCGCAGGCTGTGCCGCTGCTTGAGATCATGGGTCGTAACATTACCCGCATCGGCGACGTCGGTGCCGGACAGACAGCAAAAGTCGCCAACCAGATCATTGTTGCCTTGACGATCGAGGCCGTGGCCGAGGGTCTCTTGTTCGCTTCCAAGGCCGGTGCAGACCCGGCCCTCGTGCGGGAGGCGCTGATGAAAGGCTTTGCGAGCTCACGTGTCCTTGAGGTCCACGGCGCCCGAATGATCGAGCGCAAGTTCGACCCCGGCTTCAGGATCGCATTGCACCAGAAGGATCTCGATCTGGCCCTGTCCGGCGCACGCGAGCTCGGCCTGGCACTGCCGAATACCGCAACCGCGCAGTCGCTGTTCAACGCGTGCAAGGCGAGCGGCCATGGGGAGAGGGATCACTCTGCGATGGTGATGGCACTCGAGGTTCTCGCTGACCATGCGGTCGCGGTAAACTAATGTCCCTACGCGTCGTCAGCCGCCGGCAAGACCGACGGCAGACGGCAGAGGAGCAGTATGCTTGCCAACGCGGTTGGCCAGCCGGCGCGAACCAGTCCTACACGCGATGAAAGCATCTTCCACCGGCGTCCTGCGATCGCTGGCCTACTTCAATTTCCGATTGTGGTTTCTTGGCGCTCTCGTGTCCAACATCGGCACGTGGATGCAGCGGCTTGCTCAGTCCTGGCTGGTCCTCACCGAGCTGACCAATCACAACGCGGCTGCAGTCGGCATTGTCAGCGCGCTACAGTTCGGCCCGCAGGTCCTGCTCATTCCGTGGACCGGAGCCGTCGCCGATGGCTTCGATCGGCGCACGGTCGTGATCGCTACCCAGGTGGCGATGGCCCTGCTGGCGTTCGCGCTGGGGACATTGGTAGTGTGTCATGTGGCGCAGCTATGGTATGTCTATCTGCTCGCGCTCGCTCAGGGGATAGTGATCGCATTCGAGGCCCCGGCGCGACAGACATTCGTGGCCGACATGGTTGGCGAAAAGGATCTCGCCAATGCGATCGCACTGAATTCTACCATCAACAACGTGTCCAGAATGATCGGTCCAGCGATCGCCGGCGGGCTCATCGCGACAATCGGATCCGGGTGGGCATTCCTGGCCAATGGCCTATCATTTGCAGCCTCGCTCGCGGCCTTGATCGTTATGCGTCCGGCCGAATTGCACCAGCAACGCGCAGATCGCCGGCGCGGCGGTCTATCCGAGGGCCTGACCTACATCTGGACGCGGCCAGAGCTCCGAGCCGCGTTCGCCATGGTCTTTCTTCTGGGCACGTTCGCCATGAATTTTCCGATCTTCATCTCGACTATGGCGGCGACCACGTTCAGAGTCGGGCCCTCGGGCTTCGGACTTCTGACATCGTCACTGGCCCTCGGCTCGGTCGGCGGCGCGGTCATTGCGGCGCGGCTGGAGAAACCCGGACTGGGCCTGCTCGTGGGTAGCTCGTTGGGGCTTGGCCTCGGCCTGACGATCGCCGCCATATTGCCGACTTACGCTAGTTTCGGTGCCTGTCTGGTTGTCCTGGGAATCGTCTCGCAGATTTTTCTCACTGGCGGCAACGGGTTCGTCCAAATGTCGACCGAACCTGCCATTCGCGGCCGCGTCGTTGCCCTGTTGCTGGTCGCAGCGATGGGCGGAACCGCGATCGGAGCGCCCCTCATCGGCTGGACCGCCAATCTTGCCGGTCCCAGGTGGGGCATCGGCATCGGCGCCCTATCGGGCTGGCTCGCCGCGACGATCGGCGGCCTGTATCTGCTGGCTTGCCGCAAGGTCCGCCCCTCCTCCGACGTGCCACGATAGTCGCTCGTCTGTATCAGGCGGGCCATTCGATCCGGGATCGAGAAACTCGAGCGATAACCTGTGTGTCGCTTTCACCGTCATGATAGCGCGTGTGGGTGATTTCGTTCCGACCGCCTCCTTCACTTCCCTGAGGAGTCGCGTCGCTCGGCATTCCATTCGATGCCGATCCGATGGATCGTGCGACCCCGGCTCGATCGCTCCAAAAGTGACGAGAACGCCTCCTGGGCAGCATGCGGCCATTGGTAGAGGCAGCGCGAATAATAGACACAGACGGGCCTTTGGATTTGTTAGAGCATGGCGGGCAACGTTGCCATCGCGTCTCCTGCGATGATGGTCAGCGGCGTCCTGCCCCGGTACTCCAGCGCCGTCCTCAAGGAGGAAAACTTCTGGACGCGGTCGGCGGATGAGCAGCCCAATATCCAGTTCCGGGCGGCGGGATCGGTGACGTCGACCGGATTGAGATCCAAGCCGACGCGCTCACGGATGGACGGGAGCCCACTGGGAAGAGTGCCGCGCTCTCCGATCATTTCCAAAGAGGAGATCACGACCTCCGCATTGGCATCGCCCACGCCGTGCCCGTTCGCAAACTCATAACGGCAATGGTCGAACAGGAGGAGCAAGCCGGCGCTGCAGCCGACCTCGATCACCGAAAGCGGCTCTCCGATTGCGTACGAGACATGATCCAACGCCAGGAGCAGCTGGGCGGCGCGTTCTTCCGGGGTAGTTTGCAGAGTGTGCGTCGCAATGATCCCGGCCAGTTTATCGCGATGTTCGCGACTGAAAGCGCGGAAGTGCGGGCGGGCGTCGGTCGCAGGCAGAGGTTGCGCGACGATTGAGGGAAAGTAGGCGGTCAGCGGGTGATCTGGTGAGCGCAGGAGCATGTAGTGGACAGCCGGGAGGAGAAGCCGTCGACTAAGCTGCTCCGGTGGAGCCTCCAGGGAGAGCGCAAACAAGTCGTCAGCGCTCCACCAGATCGACGAGCTGGCGGGTATGCTGGATCAGGCCAATCGTCTGATATTTGAGATATTGCAGCATAGTGCGCAGACCCCGGTGCGTCTGCACAACCCGCCACAGGCCGTCGTCTTCAAGGGGAATTCGAAGCCAGGCAGTTAGATCGCTTGCCGCCAGGCGAATCTTGCTGATCACACGGTACATCGGCGTGTCCGGCTCAGGCTCGCCAAAGAAATTATACTCCCCCGTCCCGTCGATCGCGAAGCCGATTTCGTGGATTCCATCCGACGCCAGCAACAGGCGGCATGTCTTATCACCATGCTGAACGATATGATGCACCAGCGACTTCGACGCTGTGTGCGGGACGTAGGGTCGACCATCCGCGAAGAACCGCTGTGCAGGTTGAAAATCGAACATCGTTGGGGTGGGATCGCCATAATTTGCCGTCGGCAGCTGACCGGCGAGCGCGCTCGATAGCTCCAGCATCCCGGCACAGCGTTCGATCAGCATATGGGGCGGCATGTCAGCGCGCTTCTCCGCCGCCGGAAGCCTGAGCGCCGCCTCGATCGCCGCTTCATCGCCAGCGACCCATTGACCGCCGACCAGCAGAAAAGGCGGGACACGATGCTGGGTCCGAAATGGCCGCGATCGCGTCCGGCTCGGCCACGACGTTGAGCGCGCGATGGACGACGCCTTTGGCCGTCAGATAGCCCCTTAGGTGGGTGCAGTTGCCGCACCCCGGCAACCAAAAGAAAACGACCTCGGGGTGCGTGTCCGCCATTGTGCCCTCTCCTATGAGCAAGCACCCGTGTGGGTTGCTGATCCGCACCGCTCGCCAGGAGGCGCTCCTTCCCGGAACCCCGCGGCAAGCCCAAGCCCGCGACCATGGCTTGCGGACAGGCGGGCGGCCCCTTTTTCCGACCGCCCGTCCGACGTCAAGCTGGGCAAAAACCTCCGGCCTAGATCAGTCCAACAGTCAGCAAAGCCGGCACATTTTCTGTTCTCGCCTTCAGCGCATCGCCGCAGGTGACGTGCTCACGAAAGCTTGTGGACACCGTGGGGCTCAACAGGTAAACTGTCAAAATCGAGGACCCATTGGATACCCCCATCGACGCAGGGCGCACACCGCCTAGCTCAACCGCGCAACATTTTGGAGGCGACAATTCCTACCATCGTCATAAGCTTTGAACGGTCCGCTGATGCCTGTCTGTAAGGATGTCGCCAGCCTAACCGTCGCGCTAGCTGGCATGAAGCGAGTCTGCTGCTCGCGCGACGATTTTGCTTCAATCGAGCCACGAGTTGCGACCCAAGATCACGGGGACGACAAAACAGGCAGCGCGACGGAGATTCGTCGTGTCGGCTGATCTGGCGCCATCCGCTATCGATCTGATCGACAACCGACTGCGCGAACGCCTGGAGCGAGATGAATCGCACCGCCCGTTCATTTTGGGTATCTGCGGTGCTCAAGGCAGCGGAAAGTCGACTGTTGCCAAGGGGCTCAAGCAAAGGCTCGACGCCCGCGGCGTGAATACCGCGGTCCTGTCTCTTGACGATATCTATCTTTCGAAACCTGATCGCGAACAGCTCGCAGCATCGATCCATCCTCTCCTGAAGACGCGCGGCGTTCCAGGAACGCATGATGTCCGGCTCGGCGAGACGGTCTTCGATGCCCTTGGAAGTTCGGGGGAGATCCTCCTTCCCCGTTTCGACAAGGCAACCGACACCCGTTTTCCGCGCAGTAAGTGGGAGCCGTTTGAAGGCCCGGCCGATGTCGTGATCTTCGAAGGCTGGTGCGTCGGCGCCGGTCCACAAGCCGAATATGCATTGACGCATCCCGTCAATTCACTGGAGGCGGCCGAGGATCCGGATTCTGGATGGAGGCGATGGGTTAACAATAAACTCGGGGCCGAATATCAGGAGCTCTTCGCCCGCATCGACATGCTTGTGCTGCTCGCCGCTCCAGACTTTGCGGTCGTTGCCGCCTGGCGGAGTCAGCAGGAACATGCGCTACGGGAGAGTCTGTTCGCGCGCGGGATGGACTCACGTCAAACGCTTGACGATGATCAGATCCAGCGCTTCATCCAGCATTATCAGCGTTTGACCGAGCATATCATCGGATCGATGCCGAGCTACGCCGACCTTGTCGTTCGGCTCGATGCCCGACGGCGCCCGCTATCATAGATTGCAGATATCGGGTGCCGATCGCGACACGCGCGCACTGTCTTGGGACATCAACGACCATACTATCATGCGTTATGACGCGATTTCTCCGGCTTAACTGTGGCTGCATGCCTCTGCTGATCGAGCCCCGCCGCGGCCGGCGGCTGACAGCGGAGATTCGGCAAACAGCGCGTGGCGGCTCGAAGCGGACTGCCGTTGCTTGCCGCGTCTATGCGAGCGAGCCACCATCGATCGGCACCGCCATCCCCGTCAGATAGGCGCCGGCGTCGGACGCCAGAAACGCGACGACTTGCCCGACGTCGTCGGCGGTCGCAACCCGCTGCAGCGGAATCTGTTTCGCATAGGCCGCCAATCCCTCGGCTCGCTTTTGCGGATCGGGTTCTCCACCGGCGAACGGCGTATCGACCGCGCCCGGACACAGTGCGTTGACCCGGATGCCCGAAGGTCCCAGGTCTCGCGCCATGGTCCGCATCATCATCACGACAGCAGCCTTGGTGATAGAGTAGAGCGGGGAGCGACCGGCATACCGAAGACCCGCGCCCGATGACATGAGAATCACAGACGCCTTCGGCGCTCTCACCCGCAAGAGCGGTAAGGCGCCCACGACCGAGTAATAATGCGCCTTGACGTTCAGATCGAAGGTCTCGTCGTAAGCGGCCTCGTCGACCTCGACCCCCTTCGGGCCACGTGTCCCGATCGTGTTGAACATGAGGTTGAGTCCGCCATATTTCGCTTCAATGAACGCGAACAAGGCGGCTCGATCGGCCGACGATCGTGCGTCAAGGGCGCGCGCCGAGACGGCGAGTCCATCATCGGCCATCGCCTGGGCCTCCCGCATCGTCGCCGCTTCATCGCGATCTGCGATGATGACCTCGGCACCTCGACTGGCAAGAATGCGCGCTGTCGCCCGGCCCATTCCCGAGGCTCCACCGATGACAAGTGCCACCTGGCCTGCAAAGTCCATCGTCATGACGCTTCCCACTCCTATTCGTCGTTTTCTTCAGCTGCCGTAGTGCGGCGGCGCGCTGCGAGGCGGATTCGCAAATGTCGAGTGCCGCCCAAAAACCTAAAAGGCGGCAATCCCCGTGATGGCACGCCCGATGATGAGAGCGTGGATGTCGCTCGCACCCTCGTAGGTATTGACCGTCTCGAGGTTGACCATGTGGCGCATGATCGGAAACTCGCCCGAGATACCATTGCCACCATGCATGTCGCGCGCTTGACGGGCGATCGAAAGTGCCTTCTCGCAGTTGTTGCGCTTCACGATCGAAATCATCTCCGGCGCCATGCGACCCTCGTCAAACAGCCGTCCGACCCTTAACGATGCCTGCAGGCCCAGCGCGATCTCCGTCTCCATATCCGCCAACTTCTTTTGGATGAGCTGGGTTGCCGCCAGCGGCCGGCCGAACTGCTTGCGATCCAACGTGTACTGGCGCGCCGCGTGGAAGCAGGCCTCCGCTGCCCCCATCGTGCCCCAGGATATGCCATAGCGCGCCCTGTTGAGGCAGCCGAAGGGGCCCTTCAGACCAACTACGCCCGGCAGAATTGCGTCTTCGGAAACCTCGACGTCGTCGAGTACGATCTCGCCGGTAATCGAGGCACGCAGCGACAACTTTCCCTCGATCTTCGGTGCTGACAGACCCTTCGCCCCTTTCTCGAGCACGAACCCGCGCAGCGCGCCGTCATGGGCGTCCGATTTAGCCCAGACGATGAAGACATCGGCGATGGGTGCATTGGAGATCCAGGTCTTGGACCCGTTGAGACGATAGCCGCCGTCAACCCTCTGGGCATGTGTTCGCATGCTACCTGGATCGGAGCCGGCGTCCGGTTCGGTGAGCCCGAAGCAGCCGATCCATTCCCCCGATGCCAGCTTCGGCAGATATTTGCGCTGCTGTTCGTCCGAGCCGTAGGCAAATAGCGGGTACATCACCAGGGACGACTGGACGCTCATCATCGAGCGATAACCAGAGTCGATCCTCTCGATCTCACGCGCGACCAAGCCGTAGGCGACATAAGATGCATTGGCGCACCCAAATTCTTCGGGCAGCGTGACCCCCAACAGACCGAGCTCGCCCATCTCGCGGAAGATGCCCGGATCGGTTTTTTCCTGGGCGAAAGCGTCGATCACCCGCGGCGCCAATTTAGACTGGGCATATTGCCGCGCAGTGTCCCGAATCTGGCGCTCTTCCTCGGTCAGCTGATCATCGATCAACAGGGCATCGTCCCACTGAAATCTCGTCCGATCCGTCACGTGCTTCATTTCCCTCAATCAATATTGTTTCCAGCTCGGAGCAATCGCAGCTCCTCCTGAACCAAGTCTCCCGCATCGCGAGTCTTGCCTCCCGAGATGGAGACGTCGTGCCTTTCCGGCTGATAGCCGCGAGCGCATCCCCTGAGGCTCGAAAGCTCGACGCCTCGGAGCACCCCCGTACAGTATCAACCCCAGTCGCAATCAATCGTCCATCGGGGCCCAAATCCAACTCCCGAGCACAGGCCCCCGCGCCTATGGCGGATGTTACGCGTGCAAATCCTCCCCGGAAGCTCAATCAGCAAAAGCATATTGACGGCGACCCTACCAAGAGGGCACTTGCTTAACAAGCACATATGTGCATATATATTTCATAGATAGGAAAAACTACCTGATGTCAGCCCTACCAGCGCCGCTGTCCGGAATCACGGTTTTGGATCTGACCCGGGTTCTCGCGGGGCCTCTGTGCGGCGCAATCTTGGGCGATCTCGGAGCCGAGGTCATTAAGGTCGAGCATCCCGCACGCGGAGACGACACCCGCCATTGGGGGTTACGGATCGGCAAGACCGAGACGACCTATTATAACTCTATCAACCGCAACAAGAAGTCGCTGGCGCTGGATCTAAGCCAAGAAGCGGGACAGGCGGTTGCGGCCGCGATCGCCGCCACCAGCGATGTCTTGATCGAGAACTTTAAAGCCGGAGGCGCTGATAAGCTCGGACTCGGCTATGAAAAGTTGAGCGATCTGAACGAGGGCCTGATCTATCTCTCGATCAGCGGTTATGACGCGATGGGCGAAGAAGCCTCACGTCTTGGCTACGACCTGGTCATCCAAGGCGAGGCGGGGCTAATGGCGATGAATGGTGAGATGGATCAGCCGCCCCTAAAATTCGGCACGGCGATCGTCGACATGTTCACAGGCATGCACGCGGCCCAAGCGATCATGGCAGCCCTTATCGAGCGGAGCAGAACTGGCAAAGGCCGGCACATCCAACTCGCCCTCTTCGACTGCGGCTTGATGCTAACCGCCTATGCCGGCCTAGAAGCACTGCTCACCCGGGAGGAGCCCTTGCGCTACGGCAACGGCCATTCTTCGATCGTCCCCTATGGCGTATTCGACACGCAGGATGGGCCTATCGTTCTCACCGTCGGAAACGAGGCTCAATATTCCCGTTTCTGCGAGAGCGTCATCGGCCGGCCGGATCTCGCCACCGATCCTCGCTTTACCTCCAATCGGCTGCGCTCAGAGAACCGAGCGGAGCTACTTCCGCTGCTCCAGGATGAGCTCTCGACACAGCGGCGCGCGGATCTCCTGGTGCGGCTTGCCGCGAACGGTATCCCGTGCGGCGAGGTCTTGAAGCTGGGCGAGGCGCTGACCTCCGACCGGGCGACCAGCTCCGGTGTGATAACGCTGCATTCTCATCCTGACGCGGGCGATGTCCATGTATTGGCGTCACCCTACCGCTTCGATGGCGAACGCTGTCCGGTTCGCCTTCGCCCGCCCATTTTAGGCGAACATTCGGAGGAGATCCTCCGCGACAGGCTCGCCCGCACGCCCCAAGAAATCGAGAAGCTGATCAATGAAGCGGTCGTACGAAGTGCGACACCATGATGACCGTTAAACGCCAGACCCGCTAAGTATCGGGCGTTGATGAGTGACGCTCGTCGCGCTAGCCCGACCTACTGCATCAATGAGCGCTGCATCAAATAATGGGCACGCCAGGAGCTATTCGGCAACGACCTTCTCGTCAACGACCGTCGGGTTCCGGCGCTGATACGTCGTTGCGAGCAGGATGCCGATCGCTCCCACAATCAGGCCCGCGACCATCAATCCGAACCCGGCGGCGAAGGTCCCGGTTAACTTGACCAAACCGCCGACAGCAGCCGGCGCGGCCGCGCCCCCGAGATGACCAACCGTATTATAAACACCCACGAAGGTCGCGCGGCCCCTCTCCGGCGCTACGTCGAGAACGACTTTCCCAAGCGGACCGGCCCCTCCGAACATTCCGAAGGCGGCAATCGATAGACCCACCAGCGAGACTGACAGGGATTCCGCCTGATAGGCAAGTACCAGGCCTGCCCCGATCCCAGCCCACAAGAGCACAAGAAGTTGAGGACAATGACGGCGGAACACGCCACTCCCGAGCCAGCCACTGATCAGGAGACCGAGAAATCCGAAGATATAGGGAATGCTTGCCAGATGACCCGACTTCGCAAGATCGAGATGCCGGGCCATTGAAAGGTAGCTCGGCATCCATCCAAGGAAGCCCCAATACGGAATATTGCAGGCGAACGATGCCACGCAAAGCCACACGAGCCCTGGCGTCATCAGGACGCTGCGGAACGACGGTTTCTTGACCTTCTGGCTATCGGAACTTTGCTCGAGCGGTAGCTTTGCCGGGATCAGAAGGTAATTCAGAAGGCCAACCAGCGCAGAGGGTACGGCCATGATCAAGAACGTCGCCTGCCAGCTAAACGCCCCGATGAGCTTGCCAACGAGCGCTCCTGCGACAAGCGGTGCCAGCGGCATCGCGGATGCGCATATTGCCAAGGCGCGCGACCGCTGTTCCGGAAGGAACGTCCCGCCAATGGTTTTATAGAGAGACGGCTGTGACAGCCCTTCGGAAATGCCAAACAGGAAGCGGACGACCACGAAGCCTGCCATTGTGCTGACAAGACCGGTTGCGCCTGTGAAAACACCCCAAGCCAACGGTCCAACAACCAGGAGCACCTTAACTCCAACGCGGTCGGTCAACAGTCCGCCGGGGATCTGCGCTAGCAGGTACCCAATGCTAAAGGACGACAGCACCACTCCGAACGCCGCTGGCGACATTGAGAGCGAGGCCATGATCGACGGGCCAGCGAAACTCATCACGACCCGGTCGAGATAGTTCACGAGGCCTAGAACCCAGAGAGCCAGAAGGACACGCGTTCCTGTTTTCAATTGCCGACTCCTAACATCTCTCTCACCATCGAGCGCCATTGGGCAATCCGCGCATTCTAACGGCGCTTGGCCCCACGTGCTCTTGTCAAAAAAACATTCAGGTCGCGTCACGGCCGAATGTCAGAAAAAGCTTCACATATGTAAAGCATTTTTCTCCCAATATGTAAAATTACAGACGGTGGGCAAGAGAGCTTTAGTCGTTGTGCCCAAGGCTACCTGCCAATGTTCGCATCCGGGGTGAGAAGGAAGCCGGTAGGGGAAAGACACTCGACGAAACGCTCCAACTTGCCGATGCCGTGCTTCTAAGGCGCTAAAACGCGCCAAGTCATCGCCACCCGCGACCGACCTGAAAAATGGCCGGCATCTTATGCCAAGCTTTGTGGCGACCTTAGCCGTTTTATAAAGCGGCCATGCAGGCCAGAACATCTTCGGTCGTGCCGACTTCGCCGATCCGGGGGAAGACCTTGGCCACAGTTTCCGCATGGGTCTCCGGACCACCGTCGCGCATGGCGTCGATCGGAAGTGTCACGTTGAAGCCGAGCTCATACGCCTGCCTTGCCGTGGCGTCGACACCCCCGCTCGTCGCGACGCCGACGATGACGACTTGCGTTACCCCAAGGCTCCGGAGCTTGTCCTCCAACTCCGTCTTCGCGAATGCACCGGGTGTATATTTTGTGAAATGGATGTCGCTCTCCGTCTGGATCAGACCGGGTACGATATCCGTACCGCCTGGCGGCATCGTGGTGGGGCCCCTGCGTGGCTGATCGGTCCTCCCGGGCGCTCGTCCCGCTGCGACGACCAGCACGACCGGCCAACCCTTCGCTCGGAAAGCCTCTGCGAGACGGTTGGTGTTGGCAACCACGTCGTCCAGCGCATCGGCATCAGGGAACGAAGCTGCGATTGCCTTTTGAAGATCGATCGCGATGAGAGCAGTCTGTGGGTCCAACGTGGTGACAGGCAAGGGTAATCTCCGTCGTAAAGGTAGCAGGCACTGCGCAAAGTGAGTCGCGGCCATCCAGCTTCAAGTCTGGCAAGCCATGATTGAAGCCGCTATCCGACTGCGGCTTCGACGCCTTCCTGCGCAACGAAGCCCGGCCAGTTTGTCCCTACATAATTGATGAAGGGCGGACTCAACCGCTCGTTCAGCAAATGTTCGGATGTGGCGGGAAGCTCGATCGCACGGAAGTCGGGATCCGCCGCCACCCTCTGCGGAAAGTCGTGGTGCAGGATTCCGGCTCTGCCGATGACACCGAAATCGGCACCATGCTCAACCAGGCGGCGCACATCGTGAGCGCTTGTTAGCTTACCGGCGGCGCCCAAGCGCGTCCGACCGCGAGGAAGGTTGGCAAACCATTCGATGAGAGGCTTGCCGGCGAATTGAGGATCGTCTGGCTCCTTGAAAACGTCCCAGAGCGACATATCGAGAAAGTCGACATCGCCCGACGCCATCGCACGACGCGCAACCTCGCGCTGTTCCGCAAAGTTGAGGCCGTTGCGTTCCGTCGAAATCCGAAGGCCAACCTGGAAGTCGGGTCCGGTCCGTGCCCGAATACCCTCGATGATATCGAAGATAATCCGGGCGCGATTCTCGGGTGATCCACCGTAGCGGTCGGTCCGGAAATTCTTCTCAGGGCTCAGGAATGCGCAGAGGATATAGCTATGGGCCCCATGGATTTCGACACCGTCGAAGCCAGCCTTCTCAGCGCGGACCGCAGCTGCCACAAAATCCTCGACCAGCGCTTCGACTTCATCTGTTTTGAGGGCACGCGCTGCCCGCCCAGTCATCTCGGAGGGTGCCCGCGGCGCCTCCCCGGTCAGGGACGGCAATGCGCTTGCACCGCCATGATGGAGCTGTAGCACCGAGACAGCGCCCCAACGCTTTATCCCGGCGGCCAGACGCCTCAGCCCTTCTAAATGTTCGTCAGAGAAAACGCCGAGCTGGCCCGGCCAAACCTGACCGCTCGTTTGAACAAGTGCTGCGCAGGTCGGTACCAGCCCGAAATCTCCTTCAGCGCGATAGGTCAGCCAATCGAATTCCTCGTCAGAGAGGCGTCCGTCGGGGTGGCTCTGCTGGTTGGTCATGGGAGCGAGCATGAAGCGGTTCTTCATGGCCGGTCCGCGCGCGAAAGCGAGCGGCTCAAAAAGATCTGTCATCTAATGGCCCTTGCGATGGTTTAATGGCGGATTTCATCCGCTTCAATATGGTACGCGGCGTGTCCGCGAAGTCAGTCATCGTGTACACTCGCTTCGACAATAATTCAACAGTCTTCCTGATGGTTTCCCGCTTTCTCGAGCATTGGGTTTTGAAACGGCTCTCTGCTACGCCATCTCGCCGATCGGGGTGATGTAATGACGCCGCCGGCCTTGCTCACAGCCGCGTTGGACCATTCCATGGGATTTCCTGGCCGCTCGGATCCGCACGCATTCAAAGATGCTGTCGCCATCTTCAAATTCGTTTATCCCTTGCTAGTCGTAAGCGCAGTCCTCATCTGGATTGCCAGCCTTAGCGCAGATCAAGATAACACCGCGCCCCAATCTCTGCTGCGGATTGCGCAACCAAGGCCATTAATTATCGAGGAGGCGTATACCAGATCGGCGAGGTTGAGGCGCGCTCCTGGATAATAGCTGCTCTGGCGGCTGGGATCGGCAAATGATTTGCGATCGCAAGCAGGGTGTTCCAGCGTGGCGTTGGAATTTCTAGCACACGGGCATAATAGACCGCCGGCGTCGCCCGGTTGAACGCCGGATCGGTCCAGACACCCTTCAGTATCGGCGAACCAATGGTGTTGGTGTAGCGCCCAGTGCGCAAATCAACGGTGTTTCCGACCAGCGGCGCTCGTCCCGACCGCGGATCGCTTTTTCGCCCACCCGACAAAACGACATCGAAAATCCGCTCTTTCGATTCACCGCCTTCGACCCAAATCTTGATTATCTGGATGCGGTCCAGATTGGCGCCGTCAGGATCCTTCTTCGCCTCCAAAATGAAGCGCGGAGCCCCATGTGCGGGCGCGGCCGGGAGGTCGCCGCCCATCGGCACACCGGCGGCGTAGGCTCGAGCAACCCAGTCGGCCCGACGGCTTAGATCGGCTGGAAAATTCCAGCCGCCGAACATCCGAACGCTGATCCGCGTTCCGGATGTGGCGTAGGTTTCCCGGCGCTTCAGGGCGGCAAAAATCGCTTCGCGGGTATTTTCCTCCGCCCATACGCCGGTCAGCGCTCCGCTTCCATACTCGAGCGGGTCATTCGGGAGGAGGAGTGGTGCTCCCTTCGGAAAGCGCGAGTTAATGTAAGGCAGCGGCGCAGGTGGAATGATGTTGAGTGCCTTCTTGGCGGCGTCGCCACGCGGCAGCATGGTCGTCGGATCGATGCCACTGATATCGCTGGCGAATGCATTCTCTCCCGATGTGCTCAAGCCATTGTGGATGTCTGTGTCGCCCAAAACGCCGAATTTGTACGGATTTGCGCCCGTCCTCTGTGCGATAATCAGCCCCCGCCCGAGTGCCTGGCGATAGTATCCGCCATTGGGCTCGCTCTTCATTTGCCTCGCCTCGAGAAGGTGGTCCCAAACCTCGAAATTCGCGTACGTGTCTTCCGGTGAGAGTAGCGGCACAGTCTCCGATTGCCCCTTCGTCTGGAAAATCTCGGTGACCGGCTCGTTCAAGGCGCGCCTGCGCGCATAGGCTTCGTCGATGGACCGCCCGTCCGTCTGCTTCCAATCATACAACAGTCCGCCGGAAGCGTCCCCGTTGTGAGGAATGGCGATCGCATCGGCTCCCTGTGCGCGGGCGTCCTCCAGATACGACCATAAATCCTCGGGCCGCTTGGACTGTTCCGCACTGAACGGCATGGGCGCATGATTCCCGCCGAAGATCACTTGCCGATGCAGGTTGTTCCCTTGCGGGGCGCTGGTCCACTCATAACCGAAAAAGGTCGTGAAACTGCCCGGCCTGTAATTTTCGTTGGCAGCGCTGATCTCCGACCTCCATGCCTTCTGCATAACGGCTGCGATATCGAAAACGGGGTCGCTTAGGAGGCCATCATTGCTCTCTCGCAGCTTTCTGCGTTCGACCATGGCACTGACCGGATCGCGCAAGAATTGCTGCCCGGCCGATGACTTTGCTGCCGCGCTATTAGGATCATCCAACTGGTGCATCACGCCCATAAACTCGGAGTGATCGGTGACCGCCATGAAATCGAGCGGCCACGCCCGCCGGGCCGGCACCATCCCATTTACGGCCAGACCCTGCTGGTCAGCCACCTGGCTTGCGGGAACCCTCACCGTCTCGCCGCGACCGAACCTGAAGGCCTCATCCGGCGTGACCTTCGTCCCGAACGTCCATGCATCGAACGACATGGTGGTGTGAAGATGAAGGTCGCCGAAGAAGGCCCGGCGGGTAGAGGGCGGCACTGTCGATCGATCAAGCCGAGCCGTTCGGTCGGGCGTGTCCATGTGAGCGGGAGGCTCAACAGGTCGCTCACGACCTTCGTCGATAACACCGACCGCCATAGCGGCCTGATCGGGCCGCGTAGTCAGGCCTCGAGCTGGAAGTGACGCGCTCTGCACGAAAGCCGCCGTCCCCAATATTGTAGCTGAGACTACTAAGAAACGGGCCGAACTCAAATCAGGCTCCTATTTAGAGACATTCTACAACTTCATCACGTCCGGGCCCGGTGACAATATTTCGCGACAACCTCACGTTGAGATGAAAGAGCGCATCCGCCTGCCAGGCTCTGCAACTCATTCGTGCCAAGCGACCTCAAACACGCCCGAGTGTTTCACGAGCCGCCGTTCTACGAAATCAGAGCCAGAGAACCACGGCCTCGCTGCATTCGATCACGCCACTTTAGAAGGTCTTGCGTACCTGAATGCCGAACTCCCTGGGGTCACCGAGAACGCCGAGGCTATAGGGACCTGCAGGAGAAAGGTTCGAAAAGTAGATTTTATCGATCAAGTTTTTGCCGAATACCGCAATGTCCAGCCCCTGCGACGCGATGTTCCAGCTGATACGAGCATCAAGAAGTCCGTAGGCTTTCTGCGACGCTCCAGCCGGTCGCGGGGAAAGGTAGAACTCGACATCATCTTTCCACTGATAGTTTGCGTAAAGTCGAACGGAACCATCGGGCAGCGGTATCTCGTATGTTCCGCCAACATTGAACGTCCATTCCGGGACTGGAAATTTGGTAGCACTCAGGTCGAGAAGGTTACCAGCAGAGTCACGCGCCATATATTGATCATAGCGCGCATGAACGTAGCCAGCACTGCCCTCAAGCGTGAGGCCGTCAATTGGGACGGCAGTCACCTCAAGTTCACCACCATAGATCGTGGCACTTGCCGCATTGCGGACCAGGTTAAGAAGTACGCCGTTCGTGAAATCACGAACATTGGCCTGCTTGTCCTTGTAGTCCTGGTAGTAAGCCGCACCGTTGACGCGAAGGCGGCGGTCAAGCAGATCCGCCTTGAAACCGACTTCATAATTGGTGACGGTCTCGGGTCTGTATGGTGTGAAAGTTGCGGTGAGCGCTGCTTGGGATGCGATGACGCTAGTGCCGGGCCGAGTGAATGCGCCCGCGCGATACCCCAGTCCTACCGACGCATAAAGCATGACTTTTTCGACCGGACTCCAGTCCGTGCTGACAAGCCAGGTGAGTTTGTTGTTTTTGACCGAAGCGACATAGCCACAATTTGGAAAAACCGGGCCACCCAGCGCCGGCGCCAGTTGAGCACAGCGCGATACGGCGCCAGGGGGAAGCGGCAGCAACGCCTGGGAGGTGTCGATCCGGTTTCTCGAATTGATCTCTCGATAGTCCATAGTGTAGCGCAGCCCACCTGTGACGCGCCATTTCGGTGTAATTGCGTACACAGCCTGGCCAAAGGCCGCCTTGCTCGAGCTAACGATCCCACTGTCCACGATCGGAGCGCGGCCGGGATTCACGTAGATGTAGGAATCGAGAATGTTCTGGTCGAAGCCCGTGTTGCGGTTGTAGTATAGCCCCGCCTGCCAATCGAGGCCTTGTCCGTCGATCGCCGACAGCCGTAGCTCCTGCGAGAAGCTGTTCAGGCGCGTCGCCTGCCGCTGGACGAAAAGGTCGAATGGCGAATTATCAGTATCGTACAGGCCTGAGCGATCCAGATGCCGGTACGCTGTGATCGACGTCAATGTGACAGGGCCGACATCTACGGCGATATTTCCGGTGACGCCCCAGTTGGTGTACTCATCAAACCCCAAACCTTGGTTCGAATTGGCCAAGCCGAGACGAGGATTAGCCTTTTGCTGATCAAAATAAACTTTGACCGCATTATAAGCTGTCATGCGGTCTGCCGCAGACGCAGGATTGAGGCCCAGCTGGGCGGCCACCGCCTGCAGCGCCTGGACGTTGGCCGGGTCAAGAAAAGTTTCGTCGGGCGCGGCAGCATGCCCCTGACCATTGTTCTGGCGGGCATAATCTGCGCTTACCAATATCCGCACGCTCTCGGCCGGGTCCGCACGCACCAGGATACGCGCATATCGATTGTTGTCATTATTCGATCTGATTCCGTTACCTTCTTTATAATAGCCGTCACGCTCCAGGATCTGGCCGACCAAGCGAACAGAAAGCTTATCCGCGATGAGTGGCGCGTTGACTACGCCCAACGCCTGCATTTTGTTGTATGAACCATAAAGAAGGTCAGCATAGCCGCCCCATTCGTAGGTGGGATGCTGCGTTGTGATGTTGAGTGCGCCGCCGGTCGTATTCTTACCATAGAGAGTGCCCTGCGGCCCCTTTAGTACTTCGACCTGCGCCAAGTCGACGAGCGCCGTAGTCAGCCCGTAATTGCCTTCGTAGCTGGCTCCATCGATATAGACACCCACCGACCGGTCACCCGTTAGACTGTCATCGGCTTCGATTTGGCCACGCAGTGTCAGCCGGACCTTTCCGCCCGTTTTATTGGTCGAAATATACAGGCCGGGCGTCACCTTCTGCACGTCAATGACGTCACGAACGCTGAGGTCCTGCAATCTCTGCGTCGTGACAGTCGTGATCGCAATCGGAACACGCTGCTGGCTTTCTGACGAACGCCGTGCAGTGACGACGATGTCCTGGACACCCGACGATGGCCCGACCCTTTCCGCCGGGACATCTTGCGCTGCTCCAGCAGTGTTTTGGCTGGCGGCGGCGGGGGAAAAGGTCTCTCCACCCGCCTGCTGCGCGAGCGCAACTCCTGGAAGAGCGGCAACGAGGACGATGGCGGTGGAAATGAGGGCGCTACAACGCACGCCGCTTGCAGAATTTTTCAAATTACCCCTCCTTTTAAAAAATCGGCCGGGCGCACCCGATCTCGTTCTGTGTGGCGATCAGCTTACCGCCACGTCCAAAAATTGGCAAGTCGATTTTACATCACCGTAATAACGATTCACATGTGTGAATTTTCTAGCGCGGGCGTAGGAGGTGTATTCGCACCGTCGGTCCCGGCATGCGCGCGTTTTCGGCGTCCATCTACAGCCACCTTGCTATTGACGCGGAGTTGCGAACGACCTTCAGGAGGGCGGCGTTCGCGCTAAGCAAGGTTGTGGCACAAAAGGCGCACCGACGACCCCGCTTGCACATGACTTTACACGGAACTTCAGCTCAGCTTGCCAAGAAGACTATCCATGGCGACCTTGGCATCCCCGTAAATCATGCGGACATTGTCCCGAAAGAACAGCGGATTTTCCACGCCGGAATAGCCAGTGCCCATCCCGCGCTTCGACGCAAAGAGTTGCTTCGCGTTCCAGACCTCCAGAACCGGCCTTCCCGCGATCGGTGAGTTTGGATCATCCTGCGCCGCAGGATTGACGATATCGTTCGACCCGATCACGATCGCCACGTCGGTCGAAGCGAAATCGTCGTTGATCTCATCCATTTCCAGGACGATGTCATATGGAACTCTGGCTTCGGCGACCAGCACGTTCACATGGCCGGGCAGTCGCCCCGCGATCGGATGGATCGCGAAGCGTACCGTTTTGCCGGCGGCGCGCAGCTTGCGGGAGAGTTCGCTCACGCTCTGCTGGGCCTGGGCCACTGCCATGCCATAGCCTGGCACGATGACGATGCTGTCCGCGTCGTTGAGCACCGAGGAGACACCATCGGCGTCGACTGCGACCTGCTCGCCATCAATCTCTTTAGCGGTGACGCTGTTGCCGCCAAAGCCGCCAAGGATCACTGACACGAACGAGCGGTTGATCGCTCTGCACATGATGTAGCTCAGAATCCCGCCAGACGAACCGACGAGCGCGCCGGTCACGATGAGCAGGTCGTTGCCCAAGGTGAAGCCGATCGCCGCCGCTGCCCAGCCGGAATAGCTGTTCAGCATCGAAACGACCACGGGCATATCCGCGCCGCCAATCCCCATGACCAGGTGACAGCCGATGAACAGCGCCAGCGCCGCCATCGCGAGAAGCACAGAAAGCTCACGGCCTTCGACGCCGATATCGCAAACATAAACTAATAGCAGCACTGTTGTCGCTGCCAGGGCTGAAGCGTTGAGGGCATGGCCACCTGGGAGCTTCGTCGCCTTCCCACTCAGCTTTCCCGAGAGCTTGCCGAACGCGACGATCGATCCGGTGAAGGTCACCGCGCCGATAAAGATACCCAGAAACTCTTCGACCTTGAGGATAGAAATTTCTATCGCACTTTTGCGCGCTAGGATAGCAGCAAAGCCTGTCAAAGCTTCGCGCGCTCCCGGATCGAGAGCACGGACCGCTTCGAGTTCGAAATGCGTGTTAAACCCGATGAACATTGCCGCTAGGCCCACGAAAGAATGTAACGCCGCGACGAGTTGCGGCATCTCGGTCATCTGTACCCGGACCGCAACGAGCCAGCCGATGACCGCAGCGACGGCGAAGCTGCTCGCCACGATCGGCAGGTTGGCGGCATCCGCACCAAAAAGCGTGGCAAGCACGGCCATCGCCATGCCGGCAATGCCGTACCATGCCGCGCGTTTCGCGCTTTCCTGGTTGGAGGCCACCCAGCGACAGAATGAAGAGGACAGCGGCCGCAATATAGGCAGCGGACACCACACCGGAACTGAACATAAGAGTTTCCTTAGGATCGCTGGAACATGGCCAGCATCCGGCGGGTAACCAGGCGCCAACAATGTTGACCGATGCGATCAGAACCGAGATCGCCGCCAGCGCAAGAACCAGCGCGCTAGACGATCCGACCTGCAGGACAGCCCCCACCACGACGATGCCCGAGATCGCATTGGTGATCGCCATCAGCGGGGTATGCAACGCGTGGCTGACGTTCCAAATCACCTGGAAGCCGATGAAGCAGGCCAGCACGAAGACCGTGAAGTGGGCCATAAAGCTGGCAGGCGCGACCGCACCGACCGCGAGCAGAAAGACGGCACCGGTGATCAACGTTGTGACCTGTGATTGGGTCTGCGCTTTGAAGGCCGCGGCTTCCTTCGAGCGCTTCTGCTCGAGCGTCAGCTTCTCGACCCTCGGCTTGGTCTTCTGCGCCGCGATGGCCTTGATCTTGGGCGCAGGCGGGGGAACGTGACCGCGCCCCGGAAAGCGATCGTGGCGCCCCGGATCACGTCGTCCTCCATGTTGTGGACGATCACGCCATCCTTGCCCGGCGTCAGATCGGCGAGCATGTGGCGGACGTTGCTGGCGTAGAGCGAACTGGCCTGTGCCCCCATCCGGCTGGGGAAGTCGGTATAGCCGATGATCGTCACCCCGTTACGGGAGACAATCTTTTCATCCACGACTGTCAGGGCGCAATTGCCACCCCGTTCGGCCGCCAGGTCGACGACAACAGAGCCTGGGCGCATCGCCTCGACCATGTCGTCGGTCCAGAGCACCGGCGCGTCACGGCCCGGGATGAGCGCTGTACAAATGACGATGTCGATGCCCGGGGCGAGTTCGCGGAACTTGCTAAGCTGCGCCTCGCGAAACTCGGGGCTGGACGGCTCGGCGTATCCGCCGGTCGCGGCCCCGTCCTGCTGCTCTTCCGAAAAGTCGAGATAACGAACTGCGCTCCCATCGACTCGATCTGTTCGGCGACTTCGGGTCGGACGTCGAAGGCCAGCGTGATCGCGCCGAGCGATGTCGCCGCGCCGATCGCGGCGAGGCCAGCGACGCCAGCGCCGATCACAAGCACCCTCGCCGGCGGCACTTTGCCCGCGGCTGTCACCTGCCCGGTGAAGAAGCGTCCGAAACTGGCACCCGCTTCGATCGTCGCGCGATAGCCGGCAATGTTCGCCATGGACGATAGTGCGTCCATCTTCTGCGCGCGAGAGATGCGGGGCACCATGTCCATTGCCAAGACGTTGGCACCGGTCGCGCTGATCGCGGCTAGCTCATCCTTCCTACGTCCCGGATCGAAGAAGGAAATCAGGGTCTTGTCGGCTTTCAGACGAGCGGATTCCGCTGCGTCGGGCGGACGCACCTTTACGATGACGTCGGACGCGGCCCACAGCTCTTCCGCAGTGGGAACGACCGTAACACCCACGGCAAAATAGCTTTGATCGTCAAACCCTGCCGCTTTGCCCGCGCCGCTCTCGACGAGGCATTCATGGCCCAGTTTGTGGAGTTGCAGTGCGCTGTCGGGCGTCACCGCGACGCGCGCTTCGCCCCGGGCTATTTCCTTTGGAGCACCGATCTTCAAAATATCATCTTTCATTCTACGGAAAGTTATTGAACGCCTTCGGCGATCGTCGATCGATCACCAAGCCGAGGGCCACGTCCTCACTGCCTTAGAAAGGAGGCTACCGCTAATCATCCAGTTTGTAGAAACGAGAAGCACTAGCGGAGAACATCTCGTCCTTTTCCTCATCAGTGAAGGCAGACGCGATGATCTTGAACGCGTTCCAAAGGGTACTGTACGGAACGCTTGCTTTCTCAACGGGAAAGTTACTCTCGAACATGCATCGGCTCGGCGAGAAAAGATCAATTGCGGCGGCGTAGAAATCGCCTTGCGCCTCAACCAGATCCTGCGCGCTCGGCGGCGATGCTGCTTCGTGCCAGCCATAGCCGTTGAATGGCATGGCCATGCCGCCCAGCTTGATGGACACGTTCTCGGACATCGCGAGCAACGCCAGCTCACGCCGCCAGTCGGCAAAGACCTCAGCACGGCGGTCAGCATAATAACCTACGCCCAGCGGCCCACCAAGGTGGTCCAGAACAATTTTCGTATCGGGAAATGCCCGAGCAAGATCGGTCACATCTGCAATTTGCGAGTGATAAACGAGCGCGTCGAAACTCAGGCCGGCGGGGGCCAGGCGAGCGAAGCCGGACCTGAACTTCATGTCGAGATAGAGATGTGGAGGCGCGTTATGGTGAGATCTGAGACCAGGGTTTAGCGCGTCCCAATTTGCCGCGTGCCTGATGCCCCGAAACAGGCCGCCACCAGCGGCAATATGAGCCGAAAGAATGTCCTCGACCCAGTCCCCTTGCCTCAGATCCGCTGCTCCGACGATCGCCGCAATACGAGAACCGCGGCGCTCGCGGGACACGTCTGCAAGCGATCGCACCAACTCGGTTTCACCGACGCAACGCATGGCCTCGGGGCCATCGGTGCGATACCCACTCAAGCATTCGACGAATACGGTTTTCTCAACCCTGTGACCGGTGTCCGTATCGCCGCGCAGGTCCTTCAGGAGATAAGGCGGTCGGTCTTCCCTCGACCAAAGGTGGTGATGCGCATCGACGATGGGCCGGTCTGGATCGAGAACGCGCTCCCCGCCTGCCTTGAAGAAGAACGTGTCACCCTCACCCTCCATCGAGCGCGCATCGAGGCGTGTCGGCGAAGGCATCCCGGGTTAGGCAGCGTTGTTCAAAGACTGGCGCAGAGCATCGGCCCAGTCATGCGGGCGGTCCGGGACGCCTTTGTCAGCCGGCTCCTGATCAACCTTCAGCGCGACCAGCACAGGCCCTTCCAACGACATGATCGCCGGCAGCTCCCCCGCGAACGCGTCATAGTCCTCGAAAGTGAGCGCATGAGGATAGCCGGCTCCGAGCGCCAGAGCGGCGAAATCGACCTTGTCCTCAGCGGGAATGGGCTGAGCCCCAGACGTCTCGTAAATGCCGTTGACGAGCACGAAGTGGAAGAAGTTCTTTGGGCCCTCGCTCGCGATGCTGACCAGGCTGCCAAGCTGCATGCACAGGCTACCATCACCATCGATAATGATCACGCGTCGGTCGGGCTGAGCGATCGCAATACCAAGCCCGGTCGCGGAAGAACCGCCCATGCAACCCTGGTTATCGAGATGCATGTGCGGACCGCCGCCGATCTCGTACCAGTCGGGAATGGCCTGCATCGTGGCGATGCTGACGCCGTCGCCCTTGACCTCGAGGAGTAGTTTCAAGACTTCCATACGTTTCATCGAAGCATTCCCTTTTATGCGGTCGGCGCGGTCAAGAGACAGACCACGGGCCGACGCTCCGCACGGCTCTGCGCGTAAGCCTTTGGCAAAACTCCCACGTCGGCTGGCCTATCGACAATGAAGTAAGGCACCTCCATCGCCTCCAAGACCGGCTTGATTAAGCGGACTGCGGTGTTGGGATCTTCCTCCACCGGCAGAGCAACATTGTGGGCGAACTGTCCGATGACCAGGAACGTCGGGATTTTCCGATCAATCGCAATTCCACGCAGCGCGTTGACGCCGGCGAAAAAGCCCGTGTTCTGGATCAACACCAGTGCATCCACCCCGCCGATCCACATGCCAGCATTGCACGCGATGACCTCATGCTCGGTCGAGAAAGTATGTGTCGTGATCGCGGGGTCAGCGCGGAGCGACGCCATGAAGGTCTTCTGGGCGGTGTCCGGCACCGTCAGGACGTGCTTCAGACCCAGCGCCGTAATCTCCTTGTGCAGGATTGCAGCTGGTACGGACTCGCAAAGCGTATCGGGCATCTGTCCCCCTTCGTTAGGCTCGGCCAGCACATCCTGACGTCGCGTCTCACTATTTGACCGCGACACGGGCGGCGTTGACGGCCACGCCGATACTGGACGGAAGCGGCACGATTGCACCGCCGGCCCTGACTCGATCGCTCTCACGAGCTTACAAAACTGACCCTTCCTTTTCAAGACTGTGCAAAGATTTTTTCTCAGTGTAAAGTCCGACTCGCAATTCACGGTTGGGCGAGAAGCTCACCGTACTTGAGGGCAGAGGAAAACATGCAAGCGCTCCAAACATCGTCCCGAGCGGATCACCCCTACCTGACCGACGAACCCAAACGACTTCTGATCGGTGGGAAATGGGTAGAAGCACGCAGCGGACGCACTTTCGACGTGCTGAACCCGGCAACGGGTCAGGTCATTGCTAAGGTGGCGGAGGGTGATGCAACGGATATCGACCGCGCCGTGGAAGCCGCACGCACAGCGTTCGAGGGGCCCTGGAGCGGCTTCAAACCCTATGACCGTCAGACCCTAATGCTGGCAATTGCCGATCTGATCGAGCGTGATTTCGAAGAACTGGGCCTGCTGGAGACATTGGACACAGGCGCGCCGCTTGCAAGTGTTCGGCTCAGGAAGCGGTTCATGTTGCAGGCGTTTCGATTCTACGCTGCCCAGGCCGTCGGCATCTATGGTGAGACCGTTCGCAATTCCGTCCCCGGCGATATGTTCAGTTTCTCTCTAAAGGATCCGATCGGCGTCGTTGGCGGGATCATCCCGTGGAACAGCCCGATGATCTCCCAACTCTGGAGCATCTGCCCAACCTTGGCTACAGGATGTACCCTGGTGCTGAAGCCGGCCGAGGACGCACCGTTGTCGGCTCTGCGGCTGGCCATCCTGATGCAGGAAGCGGGACTGCCCGATGGCGTCATCAACATTGTAACCGGCATGGGCCGAACCGCCGGGGCCCGGCTCGCCGAACATCCCGGCGTTGACAAGATCGCCTTTACTGGTTCCACCGCCACCGGCCGGACAATCCTCCAAGCCGCTGCGACAAACATGAAGCGCGTCGCGGTCGAGCTGGGCGGCAAATCTCCCGACATCATCTTCGCTGACGCCGATCTCGAGGCAGCGGTCCCTGGCGCCGCTCGCGGCTGCTTCAATAACAGCGGCCAGATTTGCTATGCAGGAAGCCGCGTCCTCGTGCAGCGCCCGGTTTATGACAGGGTCGTCGAGGGAATGGCAGCGTTCGGCAAAACGTTGAAGGTCGGAAATGGACTGGGACTCGATGTCGATCTCGGTCCCCTGATCTCGGCCAAGCAGTTGGCGACAGTCAGCAACTATGTGGATATTGCCAAGGACGAAGGTGCGGTCGTGGTTTCCGGCGGCGAGCGGCTACAGGACGATCTGGCTGAGGGCTACTTTATGCCGCCCACCGTGCTCTCCGGCGTGTCCAACGACATGCGGATCGCGCGCGAGGAAATCTTTGGACCGGTCGTCTCGGTCATCCCCTTCGATACGCCCGAGGAAGCGGTCCGGCTGGCCAATGACACAACCTACGGCTTAGGCGCCGCCGTGTGGACGCACGATGTCAGCACCGCCCACCGTACGGCAAAGGCCATCCGATCCGGCATGGTCTGGATCAACTGCTATGGCGTGACCGAGCCGGCCGTGACCTCGGAGGGCTTCAAAATGAGCGGCTATGGCGCCAAGGGCGGCCGCCGTCACCTCGACGAATATCTGTACACCAAATCGGTGTGGCTCAACGTCTAATCGCCTCAACGCCCGCCGTTATTCGGCTCTATATCTCTCAAAATCTCGAAAACGGGCATGATCGGGATCGAACTCAAGGACAATCGCGATGGAATTGGCCGCACACGAACAGACGTTGATCGAAAGAAACCTCGCCATCGACGCTTGCGTCTCGCGCTCCGACGCCGCCGCACTCGCGGAATTTCTCAATGAGGATTTTCGTTACACCCACTCCAAGGGTCTAACGCAAACGAAACAGGAATATGTCGACTTCGTTGCCGGTAGCAAGGATCCTGCGCTGCGTCGCCTGATCGATACGATTGTTGAGATCCACGACGACGTCGCCATCACGCGCGGCGATGCCGACCTGGTCCGCGACGACCAGCCTTTTCTGTTTCTACGGTACGTTCGCGTCTGGCGACTGGTTGAGGGCCGTTGGATGGCGATCTCGCAAAGAACGCTGCCGGCGACCGATCGAATCCCGTGAGCGGGTCGGAGCAAGCGTCGCAGCTTTCGTCCCGATTACGACCCGGCGGATTGTCGACGTCACCTCAACGAGCGCGGCGGCTACACCAAATATGAAAGACGGAGTTTCCTGAATGGCTGAATGGATAAAGCGTGGAGCCGACGCGGATGTGGTAGCGGCTGGCGATCGCAGCGTGCGCGATACAGTCGAGGCTATCCTCACTGACATCAGCGCACGGGGCGACGATGCGGTACGCGAACTGTCGATCAAGTTCGATGGCTGGGCGCGCGAGGATTACCGCCTTTCGGACACAGAGATCGACGAGTGCATCGGCCAGCTTTCCCGCCAGGATGTCCACGACATTGAGTTTGCGCAGAAGCAGGTGCGCAATTTCGCCCGGCTCCAGCGTGACTCGATGAAGGATATCGAGGTCGAGACGCTCCCGGGCGTCGTGCTCGGTCACAAGAATATCCCGGTGAATGCGGCCGGCTGCTACGTTCCGGGCGGCAAATACCCTCTGCTCGCCTCAGCCCATATGTCGGTCATCACCGCCAAAGTGGCGGGTGTATCGAGGGTCGTCACTTGCGCGCCGCCGTTCCACGGAAAGCCCGCCCCCGCCATCGTGGCCGCTCAGGCAATGGCCGGCGCCGATGAGATTTGGTGCCTGGGCGGCATTCAGGCCGTGGCGGCCATGGCGATCGGCACGCAGAGCATGAAGCCGGTGGACATGCTGGTTGGCCCCGGCAACGCCTTCGTCGCCGAGGCCAAGCGCCAATTGTTCGGTCGCGTCGGCATCGATCTTTTCGCTGGCCCGACCGAGACTCTCGTCATCGCCGACGAAACGGTCGATGGAGAGTTGTGCGCGACCGACCTCCTGGGCCAGGCCGAACATGGCCCTGACAGTCCGGCAGTGCTTCTGACGACATCCCGCGAGCTTGCCATGGACACGATGAAAGAGGTCGATCGGCTGCTGAAAATTCTGCCTACCGCCGACATCGCTCGCCGGGCTTGGGAAACCTTTGGTCAGGTGATTTTGGCCGAGGATGATGCTGAAATGGTGCGCATCGCCGACGACATCGCGTCGGAGCATGTGCAGGTGATGACGCGCGATCCCGACTTTTTTCTGAAGAACATGACGAACTACGGCGCACTGTTTCTGGGACCGCGAACGAATGTATCTTTTGGCGATAAGGTGATCGGGACCAATCACACCCTGCCGACAAAAAAGGCCGCGCGATATACCGGCGGGTTGTGGGTCGGTAAGTTCATCAAGACATGCACCTACCAGAAAGTGCTCACCGACGGGGCAAGCGCGCTCGTTGGTGAATATTGCTCGCGGTTGTGCGCTTTGGAGGGTTTCGCCGGGCATGGCGAACAGGCCAACATTCGCGTGCGCCGCTACGGTCATGTCGACGTGCCTTATGCCGGTGCGGCTGCGCCGCGCGCCGCCGCCGAATAGGCTCGATCATGGAGCAGGCGCCGCGCATGCCCTCGTTCAGGCTGGATGGTAAGCGGGCCGTGGTGACAGGCGCAGGCCGCGGGATCGGGCTCGCGTGCGCGACAGCTCTCGCCGAAGCTGGCGCCCATGTCGTATTATGCGCTCGATCTGTCGCCGAGATCGAAGTCGTCGCTGAGGCGCTCCGCGTCAACGGCGGCTCGGCCGAGCACCTAACCATTGATGTGAATGATGTCGGTAAGGTCAGGAGCGCATTCGCGCGGCTTGAGCCTTTCGACATCCTCATCAACAATGCGGGGACAAATCGGCCGAAGCCGTTCGTTGACGTCACCGAAGATGATTACGACGCCGTGTTGAACGTCAACCTGCGCGCCGCCTTCTTCGTCGCGCAAGCCGCCGCCGAGCGCATGATCGCCGGCGGCCTGCGCGGGTCGATCGTCCACATGTCCTCGCAAATGGGGCATGTCGGAGGCGCGCGCCGCTCGCTTTATTGTGCCTCCAAATGGGGCATTGAGGGGCTCAGCAAAGCAATGGCGCTGGATCTGGCGGCTCATGGCATCCGTTCCAATACGATCGCTCCGACCTTTATCGAAACCCCGATGACTCGCCCGTTTTTCGAGGACCAGGCCTTCCGCGACAGCGTCCTATCCAAAATCAAGCTCGGCCGCCTCGGCCAGGTCGAGGATGTCATGGGGGCGGTGGTATTTCTCGCCGGAGACGCGTCCGCTCTAATGACCGGGACCTCCATGGTCATCGATGGCGGCTGGACAGCTGAATGATCGGATGGCGGACAACTCGCACGCTTCGCAGAGCAAGAATCGAACGCAGAAAGAGGATTTAACATGACCGAGACCCTTAGCGACGGCATCCGCACCGATGTCGATGAGCTCGAAGAGATGCGGCGCATGCCCGTCTTGTTGGGACGCGCCCCTGGACCGCGGAACATGCCGCGCCACAAGGCGCATCTTACCTATTCGGCCGACGCTACGCGCGTGGCGGTTCACGCTCTCACAGATGCGGCGAAGCTGTCGCGCTATCTTCCTCCGCGCTGTCGTTTGGCGGGGGAGCCGGTTCTTTCCGTCTCGGTCACCCAGCTGCGTAATCTCGGTTGGCTCGCTGGGCGTGGCTACAACTTTGTCAATGTCTTCACCAAGGTGATCTTCGAAGGCGAAGAGGAGACCGTCCAGGGCGACTTCAGTCTGTGCCTCTGGGAGAACAAGGCTGACCCCATTCTGACCGGCCGAGACGAGCTTGGCATGCCGAAGCTCTTCGCCGACATTCCCGATCCTCGCGAGCTCGATGGACGCTGGGATTGCTCCGCGAGTTGGGAGGGCTTCCCTTTTCTACATCTCGACCTCGACACCGCGCCGGATGGCGAGCGCATCCCGTCCCCAGACGCCTACAGCCACAGCAGTGTCTACATCCTCCACCGCTATCAAACCCGGACCGGGCAGTGGGACCAAGCGGATATTGACGACATCGTCGTTGGCCACGCCAGCCCGGCATCGCGGCCGACAGTGCTGGACAAGAAGGCCGGCGTCGGACGGTTCGATTTTTGCCAGGCCCGCTGGGAGGACATGCCCACGCAATATACCTTCGTGAACGCGCTGGCCGGGCTGCCGCTCCTGGAATTCCGTGGCGGGGAGATCGTCAAGGCCTCGGGCATCCCCGACCTCAAGGCTTTTCACGTCGGCAGATAGAATGCCATGACATGGGAGATAATGGTCGGGCGGAAACGGCGGATCACAATCGAAGCTCAGAGGCGGTGTCAGAACAGTGTCGTGATGGTGGACGAGCAGGTTTCGATATGATTCCGAGGGGTTGCGACACCAACCTTGGAAGCCATCATATGGAACCCGACCGCCCGCACGCATCATAGCCGCGCACAGCTTCGCTATGGAAGCGATCTTACCGACGCGGAATGGCATTTGATTGAGCCATATTTGCCTGCTCCGTGCCAGCGCGGACGACGGCGATGCTGGACGATGCGCGAGATCGTCGAAGCCATTTTCTATCTGCTACGGGCAGGATGTCCCTGGCGGTTTTTGCCCGACATTTTTCCGCCATGGCGCACGGTCTACCGGTGGTTCTGCACCTTGCCGGACGATGGGGTATTCGAAAACCTCAATCCTCATCTCGTGCAGATCGATCGCATCCAGACAGGGCGAGAACCAGCGCCATCGGCCGCAGTCATCGACAGTCAGAGCGTGAAGACGACCGAAGCAGGCGGACCTCGCGGTTATGACACAGGCAAGAAGACCATGGGACGCAAACACCATGCAATGGTCGATACCGATGGTCGCACCCTTATGATGCTAGGGTCAGGACTCGTTGATCACAGGCAGAAGATGACGGTGGCTGCGAGCGCGATGGCCGAGAAGAACGTAGTGGGGCATCGATCGTAGCGCGTGGCGACCCGGCGCCAGTCCTTTAAGCGGCCGAACATGATCTCGATGCGGTTGCGGCGCCTTTAGCGGCGCTTGTCGTATTTAATGGGTTCGTTGCGCGATTTTCGGCCTGGAATGCAGGACTTGATACCCTTGGCCTGCAGGGCATCGCGGAACCAGTCGGCATCATAGCCACGGTCAGCGAGCAGCCACTGCGCCTTGGGCAATTCGTCGAGCAACGCTGCCGCGCCGATATAATCGCTGATCTGACCGGCGGTCATGAAGAAGCTCAAGGGACGGCCGTTGGCATCTGTGACGGCATGGAGCTTGGTGTTCATGGCGCCTTTGGTGCGGCCGATCAGGCGGCCAAGATCCCCCTTTTTACCGCCAGGCTCGATGCCGTGCGGTGCGCCTTCAGATAGGTCGCGTCGATCATCACAGTCTTTTGATCGGCCCCTACGGACGAAAGCCCTTCCATCATTCGGATAAAGACGCCCATCTGACCCCAACGCTTCCACCGGTTGTACAGGGTCTTGTGCGGCCATAATCCTTCGGGGCATCACGCCAGCGCAGGCCGTTTCGATTCACGAAGATGATCCCGCTCAATACCCGCCGATCATCAACCCGAGGCTTACCGTGGTTCTTCGGAAAATATGGCTCAAGCCACGCCCTCTGCTCGTCCGTCAGCCAATATAGGTCGCTTACGCTCAGTCTACTTACGGAGCCTGAAGCAGATCACGCCTCTCACATCAATGGGTCCTGACCCTAGCGCTGAGCACGCTCGGTGTAATACCCATTCCGGGTGCAATAAATATTCTCGCGTGCCGCTAACGCGATGCAGTCACACTGATGTCGATGGTACGTTCGAGTAGATCGCGATACACGTCGAGTTCGGCTTTTCCTGACATCTCTATATCGACTTCTCGATAAGATGCCGATCGACCACGGCACGAATAGCTTGGTACGACTATATCCGTATCCGAGCAGGGTCTAGTTTAAGGTCGATAAGTAACGGGCGACTGCGGTTCTTCACCGCCTCCATCGCGACGGTCAAATCCGCTTGCGACCTGACGGTGACGCCTTCGCCCCCGAGGGCGATCGCCACTGGTGCAAAATCCGGCCAGTCGAAGGCGATCGTTTCAGGATCCATCTGCCGGTCCTGGTACTTGTCCTCGAACTTGGAGATCTCGGCACCGTAGGCGCTATCGTTGCAGACGATGGTGATCACGTCCAATTTGTAGCGTACAGCCGTGTTATACTCGGCTAGCCCACCGTGCATGAAGCCGCCGTCTCCCAGCACGCAGACGATCGGCCGGTCGGGCGCGGCAAAAGCCGCACCGACCGCATAAGCGAATCCCATCCCGATCGAGCCGATATGCCCCGACGGCAGGAAGGATTTGGGATCGGGCACGCTCAGGAGTGGCCATGCATGGATCATAAAGCGGCCCTTGTCGGTCACCAGCACCCGATCGGCCGGCAATTCCGCCTCGAGCCGCAACATCGCATTGCGGATATCGATCGTTCCATTGTCATAGTCACCCTGCGGGTTCGGCTCCGGAACATATGACGCGATGCGCCCCTTGAGCTCTTCGGAATACCAGCCGGACGACGGAATCTCCGCTTCGTCGAGCCACTTCACGATCACCTCGGCGGTCCCGGCCGGATCGCCGACAAGTCCGGCGTCGGGAACGAAATTCTTTCCGATTTCGGCCGGCTCCAGATTGACTTGGATGATCCTCTTACCTTTGCGGAAGGTTCCCATCGAAGTCGTGAACATCGTCAGGCTCGCACCGAACGAGATAATGCAGTCGCTCTCCATGAGGATATCTACGGCCGCAGGCGTACTGAACGTCCCGCACAATCCGAGATTATAGTCCTCGCCCCGGAACAAGTCTTTGGCCTTGATGGTGGTTGCCAGCGGTGCCTCGATCCGTTTAGCAAGGGTCAGGAGCGCGTCCTTGGCTTCAGGCGAGGTGGCACCGCGCCCGGCCACGATGACAGGTCTCTTAGCAGCTGCGATGATACCGATGGCGTTATCGAGATCTTCACTCGCCCCGATCACCGCCCGGTTGTTCGGGACATAAGCACGGATGGGGTGATACTCGACTTCGGTCCAGTCGAACTCGAAGGGCACGTTCAACACGATGGGCCGATATTCGACCATCGCACGCCGCAGCGCCCTGGCAACATCCTCCACTGCGGTACGGGGCGACCGCACCTGCTCGAAACCGGCGCCAGTGGAGACTGCGACATCGCGCTGCGGAAGGTTCTGGTTAACCTCGCGCTCTTCCTTGTTGGTGTCGCCAGCGATGACGACCATCGGGATCTGCCCCTTGACCGCTTCGACAAGTGCGGTGACGGTGTTTGTCATCGCCGGACCGAACGTGACGCTGCAGATCCCGACCTTGTCCGACGTCGACGCGTAGCCAAGCGCCATCAGTGCGGCGCCGACCTCATGCGAGGTGGAGACGAAGGTTCCACCACAATCGTGAACAAAGCTGTCGACCATGAACATGTTGGCGTCGCCGCACAGACCGAACATGGTGTCGACGCCGTTGTCCGTCAGGGCGCGAGCGATCGCTTGATGGACTCTCATGGATTTGCCGGTCAGCTCGTTCACTGGACTTCTCCGCTCATTCAACTGGTCAAAAGGCATATTCCGGTGGTCCCGGGCTCGCGGTCGACGCTAGTACGCCTTCTGCGGGCCCATTGGGCGCCATCACCGGGTCGATCAGATCACGCCGTCGCGGCGGTAGGAGTCGAGGTCTTCCTGCGGCACACCAAGCCAGCTTCCGTAAACCTCGTCATTCTGTGCGCCGAGCTCACCGATCGGCTGATATGGCACCTTGTCCGCGCCATGAATGCGCAGGGGGCTGCCAGGCATCACCACGCGACCGATGCGCGGGTTATCAACCCATTCGAGCATACCCCGGGCGTGCATGTGTGGATCGTTCACAACCTCATGAACGGCGCGTACTGCGGCCGACGGCACCTTGTGGGCCTTCGTGATCTCGACGATCTCCTTCCGGGTAAGCTGCGAGGTCCAGTCCTGGACTATCGCATCGACCTCATCGATCCGCGCGGAACGCGTCGCCTGGGTTTCGTAGAGCGGATTATCTTTCAAATCCTCCCGGCCCATCGCGGTGAGCAGATTGGGCCAGTGAAAGTTGCCCACGCAAATGATCGCTACGTAGCCGTCCGACGCACGATAGACGTTGTAGGGCGTGACCGAGAGGCCGCTATGGCGGTTGCCGGTCCGCACGGTCGCGGCGTCTCCGAGCTCATATTGGAGGCCGAGCGATGACGCTAGCGTGGGATAGACGGTCTCCTCCATCGCAACCTCCACCAAGCGTCCCTTGCCAGTCCGCGATCGCTCGAATAGCGCGGTCAAAATGCCGGCATAGAGATGCGTTCCACCCATGAAATCGGCGACCGCCGGCCCGGCCTTAACCGGCGGGCTGTCGGGAAAGCCGGTCGAGGCCATGATGCCGGAAATTGCCTGGATGGTGAGATCCATCGCGAGATTGTCCCGATCGGGACCATCAAGGCCGTACCCAGTGGCGGACGCGTAAACGAGTGCGGGATTGATCTCTCGCAGAACCTGCCAACCCACGCCGAGCCTGTCCATCACGCCGGGCGCGAAATTCTCGAGGAGGACATCCGACTTTCGGACCATCCGCTTGAGCAGCGCCTTTCCGGCATCACTCTTGAGATTGAGAGTCACACAGCGCTTGTTGGCGTTGAGCATCTCGAACGGAAGCGACGCGCCCTTGTTGACCTTGATGCGGTTGCGCGAAGCTTCCCCAGTTAGCGGTTCGATCTTGATGACGTCGGCACCTGCCTTCGCCAGCAGGAAGCCAGCATAAGGGCCCTGATAATGCTGGCCGAAATCAATCACGCGAACCCCGGCAAGGGGCTTATTCTCGACTTCATTTGGTTCGGATGGCACAATATTACTTTCGTGGTTCAATGCGCGGTACAGCAGGAGCGAACCGGGGGACCGCCACGTCCCCTTCCTGCTCGATGCGCAGGACAAGCCGTTGTTCGATACTCAGCGATTCAGGATCAGCCACGCCAGTGATGTTGGTCGTCATCCGCGGCCCCTCGTCGAGCTCGACGATCGCAACGGTATAGGGCACGCGATCCGCAAAGGCGGGGTTCGGCGGACGATGATAGACGACCCAGCTGATCAGTCGCGCTCCGCCCGACGCCGATTCCCATTGAGCGCCCGGGGACAGGCACTTCGGACACTCCAGCCGGGCGGGCAGAAACCCGTTGCCGCAATGCGAGCAACGCATGAATGCCAGACGTCCCTCTTGTGTCGCCGCCCAGAAGGGCGCCCAGAGCGGACTGTCATCCGGCGCCGGCAACGGCGCGAGTTCGGGCGCGTCACTCACAGTCTTTCTCCGAGGATCAGCGTGCTGTGGGTCTGCATGATGCCGCCCTGGTTGCTGATGATGCAGTTGCGCGCCCGCTTCGCTTGCAGGTTGGCCTCGCCGCGCATCTGATGGACGCCTTCGATAATGAGCTGCATCCCCGGCATGCCTGTTTCGGAAAGCAGCCCGCCCGACGTATTCATGGGAAGATCGCCGTCGATCTCGAGCCTGCCGTCAGCGGCGAACGGCCCGCCCTCTCCTTTCTTGCAGAACCCATAGTCCTCCAAGGTCATGATCGGGACGATCGTGAAGCAGTCGTAGAGCTGAGCGACATCGATGTCCTGTGGCGACAGCCCCGCCATCGCAAAGGCTGTCTGCGCCGACGCGACCGCCTGCGTGGTCGTGAGATCGGCTCTCAGATACGGCTCCCAGGCGGTCTGGCCCTGACCGAAACCAAGGACCGGCACCGCGCGCTCAACCTTCAATTCCCTAGCGCGCTTCGCACTCATGACGACGATCGCCGCCCCGCCGTCGCTGACCAGGCAGACGTCTTCGCGCCGGAATGGTGCCACGAGCGGCTTGGATGCGCGATAGTCGTCCAGCGTCAGGGGCTTGCGAAGCTGCGCGCCAGGATTCTCGCTACCGTGTCGGCGACAAGCGACGGCAATCGCGCCCAGATGATCATACGACGTGCCATATTGCTCGATGTGGCGCCGTGCGATCATCCCATATTTACCGAGCGTACCGAACAGCCCGAAGACCGCGTCGTTACCTTTGGCCTTGTTGTAGGCAGTGCTGCTCGCGCTCTTGGCATTGTCCGCGAAGCACAAGAGGGCGACGTCGCACAGCCCGGCGTCGATCGAGAGAGCCGCATAACTGAGCATCGCGATATTGGCAGCGCCGCCCTGGTTCCAGTTGGGGTTGAGCTTGGGCTGCAAGCCAAGCGCTTCCGCCACGCCTACCTGAAACATCATCTCGGGATTGGAGGTCGGCGGCTTTACCAGAACCGCATCGACCAGTTCTTTCTCGATACCGGCATCCTGGAGGGCACCGGACGCGGCTTCGACGATCATGGAGACCGTCGAGCGGCCAGGCAACGAGCCGAACCGCGTGCTTCCCACGCCGGCGATGACGATCTTCTCGCTGAGCGGATGTCGCGCCATCTACCGCCCCTTGAAGTTTGGTTTGCGCTTTTCCTTGAACGCTGCCGGTCCCTCGGCGGCGTCCTCGGTGTAGGTGAGCATGCGGTTCGCCAGCATCTCCATGCGAATACCCTCGCTAAGCGGGAGACTGCGGCTGCGGATCGCCAGTTCCTTGGTGGCCTGGACCGCCAGCGGTGCATTTTCGGCGATGCGTCTGGCATATGCCATCGCGGCCGGTAGCACGTCCGCCGCGGTCGGGACGATCTGATTGATCAAGCCCCACCGCTCGGCCTGGGCGGCCGTGATCGTGTCGCCCGTCAGCAACAGCTCCATCGCGATAGCATGGGGAAGCTGACGGACCAGCCGCTGGGTGCCGCCGTTGCCCGCGATCACGCCGCGCTTCACTTCCGCTACGTTGAAGGTGGCGCTGGCGCACGCAACGCGAATGTCGGTGGCCAGCATCAAGGTGACCCCGCCGCCGAGCGCGTACCCATTGATCCCGGCGATGACGGGTTTCCACACCTCGAGGCCGCGGTTGAGCAGCATGTCGGTCTGGGTTTTCCAATTATCGGCGAACGTGATCTTTCGCTGGAGGAAAGACTTGATGTCGGCGCCGACCGAGAATGACTTCTCGCCCGCGCCCGTGATGATGGCGACCCGCACGTCGTCGTCGTCCCGCACCCGAGTCCAAGCGGCCGACAATCCCGCGTAGTGCTCGGCATCCATCGCATTGAGACGTTCGGGACGATTGATCGTAATAACGGCGATGCCGTCATCGTTCAGATTGAAGTCGATCGACATGGATCAGCCCCTCCCGCCAAGGAGGTGCCGAGCGACGACCATGCGGTGAACCTCGGACGGCCCTTCGCCTATCCTCTTGATGCGCAATTCACGATACCAGCGCTCAAGCGGCATTTCCTGCGAGACGCCCAGACCGCCGAACATTTGGATACAACGATCGACGACCCGGCCCGCGGTTTCCGTCGCCATCACCTTGGCGATCGACGATTCCACCTTGAAGTTGCGCCCCATGTCGCCGAGCCAGGCAGCCTCGTAGACCAGCAGTCGAGCCGCGCGGATCTCCATCTCGCTGTCGGCCAGCATCCATTGGATCGATTGCTTATCGGACAGTCGCGATCCGAACGCTTGGCGCTGCCGCACCCAGTCGATGGCGAGCTCAAGCGCCGCCTGGGCCGTGCCGAGCACATTGGCTGCGTAGGAGATGCGAGCGTCCACGAGCCACTTTTCCGCGACCTGAAAGCCCTTGCCCTCTTCGCCGATCAGCGAATCGGCGGGTATCTCGACGTCCTCGAAGTGAATCTCATAGGGGGAATAGGAGCGGATCACCTTGACCTCGCGGTAGGTGATCCCCGGCAGGTGGGCGTCAATCGCGAAGCAGCTTATCCCACCGCGGCTTCCCAGCTCCCCCGTTCGCGCGAAGAGAATCCCCCACTTCTTATTCGCCGCATCGGTGATCCAAAGCTTCGTGCCGTTGACGATATAGCGGTCGCCACGACGCTCTGCGCGACACTGGATCGCGCGCGCTGGATCGGAGCCGCCTGATGGCTCGCTGATCGCGACGAACGCACCGCCCTTTCCTTCGATCGTGGGCTTGGCGAACCGCTCGATCTGCTCGGGGCTGCCCAGCCAGATGACGTTGGGCGGATCGCTGCCAAGAGCTCCTGCCGCCCACACGTAGCAACCCATCCGGCACCGCGCGGCTTCCTCGGCGACGATCGCCTGACCGAGAAGGTTGAGGCCGGCCCCGCCATATTCGGATGGCGTTCGGAAGCACCACAAACCGAGGCTGCGCGCCTTCTCCTGCAACGGCGCCAACAGATCCTTTGGCACCTTGTATGCATCGTGCGGCAGAGTGTCCTCGACCGGCTTGACGTCTGTGTCCATGAAGCGGCGCATAACGTCTTTGAGTTGCTGGTATTCTTCAGGTAGCTGCCAGGCACCAAAGTCATTCTGCACTACGCTCTCCTGTAACATTGCTTGAGCTGGAGCCTTGACCAATACGACAGACCGAAATCTGGACTGGTCATCTCATCCGACATCGGAAACGGACCCTCAGCAGCGCTTCAAAACCTCTGGAAGGGCATCGATTTGGGCGAATTCGGGCCGCTGTTCCGAACTGCCTCCACCACGGTGGCCATGGAAGAAAGCTCGGTTCGCAACGTTGCAGCCGTCAGACCTCTCCCTCAGTCCAGTCGCGGAAATTCTACGACGAAGACCTCGATGCCGTCCTTGCCGCCAATCTCGCCGTCCTCGCCGCGCGGGCTGTAGACGGCTGCCCGCTCAGGTAGGGTACGGCCCTCGGCCTCCATGCCTGCAGACAATGTCCAGGCGACCTGGGGACGATCGGCGCGCAGAGGGTAAGTGCCACCTGAAAGGCGGACAACTGCCATGCTGACATCGCCATTGGGACCGTTCTGGTCGAAGAACCTCCCCAGCTGCTTGATCTCAACACCAGGCCCTGCCTGAAAATATTCGAAGTTATCGGGCTGGATGATGATTGGCATCTCGTACCGCGCTGGCGGAATCACGAGATGCTCACCCCGCACCATGAAATAGCGTTCGTCGTAAAGCGCATCCATTGCGTCACGAGTCGTCACTTTGCCGGTAGCGGAATCCGTTTCAATATAGAGGCCGTTCTCGATCTTTCCGCGTGCCTTGAGACTTTCCAGTGCTGCAGCGCGGTGCGATTCCCAAAAGTCCCCTCGCTGCAGTTCGCCGCCGAAACCGTACTGAAAACCCCAAGCGGTCACTGGCGTCACTTGGTTCTGCGGGCCGTAATAGACGCCACGGGGCATATAGGCGAGCATGCCTTTGGTGATGTACTGCCCCGGAGCCCAGTCGCGCTCACCTTCCTCGATGAATTGAATCTGCTGGAAGGTGTGATTGTGGCGCGGCGCCTTGAACCCGTCTTCACCCACATCCTTATGTGCGCTGCGAAAAAACCAGAAATTGAAACCGTCCGGCGCATCATCAACGAACAATCGCTTGAATTCCCGATTGGGCGCACCGTTACGGACGCGGTCAGGCGCGTTGGCGTCGAGCGTCAACGCTTCGTCCACGAGTCCTATCTGCATGCCCTGCTCCTTTTTGCCTTTGGCACTCCCCGGTCGCAGCGATGCCAAGGCACCGGCCGGAAAACTGCTCGAACGTTACAACTAAACAGGTAAACTGGCAAGTTAGAATCCTCCCGATGGGTTTTTAAATGCATATACGCGAATCGATCTTTCATCTACGTGATGAATGAACCTGGATTAATCGTCCATGCTGGCGCGGATGAACCACTCAATAGCCACCATCGACGCGCGAATGTCGTGAAAGCGGGCAAGTCTGTCTCGGCGGAATAATGCCTTGCAGTCAGGCAAGGCGGCGCGGCGTACAGTCAGTCACGGTCGAGGACTCCCGCTCACGCCGCCGCAGGGCGAGCAAGGCGAACTCAGAATTTGACTTACAGGATTTAGCCACTGCCATTAACAGCAATGCGCTTCACACTACGGTCGAGCTCATCCGCCAAGCGATCTGTGTCACTGCGCTTACGAATAATGTCGACGCCTCGGAATTGGGCCCGTCATAGCGGAGCGGGCGCAAGGCCCCGTCCGCTGCTCATACCAGATAATTGTAACCCTCTTCGGTGCCATCGAACCGGATCAACACTTTGTCGGGTTGGTTAATGCCGATCACCGTTTTGCCCAGCAACAGCTTTAAGTGCTGCTCGTTCCAAATCCGATCCGGACAGATCAGGAGGCTCTCGAACGTCTGTTCGCCTGACAGATATTCCTTGGAAAGCGGACGGCGTTGATAAGGGCGCTCAGGCCCTTGCCTGATGATGAGAATAAATCCTTCGACCCGTCCTCACTCAATGTGGTCGCGGTGCGCTCGCCGCAAAGTCCTTCCACGACTATCACGACATCTATTATTTCCATCTGTCAACGCAACCTTCGGGCGATACCCGGAACGACCTCTACAGCATCAGTTTAGGAGAGCCGCTCTTCGAGGGCCAGATATTCGGTCAGGCGAACAGCCGTCGCAATTTCGGCTGGAGTGGCCATTGGCGGCTTCGGCCCTCCCTTGATACCGGCAAGCGCCGCTCTGATCGCGTGGATGGTACAAGCCATCAGGTCCAGCGGATAAGCAACGACGCGAATGCCGAATTCGACGAGCTCTTCGTCACTCGGCATGAAGTGCTTGCCCGTCGGTGTCCTGATAACTTGCGACGGCCGACCCTGGCAGGCCTCTACGTAGCGGCGCATTTCGTCTTCGGTGTGCGGAGACTCGAGGAAAAGAATGTCGGCTCCTTCTTCGACAAAGTCCTGCACCCGAGCGAGCGCTTCTTCAAATCCACGCGAAGGACGCGCCCTGGTGCTCGCGATGAGCAAAATGCCTTCCTCGCGACACGCTTGGAGCGCGGTCCTGCATCGCAGGCGGGCAACATCGCGATCGACCACCTGCTTGGTTCCGCCGTTCCCAATCGGACGCGGCCATACTTTATCTTCGATCACCACTGCAGCGGCCCCCGCACGAGCGTACGTGCGGATCGTCTTCTGAAGGCTGATCGCGTTTCCGTAGCCAGCGTCGCCGTCGGCGACCCAGAGGACACTGGGAGCGGCGGCAATGATAACCTCGACTGCATCCCGCATTTCTGGGAATGTCAGTTGGTCCATGTCGGGCAACGCGAGACGGTGCGCTGAAACCGACGATCCTGAAGCGAACCCGATCTCGAACTCGCCCTCTTCAATCAGACGTGCCCCTAACGCGTCTCCACAGCCAGCCACAGTCCGAAGCACCGGTTCGTTTAATAGCGCCATCATAGCAGCGGCTTGCGGACGCATTGCGTTCTCCCCGTTCAAACTCGTTTGTCCTTCTTTTCTTTTGAGCCGCACATGTGACTTTAACGGAGGCGCCGGTGCTTACCGCGCGCCCTGCTGCGCGCTGCTTGCGCTTTGCCACCCCAATAGCGCTTGCTGCCCACTCCTCTCGTCAGTCACCACGGATGTCAGTCAGATTACATCTTTGGAATCGTGCAAGCGCTGCCGAATGATTCTCAATTTAGACATACATCCGCATGCCCAACCGAGGCAAGGTATATTTATATATGTGTAATAAAATTTTATATATCTGCCGCTTTGGTCCAGAACGGGCTAAATCGGCGCCAGCCCGACCACCGTTGCTAGCCTCGCAGCGAGGACAATTCGATTTTGCGCGCTCGCCGCTTGGCACCAACCTCACGGTCGCGGGAGCATCAGCTGCCCCGCTGCGCCGTCGAGCGGCTCGTTAGGACGGTTACCTAGATTTCCCTCGAACCGGTTACTGCTTGCAGCCTCTAAATCAACAGTTAGACTGTCGAGTGTCGTTGACGAAGTGAGGACGCATCGTGCCAAAAATAATCTTTATCGAGCACGGAGGCATTCAACACGCCGTGGACGGCTCGCTCGGTCACACTATAATGGAAACTGCCGTCTTAAACGACGTGCCGGGTATCTCAGCGGCATGTGGCGGTGACGGCGGATGCGCGACGTGTCACATCTACCTCGAGGAGGCGTGGGCGGGTCATATTGCCGCGCCATCAGCGCGAGAGAGAAATACCTTGCGGTTTGCCTTCGAGCCTGACGGGCGAAGCCGCCTTGCCTGCCAGATTGCACTAACGGAGCAGCTCGACGGCCTAATCGTACGCCTGCCATCGCGGCAATATTAGCAGCCCACAGACTCTATTCCTGATATTCCACTTCTTCAACGAACCCAGGGATGTCTGGCGGCCCCATTGCCTCAAGCGCGGCGCGAATATGTTCCATCAACCCTGGAATCGCCGCCTTGTTGATGCGACTGGACGGCCCGGCGACCGAGATCGCCATCGGCGGATCGCCGTCTCTCACCGGGAGGGCCACCGCAAGGTTCGATACCCCGGGCGTGAATACGCTGGCGGCAAACGCGAAGCCGTCGCGGCGCACTTGCGTCAGCTCTTTCAGAACGGTCGCAGCGTTGTACATCTCGCCCCCCTCATTCTGGGTAGCGTTCGACCGCTCGACCACCTTCAGCACTTGAGCCTCGGATTGTTGGCTGAGAAGCACCTTGCCCGGTACGGACTTGAGCAGCGGACGGAGGGTTCCGTTGGGTGGCCTGTAGCTCAACGACTGCGTGGTCTCCACGACATGGATCTGCTGCATGTAAAGGCCGCTCTGGACGGCGAGCAGGATCGTTTCCTGCGTTGCGATCGCCAAGCCTTCCATCATCTTCACAACGCCGCCGCCCTCGAACAGCCGCTCGGGAATCCATTGACCGAGCATCGCAAAGCGGAGGCTGGGGAAATAACATTTGGTCTCGATGTTGTAGGTCAAATAGCCCAGCTTATGGATGCTTCGCAGCAGCGCCAGGGTGCTCGAGACCGGGTAGCCCAAGTCCTGCGATATCTCGGAGAGTGTGCGCGGAATACGACCCCTTTCAAAATAGCGGAAGATCGACAGCACACGTTGCGCCGATTTGACGCTGGCGGCGCGCTCGTTTGAATCAGGATCCTTCATGGGCTTCATGATAAGGATTTCACCACATTTGCGAAGCGCATTCTCTCTGATCCTTCGATCGCTCGCCAGCCGTCCGTGCGCTTCGCATCAGGCTAGCAAGCCCAAGCGGGCCGCTTGGCTCAACAATTCGCCCGGATCTACAAGGGCACGGCTCGCAGACATAGCAGAGGAACAGGCGATCTTATTCGGCACGGCACCGGCGTTGACGATAAACCGATCATCGAAGAGATAGACCGCAGCAACCACTCTCGATGCCGTGAGCCGATTCAAACGAGCGTTTCCACCGAGCAAACGTTGCGGCGCTCCGCAACACCGGATTGGCACTCCAAGGCCAGGCGATGCCCCGCCTCGGCCGCCGATTTGAACAGAGAAACATACGGTCAGGCGGGAAGGAGCCCTCGTTCCCTGGCCATCGTCAGCGCGGTGTCTTCGATCATGTCTTCCTGACCACCGATCATCTTCTTACGCGCCAGCTCGACGAGCAGATCGCGCGCCGGTATGCCATATTTCCGTTGGGCGTCCTTCGCCGCGTAGAGAAACGTCGAGTAGACGCCGGCATAACCCAAGGTGAGCGAGTCCCGATCGGCACGGGGGGGCTTCGGCATCATCGGGAGGACTCGGTCTTCTGCCACATCCATCAGCTGGAACGTGTCGACGCCAGTCTCAATCCCCATCCGCTCGGACACGGCTGCGAACAGCTCAAGCGGCGTGTTGCCTGCACCCGCGCCCAGACCCGCGGCCGAGCCGTCGATGCGGTCCGCGCCCGCTGCCACGGCAGCGATCGAGTTCGCGACGCCCATGCCGAGGTTATGATGTCCGTGGAATCCGATCTCGGTCTCGGGCCGGAGAGCAGATCGCAGCGCGCTGATCCGGTCCGTGACTTCCTCAGGCAGCATATACCCGGCGCTGTCGACGCAATAGACCGTCGTTGCGCCATAGCTTTCCATTAGGAGGCTCTGCGCGACAAAATTATCGACTGGCGTCATGTGCGCCATAATCAGGAACCCGACTGTATCCATCCCGAGCTTACGACCCAGCCCGATATGTTGTTCGGTGATGTCCGCCTCGGTACAGTGCGACGCGACATGGACGCAGCCCGCCCCGCAGTCGGCTGCCATGCGCAACTCATCGAGTGTGCCGATGCCGGGAACGTGCAGCACCGATACGACCGCGCGCTTCATTCGCGAGGCGACCGCAGTGATATATTCCTTGTCGGTATGCAAGCCGCGTCCGAACTGAAGCGACGAGCCGCCAAGGCCATCGCCGTGCGTGACCTGGAGCAGCGGCACTCCAGCCTCGTCGAGACCGGTTGCGATGTCGATCATCTGATCGATCGTGATCTGGTGACGCATCGAGTGCATACCATCGCGCAGGCACATGTCATGCATCTTGACATTTCGGCCACGAAGGTCGGAGTTGTTAGTCATTGGGTGGCCTCTTCGAGCACGGGCGATAGCGTGAGGGATCCATCTAGAAGCTCATGCGCGAACATCTCGGCGGTTCGCGCCGCCGCAGCCGTCATGATGTCGAGATTGCCTGCATATTTAGGCAAGAAGTCGCCAAGCCCTTCAACCTCGAGATAGATCGAGACCTTGTTTCCGTCGAAGATCGGACCGTTCTTGAGCCGGTAGCCAGGTACATAAGTCTGCACCTCGGCGATCATGTCGTGGACTGATCGCGTGATCGCCTCGCGGTCCGGCGCATCCTCCGTTTCGCAATAGACCGTGTCCCGCATCATCAGCGGCGGCTCTGCCGGGTTCACAACCGACATAGCCTTGCCCCTTTTGGCACCGCCAATGCGCACGACCGCGTCGGAAGTCGTTCGGGTGAATTCATCGACGTTCTTTCTCGTACCAGGCCCCACCGATTTGGAAGCGATGGTCGCTACGATCTCGGCGTAGCCGACCGGCTGGACGCGACTGACGGCGCGAACCATCGGGATGGTCGCCTGCCCTGCGCATGTGACCATGTTGACGTTCATCACCTTTTGGGCCGACAGCGTCGCCAGATTGACGGGCGGGACGCAGAACGGCCCGATCGCCGCCGGCGTCAGGTCGATCATCAAAACACCCAGCTCGTTGAGCTTGCGGTTGTTTTCCGCGTGCACATACGCCGAGGTCGCATCGAAGGCGATCTGGACGCCGTCGGCGACGACATGCGGCACGAGACCGTCTATGCCGTCCGACGTCGTTTTCAGGCCCAACTCCCGGGCCCGCGCGAGCCCCTCAGACGTTGGGTCCACGCCGACCATCCAGACGGGGTCGAGCACCTCGGAGCGCAAAAGCTTGTAAAGCAGGTCGGTCCCGATGTTCCCGGGGCCAATAATAGCGCATTTTATCCCACTCATGGATTTCTCTCACATTTGGACGGATCGCCCCGTCACTCTTTGCACGCAGCTTAGACATTTGACAGGAAATCTCAACAGGTTTCCTGATTATATTCGGATGCCATTATTGCGTTGGATGGGATGGCTACGCTCCAAGCGCTGCATGGGCCGTTCGTAGAGGCTTGCAAGCTTTCCTGTTAAAACTCATAAGCGGCTCATGAGCAAATCCGCTGACCTGTCGGTATCCCCGGAAACGGCTGTCGCCGAACTTTCTTTCGCGATCGGCCAATTGTTGAGCCGCTTACGCGCAGGATCCAATCCCGACGAGCTGACATGGCCTCAGACCACGGCTCTGTCTCAACTTGAAAAGGCTGGGCCGATGACGACGGCCGATCTGGCTCGTGCTAAGTCCATCAAGCCGCAGTCGATGAGCGCCACGCTCGCCGAGCTCGAACGAGACGGCTTGGTGGCGAGGCGCCCCCATCCGACGGACGGCCGACAAGTGCTCTTCGAGCTCACGGCCGAAGGCGTCGAAGCTCGACGGAAAAGGAGCGCGATGAAGCAAAAGTGGCTCCTCGCGGCAGTCTCCAAGCTCAATGCTAAGGAGCAACGGACACTCATGGCCGCCGTCGCGGTTATCAATCGATTGGGAACTGATTAAGCTTGAGCGAAACTTCGGTTTTCGGGAATGACGAAAGGCGCGAGCGCAGTTCGACCGATCATCTGAGCATCCGTTCTGCAAGATGACAACCTTCAGGCGGTTCATAGCGCCTCAACCACGGCTTGTTCCGGGGTCGGCGCTCTCACCCTTTGCTTTTTAAGCATCGGCACCAACGCGGCCATGCACAGCGCAGCGACGCAAAGCGCGCCAGTCATCAACGTGAAGCCGGTCGCAAAGCTTCCACTCGCAGTCACCGTGAAGCCGATGAGCGCCGGACTAATGGCTCCGCCAATGTGGCCGGCGGTCGTGTAGGTTGCGGAGTACGCGCCGCGGTGCTCAGCCGGAGCCAGACCTATAACGACCGCGCCCTTCGGCGCGGCGGCACCAAACAGAAAGAGGGAGGTTGCCGACAGACCCACCACAGCCAGGATAAGCGTATCTGAGTTGTACGCCAGGAAGAGCGACAGCGCGGCGACCAGTAGCCCTATGACGACCATTTGGCACCGCAGATGGTGAAAGCGGGCGCTGCTACCCAACCAGCCACCTATCAGGAGCCCGAAGAACGCAAAAACATAAGGGATGCTGCCAAAATAGCCCGCGTGCTTAAGGTCGATGTGCCGTTCCATAGCCAAATAGCTGGGCATCCACCCAAGAAACCCCCACTGGGCGATGTCCTGCGAAAAGTTGACGAACGAAACCAGCCACAGACTAGGCTGCTTGAGAACGTCCTTGAACGGAACTTTCTCGCCGATCACCGGGTGGACACCACGTTCAGCCTCATCGGCCAGCACCGGCGTTGCTCTTGGAAACAGCAAGTAAGCCGCTAGCGATGCCAGCACAGCGGGAACTGCCATAATCCCGAACATGGCTTGCCAGCTGTAGTTCGTAACGAGCGTCCCGACGAGTGGGCCCGCCAATGCCGGCCCGACCGCCAATGATGTCAGACAGATCGCAAGAATGCCTGCGCGCTCCTTGGGCTCGAAATAATCGCCAACCGCCTTATACTGGCTCGACCCGAATAGCCCCTCTGAGACTCCGAAACAGAAGCGGACCGCGACAAAGGCGATTGTCGTCGATACCAGTCCGGTCAGTCCGGTAAAGAATGCCCAAGCCAGAGGGCCGACGATACACATCAGGCGCACGCCTACCCGATCCACAATAAAGCCGCCCGGAATCAAAGCGAGGGCATAGCCGACGCCGAACGACGACAAGACAATGCCGAATTGGGCATGAGTGAGCGAAAGAGACTCCATTATCTTCGGACCGGCGAAGCTTATGGCAACCCGATCCAGATAGTTCACCATCGCAACGATCCAGAGTGCCGAAATAATGCGAACTTTGATACTCAACTGCTATCCCCTACCTAACGTTACCGTTTCGCCAGCGACCGAACGTTGATGGTGAACACAGCCGGTAGCGGGCTTAAGGCTCAGAAGGTCTCGCGAAGCTGTATGCCGTACGTCCTGGGATCGCCCAGGACGCCGAGGTTGTACGGACCGACTGCCGAAATATTCGAGAAATAGACCTTGTCTGTCAGGTTCTTGCCGAAGACAGCGACGTCCAGTCCCATCGACGCGATGTTCCAGCTGATCCGGGCGTCGAGCACGCCGTAGGCCTTCTGGGTTTTGCCTTCAGTGCGGGCCGACAGGAAGTAGGTCACATCGTCGATGCGCTCGTAGTTGACGTTGGCCCGGACCGATCCGTCAGGAAGCGGGATCTCGTACGCCGCTCCAAGATTGTAGGTCCACTTCGGCACGGGAAACGGCGTGGCGCTCAGATCGATGACGTTGCCTGTGGCATCGCGCGACAGATAGGTGTCGTATTTCGGGTGCACGTATCCCGCACTGGCCGTGAGGTTGAGCCCGTTGACAGGGACCGCCGTCACCTCCAGCTCACCGCCGTAGATGGTGGCGTTCGCAGCGTTGCTAACGACGTTCACAAGCGCGCCATTGCGAAGCTCGCGCACCGGCGCCTGCTTGTCTTTGTAGTCCTGGTAATAAGCCGCCCCATTGACGCGGAGCCGCCGACCGAGGAGGTCGGCCTTGAAGCCCACCTCGTAATTCGTGACGGTTTCGGGACGATAGGGTGTGAAGGTCGCATCGAGAAGCGCCTGGGAGGCGATGACCCCCGTACCCGGCTGCGGGAAAGCCCCCGCGCGGTAACCCAGGCTTACCGATGCGTATAGCATGACGCCGTCTGCCGGGCGCCAGTCTGTGCTCGCCAGCCACGTGACCTTGTGGTTCTTGACGGAGGCCGAGTAGCCGCAGTTCGGGAACACCGGACCTCCGAGCGCCGGCGCAAGTTGTGCGCACCGCGAGACGCTGCCGGGTGGAAGCGGCAGCAGAGCCTCAGCAAGGTCGATCCGGTTCCTCGAGATGAGCTTGCGGTAATCTTCGGTGTACCGGATGCCGCCGGTAACGCGCCACCGCGGTGTAATGGCGTAGACGGCCTGCCCGAAGATCGCTTTGCTGGAATTGACGATGCCGCTATCCACGATGGGTGCGCGCGTCGGATTGATGTAGATGAATGTTTCTGCATTGTTGACATCATCGCCAGTATTGCGGCTGTAGTAGAGACCTGCCTGCCAGTCGAAGCCGATCCCGTCGATCGCCGACAGCCGCAATTCCTGCGAAAAACTCTTCAGAAGCGTACTCTGGCGCTGGTTGATGACGTCGAAGGGAGTTCCGTCGATGTCGTAGTCGCCGGAGCGATCGAAGTACCTGTAGGACGTGATCGACGTGGCGGTTACTTGGCCGATGTCTACCGCGATGTTGCCGGTAAAGCCGTAATTCGTGTATTCATCGAAACCCTGGCGCGGGTTCGTGAAGCCGAGCCGCGGGTTCGCCTTCTGCGGATTGTAGTAGGACAGGAAAGCATTGTACGCCTTGGTCCGATCGCTTGCAGAAGCCGGATTGAGCCCTAGCTGCGCCGTTATCGTTTGCAACGCCTGCAGATTGGCCGGCGCTGTGTAGGTCTCGTCGGTCAGGACACCATGACCCTGGCCGTTGTTCTGGCGGACATAGTTAGCCGTTAGAAGTATGCGGACGTTTTCAGCGGGATCGGCCCGCAATTCCACGCGACCAAAGTTCGTATGGTCGTTCGACGAGCGTTTGCCGTTGAACTCCCGATAGAAGCCGTCGCGACGGATGAGTTGGCCGACCATGCGCAAGGAAAGCTTATCAGCAACCAGCGGCGCGTTGACGACCCCCAGGATCTGCTTTCTATCGTAGTTCCCGTACAGGACGTCGATGTATCCGCCAAAATCGTAAGTGGGGTGCTGGGTCGTAATGTTTAACGCGCCACCTGTCGTGTTCTTGCCGTAGAGCGTCCCTTGCGGACCTTTAAGCACCTCAACCTGCGCAAGATCGACCATCGTCGCGGTCAGACCGTAGGTGCTTTCGTAACTCGCGCCATCGACATACACGCCGACCGACCGGTCGCCCGTCAGCCGATCATCGGCTTCGATCTGGCCGCGCAGGGTCAACCGCACTTTCCCGCCTGTTGAGTTCTGGGTGATGAAGAGGCCCGGCGTGACTCGCTGGACGTCGATGACGTCGCGGACATTCAGATCCTTCAACGTCTGCGTCGTCAGAGTTGTTATCGCGATGGGCACGCGCTGCTGACTCTCTGCCGACCGTCTCGCCGTGACGACGATGTCTTCCAGCCCTCCCGGCGCGCTAGGTTCCGTCCCGAGAGCGGCTGGCGTCAGGTTAGCCACACCGGTCGAATTAGTGCTAGATGGCGGAAATGTTTCGCCTCCGGCCTGCTGCGCCAGTGCGAAACTCGGCTCCGCTCCGGTGAGAACCATGGTGGTCGAAATAAGTGCGCGGCGAGCCACGCGGCTTGCACAACCGCTCACATCATCCTCCACATACTTTTCTGCGCTGGCCGGACGGACCCGATCTCATTCTCAGTGTCGCGCAACCTAACCTATTCAACCCAAGACGCAAGATTGTTTTATCATCATGTATCCTAACTTCAGATATATGAAAATATCTAAGGCGCTTCGACGGGCAACACGCCAGCCCCGTGAACAGAATCTGCTAGTGGCGCTTCGAACAGGCGGTCCCTGGCGCGCATGGTCATCCGCCGCTGTTGGAGACAGCATGGCGCGCGTCTCTCTGCGGATCGGCAGGGAGGCGCGCGCTGCTCGGCCATAGCGGCCGTCGCTTTCTCGACTGAGATTGCCCTAAAGCGGCACGGCGCCATTTTCGGAACCGAAAGTCCTTCCCTGCCTGATGGCTCATTTGTCGCCGGGAGCGATCGCAAATGAACTTCGTCGGCGTTGCATCAATACGGCTGGAGCGGGCAGACCATCGCTCAAGAGATTGGCCCAAATCATCGCCAGCTCGCGCCGACGCGGCATATAGGCGGCGCGATTGTAGACACCCTCGACCTTGCTGATCCGGACATGCCTGAGCATCAAGTCGATGACCTGGCGATCGTCATCCATGCCTTCGCGTTCCGCCCACTGTCCATGATGGTCGAGAACGCGGCGCGGAAACCGTGCGGGACATGGTGGCCGTGATAGCCGGCGCGGCTGAGCAGGTGCCCGATCGCATTCTCGCTCATCGACCGGTGCGTGTGCCGGTTGCTCGTGAACAGGAGTTCACCATCGCCGGTCAACGGCCAGAGCGCATTGAAAACGGCTAAAGCCTGCGGCGTGAGCGGCACGAGGTGGTCGCCATTGAGCTCCTCTTTGCGGTCGAGGTCGCCTTTCATCCGCCAGACGGGTATGCGCCACAGCGGGAGCTTGCCATTCAGGTCTGGTGCGCCGGACCAAGGGCGCTATCTTTCCTCCGACATGCGCACGATGTCTATGCATCCAGCCGGGCGGCGAGATCGGCCGCGCTCGGCTTGTAATAGATTTGCAGCATCGAAAGGGACTTGTGCCCAGTGATCGCCGCCAACTCGAGCACGTTGGACAGCTTTGGGGCCATCATCGTGGCGGCCTCCCGCCGGCTGTCGTGGAAGTGGATGTGCGACAAGCCAGCCTCGCGCTTTGCATCACGGAACAGCTTGTCGAAATACCCCGTCTGCACAGGGACGACCGGCGCCGTCGGCTCCCGCTTCATCACGATCCGCAGCAGCGCCATCGCGGCCTTGGACAAGGGCACGTCCCGTTCGTCACCATTCTTCGTCATGTCGAGGTGCGCATGTCGGGCGTCGAAGTCGATATCCGACCATCGCAGCGAGAGGATTTCGCCCTTGCGCATGGCGGTTTCGAGCGCGAGGTAAAAAGCGAATGCGACCCATTGCCCCGACGTGGTCGGCTCCGATACTCCATCCCAACCGAGCTTTGCGATGATGGCCTGGCGGTCCGCCGCCGTGACGCGCTGCGTGCGCGGCCGTGGCTTGCGCGGTTTGGTGATCAGGGCGCAAGGATTGACGGTCAGGCCCACGCGCCACTCCTTCATGGCGTGGGTGAACATGCTCGAGATCAGGCAGAGCTCGCGGTTCACAGTCGAGGCCGACACCTTGCACCGCCGCTTGTCGCGCCACTCCGCCATGTCGGGGCCGGTGATCGCGGTAATCGGCCGGTCGAACAGGCGGCTCCGGCGGATGAGCATCCTGATGCGAATCTCTTCCCACCGTCCGCCTCTTTTTCCGGGCGACACTTCCCTGGCATAGCGCGTGAACACCTCCTTGGCCGCTTTCCCGGCGACGGGTGCGATCGGTTCCTGAACGATGGTCTCGACGCCGCTGCCCGCGAGGATTTTTGCTTCGGTCGCGATCGCCCAGGCTTCGGCCTCGGCCTTTGTGTCGAAGGTCGCGGACATCGTCCCGCCCTTGCGACGCACCTGGACGCGCCAGGACTTCTTTCGTTTCTGAAGGGTCGCCATTGTGCCAAATCCTGCTATTTTTGTGCCACGCTGCTGATGGGTGCGAGTTCGCCTGACTCGGCATAGGCTGCTTGGCACAAATGGCACAAGAGGCGGTCAGAACTGGTCATTGTGAGTAAGAATTTCTCAGAACAAATATATTAAAAACAATGCGCTAGGCGGAGATACTAGCCTCGGAAAGGCATCTCGACCGCACCATTCCATCTTGAAAATCTCCCTCCTCCCCCCTCAAGGGGCCCGTTGGTGGTTTACGGTGTGATCGCCCTTGTGCACGATCTCGCCCGGCTAGATGCGCTCGGTCATCGCGTCCCGCGAACCCGTCGCGATCGATCGCACTGGATCAAGGTCGAATATCGGATGAACCACGTCCGGGGATGACCTGCGCGCCTCTCCCCTAGCGTATTTTCAAGTTGACCGTTTACGGTCGACGGCTGGGAAAATGCGGCCTCAAAAGACTGAGCGATTTCCACTCAAAGTGAAATCGCTCTAGTCGTCAGCCGCGTCGAAGGCTGCACGCGCCATGCGGATCGCCTCCTCGTTCGCGTTCACCCAGTAAATCAGCCGTCGCGTCTCTCCGTGCAGCGCCGCGCCCAGCCCGGTAAGCGCATAGCTCACCTTCGGCGGCACGTCGGCGCTTACGCTGCGCGCCACGAAGCCGTCGCGTTCGAGCGCGCGCAGCTTCAGGGTCAATATCCGCTGTGAAATTGCCTGCTCGGCCGAGAGCGTCGCCAGCAGCCGCCTGAGTTCGGCCTGGCGCAGCTCGCC